>Ga0315901_10000037_pt1 | contig 174998 bp, 124 predicted proteins | sample LakEriMetagenome_10_FD_203761 | JGI IMG/M metagenome (GOLD analysis project Ga0315901, IMG submission 203761) | Freshwater fungal communities from buoy surface, Lake Erie, Ohio, United States - Buoy 2 MA116 | ecosystem: Environmental > Aquatic > Freshwater > Lake | place: USA: Lake Erie, Ohio... | reverse complement strand
CATCGATACGACCGATCCAGTGGTCACATTCTCATCGATCAATCCTGTTTCTCCAGGCGCAACGCAAACGCCGACACTAACGGTGAACCTGTCCGAGGCTGCAACGAGTCTACGTCTCTTCTCTGATGCGAGCTGCGGGACAGCGATTTCGGCTGCAGGGGCCGGAGTATCTGGTCCAAATGCGATTACGACCACGAGTCTGACGGCCAACGGAACCACGTCGATCTTTGCACGGGCCACAGATCCGGCGGGTAATGTGGGCAATTGTTCCTCGATGACTGTTTATACGCATGATGGTGCAGCACCGACCGTATCGAGCGTCACGTCTACAACCGCGAACGGCACCTATGGTGTTGGTCAGACAATCGTGATCACGGCGACCTTCAGTGAAGTGGTGAATGTGACCGGTACTCCACGAATAACCCTGGCAACTGCCTCCGCAAACGGTGCGGCTAACTATGTTTCTGGATCCGGAACGAATACGCTCTCCTTCAATTATGTTGTAGCCGCTGGAGACAATTCGGCTGATCTTGAGTATTCATCCGCGTCGTCACTGACTCTCAACGGCGGTACTATAAGAGATATTTCTGGAAACAATGCATTGTTAGCGCTACCTGCTCTGCTTGGTCCGAATACGCTGGGGGCGCAAAAAGCACTTGTTGTCGATACCACGGCGCCATCAATCACCTATGAATCCATATCGCCAGCAGTCACTGCACCGACTCTTACGCCAACAGTTAGCTTGATCCTCACAGAGTCGGCAACTGTTACGTTATATCGCGAAAATACCTGTACAGTGGCGGTCTCGGCGGCCACATCTCTTGTGGCAGGTAGTGGACAGGCAATCACTACGACAGCACTTGCTAGTGACGTGGCGACCGTCTTGTACGCGCGGGCTGTTGATGGCGTTAATAATGCAAGCGGTTGTACGACGCTTGTCACCTATACAAATGATACAATCGCGCCAGCGGTCACATCGTTTGTTAAGGGCACGAGCCAACCTTTGACCACCAACTCCGTACCGATTACTTATACATTGACCTTCAGTGAGCCGATTAATTCATCCACATTCACAGCCGCAGATATTGGTAATACGGGAACCGCTACCGGCGTCACATGGACGGTGACACCAGTAACCACCACTGTATACACAATTTCTGCTACGGCTTCTGGTAACGGCACTCTGAGACCAAGGCTTCTGGCTGCAGGGGTGAATGACGTGGCTGGTAACGCTTCTGGCGCCTTCGTCGATTCCTCCGACACGGTCAGCTACCTATCCTCGTCATTTACGGTAACTGTCAATCAAGCGGCGACTCAGTCCGATCCGATCAACACGCTACCTGTTAGTTACACCGTCGTCTTCTCACGAGCTGTTGGTTCAGGTTCCTTTACGACGGCTGATATTACGCAAAACGGTAGCGCTTCTGGCATCACATGGGTATTGAGCTCTACAGACAATATTACATGGACTTTGACAGCTAATAGCGTGGGAGTTGCAGGTACTCTGATACCGTCGATTGCCTCTAACCGAGTCTTTGATACCTTTGGTAATAACAATGCCGCCTCAACGTCTACGGATAACTCTGTAACTTATGATGTCGCAGCTCCGACAATTACCTATAGCTCCATCCTCCCAGCAAACCCATCCTCTGAGCTGAAGTCTACAGTTCGCGGCTCAGTGCCTGAGGCGTCAACAGTTGGGCTATTCTTTGATCCAGCTTGTGCGACACCTAAATCGTCTAGTGTGGCCAACACCGTATTTGCCTCGCCGGGTATTACGTTAACCAGTGATGTGAATAGCAACACGTCAACGATACTATACGCCCGCGCAACTGATACTGCTGGTAACCAGTCAACGTGTACGTCTCTGGTAACGTACAATCATGACAGCGTTCAGCCTGCAGTTGTCAATGTATCGGGTACACTTTCAAATAGTTCTTATAGAGCTGGTCAGCAGATTCCAATAACGGTTGAATTCTCTAAAAATGTTTTTGTAACCGGGACGCCACAGCTGACACTTGCAGCGCGGGCGGGTGGGGCCATTGTAAATTATGCTTCTGGTTCTGGTACGACCACTTTGACATTCAATTACGTAGTGGGTCCAGGCGACTCGTCTGCCGATTTGGATTATGCCGCCACAACGTCTCTAAGTGCCGGTGGCGGGACCATAAGAGATTCAGTCGGTAATAATGCTGTTTTAACTTTAGCTGCTCCAGGAGCTTCTGGAAGCCTTGGATTTAACCGCGCTTACGTGATCGATACACAGGCGCCGACCGTCACGTATAACTCCATTACGCCGTCTGCTCCAGGGGCGACGCAGACCCCGCAGGTTTCACTCACGTCGTCTGAGGTCGCTTCAAGCATCGTTCTCTACAGCGATTCATTGTGTTCAGCGGCGGTTTCGGCATCTGATCCAGGAGTCGCTGGTGCCAACCTCATTACCACAACTAGCCTCAACGCCAATGGATCCACGACTCTGTACGCCAGGGCTACCGACATAGCGCAGAACCAGTCGCTTTGTACGCTTATGACTACCTATATTCACGATGGAATTCAACCAACCGTATCCTCGGTCACATCGACGACGGTCAATGGGACCTACCGCGTTGGACAGACGGTAAACGTAACCGTACACTTCTCGGAAGTTGTGAATGTGACCGGAGCCCCAAGGTTGACTCTTGAGACGGGTACTGTGGACGCTGTGATCGACTATGTATCAGGGTCTGGTACAACGGCGCTGGTATTTAACTATACGGTAGCATTAGGTCACGCGTCAGCTGACTTACAGTACCAGTCGACATCTGCGTTAGTATTGAACGGTGGATCAGTCAAGGATACTTCTGGAAACGACGCGATTCTAACGTTGCCAGATCTTAGCTCGGGCAACAGTTTGGCAGCTCAAAAAGCGCTCGTTATTCAAACCAATCCGCCCACGCTCGCTTACACAACGATTTCTCCGTCATCGCCAAACCCGGCGCGTAAGCCTTTCGTGGGTGTGACTGTTAGTGAGGACTCCACGGTCACTCTATATAGCGACAATTTATGTGCCAATGCCATTTCAGGAGGCACTGCCGTCACGACGTCTCCTGCTCAAACCGTGCAGACGCTAACGCTACCTGCGAATGCTCAAACGTCCATCTTCGGACGAGCTGTTGGTGAATTTGCTAATCCATCAGCCTGTACCACTCTGACGACCTATACCCATGATGACATGGTTCCTCAGGTAGCGTCCTTTGTAAGGACAGCAGGTCAAACCGCTTTAACCAACTCGTTACCGGTTAGTTACACCGTGACATTCAGCGAGCCAATAGTTGCCGGGACACTCACGGCGTCGGATTTCACGAATACTGGTTCTTCTACGGGCGTTAGCTGGGAGGTTTCTCAAGTCAGTTCGACTGTTTTCACAGTGGCAGCGATTACCGGAACCAACGGAACCATTGTGCCTCGTCTTGCATCTGGAGCCGTGACCGACCTCGCTGGGAATGCGACGGCAACCGTCTACACAGCTAGTGAAAGTGTAAATTATACTGCCTCCACATTCACGGTCACTGTGAACCAGGCGGCTGGTCAGGCAGACCCAGTAAACTCTCTGCCAATAAACTTCACGGTTGTATTCTCGGCGCCAGTCGGATCGACTAGCTTTAACGTATCCGACATAGTTCAGACCGGTACAGCAACGGGTGTCGCCTGGGCGTTGTCGACAACGGATAACATAACTTGGAACCTCGCAGCCACCGCTGTGACCGGTGGATCTGGAACGCTTATACCAGTCATTCAGTCCAACACCGTTGTTGACGACTTTGGCAACAACAACGGCACATCGACGTCAACAGATAAGGTTGTTACTTACGACGTTACGGCACCCGTCGTAACGTATTCGTCGCTTAGCCCGTCAAACCCTGCAGCGACTTTGACACCGACACTTTTTGGAACAGTATCCGAGCCGTCTAATGTGACGTTATACTTCGACGGTACTTGTTCGACGCCGAAGTCTGCAACGGTTGCTAACACGGCCTTTGCTAGCCCTGGTATTACCTTGACCGGCAATGTCGCTGCTAATGCTACCACGACGATCTTCGCCCGCGCCGTTGATGCGGTCGGCAACAGCTCAACGTGTACGAGTTTGGTTGGGTTCACGAATGATAGCGCACCACCAATTGTAACGAATGTGACGTCCAGTCTGGCTAACGGCACATATAAGGCCGGACAAGCGATTCCAGTCGATGTGACGTTCTCCAAGGTGGTCCATGTAACCGGTATTCCGCAGCTGACAATTAACGCAGGGGCAACACCGGCGGTGACAAGTTACTTATCTGGTACCGGAACCAATACTTTGACCTTTAATTATGTCGTAGCCTCAGGTGACACGTCCAGTAAGCTCGAGTACGCCGCAACCAATGCTCTTGCGTTGAGTGGTGGCACGATTCGAGATGGTCTTGGCAATAACGCATCACTGACGCTCCCCGCGCTGGCTGCGGCTGGGAGCTTGTCGGCGAATAAATCGATTGTTATCGATACGACAGCACCAACGATTTCGTTTACATCGTTGTCTCCTGCTTCCCCAAGCACAAGTCAGACACCGTCGCTCACCCTTAATATTTCAGAAGTAGTCACAAGCTACAGACTCTTTAGTGATGCTGGTTGTAATAGCGCGATTTCAGCTTCAGCCTCGGGTGTGCTTGGGCCTAATGTGATCACAACATCTAGCTTGGGCGCGAACTCAGTCACGTCAATCTTTGGTCAAGCGACCGATACCGCTGGCAACGTGTCCGGATGTACGTCGCTCACCAGCTACACACATGACGGCGTAGTGCCGACAGTCTTATCCGTAACGTCTCTGCAAAATAGCGGAACCTTTGGTGTCGGCCAAGTCATTGCAGTTCAGGTCACGTTCTCCGAAGCGGTTACAGTCACGGGTTCTCCACGTATCGCCTTGGCCACCGGTGGAGCGGGTAGCAATGCCGTCTATGCATCTGGTAGCGGGTCGAGCACAATAACGTTTAATTACACTGTATCGGCAGGACATACGACGGCAAGCCTTGATTATGTGGCTACGTCATCGTTGACTTTAAATGGTGGCACCATCAATGACGGCTCTGGCAACGTCGCTAACCTGGCTCTTCCAGCAGTAGGCGGGGTCAACAGTCTAGCTGGGCAGCGAACTCTGGTTATCGATACGGCTGCGCCAACTATAACGTATACGGCAGTTACTCCGACCAGCCCCGGCCAAAGTCAGACTCCGACAGTCACTATGGAGCTCTCCGAGTCGGCGGCAGTAACGTTATATAAAGATAGCTCCTGTGTGGATACGATTTCAGCCGAGACGTCATTAGTTGCTGGTCCTGGTCAGACGGTCACGACAGGTGGGCTAACGGTCAATACATCAACGACGATCCATGCCAAAGCCGTGGACAGTGTAGGCAACGCATCTACATGCACCGGAATGGTCACCTATACTCATGATAGTATCGGTCCAAGCGTGACGTCTTTTGCAAGAGCGTCGGGGCAGCCGTCGGTTACCAATTCAGTACCGGTGAACTTCACTCTGGTATTTAGTGAGCCAATAAACACGGGCTCCTTTACTGCATCAGACTTGATGAATGCTGGCACGGCTACAGGTGTGGCTTGGGCGGTGACATCGGTCAACAGTAGCACCTTTACGGTTTCTGCAACCACGTCAGGGACTGGTACTCTGATGCCAAGACTCATTGCAGGATCAGTCTCTGACCTCGCTGGGAATAATAATTCTAGCCAAACGGATGCAAGCGACAGCGTGAACTATATGTCGGCTGCTTTTACCGTCACGATCAATCAGGCATCCGGTCAGTCAGACCCTGTCAGAGTCGCTCCAGTTAACTTTACGGTAACGTTCTCCAGAGCCGTAGGTTCGACCAGCTTCACCACAGCGGACATCACGCAAAACGGAACGGCAGGTGGTGTTGTTTGGGGTCTTTCAACAACAGACAATATCACCTGGACATTAGCGGCCACTGCAGTCGGTACTTCTGGAACCCTCATACCGTCGATTGCCGCTAACTCTGTAACCGATACATTCGGTAATAACAATGCCGCGTCCACGTCGTCTGACAACACGGTGACCTATGATATAACGGCGCCAACATTGACGTTTGTAGCGTTGAGCCCAAGTAACCCAGGAAATTCTCTCACTCCAACGATCCTTGGTACGGCTTCGAAAACCTCGACCGTAACTCTGCACTTTGACTCGGGCTGTACGATGCAGCGGTCGGCTGCTGCAAGTAATGCTGTGTTTGCAAGCCCAGGTATTCCTTTGACGAGCAATGTGGCGTCTAACTCTACGACCGTGATTTATGGACGAGCTGTCGACTCACTCGGTAACGCATCAGGTTGTACGGAGCTTGTGACCTATACTCATGATGGTGTTGCTCCGACGGTGACCGGTGTGAACTCAAGTCTAGCCAGCGGTAATTACAGAGCCGGTCAGGTGGTTCCCGTTCAAGTGACATTCTCCAAAGTCGTAAACGTTACAGGCACGCCGCAATTGACGCTGGTCACCGGCACGTCAAATACGACGGTCAACTACAGCAGCGGTACCGGAACGACCATGCTAACCTTCAATTACACCGTATTTGCCGGAGATAACACTGCAAAGCTCGACTATGCGGCTACATCGTCACTTGGTCTAAATGGCGGAACTATCAGAGACGTCATGGGTAATAACGCATCACTTAGCCTGCCAGCTCCCGGTGCGTTGGGAAGCCTTGGGGCCAATAAGACTCTTGTGATCGATACGACAGTCCCAACAATCAGCTATACGTCGGTCCTTCCTGCATCTCCGAATGTTAGCTTAACGCCACAGGTGACTCTAAGCTTGTCTGAGGCAGCTTCAAATGTGCGGCTCTTTAGCGAGAGCACATGTAACTCCGCGATTTCGGCAGCTGGGTTGACTGGTAACTCCGGCGCTAATTCAATCACGACAACGTCTCTGGCTGCTAATGCTACGACCGCAATTTTTGCTCGTATGATTGACCTTGCTGGAAATCAATCAAGCTGTACATCACTAACGTCTTATATCAATGACAGTGCTGGGCCAACCGTTTCGTCGGTGAGTTCGACTGCGTCAAATGGAACCTACAAAGTTGGCCAAATAGTTCCTGTAACGGTGACATTTAACGAAGTCGTCAATGTGACAGGCGGTACACCACAGTTGACCTTGGCTACTGGTGGTGGTGCTAACAACGCTGTGATTAACTATGTGAGCGGTTCTGGGTCGAATACATTGACCTTCAACTATACGGTTGCAATTGGTCAGTCTTCACCAGACTTAGACTACGACTCAACAGCGGCTCTTTCAGCAGGCGGTTCTTCGATCAAAGACGTCGCTGGCAATGATGCAGTACTGACCTTGCCATCTCCTGGTGGTATCGGAAGCTTGGCGGCACAAAAAGCGATTGTAATCGACACGACACCGCCGACTGTTTCCTACGTATCCGTTTCGCCAGCATCGCCTGGTACGACTAGAACCCCGGCCGTTTCCGTGGCGGCTTCAGAAGCAGTAAATGTGACGCTGTATAGTGACATCACCTGTAATACGGCAATCTCTGGCGCGACTGCTGTGGCAACGGGTGCCACCCAGGCTATTACGACATTTACCCTGACAGCCAATGCTCCGACCATCATCTACGGCAAAGCCGTCAATGCCGTCAATAACGCATCGAGCTGTACTTTACTGACAACTTACGTTCACGATTCGACGCCGCCGACGGTTTCGAGCTTTGTTCGTGCTGCGGGACAATCGGCATCGACGAACTCTGTTCCGATGAACTTTACGCTAACGTTCTCGGAGGCCATCAATCCTTCATCCTTGACTGCAGCTGATATTTCTAATGCAGGCACAGCAACGGGTGTAACTTGGTCAATAACGAACACTGGAAATAGCACAGCGTTCACTGTGGCGGCGACTGCGGCCACAGCTGGCACACTGATTCCACGCCTAGCTGCAAACGGTGTTACGGATGTGGCCGGTAATGCTAATGTGTCGGCAAGTGATTCTAGTGAGACGGTCAGTTACTCGCCAGCGGCATTGTCGGTAACCCTCAACCAGGCAGTAGGTCAGGTCGACCCAGTCAATATCGCCCCTGTCAGCTTCCGCGTGGTCTTCTCTGCTGCCATTAACCCAACAAGCTTTACGACGTCAGATATAGTTCAGTCCGGTTCAGCGGCTGGCATCACATGGTCTCTAAGCACAGCCGATAATGTGACCTGGACTCTGCAGTCGACCAGTGTAACCACATCGGGAACCATCATTCCAGGTATACCTGCAAACTCAGTTTTCGATACCTTTGGAAATGCGAACTCGAGCTCCACGGGTACGGATGGGTCTGTAACCTACGATATCCTGGCTCCAACCATAACATTGTCGTCGGTAAGTCCATCAAACCCAGCGGCAACCTTAACTCCGACGTTGCTTGGTACGGTATCTGAGACCTCGACTATTGCGCTCTTCTATGATCCAGCATGCGGTACAGCAAGGTCAGCAACTGTAGCCAATACAGTATTCGCAGCTCCTGGCATTACAGTGACGTCCAATGTAAATTCGAACAGTTCGACGATTATCTATGCTCAGGCGACTGACACGGCTGGCAACGTGTCGACTTGTACGAACCTGGTGACCTATACCAACGATAGCGCACCACCAACCGTCACCAATGTGTCTTCAACACTGGCCGACGGCAGTTACCGAGTAGGGCAGTCTGTGCCGATTACGGTCACGTTCTCAAAAGCAGTTACCGTCACGGGCACCCCGCAACTGACGATGGTGACAAGCCTGGCTAACACGGCAGTGAACTATTCCGGTGGCTCCGGCACAACAGTCCTCACGTTTAACTACATTGTGAGTGCCGGCGACAACACAGCTAAGCTTGATTATCTCAATACGTCGGCTCTTGCCCTCAATGGCGGAACAATCCGGGACTCCCTCGGTAACAATGCAACATTGACCCTGCCGACTTCTGGATTTGTGGGTAGTCTTGCAACCAACAAATCCATCATTATCGATACCACGGCACCGTCGGCTACCCTTGTGGCGGCTAACTCAGCATTGGCTGGCACCACTCAGACTCCGACGATTACCTTGAATATGTCGGAATCTACAACGGCTTTAAGGCTCTTTAGTGACGCAGCCTGCTCGACTGGAATCTCAACTTCGATCGCTGGCACAGCCGGCAATAATAACCTCGTTACGTCTACGCTCTCCGCGAACTCAACGACGAGCATCTTTGTTCGAGCCACTGACGTGGCCGGTAACGTCTCGGGTTGTGCAGCCATAGCAAGCTACAGGCATGATGGCCTTGCTCCTTCGGTGACGTCGGTTAGCTCAACAACGGCTAACGGTACCTATGGGCTAGGCGGGTCTATCGCAGTTACGGTGACATTCTCTGAGAGTGTTGCTGTAACAGGAACGCCTCAGTTGACGCTGGCAACGGGCGGCGCTAACACAGCCGTTAACTACGTCTCTGGAAACGGCACAGCGACACTTCAGTTTAACTACACGGTAACGGCTAGCCAGAATGCGAACCCGCTGGAAGTAGTGTCCACATCAGCTCTTGCCTTAAATGGCGGAACAATTACCGATATCGCCGGCAACACGGCGTCTCTCGCGCTTCCTAATCTCGGTGGACCGTCGAGCTTATCTGGTCAAAAAGCAATTATCGTTGATTCCACAGGGCCAGCGATCACGTACACCTCGATTTCGCCTAACACATTTGGAACGTCGCAAAATCCGACAGTAACATTCTCCCTCTCAGAAGCGGCAACAGTGACGTTGCACAGCGAAGCAACCTGTACGTCACCAATTTCCAGTGCAACGTCTATGACAGCCGGTGCTGGCAAAGCAATCATGACAAATACACTCCCGGCTAATGCGGCTACGACGATATTTGCCCGAGGTGTTGATAGCGTCAATAACGCGTCGTGTACGAGTCTTGTAACCTACGGTCATGACAATGTGGCACCACTGAATGTCTCGTTTGTCAGAGGCTCTACTCAGCCAGCAGTGACTAACTCTGTGCCAATTGACTTCACAGTGACCTTTAATGAAGCCATGGATGCGGCTGGATTTACTGGTGCAGACATCAGCAATGCTGGTACGGCATCAGCGGTCTCATGGTCTGTCATATCGGTTAGCCCGACAGTATACACGGTCCGCGCAACAGCTGCTGGTGACGGAACATTAATACCAAGAATCGCAGCGGTTGGTGTCTCCGATCTTGCTGGAAATGTGAATGCAAGTGCAATAACAGCCAGTGAGTCAGTGAATTACTCGGCGTCACCCTTTACAGTTACGGTCAACCAGGCGGCTGGGCAGGCTGATCCAGTCGCTGCGACTCCAATTAACTTCACGATCGTATTCTCAAAAGCTGTCGGCTCTAATACGTTTGATACGAGTGATATCGTTCAAAATGGTAATGCATCGGGTATCACGTGGTCATTAAATACAACAGACAACATCACTTGGACGCTGTCGGCGACTGCGGTCTCTGTCTCAGGTACCGTGATTCCGTCTATTGCTCAAAATACAGTGAAAGATGCCTTCAATAATCAAAACGCTGCATCTACGTCCATTGATAACACGGTCACTATGGATACTACTGGGCCGACGGTCACGTTCTCGTCGGTATCTCCAGCGAGTCCAAGTAATTCTCTAACACCGACGGTTCTTGGCACAACGTCTGAGCCTTCGACTGTCACTCTTTACTTTGAGGCTGGTTGTTCGACACCAAGATCCACGAGCCAGTCAAATACGAGCTTTGCAAGCCCTGGTATAACACTAACCAGTAACTTGGCATCAAACACCACAACGACCATCTACGCCCGAGCCGTCGACAGTCTGGGTAACGCGTCCAGCTGTACAAGCTTGGTCAATTATACTCATGACGGAGTTGCGCCGACTGTTACTAATGTTAATTCCAGCTTGGCCACGGGTAACTACAAAGCAGGTCAAGTTGTCCCTGTTCAGTTGACGTTCTCTAAAGCAGTTAGCGTCACTGGTACGCCGCAGTTGACGTTGGCCACGGGTGGATCCAACACAGTGGTCAATTACACGAGCGGGTCTGGTACCAATACCCTAACGTTTAATTACACAGTTTTCGCTGGTGAAAATACTTCTAAACTTGATTATGTCAGCTCATCGTCTCTGGCACTTAATGGTGGAACGATTCGAGACTCGCTCGGTAACAACGCAACATTAACTCTGCCAGCACCAGGCGCTACCGGAAGCCTTGGAGCAAACAAGACGATTGCAATCGATACTGTGTTACCAACAGTTTCATTCACCTCGATATCTCACGCATCACCAGGAAATACTCAAACGCCGCAGTTGACTCTTAATGTGTCAGAGTCGACGCAGTCGATTCAGTTGTTTAGTGAAGGATCGTGTACTACGTCGGCCTCGTCAGCCGTTGCCGGTAATACAGGAGCGAACCTGATCACGACGTCGACTTTGACGGCAAACGTTTCTACGTCCTTGTTTGCGAGGGTGAGAGATCTCGCAGGCAATGACTCTTCATGTACGACGATGACGACTTATGTCCATGATGGCAACGCTCCGACGGTGTCCTCGGTTACAAGTTCAGCTGCGAACGGGACCTATAAGCTTGGCCAAGTGATTCCAATTAACGTCACATTTAGCGAGAATGTCATCGTAACTGGCACCCCACAACTGACCCTAGCCACCGGTGGGGGCGCACTTAACGCGGTCGTTAACTACGTAAGCGGTTCAGGATCCAATGTCTTGACGTTTAACTACACGGTTGCGCTTGGTCAGTCGTCGCCAGATCTTGACTACGCGTCAACGTCGGCTTTGGCTCCAAATGGCGGAACCATTGTTGACGCGGCGGGAAACAGTTCTTCGTTGACCCTTCCTAGTCCAGGTAGTGCAAGCAGTATTGCAGGGCAGAAAGCTATCGTTGTTGACACAGCACCACCGACCCTGGCTTACGTATCCATATCGCCAACGTCCCCAGGCACGAGCCGTACACCAACCGTGACCCTGACGACTACCGAAGCAGCTACTGTGACACTTTACAGTGATTTGAATTGTGCAACTGCGATTTCGAACGGAGTAGCCCTGACCACGGGTTCTGGCCAATCCGTTACCACATATACGCTTGCAGCAAATGCATCCACGTCGATTTGGGCGAAAGGTGTGACAGCACTTGGCAATACGACATCGTGTACGAGCATGGTGTCCTACGTTCATGACTCAGCACCTCCCACCGTATCCTCCTTTGCAAGGGCTGGCGCACAGTTAGCTAATACAAATTCTGTTCCAATGAACTTCACTTTGACATTCGCTGAACCGATCAACCCAGCGAGCTTGACCGCAGCTGATTTCACGAATGTCGGTACGGCTTTGGGCGTCACATGGGGTGTGACTCATGTTAGTGGTAATCAAACCTTCACAATCGCAGCGACCTCATCGGGTACAGGGACAATTCAACCACGACTAGCGGCCAGTGCTGTAACCGATGTGGCTGGCAACAGTAGTACGTCTGCCGTAGATTCGTCGGATGCTGTAACGTATTCGCCAGCAGCTCTATCAGTTACTGTCAACCAGGCCTCCGGCCAATCTGATCCAGTTAATTCGCTCCCGATCTCGTTTACAGTGGTCTTCTCACAGGCTGTAAACCCCGCAAGCTTTACAGCTGCTGACATTGTGCCAACAGGCACCGCAGGTGGCATCACGTGGACACTATCAACGTCCAACAATATTACATGGAGCCTTCAGGCAACAGCGATCACGTCCGCCGGCACGGTAGTGCCGACGATTGCTGCCAACACGGTACTGGATAACTTTGGAAACGGTAACTCTAGCTCGACAAGCACAGACGGCACTGTCACCTATGACAGTGTTCTACCTACACTGACGTTCTCATCCGTTAGTCCTTCGAACCCCGCAGCGACTTTGACGCCGATTATTTTGGGTACCGCTTCCGAAACATCTACTGTGACGCTTTACTATGACATCCTTTGTCAGACCCCAAGGTCTGCGAGTGCAGCTAATACTACATTTGCTTCGCCTGGCATTACACTAACCTCAAATGTTAACGCTAATACGACGACCATTATCTACGGTCGAGCCGTTGATACTGCAGGAAACGCTTCAATATGTACAAACCTCGTAACATATACAAACGATAGTGCACCGCCGACCGTAACCAACGTGACGTCGACTTTGGCAGATGGTACATACAAGGCAGGTCAGACGGTGCCGGTGACAGTTACGTTCTCAAAAGTTGTCACAGTCACTGGCACACCTCAGCTCACGCTGGCCACAGGAGGCGCTAATACCGTAGTTAACTACACAAGTGGCTCTGGCACCAACACGTTGACCTTTAACTATGTCGTAACGGCGGGTGATAACTCGGCTAAGCTTGATTATGTCAGCACGTCATCGTTGGCGCTTAACAGCGGCACAATCAGGGATTCTCTAGGAAACAACGCAACTCTTACCCTTCCGTTGTCGACATTCGTGGGTAGTTTGACAGCTAACAAGAATCTTGTCATCGATACTACGGCGCCAGTCACGACCCTTGTCGCTCCGAACCCCGCACTTTCTGGAACTACGCAAACGCCAAGCATCACTGTTAATGTCAGTGAGGCGACGTCTGCACTGCAATTATTTACAAACTCCGGATGTAGTGTTACAGCATCAACGTCGATAGCAGGCTCTGCGGGTAACAATACGCTTGTTACAAGCACGTTAGGTGCCAATACGACTACAAGCTTATTCATAAGAGCTACGGATGCTGTCGGCAACGTTTCAAGTTGTGCATCTCTGGCTAGTTACACCCACGATGGTAATGCACCGAGTGTGGCGTCGGTTAGCTCCACAACAGCTAACGGAACGTATAGCGCTGGATCTGTCATTGGTGTCACCGTTACATTTAATGAGGCGGTCGCTGTTACTGGCACTCCACAATTGACTCTTGCAACAGGTGGTGCGGGAACAGCTGTTAACTACGTCTCGGGAAGCGGAACTACGACATTACTCTTTAATTACACGGTAGCCGCTAACCAGAGCGCTAACCCCCTTGAAGTTTTCTCAACGTCAGCGTTAGCTCTCAACGGAGGCACGATCAGAGATATAGCAGGTAACGTGGCATCCTTAACGTTGCCGGCTCTTGGTGGTGGATCGAGCTTATCTGGTCAAAAAGCGATCGTTGTCGACACATTGGCTCCTACTGTGACTTATACGTCCATATCGCCGTCTAACTTCGCGTCGATTCAAAACCCGACTGTTACCTTTAGTTTGTCGGAGAACGCGACCGTGACCCTGCATAGTGAGGGTACTTGTACGTCGCCTGTTTCGAGTTCGACTGTGATGACGGCCGGAGCCGGTAAAACCATTACGACTAATAATTTGCCAGCTAATGCTGCGACGACTCTGCACGCTCGTGCCGTCGATTCGTTTAACAACGCGTCGTGTACCAACTTAGTTGTGTTCACGAATGATAATGTTGCTCCACTCAACGTCTCGTTCGTTCGTGCTGTCGGTCAAGCCGCGACGACAAACTCAGTCTCTGTGAATTTTACGGCGACTTTCAATGAAGCCATAGATCCAATGAGCTTTACCGGCGCGGATATAAGTAATACTGGTACCGCCTCGGCAGTATCCTGGACGGTCTCGCCAGTGTCAAACACTCAGTTTACTGTATCGGCAACGTCGTCTGGTGATGGAACATTGATTCCGCGCATTGCGGCCTCTGGTGTGACCGATTTGGCCGGCAACGCCAATGCAAGTGCCATTACAGCCACTCAGTCGGTGGATTATGCTGCATCTAGCTATACGGTGACTATAAACCAAGCGTCCGGCCAGGCTGATCCTGTAGCAGCAGCGCCGATTGCATTTACGGTCGTCTTCTCGAGAGCGGTCGGTTCGTCAACCTTCATTACGTCAGATATCGTTCAGAACGGTTCCGCATCTGGCATCACATGGTCCCTAAGTACGACGGATAATATTACTTGGACCCTGACGGCCACGGCGATCACGTCATCTGGAACGGTTATTCCGTCTATTGCAGCTGGGTCAGTGACAGACGCTTACGGTAACCAGAGCGCGGCGTCCACATCTATTGATAACACTGTCACTATGGATACAACAGCCCCGACGGTTTCGTTCTCTTCGATATCACCAACTAGCCCAAATAACTCTCTGACCCCAACTATTCGCGGCACAACGTCAGAGACGGCGACCGTGACCCTATACTTCGAGGGTACTTGTACGACTCCAAGGTCTGCGGCTCAGTCTAACGCGGCCTTTGCAAGTCCTGGTATTACTCTAACCAGCAACGTGGCGAGCAACTCGTCTACGATGATCTTTGCGAAAGCTGTAGACGCTCTCGGCAATGCATCTGGCTGTACTAGCCTCGTGTCCTACACCCATGACAGTGCAGCGCCTACGGTTACAAATGTGACCTCAAGCCTTGCTAATGGTAGCTATAGGGCTGGCCAAGTCGTGCCGGTGGAGTTGACCTTCTCAAAAGTCGTAACCGTCATAGGTTCGCCACAAATCACGCTTGCTACGGGTGGATCTAATACGATCATCAACTACGCAAGCGGCTCAGGCACTAATACACTGACCTTTAACTATACGGTCTTTAACGGTGAGAACTCTGCAGACCTTGACTATGTAGCAACGAGCTCACTTGCCCTCAACGGCGGTACGATCAGGGACGCTATCGGTAATAATGCGTCCCTCACGCTGCCGACACCGGGTGCAGCGGGTAGCTTGGCGGCCAATAAAGCGCTGGTTGTCGATACAGTGACTCCAACCGTGTCGTATACGTCCATATCCCCAGTCTCGCCGGGCACGGTGCAAACGCCGACATTGACAGTCAACTTGTCGGAAGCTGCACAGCTCGTACGTCTCTATAGTGACGGATCTTGCTCAATTGGTATCTCGTCGCCTACCGGTAGCGGCACGGCTGGTAGCAACAACGTCACGACGAATCTACTCGCCGCCAACAGCACTAACAATATCCATGCTCAAGTGACCGACCTTGCTGGAAACGTCTCAAGCTGCACCAGCATGACGACCTATGTTCACGACGGTAATGCACCTGCGGTTACAAGTGTCACATCAAGTGCTGCCAACGGCACCTATAAACTTGGTCAGACAATTCCAATCAACTTGGTGTTTGGCGAAGTCGTCTACGTCACGGGTACCCCAAGACTGACGCTAAGCACTGGCGGCGGCGGCGGTGATGCTGTGGTGGATTATGCGAGTGGCTCTGGTACGACGACACTCACGTTTAACTACACTGTCGCTATAGGCCACACATCGGCTGATTTGAATTACGCGTCAACTTCAGCTTTAGCCCTAAACAGCGGAACGATCAGAGATCTTGCGGGCAATAACGCCGGACTCGGCCTGCCTGCAACCAATGGGGCAACAAGCCTTGCTGGACAAAAAGCTATCGTCATAGATACGGCTCCACCGACATTAACGTATGTCTCGATCTCACCAACCTCTCCCGGATCTACCAGGACTCCTACGTTGACGTTGACCACGACTGAAGCTGCTACGGTTACGCTCTACAGTGATGGTGATTGCTTGGCGGCGATTTCGAATGCCACGGCTATCACCACAGGTGCAGGACAGACAATTACGACGTTCAGCCTAACGCCTGCTAACAGTGTGACAACGATCCACGCTCAGGGAGTGACCGCCCTCGGTAATACGACTGCGTGCGTGAGCATGGTTTCTTATACTCATGATAATATTGCGCCTAGTGTCTCGTCCTTTGCTCGTGCTACGTCTCCAGCGCAAGCCGCATCGACTAATTCGTTGCCGATAAATTTCACTTTGACCTTCTCGGAGTCAATTAACACGTCGACTCTTACAGCCGCCGATATATCAAACCAAGGAACGGCAACAGGTGTAACGTGGGCGATTACCAATATTGACGGTCAAAGCCTAACGGTTGCTGCAACCGCGTCTGGTACTGGAACACTCCAGCCACGACTCGCTGCGGCAGCGGTGAACGACCTAGCCGGCAATGTTTCCGCTGGGCTCGTTGATGCTTCTAATATTGTCATCTACTCACCAGCGGCTCTGTCGGTTACAGTGAACCAAAAAGTTGGTCAATCTGACCCTGTTAACGCGGCGCCAATCGACTTCACCGTTGTCTTCTCGGCTGCGATTGATCCGACCACATTTACGACCGGTGACATCTTAAACACTGGCGGAACTGCTACTGGTATCACTTGGGCACTTACAACCACGGATAATATTACGTGGAATCTTAGAGCGACTCCAGTGACTGGTGCAGGTACCTTGAGACCAACAATTGCGGCTAACACAGTGACAGACACATTTGGTAATACAAACTCTGCGTCCACGTCGTCTGATAACACGGTCACACTCGATACAACGTTGCCTACGATTTCGTACTCCTCAATCAGCCCAGGCACGTCGGGCACGTCCCTGACGCCAACCGTATTTGGTACAACATCGGAAGCTGCAACGGTCACCTTGTATTATGATGCTAGTTGTGCGACTCCAAGGTCAGCGGCGACAGCGAGCACAGCGTTTGCATCACCTGGCATCACAGTCAATGCCAACGTGAATGCAAATGCCAATACGACGATTTACGCCAAGGCAGTTGATACAGCCGGCAACATCTCATCTGGTTGTACAACTCTTGTGACCTATACGAATGATAGCTCAGCACCGTCGGTTGTTAGTGTATCTTCAAGTACGCCGAACGGTAATTACCGAACTGGCCAGTCCGTATCTATTCAAGTGACGTTTAACGAGAGCGTGGTTGTCACAGGATTCCCGCAATTGACGTTGGCTACAGGTGGGGCGGGAACAGCCGTGAACTATACGAGCGGCTCTGGTACAACGGTGTTGAACTTTAGTTATACGGTAGGTGCTGGTGAGAACTCTGCAGATCTTGACTACGTTAATACAAGTTCTCTGACTTTGAATGGTGGAACTATTAGAGATGCCACTGGCAACAATGCGGTTCTCACACTACCAGGAGTGGGTGGTTCGTTCAGTATCGCGGGACAAAAAGCGATTGTTATTGATACTGTTTCGCCAACAGTGGCGTATGTTTCTGTTTCGCCGACATCACCAAATGCGAGCACAACGCCAACCATTACCGCGACTCTCTCTGAAGCAGTGTCAAACTTCACGCTTCATAGCAATAGCGGCTGTTCAGCGGCGATCTCTGGCACAGCCGGTGCTAGCGCGGGCTCAGCGACTAAAACCACCAATGCTCTTGCTGCGAATTCCACGACCACCATATTTGGACAAGTTACAGATAACGCAGGCAACGTCTCAGCTTGTACAAGTATGACAACTTATGTGAACGATTCAGTGATACCGACGGTCTCGTCTGTAACATCAACTGCGGCCGATGGTGCCTACAAGGCCGGCCAGACGGTCCCAATTACGGTGACATTCACCGAAGCTGTAACTGTTACCGGCACCCCGCAGCTGACACTTGCAACCGGTGGTGGTGGTAACAACGCTGTTGTGAATTACTCATCAGGATCTGGAACGACAGTCTTGACGTTCAACTATACGGTAGCCAGTGGTCAAAATGCCGCTGATCTTGACTACCCATTTGTCACGTCCCTCAGCCTGAACTCCGGCACCATCAAAGACACATCAAATAATGATGCCAATAGAAATCTACCAACTCCTGGTACTGGGACCAGCCTTGGTGGCCAGAAGAATATCGTTATCGATACGACGACTCCGACTATTTCAAATATCACAGGAGTTAATGGAAGTTATGCAGTTGGCTCTATTATCGACATTGACGTTAACTTCTCCGAATCTGTAACTCACGTGGGATCATCGTCAAGCTTAACACTGACAAATGGCTACGTAGCCTCATACCAGTCAAAACCGGATGCGGATACGATTCGCTACCGATACACGGTTGCAGCCGGTCACGTGGCGACAGACCTTAATGTGACTGCGTTCAATGTCGGTATAGATACGATCCGCGATGTGTCTGCTGCTGATGCGGATCTTACATTACCTGCGACGAATAACTTAGCTAATCTGCACAACGTGATTGTCGATACGACTAGGCCTACCTTGACTTTAACGTCATCGACGTCAGCTCACACAACCGGCAATATCTCGATGACGGCCACGTTTGGTGAATCGGTAACCGGCTTTGCTGTTGGCGGTATCACTGTATCTAACGGTACAGCAGGGTCTTTTAGCGGTAGTGGCACAAGCTACACGTTCACGGTAACTCCGTCGTCATCAGGTACAGTTTCTATTTCAGTACCAGCGTCGGTTGCTGCGGATGCCGCTGGTAACCAGAGTATCGCATCAAATATCATGAACTTTACATATAGCTTAAACGCGGCTTCTTATTACAACGCCTGGGGCTTGAATACCAGCTCGCAGCAAGGTGATGGGCTTTTAAATACGAACGTGACGTCACCGACTCAAGTTGGTGCTGATACGGATTGGACGGCAATTAGCTCTGGTAACAACAACACATTCGGTATTCGAGGTGGCAGATTGTTTGCTTGGGGTAATAATGCTAATAACAAGTTGGGTGATGGATTATTTTCGAATGTGACCGCGCCAAAACAGATCGGTTCTTCGACGAGCTGGAGTCAGGTATCGGCTGGCGCAAACCACACCTTAGGTATCATGAATGGCGAGCTTTATGCGTGGGGATCACGTGCTAACGGTCGTTTAGGTGACGGTAATACAAGCGGTACCACAACAACGCCAGCAAGAGTTGGAACGGATTCAGATTGGACGATGGTGTCTGCCGGAAATGGTCATAGTCTCGGCATTAGGGGCGGCATGCTCTATGCATGGGGCCTAAACAACAACGGACAACTTGGTACAAACAATACCACAGAAGTTACCGTTCCAACTAGGATTGGTACGGACTCCGATTGGACTTGGGTTGCAGCCTCTGGGGGGGCTGGTAATCATTCTCTTGGAATCAGAGGCGGAAGGCTATTTGCCTGGGGTTGGAATGGGTTGGGCCAGGTTGGTAACGGTGTAACGGTTAATCAGCTGACTCCATTGCAGATTGGCACAGATACGGACTGGGTTATGGTGGCAGCAGGACAGTACCATAGTACAGGTATTCGCGGCGGACGGTTATTCACTTGGGGCTATAATATTAACGGTCAGCTTGGGGTTAATTCAACGGTAAACCAATTATCTCCAGTACAGATTGGTAGTGACACTACATGGACATCAGTTTCTGGTGGCAACTCTCACACTTTGGCAGTTAAATCGGGCGAAGTATACGCAATCGGTCTGAACAGTAATGGGCAGCTGGGGGATGGAACTCAAACCCAGAGGCTTACGCCAGTTCGTATTGGCAGCGAATCAAACTGGTCAGGTATTAGCGCGGGTGGAACCCACTCAGTGGCGTTATCGCAAGGCAAGCTCTTCGCTTGGGGTGCTAACGGCCAATCACAGCTAGGTCTGATCTTACTAAATCAACGCCTAGTTCCTGCCCAAATCGGTGTGGACTCCAACTGGAGCAAGATTTCAGCGGGTAACACTCATTCACTTGGTCTAAGAGACGGTAAGCTTTATGCTTGGGGTGTTAATAGTTCTGGTCAGCTAGGTGACGGTACAATCGTGACCCGTACTACACCGGTTCAGATTGGTACCGATTCGGATTGGACGGAAATCTCTGCGGGTACAAACTATAGTATGGGTATTAGGGCCGGAAGACTCTATGGATGGGGAAGTAACTTTTACGGTAACCTGGGTACAGGTAACGTAAACACGGTGTACTCTCCGACCGAAGTTGTAGGATCGCATACCACTTGGACCGCTGTCTCAGCGAGCCGTGACGGCCAGCATACGCTTGCCATAAGAGACGGTATGCTCTTTGCGTGGGGACGGAATAACAACATCCAGCTAGGTAATGGTAATACCACCCAGCAGAACTCTCCTGTTCAAATCGGCGTCGCAACAAACTGGACAAAAGTCGCCGCCGGTCAATTTCACTCACTTGGTATCGCAGGTGGTGTCATGTATGGATGGGGTCTGAATACTAGTGGCCAGGTTGGCGATAATACCACGGCTGTCAAGACCACTCCGACGGCCGTGTTTGGTGCCTTTGGTGCCTGGACTGACGTAGCAGCCGGAACATCGTACTCGTTGGGTCGTGTGTCCGGTAACCTGTACGGTTGGGGTCTCAATAGTTCTGGTCAGGTGGGAGATGCCACTCTCGCAAATAAATTAGTCCCAACCCTGATTGTCGGATTCACTGACTGGTCCGCAATCGCAGCAGGAAGTACACACAGCTTAGCAATCCGTGGTGGACAGCTTTATACATGGGGTAATGCTGGAAGCGGACGTCTTGGCAATAATACGACTTCTGGAAGCATAAATACCCCACAGCCAATAGGCTCTATAACTACATGGACTGCCGTAGCTGGCGGTAGCGCTTACTCCATGGGCCTAAACGGAACAAAAGCCGACGAGATTATCATCACCTATCAACCAACTGCTCAATCAGCTGTTGGTGGCGAGGCCTTATTCAGTGTCACAGCGACCTCGCCTCAAGGCGAGATGATTAATTATCAATGGCAGGTCAGCACCGATGGCGGCTCATCTTGGCAGGATCTTGCTGGTGAAGTGAGTGATGCGTTGCAGTTGACTGGCTTGACATCAGCTGAGAACAATTACAGGTACCGTGTGGTTCTTACGACCTCCAGTATGACTCGCGAGAGCTCCGTGGCCACCCTCACCGTCCCCTAATTGGGGACACCCGACTGATTGACTATTGATTGCTCAGCCGGGGGCGCTGCCATCTGGGCCCTGTAAACCCTTGCCAACGGCCTCCTGGGCCTGTAAAAACAAAGCCATTAAACCTTGAGCGCAAAACTCAGGTATTGCCTAAATAATGGAAGGTTCATCAGCTATGACAAATCCTGACGTCGTCAATAAAATCAAATCAGATATCGCTTCGACCCCAGTTCTTCTTTATATGAAGGGCAGCAAGGACCAGCCCATGTGCGGTTTCTCCGCCCAGGTCTGCCACGTTCTGAATAGCTATGGAGTGGACTATAAAACCGTTGACGTCCTAGCTGACTGGGACGTTCGCGAAGGCATCAAGCAGGTCAACAATTGGCCGACGATCCCCCAGCTTTTCGTGGGTGGTAAGTTCATTGGTGGCTGTGACATTACTATGGAAATGCACCGTAGCGGTGAGCTTAAGAAGCTTTTCGAATCTGTGGCTAAACAGTAAATTTAATTTGGGGCCATTCCATTGGCCCCCGATTTGCCGATTTTCTTGAATTTCAATTGCAGTTAATATTAGCGCTTTGAGGTTGAGGTGATACGCCAAATGCCGTGCCTGCGAAGTTACCGGTATTTTCAGCAGCACAAATGGCATCTGTATGGGGGCAATCAGCAATGGCCCATAAATCCCCAGTAACACCTGGGCAAAGAGATATACCCGGCTTCAAGTTGGCGTAACCGACATAATATGGCCCAGTGCTTCCACCTGATCCGACTAGGGTGACACCCGAGATCCTGTAGTTTTTTGCTTCCGTGTAAGACAGCCCAAGCGTTGCGATATTTGCGTAAACAGTATTCTCGGCGTAGTAAGCGGTTTGAACAGTATGTAGATTTTTAAGCAGTGTTCTTGCCTCAGTTCGTTTCGCTTTCGCCGTAAAGGTTTGAAGTTTTGGCACAGCTATCGCTGCTAGTATGCCGATAATACCAACGACAACCATCAGCTCAACCAGGCTAAAGCCATCTTCGTAGTTGGTAGACTTTAGTGAAATAAATACGCCCCCATACGCTTAAGTAATAAATACCAAGGTCCCTCTGCATAAAAAACCACCTGCATAATTATATTGCGACTTGAGTCGTTTGGCTACATGCCGCGCAGCATGATTAATTATTAGCCAATTGGGTGGGTGTCCACGATTTATAATTTGAGGTAAACTTCTGACTTATCTAGCAAAAAATTAAGTCATTTGTGAGGAATAAACTCGTCATGAATACCGATCTAAAAACTAAGACGATTGCCGTTCACGCCGGAACAGAACCGGAGCCCATCACAGGCGCCATCATGACTCCAATTTTCATGACCTCGACCTTCGTCCAGGAAGCTCCGGGTGTGCATAAGGGCTATGACTACTCTCGAGCCGATAATCCAACCCGTGAGGCCCACGAAAAAGCTCTCGCACAGATCGAAAGGGGTTGTGATTTCGGACTGGCCTTTTCAAGCGGACTTGCAGCGGAGCAAGCTATCATCCAAACCCTAAATCCAGGTGATAGGATTTTAGTGTGTGATGACGTGTACGGCGGAACTGGCAGGCTTTTCAGACGGCTCTACGCCAAGTACAACTTAGACTTTCAGTTCATCGATATGTCAGATGTGGAGCTTGTCAAGAAGACGGCCACACCTAACACAAAGTTGGTTTGGGTCGAGTCACCGACTAATCCTACGATGAAAGTCATCGATATTGCGGCCATGAGTAAGATTGCAAAGTCAGTCGGCGCCAAGCTCGTCGTCGATAACACATTTGCATCACCCGTATTTCAGTCACCCATGCTGATGGGTGCGGATATCGTGATGCACAGCTCGACTAAGTATATTGGCGGTCACTCTGACATGATCGGTGGCGCACTCATGCTCAAGGACAAAGAGCTTTATGAGCAATTGAAGTTCGTGCAGTTTGCTGCTGGTGCAGTGCCATCACCGTTTGAGAGTTTTATGTTCCTGCGTAGCATCAAAACTTTGGCCGTCAGAATGGAGCAGCACGCCAAGAATTCTCAGCAGATCGCAGAGTTTTTGGCAGGCCACAAAAAAGTCAAAAAAGTCCATTATCCAGGTCTCAAAACTCATCCTCAGCATGAGCTTGCAAAGCGCCAGATGTCAGGGTTTTCAGGGATGGTGAGCTTTGACATGAACGGCAGTTACGATGACGTGGTGAAGTTTCTGAAAAAACTAAAAGTATTCACCCTCGCCGAAAGTCTAGGAGGCGTCGAGTCTCTGGTAAATCACCCTGAGAAGATGACCCACGCCAGTGTGCCAGAAGAACTTCGCAAGAAACTTGGCATTGGACCCACCATGCTAAGGCTTTCTGTTGGTATTGAGGACGTTTCAGATTTGGTTGCAGACTTGGAACAAGCACTGGCCTAAAAGTTTTTGAGGACTCCCAAACAATGGCTCTCATGCGTGATAGTAAAAGTTGGCTTTATCCTGTGACCCAGGTGTTCGACTCCGGGCATCTTGATGTAGGGGATGGTCATAAAGTCTACTATGAGCAGTCAGGGAACCCTCAAGGTAAACCAGTGGTCTTCGTGCACGGTGGCCCGGGCGGTGGAACGAATCCCAATCACCGTAGATTTTTTAGCCCGTCCCGATACCGAATTATTTTATTTGACCAGCGTGGGTGCGGTAAAAGTACACCCCACGCATCGATTGAAAATAACACCACATGGCACCTCGTTACCGATATCGAAAAACTTCGCACCAAACTCGGCATCAAAAAATGGCAGGTGTTTGGCGGTAGTTGGGGCAGCACACTCGCTCTCGCCTATGCCATCACGCATCCTGACAAGGTATCAGAGCTTGTGCTGCGGGGGATCTTCCTCGTTCGCTACAAGGAGCTTCAATGGTTTTACCAGTATGGAACAAGTGAGATGTTTCCAGACGCGTGGGAAGAATTCCTAAAGCCAATTCCAGTCGGCGAACGTGCAGATTTAATCAAGGCCTATCACAAGCGTCTTACATCTGATGATCGCAGCATCCGTATTGCAGCGTGCCGCGCGTGGAGCATCTGGGAAGGTTTCACTAGCGGTATGTTTCAGCGTATGGATGAGATCAAGTCAAGTTTCGGTGAGGAGTCTTTTGCAGAGGCTTTTGCTCGCATCGAGTGTCACTATTTTGTGAATAAAGGCTTTTTTGAATCAGAGAGCTGGATTTTAGATAACTGCTCTAAGATCAAACATATCCCGACCATTATTGTACAGGGTCGATACGATGTGATCTGTCCCATGGTGTCGGCTTGGGAGCTACATAAGGCATTACCACAAAGTGAACTATTCGTGATTCATGATGCAGGTCATTCGGCTTTCGAAGATGGCAATGCTCGTGCATTAGCGGCGGCGACAGATCGTTTTTCGCAGGTGGGAGTCTGAGGCATGAAATGCTTTAATTATTTAGGTGTGGTCACGGCTTTATTTGTGATTCAGCCAAGTCTTGCCCGTGACGCGTCGCCAGTTACGTCAAGACTTTCGATTAAAAGTTATTTGGACTTGGCTGTTCAAAAAAACGAGGTCACGAGACTGAATCGTGCTCAGAGAGAGCAGTTTGAAGCCAAAAAAGACCAAGCTTTGGCAACGGTCTTGCCGCAGCTAAAACTGGCGGGAAATTACGTGCAGCAGCAGCCGCTTGAGGGGTCTAAGCCAGACGACAATAAATCGTCGGCGGCAAGGGTTAATCTCTCCCAACCATTACTGGGGCTTTATAAAGGTGCAAAAACCTTAGACGTCGCCAAAAAACAGCTCGAGGCCACGGAGCTTGGTGGTGATGATGCTGTCTTGCAATTTAAGTTGTCGCTAAATGATTCCTTTCATGCAGTCGTGAGCAGCATGAGCGATCTTGCTGGTTATGATGAAGTTCAAAAAATCGCGTCAAAGCGCGTCAAGGAGATCTCAGACCGGGTTAAAATCGGTCGTTCAAAACCTGCGGATCTCTTTGCGGCTCAGGCTCAGTTAGCGTCAGCAGAAGCGCAACTTGAGCAGGCAAAGACTACGGTATTAACATCCAGAAGTAATCTCGCCCAAATCAGTGGTCTTGAATTAGACGCGGATTTGACCGATCAGGTGGCTTTGCCGGCAAAAGCTGAGACGCTCGCGGCATACATTGGAGGTGTGAATGGCCTGCCATCGGTGAAAGCCCTTGAAGCACAAGTAATGGCAAGTGATGCCCAAGCCGCGGCTGTGCGTGCGCAAAGAGTCCCAGATCTAGATTTAACTGCCAATTATTATCTAAAGCGCGAAGAGAGGCTCAAGGATGTGAAGTGGGATGTGGGTCTTCAGCTAAGCTGGCCTGTTTATGATGGAGGGCTCATTTCCGGCCGAGTTCGTGAAGCCACAGCGCAAAAAACGCTTTATACAGAGCAGCTTAGTCAAAAGAAGCGTCTTTCTGAAATGAAGATCAGACAATACCATCAAACCTTTGAAGCAAGCCTTCGTACGCTTCCCATCTTTGAGCGCGCAGTTGCTATGGCTCAAAAAAATTATGATGCTATCGCCAAGGATTACCGACTGGGTCTCGCTACGGTGCTTGATCTCATCCAGTCTTCTAACTCGCTCGCTGAGGCCAAGAGAGTCTTTAATCGTCAGACTATAAATGCCAAATCACAATTTGTTGCCCTCAAGCTGGCAGCGGGGCAAAACTTATGATTTTATCGGAACTCTCCATTCGAAAACCGGTCTTTGCATGGATGCTCATGCTGGGACTTATGCTGTTTGGTTATCTGAACTTTCGGCAGATGGGTGTGAGTCAGTTGCCTGATGTGGATTTCCCGAACGTCAGTATATCGGTCACGTTGAGTGGTGCCGCTCCGGAAGTGATTGAGATGTCGATTATTGAGCCCATTGAAAGTGGGCTTACGGCCGTTTCTGGTATCAAGGAAATCTCATCGTCAGCTTCGCCCGGGCGCGCTAGCGTTAACGTCGAATTTGATATCGACAAAAATATCGACGTGGCCGTCCAGGAAATCCAAGCCAAGCTTGGGCAGATTCAGCGCCAGCTTCCCAAAGATGCGGACGCTCCCATCGTCAGCAAGTCGAATCCCGAAGATCAGCCAATTTTGTGGGCGGCGGTTTATTCCGACCGGATGACCAGGCCCGAACTCATGCGTTATGTGCGGGATCAAATCAGAGATACGTTTCAGACGCTGCCTGGTGTAGCGGATGTGTTTCTTGGTGGTTACGTGGATCCGGTTTTGCGAGTCGATGTCTCAACAGCCAAACTCAATGCCTATGACCTTTCGGTCATGGACGTCATCAACACCATACAAAGTGAGCATGTGGAGTTGCCGTCGGGACGACTTGAGCAAACAGATAAGGAAATCAACCTAAGAACACTTGGCGAAGCCCCAACTGTTGAGGACTTCGCCAATATTCCTATCTCTAGGCGTGGTGGAAGTATTAACTACGCGCCGATTCCCCTAAAAAATGTGGCCACTATTACTGATGGCCTTGATGATGCTCGCCGTATCAGTCGTGTTTTAGGCAAATCGGCTGTTGGTTTGGGGGTAAGGAAACAACGCGGCGTCAATGCGGTCGAAGTAGCTAAAGAAGTCAAAGCTAAGATCTTAGAGATCAAGAAGAATCTTCCCGAAGGAATGGACATATCAGTCAACTTTGACTCGACAAAGTTCATCGAAGAATCCATCGATGAGCTGAATTTTACGATCATTCTCTCGGCAGTTTTAACGGCCATTGTCTGTTGGATGTTTCTTGGCTCATTTTCTGCAACCATTAACGTCATACTCGCCATACCAACATCCGTACTTGGCAGTTTTATTGTACTCAAGTGGCTTGATTTCACGCTGAACACGTTTACGTTACTAGGTCTCTCCCTGGCTATCGGTATCGTGGTAGATGATGCCATCATGGTCTTGGAAAATATCGTGCGACACAACGAGATGGGTAAAAAGAAGAAGCGCGCTGCTCTTGACGGTGCAGTTGAGATTTTCTTTGCCGCTCTTGCTGCTACGGCTGCGATTATCGCTATTTTCTTGCCCGTAGCCTTCATGAAAGGGCTCATTGGTCGGTATTTTTATCAATTCGGAGTCACCATATCGGTGGCTGTAGCCATTTCCCTTATTGAGGCGATTACGCTCACGCCCATGCGTTGTTCCAAGTTTTTATCGACCGGAGAACGGACCACGTGGTTTGGAAGAGCCGTAGAGGGCGCGTTTAGGGCGTGTGAGCATGGCTATAAGGCTCTTATACCTCATCTTCTAAGGTATCGTTGGTTGGTTATAGTCGGATCTGTCGCACTTTTTGCATCAAGTCTTTTGATCGTCAAGTATTTGAGAAAAGAGTTTGTTCCTCCCCAGGACCAGGGTTCTCTCATGGTGAGGGTCAAGGGTCCGGAGGGATCATCGTTAAATTACACCGACACGCGCATGAAGCAGATGGAAGAGATTATTGGCAAGCAACCAGAGGTTGTTCGTTATTTCTCGGCCGTCGGAGGCTTTAGTGGTGATGTCAGTGGCGGTATGATTTTTGTGACGCTTCACGACTTTAAAAAACGTGGACTGAGAGACGGCAAATCAAAAGCCTTAACGCAAAGTCAGTTTGCCGAAGTGCTTCGCGAGCAATTAAAAGAGGTCAAAGGTATCAGAGCGTTTGTGACCGAGTCCATGGGCGGACCTATTGGCGGCGGCGGGGGTGGTGGGCGTCCTATTGACCTGTCGATCCGTGGCCCAGACTGGAAGACGTTGATTGAAGCAACTAAAACCTTAACGTCGGAGATGGAGAAGATTCCAGAGCTCCGTGATGTCGAAAACGCCTACAAGGGTGGATCAAAAGAATTTCACATTCGCCCAAACCGCGAAAAAGCTCTTCGCTACGGGGTCGGCGTGACCGACATCGCTAATGCCGTCAACGTACTGATGGGCGGGGCCCAAGTCGGGAAGTTCTCCAACGCCGATCGTCGTTATGACATTAAAGTTCGACAGGAAGCCGCCGAGCGAACCTCAGAGACGGATGTTCTAGCGGTGAAGGTTCGAAATAATCGCGGTGAGCTTATTCGTTTGTCAGAGCTTGTAACTGTTGTACCAGCCGACAGTATGCAGACCATCTCGCGCCGTGACCGTGAGCGGGCCATCAGTGTATACGCAGCCCTGAAAACGGGCGCTGATCAGCAAAAAGTCCTACAGAAAGTCCTGGAGGTCGCCGAGAAAGTGCTACCTGCTGGCTATCACGCGGTGCCATCTGGTAGTTCTGAAACTTTCAAAGAAACCTTCCAGAGCCTAATATTTGCATTAGTCCTGGGACTCATAATCGCTTATATGGTGCTGGCGTCTCAGTTTAATAGCTTTATTGATCCATTTACGGTGCTCATTGCATTGCCGTTTAGTATCACCGGTGCATTTTTGGCTCTTTACATGACCGATCAATCAATCAACATTTACAGCATGATTGGTATTATTTTGTTGATGGGACTTGTGAAGAAAAACTCGATCTTGCTTGTAGACTACACCAATCAAGTTCGAGTCAAGACTAAAGCTGCAGTTTACGCTGCGCTTACAGAGGCCTGTCCCGTGAGGCTGAGACCCATTCTCATGACCTCTTTTGCGACGATCGCCGCTGCAGTCCCGCCAGCTCTGGCCATCGGCCCAGGCGCCGAGGCGAGGATTCCATTGGCGGTGTCGATTATTGGCGGAGTTGCCGTATCCACGGTTTTGACTTTATTTGTGGTGCCTTGTGTTTATAGCCTGTTTACCTCATCAGGTCAGCTTTCTGATAATATTGACGACTAAGCTTTTGGATATTTTGGAGGAGCGTATGCGCAGGGTTTTGATTTTGATAATGGCCGTCATTTTACAAGTTATTGTCCCAAATTCGCTGATGGCGGCCCAAAAAATCCTTGATGTTCCGTACTCAAGGCAAATGAATGCCTTTACTTGCGGTCATGAGTCTTTGCGTATGGTTCTTGGCTATTGGGGTAAAAGAGAGTCCCTTGAAGCGATTATGATGCGAATCGGGGCCAATGGATCGACAACGGATGTCATCGAAAAAGTTGTCAAAAAGCACTATCCAGAGTTTCGTCTTGAAATCGTTTCAACCGATTTCCCCTCAATCAAGAAACAAATCGATCTCGGTCGGCCGATTATGGCTGGAACAGATGCGTCGTTTTTATCCTACGTCGATTATGGATCTTCCGGTGGACACATGGTGATCGCTGTTGGTTACGACGACGAGAAGAAGATCATTTTTATTCGTGACCCCAATTCTCCCTACATCGAAGAGATGCCTTATGATCAATTCAAAGAAGCCGTTTATGATCATCCAAAGTCGGCATTTGTGGTGTTTAAGCCAAACGTGAGTCCTCCGACTGGGCCGGCCAATCACTGGAATAAGTCCTACCCACCCGGATCCAAGAAAGAGGGCGGCGGAATCCCACTGTCATGGATTATCCCTCAGTTTTACTTGTCCTACGAGACAGAACCAAGGCTTAATCTATCGGATAGTTTTGAGGCAAGTTCGAAGAAGCAAAATCGCAAATTTTCGCTGCTTTGGAACGGGTTTTCTTATGGCGATCAAACGATGGAGCAAACGGCCTGGCTTGGAAACGGCAAAACGTTTCGCACCATTGGATTTGGGACGGCTTGGGTGATGGGTCGAGGGCTGAAACTTGGCGCCAACGAGCTATTGTCGCCCGGAGTTTATAATTTTGGACGGCACCGACTGATGGATATTCATGAGTTTGTGAACATTAAGCATATTCCGTCCCTCACCGTTAGAACCAGCACGATTGAATTAGCAGGATATATGAAATCACGAGATGAAGAGTCTTTGAAGTACGCGTCACTCGGTGCTGAGGCGGTGTCGTGGAGCGGAGCGAGACTTGGGTGGCGCCGAGGTATTAATCCGATTCTAGGCCACCTGGCCGCTGGAGTATCGGCAGGTAAAGTAGACATTAAACTTGATGGTGACGACAAGCAGATCTATACGACTGGTAGTATTAACTACGACATCAATCTTGGAATATTTAAGGGCAGTGTTCAGACGGCAGACCTTGCTCGCTCTGACGGAGTCGAGGAACGCCCACACGATGGATTTAGCGCAAGGGCCCATTCGATTGGTATGGATTACAACATTTCTGGTTTGAGAACAAACCTGGCTCCCATTAATGCCTTTAATTATCTAGGAATGTTTCGCCCGCATATCGAGATGACCCAAGAAATCGTCAAGCGAACTAAGGCCAACTCCGAGCAGACATTCACCAAGCGCAAGTGGGAGGTTGAGTTGCCCGTTCCCTTGCACTTTGTCGATATGTCGTATGGTTCTGGCATTACACAAACCACGCTTGATAATGGGACCAAGGATTCATACAGGAGTTCTTGGATCAGGTTTGCGTTTAACGCGTATCAGCCCTGGGTCCAGCTGACTCTTGGTTACCGAGCAGACTACAAGAGTTACAGTGAAACCATCGGACAACAAATGTCATTTGGGATGTACGCCGGTGTTCTCTGACAGAGCATCACCATGTGATTCCACAATTTTTGCAAATGGGACGACGTAGGTCAGCTCACTCCAGATACTTTCACTGTTGGTATCAAACATCGTCTTCAGGTATTCTGGTGATCGGACTGATTCGATTTTTGGAATTTTGCCAGTCGATAGTAGTCCGACCACTTCACCGCTGTCGCGGTCGACCAATGCCGATCCCGAGTCGCCGTGGGATACATCACAACCCGTCGCAAAGACCCAAGTCTTGTAGGGGCCAGGATTGACGGTATCTGGGTCTGCCATCAGCCTGATGTCGCCGTCTTTTGAGTACGTCTTACAGTCGTTACCTTGGTCGATCATGAGTCGACTATCGTCGTTGCCGGCAAACCCGTAACCAACGGTCAAAAGATTTTGGCCTTTTTTCGGGTTTACTTTTGATATGGGTAGTGCAACGTCAAGAAGCTTAGCCTTGTCGGCTGAATTAACGCCTTTTACCGTGAACAACGTCAGGTCAAGGCTCGTATCCGTGGCAATTACTTTATCGCAAGAAAGGCCCCTGATTTTAAGGATCTCAAACGAGACTTTCGTTTCATCGCAAAAAGCTTGATCCTCAATGACATGGTGGTTTGTGGCCATCAGAACTTGACCGTCTTTTTCTCCGATAACAAACCCTGTTGCAGGGGAAAACATCACCGTAACCTTGGCCGTTGCTTTGGCGGCCCTTTGAAGAGACGGCTTAGATTTACTGAGTAATTCCGGAGTAACTTGAGTCTTATCCCAAGTTGCGCCAATCTGGTAGTCCAGTACGCTATTGTCTTGGGTATCATTTAAGTTGATTGCTGATGTTCTGATGGATCTAGTCTGTGAGGAGTTTCCGCAGGAGGAGAGGGGGAGAAGAGCGAGGGCAAGTAGACCGAAGATGCTAACAGAGCGCACAGAGATTTTGGGCATAAGAGACCTCAAAAAATGGTAATTTAGATGCGAAGTGGGTTATATAGAGTTTTAATAAAAAGTCAATAAAATTATGGAAATAAGTATGAATTTTAATGCTGCCGATAGAATTTGTAAAACACTGATATTCCTCATCTTTTTAGCGCCAGCTTGCCCGGCTTTCGCGCGCTTTGATCACCATGACGCTAACCGGATCGATCCGGAGGAGCGCAGCAATACGGAGACTTATAACGATCTCAACTCCTATCGATACCCTGCCGTATGGGATGACATTTGGCAGAGATCGCAGTTTGGTTACCGAAATAGCGCCGGCAGTCTCAACGTCTCGAGATTTCGCTACGATGAAGACGTTAAAATAGCGCCCCATCCGCGCGCAACGTTTAACGCAAGTTTTGTGCAAACTCGTCATGAGGATCTTGTGGAGCAAGTGATCGATAGAGAGCTTCGTTTGGGCTACGGCTTTTTGCCGAACATGCGTGTCTCAATTCTCGGTGATGGCGACACGTTTAAGGAATTTGGTGATATGGGCGTTGCGCTAGCCCTCTATGAGAGTAATGAATCTCTTGTGGAACTCTACTACTGGAATGTCGACAACTACTATAAATCAAAAAAATCTGATGTTGCTGCTTATCGTTTAAAAGATTCTCAGACTACAGGCGCTCATATCAAACTTGCTCAGTCTGATCTCGGGCCAACATTAAGCCTAGAGTTTGAGAATGACTCGCCGCTCGACTGGCATTATCCGGCCGCAGGGTTTGAGTATGAATACTGGCGCAAGTCTGGAAGTCTAAATGTAAATTGGCCTCTCAATACGGAGCAGTCAATTTTTGTTAAGACGGACCAGGAAGAGAAAATGGAGCAAAAAGTCTCTTTGGTTGTTCCGAAAGCTTCAAAGCGGATGCATCGACGTGCGTCAACTGCTGAACTAGGTCTGAATCATCAGGTCAGTGACAAAATCAACTATAGAGGCTCACTACAGCATGTTTTAAGACGAGTTCACTATCAGAATGGAGCTGTCACAGAGGAGTCACCAATGTGGCGCGAGTCAAAATCTCCAGAAAAAGTCTACCGGCAAGAGTGGGGTTTAATAGCCACACGTTACGGGCAGATTAATGACGTTCTGGCAATTCAGCATGGAGCCTATCTAAACGATGTGCTGATTCGTGAGGATGCAACTGAGTGGAAGACGTTTGAAATTAAGTACCAATTGATGTTTGATTTGTCTCTTAATCAGAACGCGAGACTTGGCATCAATACGACGTGGGATATTGATCAAGTGGTGCGTGATTATCCGTATCCTAAAAAGTCTCCATTTCGGCCATGGGGCGGTGGAGATCTGCAATTTCTCATGCGAATATGATTCGCTCGTCTATAACCGCATGCTGAGCGGTTAGTTCGACGCGTTTTGTTTTGGTACACGATTCATAATGAGGCCTGGGTAGTAGGAGCCAGTGATTTGAGGGGTGTGTCCACCTAGCTCTTTGGTCCTTCGGACTGTGTAGGCGGAGATCTCTTCTAAAGATAGATAACCATCGACGATGCCGTCCACGGAGCCATCAGCCATACCTGACAGGGCCTTCCAGAGAGCATGACCATAGGCACTTCCCGCACTGCCATTAGGACCTGGTTGTGACTTATCAACGCCTGGGCCAGTGCTGGACGTTTCACTGGCGCGGCTACTGGCCATAACAAATAAAGTTCTGCCCTCATTGACGCGATTTTGCCATGATGACTTTAGAGCGTTCATTGAATTGACGAAATTTCCGGAGTAGCAGGCCATCGTAAATACGATGGTTTCCTTTGATGGCAGATCGACGATGTTACGCGACATTTCATTCCAGCTAACGCCAATCGCTAATCCTGAGCTTAAACCATGACCGCTACTGTACTGTATAAACATGTCGTCTTTTGACATGTTGCTTTTGTACTCTTGCCACTTTGCTTTAACGGCGGAGCCTCGGGCTTCACCGGCAAAAAGTGTGGTAGCAGAGTAGGAACCTCCAAGATCTCTCGTAAAAATGTCACTCGTATGAAGAACGTCGTAACGCACTTCGTTATGCATCATGCTGGGATCACTGCTGTCGGCGACGCCCCAGCCTAGGTAATATTTCTTTCCTCTGAACGAGCCGTCAGTTAGGCTTTTTAACGGGTTGACTTGATCATCTGGACCGCAACCAACCAACGGCATGCTGGCTAGCATGAGGATTAATTGAAATTTTCGAGACATCGTCACCATGCGAGGTTTTTGTCCTATTGACTAAGCGTCGTCGTTGACAAGATAGACTTCATCTCTGACTGGGCGCTTTCAGATGCATCGCCTGTCACGTATCCAAAAATGCATCGCGCCCCGCCATCTTTGCTAAATAAAAATAGGCCCGAGTAAACTGTTTTGCCCGTGTATTTTGAGCTGAACTTCGTCACCATTGTTTGCCAAGCCATCCCCGACGAAGACGGCAACGGTGCTTCGGTGACACTTGTTTGAGCTCCGGAAGAAACAAAACTCCTGAGTGAGCAATTTGAACTGCGGCTAAATATTGTTAATTTACTTGCGTTTTTAGCAGCACCCAGCATCACCACATCACCGTCGCGGGCGGTCTGCATGACTTTATAGCCGGAAGGTAAAGAGAATTTCACGAAGTCCACTGTTACGGCGCCTTCACCCGACATGCTTGGTCCTGGTGCCTGTGGTCCAAGCGGCTGATCTTGCGGCATAACTTGTGGTGGTAGTTGTTGCTGATTTCCAGGCTGCTGAGGATTTTGCTGTTGTGGTGTGCTTTGATCAGGCGCCGATATGGGGGCCGAGTTGCCGTCGCCAAATATCGATTTACCTTCGGCGGTTATAAATAATTTTGCGCGTGTGCTGATCGTGTCGCCCTGGACATCCTGCGCAGCAAGTGTCGTGGGGCTATCAAGGTTGCTCAAGTAGATTTTGCTGAGATTTTTTGAAATTGGATCAAGCTTTCCTATCTCTATCAGTAATCTGTAATCACAGCGTGATTTTAGCTTGATATCTTTGATGAGAGTCTGGGCTGAGATCTTGCTAACTGTCTTTTCTAGTCTTGTCCCTTCAGTTCCGTCCGAGCATTTGCCAGGAATGATCTCAACCGCAACAGCATCAATGAGTCCTGTTTGAATTTTGCTTTGTACTGGCGCCGGAGGTGTCAAAGTCACTTGCGACAATTTAGAGCCCGAATTTGCCTGTGGCATAATGATGTGACCTGGTGAGCGTGTGCAGGCCATACATAGTAATGCTGGCGCGACCACTTTCATGAGAAAGCGGCCGGAGTTCGAGCAACGTCTAGGAACCTTTGTCATGCGGTATCCTAATAGAAGATGTATAAATCTAAATAATGCAAAAATTATGCCTAGTTAGGCGGCTTGAAAAATCCCGGTATCTTCAGCGACTTCCCAAAATTTGAGATCTGGCGAAGGTGTCCACTCTTTTGACATTGTCTAAGAATCTTGCCGCAATTCTTGTCAGAACAGTGGGTTTTCATGTGGCAGGGTGGGGTGGGTTGAATCACAGTTTCTAATATCCTATCGTGGTAGAAGGCATTAAAAACACCAGCGAGGTCACCATGTCAAAGTCACGAAGCCCAGAAGAAGAATACTTCTATAAAATGAACAAAGAATTGATTGAAAAAAATCGTTCTCGCCTAGATGCCGAGCGCAAGGAGCTCGAAGTCTCCCAACGCAAGTCTCAGCACTGGATGCGTTGTCCCAAGTGCGGTGAGCAGATGAGCGAGGTACAGATGGCCGACATCCGCGTCGACAAGTGCGGTGGCTGTAACGGAATGTATTTTGATAGTGGAGAGCTAGAGATCCTTCTTAAATCAAGTAAGCCGGAGGGCTTCTTTGATTCGCTGAAGAAGAAGTTGTTCTAAATAGTAAGCCCCAAAGAGCAGTTTGGAGCTTGCTTTGAATTATTTTAAGATCAAATTCTAAAACCACATCCGCTATACCAGGACACCATCATGTCCCCGGTATTACCGGGCTTTTTATTACCGGCGTCGAGCTTGCCGGCCTTGAGGGCGAGCTAAAAGTGCTGCCACTGCTCGAGCCTCCAAAACTGTTAGATCCAGACGAGCTTCCGCCCCACGAGGACCCGGAGCTGAAGCCGCTCGGTGCGCTCATCGTCGGTGATGAGTAGGGTCGAGAGTTTGACGTATTAGTACTGAAAGTCGACGGTAGTGAGCTATTTGTTATGAGAGAACTTGATCCAGTGGAGCTACGCCCGGAGTTTTGAATATACTGCGATACAGCATTGGAACTACGGGCGTTACTGAGCGAATTAATTGCAGATGTTTGATATCCATTAACGGTATTTAGCGTTCTCATTTGCTGATCCGTCACAATCAGTGAGCCCACTCCTCTGGTCGCCACCTTTGCGACCTCGGCACCCGCTGCTCCCGCCGCCTTTCCCGCGGGACCGCCAACGGCGGTCCCTAGGCCTGCAAAGATAGCATCTGTCGCCGTATCAGCAACCGCCAGTGGGATTGTCTCTCTGCCGGCGGTGACCGGTTTACCCTGGATCATTGGCGTGTAGCCCTGGGTTCCTGGCACTGTAATTGGTTTTGTAACCAAATCTTCCACAAACTTCTTCGCTACTGCACCGCTCGGGTTGCCTGTGGTGGACCATCCGTCGGTGGCGCCTTTCCCAAGCGCACCCCCAAAACCAGCCCAACCCACACTCGCAGGGTCGTAAGATTGAATACCTCCGCGCCAGTTGCCCCAATCGCTCGTAGCGACTCCGATCCCGCGATTAATGGTCTGTCCGCCAAGCTCCTTTGCTGCTCCAGTCGCAAACCACACAGGTACAGTTGCTGTCGCGCCTTGACCGATTTTATACTTTTCTGTTACGCCGGCAGTGACAGCAGAGCTTATGGCGCGTCCTGGTAGCTCTCTCATACCTTTATAATAGGATTGTTCGAGCCTATCCGCCATGGCTCCCTGATCGCGTGCTACCGCAGACGTTTCAAATATTTTGGTGTTCAGAGAGCGCATCGTATCCTGCTGAGTGGCTTGAACTCTCTGAGCATCGCGAATGGTTTGGTCCATGGAGGTGATTTTTTGGTCGTACACGCCAGCCGATTTGTTAACGATCTGTTCTAAGAACCGACCCGTACCATTACCTCTTGAGTCTAGAATCTCACCCGTCATCCTGTAGCCTTGGTGATCGCTACTGCCGGTCCACCAGCGAGACCAGCCGTTGCGAGCTACCAGATGAGGCTCATTACTGATAATCCGGACGCTGGGAAAGCTTGTGCCATTATTGTTGTTTTTGATGCTGACAAGCGAGCCGGCTCGCGGGCCGTTACCTGAATATACGGCATCTGCGAATTGATCAGTTAACGCCAGCGCATGGTCATCGGTTGCTGGAGTAACAGCTCCGACACGCTTTAGGTCCATGATGTCCTGGTCGACGAAAAAGTCGTCATCTGAGTCCGCGGATAGACTAAAACCATTACTTGCCGCGTTCGCTGCAGCGGGGGCTCGATTCAGGGCAAGGTACATGTCATCTGTTGGATATAGAGGAATAATTCCTGATCCGAGTGCAGTTGTGGCAGTGCCAGAAAGAGGAATCATTTTCCCCTTTGCTCCTAATCCAATTTTCTCTCTGTAAACGACAGCTTCCTCCACCATGCTAGGGACATTCACTGAACCCTTTGCAACAACCCCAAGACGATCCATAGAATCATCATCTTGTTTTTTCCATTTAACGATTTTGCGGATTTTAGGTGATAGGGAGTAGAATTCTGTCAGGTCTCTAGACCAGAAAATCGTACCCGGATTGATTTCTTCATTCTCAAATAGACCGGTCATTTCCCAGACCTGGTTACCTATCGAATTAAATCCAACTATCGGAGTATCAGTTCTTGCCGCATAAATGACGTTACCAACACGATACAGAGCGTCCCCGGGAGATACGGCGATGTGGTTCAGCCAGGAGACCAATAACGGTTCAAGAGTGCCGTCTCTTCCGTAGATCGTGCGCATTACGTATATGTTGGATTTGCGACCATCAGCACTGACGAAAGGCGTCGGCAGGCCAAAAAGTTCGTGTCGAATGTACACATGTCCATTCACCACTTCTCCGTTGTTACCTTTGTAGGCAAGGAATGACCATTGGTATCGCGCTCCATCCGAGCCTAATGAAAAGACTGGAATGGGCATCATCCCTTTGCGCTCAACAAGTAATATATTTTCACCATCTGCTGCCGTTGAAACTCGGTAAGTGTCAGCACTGTTTAGGGTGACTCGTAATTTCGAAGCTAATTCCTCGGGTGATTTTATCCGTGAGCTAGCCGCTTTAGCTAAAGATTCGGTATCAACGATAGGCATAAACATACCGGTTTTCAGAGAATTGGCCGAAGCTTTTGCCTTTAAGGAGCTGCCGGGTCCTCCTGGTTTACACGAAACCAAAAAAACGGCGATCAATACGAAAGACGAGATTTTTGGTCCAGATAGCATATGCATAACCCCCTCAGTGGGTCATTATCGGAACTTCTGATGGGCTTCTTTAGAAGAATTTCAAATTCTGCCATTAAACTTATTGAAATTAGCTGGATGCCGATCATTGTCCTTCAGTCCGGGGTGCTGATGCATCGCAAGTGGTGAGTGTATTTACAGCAAATTTCCCGTAGGGAGCTCTAGGCCGCCGGCTTCGTCTTGCCATCTCGTCTGATATTTAGCGGCAGGATTTTTGCAGCCGCTTCGATCGTTGGCCTAACCGTCATCAAAGTAGCGATTCCCGACTTTAATTTTAGCTCGTGGAATCTGAATAGATGATGTCGGCGTAGATACCAAAGGAACGCAAATCCCGTGGCTAGCCGCAGCACACCCGACACAGCAAACAACACGTGATAATCTCCCGTATATCGTAGAATCATTCCGCCCATCACCCCGCCTAGAACGCTGCCAATGCTACTTAGGGCCATATATAGGCCAAGTTTTTGAGTGATACTTCTTGGGTACATATTCTGCACCAACAGAATACTGATGAGATCAAAGCCAGCCCAGCTTAGTCCAGAAATGACTTGAAGAAAACTGAGCCATTCAGGAGATGACCAGAAAGCCCACATGATTGGAACCGCGCCAATTGCGACTGTGGCGATAGCAAGTCCCTCAAACTTCCTGTTGTCGTCAAGTAACCTTGCCCAGTTCGTGAGGCAGAATGTTTTCGTAATCAGTGGAATCGCCGTCAGCATGGAGTACATAGCAAAGTCTAGTTTGATGTCTTGCAGCATATAAGCTGTAAAAAATGGGGATGAGACGTTTACAGCGGCTCTAAATAGCATCATGACCAGACTGAGCTGCAGTATTGAAATGAATACAGTGTCCTCTGCTTCTGGCTGTCCCTGCGTCGTGGCGGGCTCTGGTTTCTCAGCGCATGCCATGACTAGTAGAAGTGACACGCCTCGTGCAAAAGCCGCTACGAGTAAAAGTTTTGCCATAAGCAGGGACGTGAGTCCAGCAGCTAGGATTTTCGCCGAGGCAAAATTACAAAGTAGGGTGAGAACAGTCATCAGCATGGCGCGTCGACTGAAAAACCGATTGTGTCTCTCGACGGGGACACCATGAGCCAGTATCTCTTGGGTGGGGCTTGATGACGTCATTCCACCCATCCAGTAAAGGCACTGGCCAATAAACATTCTAATGTGGTCGCCTTCGTTCGTGTGCAGAGCATTAGCCATCATCATTAATCCTGCAACCTGGACGGCAATTGATCCGATTGCCAAGGATCTTGCATTGCCAAAAAGTCGCCGACTTCTTGTGACCAGGGCCTGCGTGATAGCACCAAGCGCAGCGGGAACCGTAATGAATACGGCAAGTGCTACCGAGTCTATTTCCCGGCTGCCGTAATAAATCGCTAGCAGCACTTCGCTAAAGCCGATGGTGATACCAAGGCAAAGAGCCTCCATATACCAACAGGCTGACGATGTTTTTGATTTTGCGGGGTTCATACGCCATTCATCATATCATGTGAGTCAGGCTGCGATTCTGGTGCAAGCGCCCAAATTGACGGGATATTTGCACAGGAGTTTATCCATTCGCAAATTGCGAGTCACCTGCGCCAGTTTGACGGGAAAATTTTGTCAGCGTTGTGAGTCATTAGATTTTGGAATAATTTTTACTTTGAAATTAAACTGCTTTATTATTGAAAGGTAACGTTTATCTCAGCCTCATTTCGGGAGTTTTTATGAACTTCAGCGCTCGCGTTTGTATGGTCGTGGCCGGTCTTGCTTGGGGCTCGTTGGGTTTTTCTGGGGACCTGGATAAATCACCTCCCAAGTTTACCTACGGTGAAAAACATGCGGTGTTCGGTGATTTTTCGTCGGTGGATCTCGGCTTTATTTTTGATGCGTCGTCTGGTCGCACCACGGGACGGGCTGTTATCACTTTTACGGTCGCGCAGAACGGCTTGCCTATTTTTGATCTTATTCCTAAACCGAATAAGGTTGTATTAAATGGCCAAGATGTTGCGCTTTCAAATGTATTCCTAGTGAAAGATCCTGATCGGCAATCGACGCTTCGAGTTCTTGGAGTCGAGGTTACTGCTGGCCTGACACATGTCATGGAGATTGATTATCAACTGGGTGATGATGTCTCTTACTCAGAAGGTGCGGTCGCGGCCGGATTTTTTATGAGTGATCTGAGTGACCGCGAATATTGGGAGCAATATGCTCCGACGAACTATGAGTATGATCAATATAAGCAAACGGTAAGTGTTGACGTGATTGGTACCGATCGTGCCCACGAGCTTTTCGTGAATGGATCGGTAACTGAGCTTGGGTTTAACAGTTGGCAGATTGAGTACCCGGACTACTTCACGGCATCGTCATTTTATTTCCACCTAGCTGTTAAAGGGCGTTTTGCAGTTGAGAGGTCGTCTTATGAAGGTCTGAACGGGCAAATTCCCCTCACGGTCTATAGCGGGTCCCAGTCAAACGTGACTCGTGGGATGACTAATCTAAAGAAATATCTTGCCGAACTTGAAGGAACCTACGGTGCTTTCGCCCATGCATCTTTTACGGCCTACATCACGGATACTGGTGGTGGCATGGAATACTGCGGCGCTACCATCACATCCCTTGGTGCTTTGGGTCATGAGACAACGCACAGTTGGTTTGCGCGGGGTGTCATGCCGGCAAGCGGCAATGCAGGCTGGATTGATGAGGCGATAGCCAGCTGGCGTGATAACGGATACCCCCGCGGAAACGGCACAGTCGGTACCCCAAGAATTCTTGCAGGTTTCTCCCCCTACAAGCGCTACACGACTCGTGATGCGTACTCATACGGCGCAGAACTGATGTCGGATTTTGATGCGATGCTTTCTAGTACGGGATTTGGTGGGCTTCGTAATATGCTGAAAGAATTTTTTAGTCATTTCAAACGCCAGACCATCACGACTCCGATCTTCCAAGCTCATATGGAAAAAGCACTTGGCCAGAACATGCAGGCTTTTTTTGATCGCAACGTTTACGGTAAAGGGTTGCTGACGCGGCTTCCAGGCGTTGGTGTTCCAGAGGGTTGGGATGTGGACTGGAGTACGCATCCCCGTCCTTATACCAAAGAAGAGCGCAGGGCCTTGCGCTAAGTTACAGTTGATTGAGAAACGATGTGCTCCAGTTTTAATTGGATCCCGTCTAAAATTATTCACGTAGGCGACGAACTAGCTAGCGTTACTTTTCAGAGCAGGAAGTAATTGGTTCATTTTTTTGAGATTCGTCGGATTGTTAAACGAAGGATCTTTTAAAAGTTTTCCGACAAATGCGTCCACACGCGCACGGACAGCGGGGGAAAACGAATCTTTTGCACCTGCGACACCCCCTTGATGATAGGCATCAGCGTGCTTGGTGGCTCCAGTCATGGATTCAGACGCTATTAACATCACAATCTCAAGTAATTCAGTTTGAGCCCAGCCAGGAAAGGCCTCCAGAAAATTGTTAGCCGATGTTGCGGCACCATTTCCCTTTGCGAAGGCAGCTCGCGCGCCGGGGTCAAATAAAAATCCCTTTAGGTCTTTTAATGCGGCATCATTTTCAGAGCCTGCGCGGACTGCGTTACTCTGAAACGTCAGCAGGGCTATCAAAAGTAAAAGTTTAGAACATCGTAGCATGTTTACCCCTCCGAACTTTTGTTCGTCGCGCCAAGTCTGATTCTTTAGGAGGCGTGACAAGTGGCGGAAATCCAAAGGTATTTAGATGGTTGCGCGCTTGGGTCTTTTATGGGTGCTATCGATTTCACCTGCAAAAATTACGAAAACGTCATCGAGTTTTTGATCGGGGTCGCCCAATGTTACGCGCGGATCGTGGCTTTAGTTAGAATCATTTTCGTTAGCATGTCGAGCGTTCGCTCGTTGAAGTTGTCCCAGTGAACGACTAAGTCGGCTAGGTGCTTAGTCGGTGCAACAAATTGATCATGCATGGGCTTCACACTTGATAAATATTGTTTGATGACACCGTCATTGGTCCGTCCGCGTTCGTCTACGTCCCGGCGCAGTCGACGAATGAACCTCACGTCATCACTTACATCGACAAAGATGGAGCAGTCGAGATGTTTGCGGATATGGGGCGAGTACAGGGCAAAAATTCCATCGACGATCACGACATCGGTAGGTTCAAGTCTCACGACTTTTGAGCTTCTTGTGTGACTCGCGAATTCGTAGGTGGGGCGGTCAATGGCAGCTCCGCTGGAGAGCTGGCTCACGTGCCTCTCTAATAGTCCCATCTCGAGTGAGTCTGGATGATCAAAATTCACTTTGTCTCGTTCAGTAGGGTCTAGGTGGGCAAGGTCTCGGTAGTAGTGGTCTAGCTGAAACAGCAGGGTTGAGAAGCCCTGGCAGCGTTCTTGTATCTTGCGGGCGATCGTCGTCTTTCCCGATCCAGAGCCCCCGGCAATGCCGATTAAGATGGGTTTTGTCATGGGACTTTGGCTCCTGATCTAGGCTGCGGCATCACTGAGAAGGTTCATTTTAGCGCTTTTTCGGCGTCTAGAAGGCCTATAAATCACTTTTGCGGCAAGTAATATGTTGCATTTTCGCCAAAGAACACACAAAATGTCAATAATTTCGAGTAAAAGCGGGCGAAGTCGCCCCCCAGTACGGGTAAAATTTATGTTTGTAGAACGTCTCAAGACGGTTCGAGAGTGTAGAAATTTCGTTGATGGAGCATTTGTCAGCTCTGCTAAATACTCTGACGTTACGTCGCCCTGGACAGGGGAACTAATCGGGCGCGTTGCCATGTCCACTCAGGCAGACGTTGAAGGAGCTGTGCGCGCGGCATCGGTCGCATTTCCGGCCTGGAAAGCCACGCCCATCAAAGAACGCTGCGCTCGATTGTTCAAGTTTCGGGAGTTAGTGCTGGCAAAGCTTGATACGCTTGCCAATGTTGCGGCTTTAGAGGCAGGTAAAACGACGGCGGAAGCTCGTGCAGGAATTTTAAAGGGAATTGAGGTTTGTGAGTTTGCGTTGAGTTTACAGAATATGGACTCGGGCGGTGCTATGGATGTCAGTCGCGGCGTCAGCTGCGAGTTCCGCAGAGAGCCCTTAGGAGTTGTGGTCGGCATTGCACCGTTTAATTTTCCAGCCATGGTGCCTATGTGGATGTATCCAATCGCATTGACGCTTGGAAATTGTTTCATTTTAAAACCCTCTGAAAAAGTTCCCCTCACCTCGCAGTTCATGGCTGAGCTGATAACTGAAGCTGGCTTTCCAAAAGGTGTATTCCAGTTGGTTAATGGCGGCAAAGAAGCCGTGGAGGCTCTGATTGACCATCCCGCGGTTCAAGCCGTCGGCTTTGTTGGATCAACGCCGATTGCTAAAGCTCTTTATGCGAGAGCGACGTCTCAAGGTAAGAGAGCTTTATGCTTAGGCGGAGCTAAGAATCATCTTCTAGTGGTGCCGGATGCTGATGAGAAAATCACAGTTCGAGGCGTCGTTGACTCCTTCACAGGCTGTGCAGGACAGCGATGTATGGCCGCTAGTCTCATGCTTGCCGTTGGTCAAGTCGATCATTTAATCTCAAAAATTTCGGACACGGCCAGATCACTCGAGCTCGGTTCTCAAATGGGCGCCATCATCGACAAGGCAGCATTAAACAAAATCACGAGTGCCATTGCTGACGCGGAGAGGCAGGGTGCAAAAATTCTAGTTGATGGCCGCAAGGCAACACCGCCAAAGGGCTATGAAGGTGGCAATTGGATTGGCCCTACTATTATTGACCATGCGAAACCCGAGATGGAGTGTGCGAAGTCTGAAATTTTCGGACCGGTAGTTACCATCGTGCGGGTGAAGAATCTGACGGAAGCCATGGCTCTCGAGGCAAAAAGTCCATTCGGGAACGCGACAAGCGTGTTTACCACAAGTGGAGCGGTTGCGAGGTTTGTAGCTGAGACGGCGACCAACGGGATGATTGGTATCAACATTGGTGTTCCAGTGCCACGTGAGCCTTTTTCATTTGGTGGAAGCAAAGAAAGTAAATTTGGCGTGTGCGACATCACAGGTGAAAGCTCACTTGAGTTTTGGAGTCAGCGCAAAAAAATTACAACCAAGTGGGCAGAGCAGTCTGACGCCACTTGGATGAGTTGAAGGAGGCAGTCATGCCAGACAAGAAAAAAATTAAGCATATTAAACTAACAAGTCATCCTGGCCTTCCAGGCGCCGAGGTATACAAGCCTATTAAATGGGGAGCTAGCACGCCCCAGGAAAGAGGCCCTGTTGTTGCAACCGTCACTAATCCGGCACATCGGAATGTGATCGGTACGCACAGTGGTAGTTATACGGTTTACAGAGCTTTAGCGGTCGCCGCTGGAGCTTTGAATGCCGATCATCGCCCCGATCTAACCAACACAGCACCGGCTGAGCCACTAGCTCCAAAGCCGCAGTGGAAAGATCCGGAAAAAATCGTCTCCATTGATCCATGGGGCGCTGACATTGCGACTGCATTTGCTAAGGATTTAGCCGATGGAATTGATATTCGTCCCACTATCGCGGTGACAAAAGCCCACATCAACATGCCTGAGCTGCAAGCTGCAATCGCGGCTGGCCGTCTGAAGGCAGATGGTAAAATCCTCGCTGCCAACGGTGACTGTGTCGTCACGAAAGCGGCGATTGAGCCAGTTTGGTGGCTGCCTGGGATTGCAAAGCGTTTTGGTTGCGAAGAGGCTGAGCTTAGAAGAATTCTCTTTGAGCACACTGGCGGAATGTATCCAGAACTTGTGACCCGTCCAGATCTGGAAGTGTTTTTGCCGCCCATTGGTAGCATGTCCGTGTACTTTTTTGGCGACATCAATAAGATTGGTGATCCCAATGTTGAACACGCTTGCCGCGTCCACGATGAGTGCAATGGTTCAGACGTTTTCGGCAGTGACATTTGTACCTGCAGGCCTTACTTAGCCCATGGCATTGAGGTCGCAATTGAAACGGCCCAACGCGGCGGTGTTGGCTTAATTGTTTACTGCCGAAAAGAGGGTAGAGCTCTAGGTGAAGTGACAAAGTTTCTGGTCTACAACGCCAGAAAGCGTCAAGAGGGCGGCGATACTGCAGAGAAATATTTTGAGCGTACTGAGTGCGTCGCTGGTGTTCAAGACATGCGTTTTCAGCAATTGATGCCCGATGTCATTCATTGGCTTGGCATCACAAAGATCGATCATTTTGTGTCGATGTCAAATATGAAGTACGACGCGCTTGCGAGTGGTGGCATCAAAATCATCAACCGGGTTCAGATTCCAGAAGAACTTATTCCAGCTGATGCAAAAGTTGAAATGGACGCAAAAAAAGCGGCGGGTTACTTCTCGGCGACTGGTGTTCCAACGAAGGATGAACTTAAAAAAGCCAAGGGGCGAAGCCTAACAGAATGATGTGTGCATTCAGGTTTTCCACGGTGTAATTCCACCAGGTGACGACATGACATTAAATTCCGACATTGACTACTTGAGATCCACGCGTGCCATTCGCGAGCGGTGTCATTATGTCTACGAGTTGGGTCTAGCTGGCAAGTTAAAGCATTTTCGAATCAGGTCTGAAAAAATCGATGCCGTTGCCCGCTTTGTGATTGATGTCACCAAGGAAAATTATCCAGACGGCAAGATTCCCTATCATAGTCGCTGGTCCCATTTCCAAATTGGTGGAGTTGACCGCATCGGTTGGCTTCGCCGGAACGCGCCCCAGCACCGCAAGGACGGTTTGTCGCTAGCGCGGATGTACTATGATTTGGTGGTGCCGAGCATTCTGCTGGATGCGGGTGCTGGCATGGCGTGGGCTTACGTTGATTCTCACGGTAAAACCTACTCCAAAAGTGAAGGTTTGGCAGTTGCCAGCTTTGACATGTTCGCTCAAGGATTGTTCTCCAGTGATCCGAAAAATGCGATGCAAACGGATGCCACAGCCCTAAAAAACATGCGCCCAGACGTCCTGGCAAATGGATTTCAGGTTACGAAGACGAACCCACTTGTGGGTGTGGAGGGTCGGCTCGCTCTGCTCCGTAATCTTGGCGTCGCTCTTGAGGATCCGAAGTTCTTCGGAGGTCCTGCCGCTGGCACAGTGGGGTCATTGGTCGACTATCTCTTAAACAACTACGGAGCTCAGTCTATTCGAGCCGTTGATATTCTCAAGACCGTGCTTGAGGCATTTGGTTCCATATGGCCCGGTCGTGTTTTGGTGGGAGATGTAAACCTTGGTGATGTGTGGAAGCACTCACTGGTTGACGGTGACGGTCAAACAAAGGGTCTGGTGCCATTTCACAAGTTAAGTCAGTGGATGACCTACTCGTTATTTGAACCACTCGAATGGGCAGGTTGTAAGATTACGCACGTGGATCAGATGACAGGTCTGCCTGAGTATCGAAATGGTGGGTTGCTGTTGGATATGGGGGTCCTTGATCCGGTCAAGGTGGACGCACTTTCACAAGAGTATGCGCCAGGGGATGAGTTTATTGTTGAGTGGCGAGCCTTGACGGTGGCTCTTCTTGATGTGATTGCTGATTCTGTGCGCAAATCTCTCAGCAAAACGGCAGAGGATCTGCCTCTGGCGAAAATTTTGCAAGGTGGGACTTGGGCTGCTGGTCGTAAGGTGGCCGCAAAACTGAGGCCGGACGGTGGTTCACCAGTGAAATTGAAAAGTGACGGGACTGTTTTTTAGTTACAAAGGAAATTTATGAATCATAAGCAAGTTCATGTAATCAATCATCCCATGGTGCAGCATAAGCTCACGTCTATGCGTGAGAAGGGAACTAAAACTGGCGAATTTCGCTCCTTGCTTCGGGAAATCAGTATGTTTCTCGGCTACGAAGTTTTACGCGATATTCCCATGACAACGCGCCGGATTGAAACACCAATGGCTGAGATGGATGCACCGGTGATGGCGGGTAGAAACATGGCATTTATTTCGATTATGCGCGCAGGTCAAGGGATCCTAGACGGCATGCTACGTCTCATACCCTCCGCGCCTGTTGGACATATTGGGCTTTACCGTGATCCAAGGACACTGGTTGCCGTGGAGTATTACTTTAAGGTTCCAAAAGATATCCAAGAACGCGAGGCCATTGTTCTTGATCCCATGTTGGCTACTGGGCATTCCGCGGTGGCAGCCCTTGATCGTCTGAAGGAAGCCAAGCCAAAGAGTATTAAATTTTTGTCGTTACTGTGTTCCCCTGAAGGCATCGATTACTTTCATGAGTATCATCCTGATGTGCCAATTTTTACAGCGGCCGTTGATGAGAAGCTAAATGAGAAGGGCTACATCGTCCCTGGTCTAGGTGATGCTGGTGATCGACTATTTGGGACCGCTTAAAGAACAAATCAATAGGAGTCAAACATGGTTGACTTTGCACTCTCATCGGAACAGCAAGCGATAGTTGATTTAGCGAGGGACTTCGCTCGAAAAGATATGCTTCCCAAAGCGGCTGAACACGATCAAACCATGGATTATCCTTGGGAGATCATAAAAAAAGCCCATGCAAACGGTCTGCTTAACCTCGGACTCAGGGAGGAACACGGAGGCCTAGGAGTTGGATCTCTCGTGCAGGCGATGGTGGTTGAAGAGCTTGCTTACGGATGCTCGGCAATGGCAACGGCAATTACGGCAAATGATCTCGCGCTCGGTCCTCTGCTCGTTGCCGCCAACAAAGCGCAGCTTGAAGAGTTTGTGACGCCGATGATCAATGAGCCAAAAATGGCTGCTTACTGCGTGACTGAACCGGGAGCTGGTAGTGACGTTGCAGGAATTCGTACGACGTGCAAAAAAGTTGGTGATGATTACGTGATTAACGGTGAGAAGATGTGGATCACCAATGGCTCTGTAGCGTCGTGGTATTTTTTGCTGGCGACGCTTGATCCATCTTTGGGTCACAAAGGCATGTGCGGATTTGTCGTGCCAGCAAACACGCCTGGTATCACCGTCGGTAAAAAAGAAGTCAACATGGGCCAGCGTTGTTCTGACACTCGCGGCATTTCGTTCAAGGATGTGAAAGTTCCCAAAAAATACTTACTAGGCAACGAGGGCGAGGGTTTCAAGTATGCCATGAAGGCCTTTGATCATTCTCGGCCATTTGTAGCTGCCATCGGCGTGGGTATTGCACAATGTGCGATGGATCATGCGGTTAAGTATGCTTTGGAGCGTAAAGCATTCGGAAAGACCATATCAGAGCACCAGGCGGTTGCATTCATGATTGCTGATATGGCCACAGAGATCGAGGCCGCTCGATTGCTCTATCAAAAGGCCGGTTGGATGGCAGATAAGGGTCTAAAAAATACCAAGTGGTGCTCCATGGCAAAGACCATGGGAGGCGACATTGCGGTTAGGGTGTCCCAGGATGCTGTGCAAATTCTTGGGGGCTATGGCTATAGTTCAGAATACCCGGTCGAGAAGCTTTACCGAGACTCAAAAATCTGTCAGATTTACGAAGGAACCCAGCAAATTCAGAGGGTTATAATTAGTCGTGCAGTGTTTGCGGAGTGGGCTTAGACATAGTGAACCACCATACCCACGCCTCATAAAATCAATTAATAAGCTTAAAATAGCATATTTTTATTGAAAACCTCTTAGAAATATGTTAACTCGGTACCAGAGGTGGGTTACTATCTCGGTAACCTAGAAGTTGATGTTGATACCAAGTTGCTGCGGAGAGGTTGTTGTTATGGCTAGGACGTTTTCAGTAGTTCGTTTTTTGACGACATCAGTATTCGTAGGGCTGTTTTTGACGGCCTGTGGAAGTGGCGCTGAGTTCACTGGCAACGCTTCCAAAAAATCCAAAGTCGGTCCTGCGCCCGCACCCGCACCCGCACCCACTACCACCACCGAACCAGTTAGACAGCCCGACGACAAGCGCATTGAATTTGGCGTCGATAAGGTCTTTCGGATCGGAGATAACAACTATCCTGACAGTTCCTGCAAGGAGCAACTTGACTCATATAGTCTGTCAGGCACCCGGTATTACTTTGAGTTCGAGGTTACAGAGCCTCAAACCCAACTTGGAATTGTTATGAATAAGCTTTGTGGTGTCGATTATTTGGTATCCAACACCAGCCGTTTGACCCGCGAAGGAAATGCTCTTCAGATGCAACCTGTTTTGCCCGCTGCGGGCTCGATACGCTACCAAGGCCTGACAGTGGAACCAGGAAAGTATGCTTTAATTGTCGAGTCCAATAAGAACTTTAATAAAGTTAGATCTGGTGACCATGACGACTTCCTGGTTGGAAATATCGTCGTAACAGCCAACAAGCCTATTCGCGGTGGAGTGGTTAGAACCGAGTAAATCGTGACTGAATCCTAAGAATGAAAAGAACCCTAGCTGAACGGCTGGGGTTTTTATTTAAATAACGATTGGAAAAACGAGGGATATCACGCCTTCGACGAATTTTTTATTCTTGATAGAGTAGCGTCTAACAGAAAGGGCGCTGGGTCCTACTGCCAAACCGTAGGAATATTGAAAGCCCGCCTCCTTACCCACTGTCTTAGCGCCAATACTACCAAAAGCAGTGACGTTAAAAAAACTTTGACCGTACGCGATTTCTGCGTGGTATTCTCCGGGATCTCGAGCGACGGTGCCGACAAATATGCCAGTGCCAGACCACCAGGCATTGTCACCATGCAATTTTGCAAGGCCGACTGTCAGTCCTCCTGCTTTTTTTTCTCCACTAACGTAGCTTGGATAGACGATGAGCCTTGAACCAGTAAGTTCAGTTTCAGCAAATGCCCTGCTAAGAGGAACGCTAAGTGTAAGGCTAATCAAGCAGATAAAAGTACATAGATTTATATAAAAAAGACGGTTGCGTTGCACCAAGTGAGTGATCCTTTCTATCGCCGTAGCTGTAAGCTGAATATCAATTTGAAGATTTCAAGTTATTGGCTCGTTCGAATCAAGCATCGCTCCGCGGTTCGGGGTCGGAGCTTGAGTCGGTGACGTCAGTAAGTCTTTGATTTGCGGATAAAGCCAAAAACCAAAAAGAGTCGCTCCCATGATGAGCAGAGCAAGACCAAAGGACGACGTTGCTCCGACGCCAAACAAAGATACAACACCAGCAAAGAAAATGGTGATGACCCCTAATGCCAATAGGCCCACTAAAATGATGGGGGTGTAATCGGTTGCGAAGGCTTCTTGCGACGTTATTAACGTAACGCCGAGAACCACAGGCGCTAAGAGATTTCTAAACAAACGTGTCACTGGTCTGGTGTCCTTATTTGAGATTTGTTGCTGCTCATAGTCTACCAAATTAACTTATGGAAACCAGGTGCCTCGCCACATCTGGAGGTCAGACTTGATTTAAGAATTTCAATCATTTCATGGATTTGTCAACCTTGATGCGATTTCCCTAATATTTCTCCGGGTGTTTTCCGATACGTCTGGACGGTAAGGAGGGGTCTACCATGATTCGTTGCTTTTTGAGGAATCTTGCAAGTACGCGGTTACCAGTCACTTTTTTAGTGGTATCGGGATTGGTTTTAGTGAGTGCTTGTAAAACCCGTGTGTCTAAGGTTGATCGATTAAAAGATCGTGACTCACTTGGCGGGGTCTTCGGCGGAGCTCCCAGTGATGATAATGGTGATCCCACGGTCACAAAAGATGATCCAAACAAGATCCCCATCAATTCGGCGATGTGTCGATTTATTGATCCCTCCAAGACGATAAGGGAAGTTATTCCTGGTAGTCCTGCTGAAGTTGTCATTCCCATCTCAGAGTACACTCGGCGTCCTGACATTTTAAAGACGAGTGGCACGAACATAAGTTTCGACTATACGGTATTTCAACGTCAGGATGGCTCACAGAAAACACTGAGCTGGGACCCGAATAAAGCGGGTTGGTATGCCGTCAACTACAGAGCCACCATCTCAAGATCTGATATCGAAGGCTGTACGATTGCAGCGGTCTCAACGTCCAAGCCAGAGTTACGCACATTCCGTGGATGTTTTGCGCCAGAGACGCTTATCACTATGGCTGACGGCCGAAAAAAGGAAATTCAGAAAATTAAGTTAAACGATAAGGTGAGAAATCCCTTGAACGGACTTCCGGCGATTGTGATTCGAATCACAAAAGGGCCCGAGAGCGACAAAGGGATGCTCGAGATCGGCTTCAAGGGCTCCAATAAGGTCGTTGTAACGAGTAAGCATCCGTTCATGACGCGTCAAGGCTTGAAGCAAGCCGACGAACTTACCGAGAAAGACGAGTTATTGATCGGCAAGGATAGCTTCAAAAAGATTACACATATCGTTCGCCGGCCTGTGAAAGTTGATCAAAACGTTGTGAATATCGCTGTGACTGGTCAAACATTTGAAGCAATGGATCACATGATCGAAGCTGACGGAGTTATTGCGGGGGACCTGTTTTTGCAGGAAAAACTTGAGAATATAAAGAGTCTTCAAAGTGGTTTGGTTAGCTCGAAGTGAATCGGTGGAGAGTTGGCGCCATGCGTTATCGGTTTCTACCAGCACTTGTTTTGCTATCGGCCAGCCAGCTGATCGGTTGTAAACCGTTGAAAGTCAGCAGCGACAAGTCAAAGTCACTTGGTGCTTGCCCTGCAGGTTCAATCGATGCCTCTGGGTATTGTATTCGTGATGGATTAATCTACCTTCTTCATGACGCTCGTAACTCGGAAACAAACACATCAAATTCTACGACGACCCTCAGCTTCGGCAAATTTTCTTTTATCAAAGGTGATAGGGTCTATGCGTTCGGACGTTTCTCGTTTGCCAAGGCGGGTTCAGGTGTGTTGCAAACCTTGGGGTTTAAACTAGGTGAGACGTCCTTGGGTGCCTCTAGCACTCAGTTTGTCGGTGACCAAGATTCCGGTGTCATGGTCTCTCGAAACACGGTGGCGCAGGAGATTTCTGAAAATGCAGATACAACGTTTTCTCTTAGGGCGTTGCCAACGCAGACTGGTATTTCGAGTGGATCAGATGGTGGATTGTTGGTTTTTAGACCGAGTCAGATCAGCGAAGCCGTAGCGGCTGCAAAAAATAGTTCGGGCACTGGGACCTATTTTGTATCTGATCTTATTGATTCCGATAAATTACTCACCTCAGAGGTCAAGGCTTCTGAAGCATCAGCAGTCATCAGTGCATCCACCGCTGATTCAAAACCCTCAGATGTGACATTGATTCGGTCAGGGTTTTCATGGGAGGCTGCGAGCGGAAAATCGGTCGCCTGCGATGGTGTTCTGGTTACGTGGCATTTAAATGTTAATGGTAAAAAAATAATGAGTGAAGGCCCATACGCCCTGACGACATCTAGGCCGCTGGGATCGGCTTCGATGCAGGCTCTTAGCAGAGGTGCCGGGGATTCGAAAACGCACAACGTTACTCTGACGGCTACGCTCGATACAGCAGGGCGTTCAGAGCGGGCGAGCTGCGTTTTAAAGGTGGGCGAGCCCTCGACTCTATCGGTGGTGTTATTCAGGTCTACATCAGAGCTTCTCAGTGAAATCCAGAACGCAAGGCATTTGTTCCGTTTAGGAGGCGTGGCGGCTCCCGCAGGACGCTTTGCTAGTAACTCATCTGGGCCACCGATAGAGACGATTTTGCAATTTAGTTGGGATCATATGCGCAGTGATGTGCTTCTGACGGATGTGGCCGTGACGATGGGGGCAGAAGATAGGGTGAACTCGACTAAAGCATTTTTGCAACTGAGCCGAGCCCCAGACAGCCTGTCATCACATCTTGGTAAAATCACGTTGAAAGCTCCGGACCGTCCACGAAGCCTCAATATATTTGATCTTGCCGCGGAAAAAAATCTGAATAATCAGACGAGATTCTATGTGACAGGGATGGGCTTTAATAACGATTCAAAGCCAGTTATTTTGGATGCCGCACAAATATTCTATCTTCACTTTAGACGATTGAGTGATCAGCTATGATAATGCAGATTTTCATTTTCGCAGTCGTCATAAGCAGCGGGTGTGCCCCAGTAAAGCTGGGAAGTAAGGAGAAAGCGTCACAAAAATCAGACGATGGAACGCAGTCCTCGATACCTGCACAAGACGCGGTTGGCAAAGCGGCACCTGAGGGGTCAAATGCCGGAGTCGGTGCAACGAATCTGAGTGGCCGCCAAGTAGATCTCTATTCTATACGGGCTGGCAACGCCCAAGTATTTCTTCCGCCTGAGTTTGATAAACTACCTTGTGCGTACTTTCGTCAAGGACCTCAGTTTGAGATTCCGCCCATACCAGGAGGCCCACCACTTCCTATGCGGGGGCCGGTTCAGAACTTTTATGCGGGTCAGTGGACTAAAGAGACAGAGTACTCGTTCAAGCTTTCTGTCTACAAAAGGATATACCGAGATCCAGGCATTCCAGATTGGTTGTCCACCGCTCCAACGTCGCGAGTATCTGAATATGTTCTACGGCTATTTGACGTGGTCATATCATCTCCTACCACCAATAATTGCAGTATTTCGGCTCGTGCACTTAATTGACGATCACTCTTCTATACGTGCCGCATCGCGTCAGCGATCACCATCTTGGCAGCCTTTTTAGAGCAAAGCCATGCAGTACCAGCGGCAAGCGTTGTGAGCCACAAGGTGTTTAGGATCCAGACTTTTGGATTAAGAGCCACCGTCAAGAATATCGGGGCTGAAAGAAGGCCAGCTTTATAGGTGATCCCACTAAAGTTTATAAGTATTGACGAGACAACCGTAAGAAGGACTCCAAAGCCACAACTTAGCAGTGCAAGAAAAAGCCCTTCAAACGCAAACATCATGGCGATTTCTCGCCGAAGGAAACCAAAACTGCGAAGAGATCCGATTTCTCGAGTTCTTTCGGTCACTGACTTCATCATGGTGTTGGAAATGGAAAGCACACAGATTGTGACTACGATGACCATGAACAAATTACGGAATGTGTTCGTGATATTCATGCTTCCGCGCATAAAAGATCCAACTTGATGCTCCTTCCAGGGGATCACGTCAAGATCTAAACCCTTATCGCGAAGTCCTTTTTTAACTCTTGCTACAAAGGCCGGGATGCTCGCGTTTTGTTTGACTCGCGCGGCGATCGTCGTGACTTTGTCAGTGTCAAGTAGCTTTTGAGCTAATGGTAGCGGAAGAATCACCCAGTACTTGTCCTGCTCCCGAAAGCCGCCGTCCACGATCCCTACGACTTTGAGGTCCAGAGCATTCACCTGAGCGGCCTCCGTTGAAGCGCTCAACTGGAGTGATGCCCGGTCGCACTTAAACGGGCGATCTTCGGGGATGTATCCGCCCTCGCGTCGCATGATCTTAGTGATGTCTCCCGTTGACTCACAGCCCATCATTTTCCCGAGACCGGTTCCGACTAGAACTGCGTTTTCCTCAGGTGTTTCGTGAAACGGCTTGCCTGCCACGGTGTTCCACTCCCACAGGCGGCCGCGCATCTGGCGGCCCTCAGGTACATCGGTGGACCCACCGACGAAGATGGCATTGTTCTGGCCGTTTGAGACCATGCCTTTCACATCCAAAAATCTGACTCTCAAATCAAAGTCCTTGTCAGCCCGCAACACCTCTTCAACGGCATCTTGTTCTGGTTTGGTTAGCGCGTAGGCGAAACTGTCCTCTATAAGTTTGTACTGGGCGTCTTTTCTCTGAATGAGTACGTCACCCTGCATGCCGCGCATGCTGTAACCCTCTTCATTAACACGTACCAAATCAATAAGAAAACCGTCAAATAGGGACACTGCTGTGAAACCTGCAAGAATCGCCAAACTACTAGCCAAGCTGTGCCGCCAGTTTCTAACGACATTTCGCCAGGCTATCTGGGCTATTCTTTGTTTTACAGCGTTACGCACTGATGGGCTCCTTTGGGGCTAATGCGGACTCGTTTAACATCAACGTATGAGGTTATTCACATTAAAGAGCGCGTCCGCGTGTTTTTCGCCGCGAGGTCTTTTGTAGTCAAGTGTTGTTACGGATGCTTTGTTTACAGCGTCTGTGATCACCATCTTGCTCACGAACGGAAATGACTTGCCCCCATTTTCTATTTTATTTTTGTATTCGAATGTGGCGCGTTTAAACACGTCTCCGCTCACCGTGAGAAATTCTGCCTTGATACCGAGTCGATCCTTTTTGCTGACCCAATAGCGAATTTTGTCGTAGGTGACATTTTTGGATTTAGCTTTGAGTTCTAACTTCCAGGTGTCTTGCCCGTCGACTTTTTCTGATCCGGATATTGTTCCATCGTAGTCACGCGCGTAATTGGTGGAGGCAATGTCGCCGTTGGATGCCTGTCCCATCAGCTTTTGACGAGGTGAGATAGCCACGGGCTTTTTGAGACCTGGTTTAAAAAACCAGATGTTTCGGTCGTTGAATAACAGAGTTTCACCCTTGTTTCTTGCCGGAGCCGTCGCTTCGGCAAGGGCATCGTTACCTTTCACTTTTAAGTCATACGAGATAAGGCTTTGGGTGCTACCGTCTTTGGCTTGCACGTCAACGGCCCATGATATTCCCTCCGTCACAGCAGCCGATCCACGTGAGCGGTCAGATTCTTTTAGGATGTCTAGAGCCGCAGGATCAGCCCCCGTCGGAGGTGGCGCTGCAACCAATGTCGAGGCCATGAAAGATAGTGCTAGTGTGTAAAGTTTCATAAAAATGTCTCCTTGATTTATGACGTTGTCAGCGGGTGGCTCCGCTAACAAGGTTTGCGATGTTTTTCTTGACGACGCTAGTAACAGCAAGCCAGGTGCTGAGCATTCCGAGTAAACCGACGATCGTGGCGCCTGTGAGTATGATTATAGCGTTTGGGCTGAACATAAGGGTTATGCCTCCTGCTACACCGGGCGGGTAGATCGTGATGTTGAGTCTGTTTATGATCCACATCGTAAGAAGCCCGAGTATGGCTCCGGCAATGACAGAGGCTACCGTCAGAAACAGCCCCTCTAATATAAAGAGACGTCGCATGATTTTCTGATTGTATCCAACACTTCTAAACATCCCAACTTCTTGACTTCGCTCTATAACCGTCATCGTAGCCGAGTTGAAGATACTGAGAATGACCACGACCGCCAGCACAAAACCAATAAACCCAACCATGACATAGATAAATTGCATGGTGCCAGAGTAGTAAGGACTAAGTCGTTCGTCAGTCCAAGGTAAAACTTCAACTTCTGGCGCTGTGTCTTTTAATCGAGCGCGAAGTTCAGATACTGTTTGATAAAGGAATAGAGGTTCCTTCAGCCATACGCTGTAGTTCATGACATGATCTGTGTTGAGAAGGCTTTGGAGGCGTTGTACGGGTAGTGTAATGGCGGTGTTGTTGGTTTCTACGAGGCCGGTGGTGAATCGCATCACAAATTCACCGTCCAGTGCTCCAAGGGTACCGTCCCATGTGCCCGCAGCAAGTTGGACGTTCGCATCTGAAGCAAATAACGCGCGAGCGTCCGGTGATGCACAGTCGGTAATGATAACGGGTTTATTCCCCTGCACGTCTTTGTGAAGGTTTGTTTTGCCTAAAAGGCGCGCCAAACCATCAGAAATGGCGATGGCTCCCAAATCTTCCGGGAAAGAGTCGATCGGGTCGCCTTGTCGAAAACGGGTAAGGTGAGGGTTCCAATTCAGCAAGTTTGGATGATTTATGACTTTTGACTCAATGGCAAGATCAACTCCGGTGGCTATGAAGGGAAATGTCTTGCAGCCGTTGCCGGCCAGACCCTGGCCATTAAGATAGCGGCCACTCATATCAACATTCGATAACCCCGTCAGAGCGGCATCGATTTTTGACTGTTCGTCCTTATTTAAAGAGTATTGCTGGGGCTTGATGCCAAACATTTCAAGAGCATTTTTCTTATAGATGCCAATATGGCCAACGTGTAGAGCGTAGTGAGTGTAGGCGCTTAAGACCCTTTCGACGCGGAAAGCATATCCGGCAGCGATCATAAAAGCTGTAAATCCAGCGGCAATAGCCATGCCAGTGGCCACGCTTCTTCGCAAATTGCGCTGAAGGTTTCTCCAAGCCAATCTTGCGAGAGTGCGGTTCATTTTGTTTTGGACCCCTTAATGACACCGTCAGCGATTAAGATCTTGCGTGATACCCGGTCCATCAGCTTCTCATCGTGAGTTGAGAACAGAAATGTCACGGATCTCTTCTCATTAAGTTCCAGCATAAGGTCAATAATGCGATGGGAGTTCACGCTATCTAGATTCGCCGTTGGCTCATCAGCAAGCACAAGTGCGGGATTACCAGCGAGGGCTCGCGCGATGGCGACTCTCTGCCTTTGTCCCCCTGAAAGTTGATCGGGTAGGTTGCGGTGAAGATGCTCAATACCAACGTCCTTCAAAGCCTGCATGACACGCTCGCGGTGATTGGCCTTGGGTATTTCGGGATTAATGATAAGTGGTAGCTCGACGTTCTCAAAAACGTTCAGAACGGGTACGAGGTTAAAAGACTGAAAAATAAAGCCAATTTTCCTGTTACGTAAATCACTTTTCGTGTCGTCATCCAGCGTGGTAACTTCAATCCCATCAACCTTCACGCTGCCCGAGTCTGGATCGTCGATACAGCCGACCATGTTGAGAAGCGTGCTTTTACCACTACCACTCGCACCAACGACGGCAGTGAATTCACCTTTTTTAAGTTCCAGACTGACACCGTTCAGGGCGGGAACGATGGTTTCACCCAGACGGTAACTTTTCTTCACTGAGGTTAGTTCGATAATCGTCTCAGTCGATGTCAAGGATGGCCTCCTCAGTATCTCTCTAAAGTTTGGACTCGACCGAGAGACATGACTTGAATGTCTTTCGATCTAAAATAGAATCAGGAATGCCTAATAAGGATGTTAGGCCAAGATTTTATCCGGCTTAGGGGCAAATGGGCAATGATAAAACTTATTTAAGTGCCTGATTACTTTTCGAGATTTTATGCCAAGTCAGATGGACGATCGACCACGTCAAAAACACCGAGGCCACACTGTCGCTGAGCCAATGCATGCCAGCCATGCTGCGAGCGGCTCCCATGGCCCCAGATAAGGCTAAAACCAGTGCACCTGTTATAAAACTAGCAGCCTTATTTTTAGGCCATAGAACATAACTAAAGGCTAATAAAATTGTGCACGATGCCGTGTGCCCACTGGGGAAGCTATTAAGTCCCATGCCCCGGGGGCCTATGAGTGGTAAAAATCCAGGCAGAGTTAAGCTTGCGAGATTTTCTGGATTAAGCGCATCCTGACCTAGCATATCGAAGAATCGGTTCGGCCGAGCACGAGCAATCACCCATTTTAGTCCATGAACCGCCACGATAGCGGTCAAAAAGCTCGATAACCAAATAAATCTGAGGTCGTGGTTTGACAAAAATCTATTGTGGTCCTGGGATTTTCGACGTCGTAGCCATACCAGGAAGCATATGATGGCAGCGGTAACACCGAGATCACTTGCTCCGATAAAATCACCCTCGTAAATGCTGTCGGCCATGAAATCCCGAAACCAGGGCACTGGTGCCTGCCAAAGATCAACAACCAAAGGAGCCTCGATGCTGCCGACCAAAATGAAAAGGATGGTGCCAATTGAGAGCAGTAAACAGATCAACCAGATGTTTCTAAACATCAAAAATCCTGCCGAATTCCTGCTGTAATGACGCTGCTCGCGACTCCCCTTAGATCGGAATCTGTCGTTCCCTGCGTTGCATAAGCCGAAAATATGAGAGTTGATGCAGAACCGAACGAATACTCAGTGCTTCCGTAGTATGTGGCGCTGCCATCGACAACGGACCGCAGAGTGCGCGCGTATATGACGAAATCCTTGACGTCAAAAACATCAGGAATTCGCCAAGATATAAGCGCAAAACTTTTACCGCGGTATTCGAGCCCGGGTTTAAGAATTCTTTGAAGATTTTTTGGGTAGTCGGCCACCTGTAGGGGTGATTTTAAATTTAGGGCTAGCACGGCTCTTTGACTTTCCTCTATGCTCCAACCTGCGTCGTTACTGATATACTCAAGGCGCAGGTCACTGCCACCCTCAAAACTGTAGCGCAACCCGACCACCGCTAACGTGTAAAATTTTCCATCACTTATTTTGGATTGTCGAAGTTGTACGACTTGTTGATTTGGTGCCTGAGGTGAGGCTTCAAAAACCGGATACCAGGCTTCTGAATTTTTCTGGTGGGCAGCATCAGCATAAAAACTGAGACCATCGAGCAATGAAAGGTTGAAATACTCTCCAAACCAGGAGTCGCCGGTTTCTGGAGCGCCGTAGACGACGCCTACATAATCGGCCCCGTTATTCCAATTGATCTCATGTTTCATAAGGGCTTTAGTTTGAAACGTCTCTTCGGCGCGAAATAGACTGACATCCTTAGCTTTCTCAGTTTCACTCATGAGGACCGAGTTGATGCGTTTAGTCCAGGATATGTTGACTCGTCCGATATTGCGTCCTTCGACTGTGTAAAGAAGTCCCTTGCCATCGATATTCTCGTGGAAGATTCTATTGCTTGGATTCAAGGATTCCGCCGCTCCCCACTGATAGTTTTGGAGACCAAAGCTCACCTGTACTTTGTCAGACGCGGTCAGTAGACCGTAAGACTCGATCCATCGTCCCGATGATTTTGGGCGTTCGGGCCGATCTTTTCCTCCGACAATGGCTTTTGAGACCTGCATTTTCAGCTGAGGCCTTGCGATGATTTTCAAGGCGCCGCTCATGGCTCTAATGTCTGGTCGAATGTCGATGCCACCCGTTTGGTTATCAAGTTGCAGAACCGTATTGTCAGGATTTGCCGGTGAATCCTCAACAGGCTGGAGAATGCTGCCGTAGGTGTACCAGCTCATCGAACTTCGGACGGATACGGCTTCATCAGCCGCGGCCGAGCTAGTCGAGGTGAGAGCAGTGCATACAAAAATCAATGAATTTAGTATATTAAGGTTATTTGTATGGACCTTGGTAGATACGTTGTGTCTCATGATGCCCCACTTTTCCTGCGGCCCGCGTGGCAGGCTGATATCCAAATCCGGTTATCTCGAGTTTTACCGTGAAAATTTACCATGAAGAACAGAGGCTTGCATGGTATTTTTGTGGAGTTTTAAGGGGAACTCGCCTTAGCCCAAAACTGTGAGCAATGGTGGCAAGGTAACCGGACTTATAAAGTTCTACGTTTGATTTTGATAGGCTACTCGTGACAATTGTTTACACCTGTGGAGATCCGCTTAGCATAAATGTTGAGGCATTTTTGCAGGCCGTTGTGCCGTCGATGTCAAGACATCGCTCTGTTGTGGGAGTTGGCAGTTTTTGGCAACTACACAATCAGGCCGAGGCCCTCCGTTTAAAAATTCCAAAACTAACTATTGTTCAAAATCTTGAACATATTGATGCGCCCGGGGTCTACTGGCTCGATCCCGCACCTAACGTTGCCAACAAAGACGCGCGCGATCTGAGCGAGGCGGAGCGGGGGGGCTTGGCTTTAGCAGCGTTGAACGCTATTCCGTCAAGAGTTAAAGGTCCCATGTCTGTTCTCACGGCTCCTATTAATAAGAAAAGCGCAGCACTCGCTGGGTTTAGTTTCCCTGGACAGACTGAGTATTTCGAGCATTTATGGGGTGCTCCGGCTGTGATGCTATTAGCGGGCCCGCTACTTCGGGTCGCTTTGGTTACAAATCATATGGGGTTACGCGACGTGAGTGATGCGATCAGCGTGGATTTGATTCTACGTAAAATTAAAATCATTAACGAGTCCGTAAAAAGCTTATTTGGCCTAAAATCTCCTCGTATCGCCGTCTGCGGGCTTAATCCGCACTGCGGGGATGATGGGCTTTTTGGCGATGAGGATGATAACGTTACGCGTCCTGCTGTTAATGACGCTAGAGATTTGGGTATTTTAGTGGAAGGGCCGTTTCCTGCCGATACTATTTTTCACAGGGCGATGCAGGGAGAGTTTGATGTGGTCTTAGCCATGTATCATGATCAAGGGTTATCGGCTTTGAAGACAGTGCATTTCGATGACGCTGTAAACATTTCATTGGGTCTGCCTTATTTGCGCGTATCACCCGATCATGGACCGGCGGCGAATTTATTCCTTTCTGGACGGGCAAGTATGAGAAGTTTTGACGCAGCCTTAAAAGTTTGCGAGACATGGATGGCTAATCATTATGGAACATGAATTTATTCAGGTCCGCGGCGCGTGCGAACACAATCTGAAGAATATAGATATTAATATAAAACGCGGGTCGATTACGGTCGTCACCGGAGTGAGTGGAAGTGGCAAAAGTTCCTTGGCTTTTGACACCGTACTAGCTGAGAGCCAGCGAAGGTTCTTTTATACTCTGTCCCATTACAGTCGCCAGTTTTTAGACCTCGGAACAAGGCCTCTGGTTAGGCAGGTTACAGGTTTGAGTCCAGCGATCGCTCTTGCGCAAAATGAGACGGCTCCAAGTAGGCGCGCAACGCTTGGTTCGCTTACGGATGTTTCAGAATTACTTAGCGTGATGTTCGCAAGGTTTGGCCAACAACTTTGCCCGCACCATATGCGACCTACCAGTGCCATGTCCAAAGAGGATATTGTTACGCACATTACGTCTGCAGCCAGCGGTCGTAGTGTAGCGCTACTGGTGCCTATTGCAGAATCCAAGAAAGGTATCTTTAGAAAAGAGCTAACGTCCTATTCCGCGAAGGGTTATACCAAAGTATGGATTGATGGATCGCTCAAAGAGCTTGATCCTATTCCTGAGTTGGCGCGCGAAGAAAAGCACACCATCAAGGTTTTGATTGATTTACTAAAAGTTAAAGCAGAATCGCCAGAACGTCTTTCACGAAGCGTTCAAGCGGTTCTAGACCTCTCTGGCGGCTATGGAGAATGGCTTATTGTGGACGCAAAAGGCGTATGGGACATGGATACCCGTCACGTGTTTTCGACCAAATCAGGTTGTCCAGTTTGCGGCTTTTCCTGGCCTAAGCTTGATTCCAGGTACTTTAATTCAAATTCCCTCGGCCGTTGCTCGGACTGTGATGGTTACGGTGTTCTTGACGTCGAAGATGAGACCGCGGACATGGAGGATGATCACGACGGTGTCGCGCTCGCAGAGACGTCATGTGATTCTTGCCATGGTACTGGTGTTCAGGCGGAGGCTTCCGCTATTAGATTGTCTGGGAAGACAATTCATGAGCTTTTGAATTCCTCGGTTCAAGATCTTTGCTTAATGTTCAAAGATCCGAATCAGTTCGCCAGCCTCTGGGACAACCCAGCATTTCAGCGCGTGCATGGTGAGGTCTTATCGTTATTAACGCGTCTCGTTGAGATGAAGTTGGGGTATTTATCCCTGTCGCGACGAGTTCGTAGTTTGTCCGGGGGAGAGTCTCAACGCGTCAAATTATCAGGCGTACTGAGTGATAGTTTGCGAGGCATTTTATATGTGTTAGATGAACCAAGTCAGGGTCTTCATCATACAGAACTGGCCGCAATGATCTCACACTTGAAAGCTCTCCAGAGCCAAGGCAACACAATATTAATTGTCGATCATGATGAAGACATCATGCGATCTGCCGACTTCATTATTGATTTGGGACCAACGGGTGGTGCTGAGGGCGGGCATATTCAGGCGGCTTTTCCGCCAAGCCACGCCAAAAAGTACACAAAAATTTCAAAAACAGCCGAATGGCTTTGCCGTGATAAATCTCCTGCAAAGCGGAAAACTATCGATCATTCTGTAAATAAGTTTATGACCATCGAGAATCCGAGATTAAATAATCTTCGCATGAAATCGGTGAGGATTCCGTTGGAGGCGATGACGGTGGTCACGGGCGTTAGCGGTGCGGGGAAAAGTAGTCTTGTCCTGGGGGTCTTGTTTCCAAACCTGATTGATGCCATGCATGTTAGCCAAGAGACATCAAAGCGAAAACCAGCAAATAAGCCTGCAAAAAATATTTGGAAAAATTGCGCATCGTTCAAGGGTCATGAGAGCGTTATGCGTGTTGATTTGATTGACCGACGGCCGGTGGCCAAAAGCTCCGTCAGCATGCCTGCAACCTATTTGGATATCCTTGGTGATTTTAGGGACTTGTACGCTTCTTTGCCTGACGCCCAAATCACGGGGTTAACTGCAAAATCATTTTCGATACATTTGGACGGGGGTCGATGTCCAGAGTGCAAGGGGCGCGGGGAGCTGAATTTATCAATGCGCTTTCTTGCCGATGCTCGCGTGCGGTGTCCTGTGTGCCGCGGCCGACGTTTTCGATCACACATACTTGATGTTAAGTTTAACGGATTATCAATTTATGACGTTCTTAACCTAAGCGTCGATGAAGCGGTCGTGCAGTTTGCAAGCCATCGGAAGATTGTCCAAAAACTTATTCCTGCTCAACGATTAGGCCTTGGTTATCTTAAACTTGGCCAACCGAGTGCGAGTTTGTCAGGTGGGGAAGCACAGCGATTAAAAATGGTTCCGTATTTCACAAAGAAACTAGGCCAAGGCAGTGTTCTGATACTGGACGAGCCCACCACAGGGCTTCATTTTGAGGATGTCTCCCGTTTGATATCGGTAATGAGGGAGTTGACGGATCTTGGAGTTACTTTGGTCGTGGTAGAACATAACGATGAAGTTATTAGGTCTTCTGACTGGTGCTTGACGATCGGGCCAGGTTCAGCCAGCGGTGGTGGAAATCTAGTATACGAGGGCGTTCCTCGGGAGCGCCAGTAATTGGACTTGCAGCAAATAGCAAAAAATCGACACCATCTTAGGCAGTTTTGTCGAGATTTTTTCACCCGAGAGAGTTACTTGGAGGTGGATACCCCGATACTGACTGTTTGCCCTGGGACCGAAGTTCACCTTCACTATTTTGGTACTGAATGGCAGGACCACGATGGGGTAAAACATCGTCGCTTCTTGCGAAGTAGTCCGGAACTCCATATGAAGAGGCTCATCGCAGCAGGCCTACCTAAAATATTCCAGCTGGCCTCGTGCTTTCGTAACAACGGCGAGTATTCTGAGTGGCACAATCCTGAGTTCTGTATGCTGGAATGGTATCAGGTAGGACAAACATTTAACGGTTTGATCAAAGAAACAGAAAACTTACTTCGCTCAACGGCAGAAGCGATGGCGGACGTCACAAAAGTGAATCCTGCAGATATTTTGCCCGAAAAATTTCAAAGAGTCCGTGTCGAGGACGCGTTTCTTGAATTTGTGGGGCTTAAGCTGCAGGACCAAGACGCTGATCTTGGCGTGAAAGCTCGCGAAAAAGGTGTTATTTCCGTATTGCCAACCGACGACTTCGAGACCGCCTTTTTTAAAGTTCTCATTGAGAGGATTGAGCCGGCTATTGCTAGGCTTGGAGCTTGCGTTCTTTACGATTATCCACCGTCACAGGCAGCGCTGGCAAAAGTCGAGGGTGGATGGGCCATGCGCTTTGAGTTTTATGTTGGCCGGGTTGAATTATGTAATGGGTTTTTTGAGCTTACGGGAGAGCACGAAAATCGCGCGCGACTTCATGACGCAAGAATCGCTCGCGAAAAAGCTGGGAATGAACCGGTGCCAGTGGACGAGAGTTTTTTAATGGCGATGCGAGGATTTACGGAGCCTTGTGCCGGTAATGCTTTGGGGTTTGATCGTTGGCTGGCTATTTTGACAAAGGCGTCCGGACTAGAACAATCTATGCCATTTCGAATGATAGAGTCGCAAAGAAACCTTAGATATTAAGCTTTGTGGCCAATAATATTAATTTTGCCGAGAGCGGATCGAGGAACCTGTAGTCCCCGGCACTCAGTCGGCTATCAAGACAAAGATTCTCTCCATTAATGGCTTCGCAGATTCCCACTAGATCAAGGGTCATAGCAAGTGTCTCCGCTAGTATTTTAAACCGGATTTCCTGTTGTAGGCGTTTTATGTCGTCTGCGGTTTTGTCCTTGTTCCAAGAGAGTAGTGAATTAAGCTTGTCCTGATTCAATGCTTTGATTTGTGATTGGACGTCTCGATGTTCGAAGCCAAATGCAAGTCGGATCCTAGATAAGCCATTAGCAGACAAAATCTCTTTGATAATTTCTATGGCTGGTACAATTGCCGTTTCAGCGTTTAGCGTTATGATAGGCAAGCTTCCCTTTTGGAAGTGTAAAAATGTTTCAATAATACGGTACGTCAGTATCGATGGTGGCAGGTTGAGTTGCCAGTTTCCGTCAAAATGAATGGCCCGTTGACTTAAGTCAAAGAAGACGTCCTTGCCAAGCCCAGGCGTATCAAATAAACGAACTTTTGATTGCGCTAATTGGGACTCGATAATGCCCAGAGCGCACCTAGCGAGTGGAGGATGGGACAATTCGACTTGGCGTGACTCTGTTGACTGTGGCAGGCCTCTTTGCGCGAAGTAGGTTTTTGCGATGAATTTGCCCCTATGACTGCGGGCTAGTATAGGCGTTATCATTCTTAAAAGTTTGTGCAATTGTCCGCCATGGTCAATTAGTCCAATATCTTTCGGCAATCGTCCCGACGTTGTCATGGGGTACTGGAATGCATGACGATCCCGCCAAACTGGCCAGTGCCAACTTTTGAGCGTATCGGTCTCTCCGCCGACAATGGCGATGCATTGCACGGCGATATGTTTTTCAAGTTCGCTTGCGAATGCCATGGTCATAACGCCACGTGTTGCATTTGGATGGGAATTACTGTTAGTAACGACGTCGCGCCAATTTATTATTTGATGGACGGAGTTGTTGGTCTGACTGTCTACGATTCGGAGGTCCGGTGCGTTCCTTGTTTCTGATTTTATGAATTGCGTGTTGAATTCACGATCGTTCTCCTCTTTCTGTATTTCAAGATTTGTCGCCGCTGAGCCGTAAAATGAGTGCTGCTCCGAGGTTTGATTCGTTTCCGAATTTGAATCTATTTTGCCGCCAGCTCCTTCGTCGGTTGGAGGAGCGTCTGTTGGTTCTCCTCCTGATATAGCCGAGATTTTAACTGCTGGCATAGCCTCAATCCAAGCGCGTTGAAGGCGTGCGGCATGGTCATTGAGATCAAAATTTCGAGGTCGATCTGTGTTATCTCCCAGCGAGTTGGATGCGGTGTTTGGTTCGCGCTCAAGTAGTAGTTTTTTTGTTCTCTTTAAGGTGTTTCTAAGTGATTCAAGATTAAAAGGAGTCTTCTCAAGAAGCGACTTGTCACGTTCAATCAGCGGTATAACCTTTTCAAGATGAGATACAAGCTTCCGCTTGGCATCACTCTCCTCGTAAAGGGAATAAAGCGGGATCCAAACGCGGCTATCCATCGGGTTTTCTGTTGCTATCACCTCAAGGTGGGGGATGGCGTCAAATCGCCGCTGTTCATCATCGATGAGGTTTTGTGCATGTAAGAATAAAACTTCACAGCGAGCCGGTCGACGCAGCTGCCGCAGTAAATGGTCGCTAGTTAAGCATTCAATAAGCTGTTTCCATTTTAAATGGCCACTTGATTGGCCCATTGACTCCTGCCATTCAGTGAGTAGTTTTGAAACCCCATTACCGGTTCGCTCAGCCTTAGCAAGCGCTTGAATCGCGATATTCCCAAGTCTATCTGAGGTCGACGATTCAAAATGGTGCATCATCATCATGTGCAAATGGTGAGACGAAGCCACCTCGTGCTCGATTGATTTCTCAATGAGCTGAGACGTGATTTCCGATTTCGGCGTGCTCTCGGACCAGGAAATAAGGGTCTGAATAACAGAAGCAAGCTGCGTTTTTGCGGGCTTTGAGGCGACGAGGCCGTCGATTCCCTTAAGGCAAACGTCTGGAACGTCGAGTACTTCGGGCTCGCTGAGCATCGCGATAAAGGCGCGTTGGGCTTCTGGTAGATTTTTCGCAGCAAGCCAAAGGTTTGCCTCTGATAAAATGCCGTGTACCGTGCGCGCGCCTGCCTTTTGCGACCATGTCCTAAATAGGGACGCAGCAAGTTCTCGGTCCATATTATTTTGATTTATGAGTCGAATAGCCCAGTGCACGAGATCTCCGGATTCGTCGGCATTTACCTCGATTTGATTAACTAAAATTCCAAGAAATTCATTAAGCTGTTTGGCAGACTTGCAAACATTTTCAAGAGTTTGCAAAATGCTGGTATGTAAAATGTCTTTTTGAGATACCGTCAGGCTTGTTTTTACCATTTCTTCTGGTTTTATCGGGCTCATCAACGCGAAATGAATATGCTGCTTGGCGTGGTGATGGCGAACCGCATCCGACTCGCTTTTTTCATACATTAGGAAATGCCATCTACAGACGATCACTGGTTTTTCGATAAACATGTCGTGAATAAGGTCAGCATCGTCCACGCCGGTTTGGCCAGCAGCTATCGTGCTTTCTAGAAGTTGTGCCGCAGTGCTTAAAAACTTTCTTATGATCATTGACTTAACAATATTCGAGAATTCGGCTTCGGAGAATTCGAAATAGTTACGTCTGGATAGAATCACCTTGTTTAGTAGATGTTCAAGGTTAGGCGATGTGGATTCGATGATTCGGTCGATGGTTGAATCGAGAATTTTTATGATTTGTCTTGAGTCGTCTATTACGGATTCAATAGCTGTGATTGCTGCTTCAAGGCCTGGAACGTCTCCTGCTTGAAAGAGTTTATTCAATCTCCGAAGGATACGACTCGCATCGCCAGTTGTATTGCAATCGTGAGCAATCGTTTGGTCGAATGTCCCATCCATAGACCGTAGGTTGTGGTTGACGATCACGTCCAGCAAGTCTTTTGTTTCGTCCGGTTCTGCATAAGACAGGCGGGTTTCTATGAATTTGGAAAGATTTGCATGATCGTTTCGTGTTAGAAATGAGCTTCGTACAAAATTCGCCTCTTTAAGCCCAAGAAGCGGGATAACATCTCTCTCGCAGAGAATTTTGAGCGCGATATCGTGATCTTTTCCTGTCTTCATCGCGCAACGAGCTGCAATAAGTTTCCAAGATGGTAGTGCGTCACTCGGGAGTTGCTTTGCGTCCACGGCCCCCATGTGAAGTGTGAGCTGGGTCCAGTCGACGCCTTCAGAGTCGAGGCCATCCATGATGATGTCACAGTACCAGTGCTGATAGCGATTTGCCTTCATCAGATTGATTATTGCATTAATGGCATCTACATGTTGTCCAATTTTGTTCATTTGCTTCGCAGCGCGTTCGATAGCTTCCCATGAGCTGCGCTCCGCTGGGCGATGCGTTCTGAGCAATAATAGCCTCTTGAGTTGCTCTGCATTTCCAACCCTTTGGAAGAAAGCCTCAGCTCTGTCCAGTATCTCGGGTGAAGGATCTGCTGGATAAGTTGTGGCAGCCGTGTACCTCGCGGCTGCTAAAGACACATTATTTTCTTGCTGGTCCCAAATATCAGCAATGCTTGCGTGCATTTTTGCGATGTCGGATGCCGATGCTTCATTTGCCTCTGATTTTAAGCAAAGCTCTAAAATGGCCAAAGCTTTCCGATGTTCATTGGCGTGAATTTGAAATCGTGAAAGGGCTCCCACGATTGTGTGCTGATAATTAGTCTTCATGGCTGTGACTTCGAGTAGACTGCGAAGTTCCTGCGTTTGCTTAACATCCAATCGAATTTCTTTTTCGGATATCTCGATGAGCCGCAAGGTTGCAGACTTTAGTGTATCTAGGCGCCTTTCTGTTCTACAGAGTTCGATGAGGGTATTGAACTCTAAATTAAAGTCAGCTGTTTCCTGCGCTAGTCGTGCGATTTTTCGTAGAATTCGTGGGTTGTTTCCTCGGGAGACGATTGCGGTTTGCCAGCTTCTAAATGCGAGTTTTGGATCGACTTTAGACCATAGGTCACCTAGCAGCTCTGGTATAACATGCCGAAGCGGTGCGTGCTGATTAAGATCGCCATATGTTTCGGCGATTCCTCGTAAGAGCATTGATGTGATTTTAATATGGTCATGTGATCGACCTTCACGTTCTAAAATAATGGCAGCACCGCTGATTGAAGTTATGCTGTGATTTTGAAGATCGGTCACTTCAATTTTTTCTGTGTTTCGTATATTTCCAGCCAGTTCTGGTAGCGCCGCAATACGGGCGAAAGTCGGGCGAAGGCCTGATTCTCTGATGGGTAGGGTCGGGGTAGCTTTTTGTTTTCGCACGATACACAGATCAACCTCTTTCCATAGTGGTGCTGTTTCTCGTGCCTCGAGGATTTCGATGCAAACGTCATCATCAGGCATCTCGTCCGGGGTAGATAAATCCAAAATGATCCGATGTTTATCTGTTTTGACGCGAAGTGGCTGTGGTATTTTTAAATCTTTAGAAGCAGAACGTCCTAGATCATGCCCATGGAATTCTTCGGATAATTTGATCGGATTCAATGGTGCGACCCAAAGAGGAATTGAAAACTCAAACATGTTATGTATGGTCCAAAATTCATCAAGCCCCGGAAGAAACGCGTCTTTTATGATGCCGAAAATGGTTCCCCACCAATCCGTGACAGGGGTGCCGAGGCAGAATGCGTCAGTGACTTGAAGTGTCAAAGCCTCGTTGGCTGGCGATACGATCGTGGTCCATCCCAACACGGATCCTGGATCGCCGTCCCCGGAGCGCTGTCCGTTGTCGGTGCGGTTTCGGTTCGGAGATAGTTCGACGATAACCTGAATAGCGTTCGACACTGTTGTTTGACCGGAAATATTTACGGCCTGGGGGAATCGCCTTTTTGCCAGGGACTCAATCTGTCGCAAGGCTTTTTCGCAGTCGAGCGTGATACTGCATTTTCCGAGACTATACCGTTCTTTTCGTTGTAAGATTTCAACTTTAGCTTTGACGATTTTCGAGGAATCGTCTGAGGTTAATTTCCAAATATTCTGGGAACCTACGGTGATTTTTTCAAATCCGTACCGTTGGAGTGTTTCCTGAAAATTCTGGCCGCGATCGTCCATAGGAGTCCGTTGCTAAGCTCTCATCAGCTACATCTCTACTTCTTGGAGTGTATCGGTTATAATAGGAAAAAGTTGAGACAGGTGTCTGAAACGTTTGACGTTTTTAGCTACCGGGGGTGTGATGAGCTGGGGTATCGTAAATCGAAAGGTTTTGGGCATCAGAGCTGGTCTTAACGACTGGGAACTTCAGTCGTTGGAGCGAGAATTTGTTGAAACGACAGCCCGAATAGTGACGTCGCAGCAGCAGTCTCCCACCGCGAAAGGGGTGCTGTTTATCGATATGGCTTACGCGATATCCCAGCACCGAGATTGGCTGCAGACCCCTGTATTTTCAGCGCTTTTAGTTGAGTTTTTGCAGTATGACCACGGTCTTAATCGAGGTGACGCGGAAATACTGGTTCACGATGTCGTTGAGGCTGCCATGACGTTGGGCCTTTCACGCCCCCGAAAATTATTTTCTAGCGACCGGGACTTTCTGACATGGGCGTATGTTTGTGCAGCAGGAGCGAGTGACGAGGCGTCACTTGAGGCAGATTTGGGTCTTGGCAGAGCCGTTTTACGGAAGTTGAAAGAGGGACTTCGCGCGCTCGAAGCCGTGGATAACAACACATTTGTCTCAGAGTATGACTCAATGCTGGCAGCCATTGTGCTAGATTTATCTCAGCAGTCGAGGTCAAACACCTGGGCAATTGACTGTGAACGTATCAAGTTTGCATTGTTGAGCGCAGGAGGTGATAACGCTGAGGCTTACATACTCCCAGAAACGCTTCCAGTCATCGTAGATGCTCTAATGTCGATTGGGTACGGTATGCAGTTTTCTCTAAGCGATCGTCCGTCGCTAGCTGAGCTTCTTGTGGGTGCCGGTCTGATAATGGAGGTCAAAACAGCTTCTCGCAGGAAAAATCAAGGGTATGCGTTAACAGAGTTGGGGGCCAGGGTCTCAGCATTAAAAGTAGCGCTTACGGTTCCTGATAAGTTGCCGGCCGAGGACTTTCTGAAGCTGAATAATCAGTGGCAAATTGTTGTCATTAAGCGTACGAAATCTCTTACCTTCGAATATATGGTCCGGCTGCTATCCGAGTATGTCAACAAATTGTCCCCTGAAGTCTCTGAAGCTATAGCAATTAGAATGATAGAGTTGAATCCAGATGGATTTAATGGAACGGTCGTCCGAAAAATTTTGAATTCATGTAATATGACTTGGCACAAAGCATCGATTATTCGAGCTCTCAAGAGTGGTAAACCATCGGTTGAGTTGGTGAACGCGATTGCTGTCGAGCTCACAAATTCTGCTGCGCCTGGGGTTAGGTTGGCTGCCGGCGCGCTTCTTGATTCATGGACTGGGAATTAACAACTTGACCCAAGTAAACCAAAAAATAAATTTAAGTATGAAGGATATTCGTGAGCAGTTAATAGATTCCGGATTGGATCCTGACATCATTGAGCAACATCAACGGAACATAAAAAGACATCTTTTGCAGGGTTCCGAGCGTTTTTTTTCGATTTTAGACACATGTCGGTTGAATAATGGCGCGATGTGGCCACTTCCGCCCAAGGGGCGCCTTCAACAGGTCGGAGGAGGATTCGACAACGATATCATCGCTTTTGTTCCTGCCGCGGGAGCATCGACTCGCTACCTGGCGCCACTTTTTGAGTTAATGAAATCCCTATCCAATAAATCACGTGTGGGATTTATTAAGAGTGTAGGTGATCTGTCGGCTTCAGGTCTTAGTCGATGTCCCCTGCCAGCGTCGCTTAGGTCTCTGATGAGTGAGGTCAATGAAATCAGTGATGTTATTTTTGCTGCTAGGGCAGTGGACGTCTTGGCCGATCTTGAGCTACCAAAAGCTCTTTATCCCGCTGTTGATACAGGCGAGACGTTCCTCGAGATAAAACGTCTCGAGCATGAAACGATCAAATGCCTGGGCGGCGAAGTGTATGTTTGCCCGCCTGGACGTAGGGATAAATTTTTACAGGTGTCTGAACGTGTGAAGTCCTCTTTGCCCGTGCAATGTTACGAGCAGGGACCAGCTTTATCGACGGTTCGTTTTGACAGTCAGGGCGATTTTATTGTTGATGAAGATAATAAACTTAGTTTAGTTCCCGGCGGACATGGTACGCTCTTGCGCTTATTCCGGGATGTTGCGCGAGATTTCCCTCAAGCGCGATCGATTTTTATTCGAAATATCGACAACGTAGCTGGCACGTCACGACAAGTTTGTGACGCAACGGAAAGGTTTTTGACTGCTTTTAAAATTACGTTTTTTGATATTCAGCAGATTCGCGTTTGCTTGAAAAAAAATAATTTGGATTTAGCGGATCGGCATGCACAAAACATTTGTAAAATTTGGGAATTAGATCATTCAGATCAGGGCTCCGCCGTTGATTTAGTGCTCGAGAAAATGTTTTACTCCCGCGTGGAAGGTAATAACCTCACCGAGCTTTTTGACAAGCCCTTTGTTTTGATGGGACAAGTGCCGAATACGGGGCATGATGTTGGGGGATCGTGTGTTATTGCAGACGTCGACGGGGTCCGGCAAAAGCTCTGTCTCGAGTTGCCTCACGCATCACCCCAAGACCGGGCGAAATTTTTAAATGACTCGCAGTTGGCCACTCATTTTAATCCGGTTTTCGTCGCCGCCGAAATTCCGTCCGAGGAGTCTTATGCCCGTCTAAAACATAATCCTTTTTGGTTGGTGACCAAGAAAAGCTGGAAGAACCGTGACGTGTACTATCAAGAATCAATCTTGTATGAGCTTTTAGGTAGCAGTCAGTTTGTGAATGTTTTGTTTGTAGATGTCCCTCGCATCATCTTTAATCCCCATAAAGCCTTGGTTGACGCCCAGTCAAAGTCGATCAAGGACTGGGTTTTGTAGTGCCCGTCGGGCTGTACTCGCCTAGGCAAAAAGGTATCTGTTAGCCGAAAAGTGAGCAAAAACGGCAAAAAATTCAGATAATCAATGGATTTATCCAGAGCGTCTATCTAGCCATTGGCAAGGAACATTCTGCCCGTTGTTTCATCACGGTTTGGATGTCACCATTTGAATATGGGCTAAGTCATTTGGTCAGCAGTCAAACGCAACGGACCGGCTATTAGAGGAGGAGTGCATCATGCCCCCACAGGTAACCAAGCAGGAATTTGAATTTGCCCTTCGAGAGATGGGGCATGACCCTGATGACTACCGTGGAAAGCAGTTAAGCCTTGATGCTATGTGTGAGGTTTATGGTCTTGAAGAAGACATTATTCTCGATGCAATTAAGTTTAAACATATTGATGCCCACTATGACTTCCGCAAAGACACTATTTGGGTCGATGCGTTAGATGCGGCGCATTTCTATTATTGTGTTCGATCGGAAGCGCATCTTTACGCGTCTTGATTCCTAGGTTGTCAGTATAAAAATTTCTCTATTGCCTTGTCGTCCGACAATTTTGGCGTCAACGCTCATGACGTCCTTGTATCCTTCATTTAAAAGGGCGAGTCTTACTATCTCTACGGCTTGATGCCGATCGTCGTCATTGGTAACAACTCCGCCGTCAGGGATTTTTTCGCGCGGTAATTCAAACTGAGGTTTGACAAGGAGTAGCAATCTCGCTTTGGGCGCACACTTTCGGATCGAAGGTATTAGTTTTGCGAGTGATGTAAAGCTAACATCGGCAACCACCCAGTCGATGTCAGGAAGTCCGGACGGACTAAAGTCCTTAACATCAGTTCTTTCAATTGAGATAACTCGCGGATCTTGGCGAAGCCGCCAATCAAGTTGAGCTGTGCCAACATCCAACGCGATCGATTTTGAGGCGCCCATTTGTAGCACGCAGTCAGTAAATCCACCGGTGCTGGCGCCGATGTCCAGAACGACCCTACCGTTAAACTCTTTTTCCAAACCTAAGTCAGTGATGGCGGCAAAAAGCTTTTCGCCGCCGCGACTGACAAATCGGCTTTGGCCTTTTATTCTGACTTCAGATCGATCGCTTATCATGAAGCCTGGCTTATCTCGTCGCTGGTCATCCACGATGACGTTGCCACTCATGATTAGTGCTTTGGCGGCCGCCAACGACTCGGCATGTCCCATCTTAACCAGGGCCTCGTCAAGTCGAGAAAGTCTTTTCATTGATGAGCTTGACCTAATATGTCACAGATAATAGGCCATTTTGTTGGTCGTATCACTGGTTCTCGCAACCCACGATTCGATCCGTTGCCGACCGTCAGCCTTAAAATCCACGAAACGAATTCCTAATCCGGCCTCGTCCTCTGTATTTTTACGTTTATCTGCTGATACGCGTCGAACGACTTCACCGCGGACGCGTACGGGTTTATTGCTAGCTCCAAGAGATATTTCCATGTCCACGCTTTCACCGGCCGGAATAGAAAGATCTGTTGTCGCCAGAAGTCCAGTAAGGCTTAAATCAGCTACGGAGCATGAATAGCTGGAACCTTGCCAAATAAATGTTACTGACACAGAACCGCGCACTCTCTGATTACTGCGGGTTTGCTGATCAAGAATGCTTTTTAACTTTTCAATGAAGTAGTCGCGGGGGAGGGGCTGCTCAACAAATAGATCTGCGCCAGATTTGGTTGCGGATGAGCGCACTTTTGCAGATGACTGAACGCTAGTTAAAACAATTGGAATGGACGACCATTCTTTGACTCGTTTGATTCTCGCGGTGGCATCTAGGGTGTTGACGGTCGAGTGATCCATATTCATAACGATAATATCAATGGACTCGTTTTTGAGAATACGTATAGCATCCTCGTAGGTTGTGGCGGATCTCACTAAAACACCCATCCTTTTGTAGCCAGCTCGGTCTAGGTCGCTAATAAGTGTTTTTTCATCTAATGAAAGCATAACTATTTGAGACATAAAGCCACTCCTATATCCTTGAGGGATACCCCTCATCTAGGCGGCTTCTCGGCAGATGCGCATGGCGATTAAGGGGTTTTTCAAAAATATTTTTTATGATCAGTTATTTCAGGCGCTTAAGGCTGTAGCTCACGGGAGACCTTACCGAGGCAGGAACCACACAGGCACCCCCTCCAGCGAGTGGCCATGGCTTCCAATTGAACTCTTGTAAGCTTGATCTGATAGCAAAAGCACCTTGTAATATCCTCTTGCCGGCAGTCAAAGGATGTCTTACACGCGGGGCAGGTTTTTTTTATACCCGGATCACCGTGGGTGGGCGGATTGGTCATGGCAACGCTCCAGTATAACAAAGCTTTCGATATGGAAAGTGTTGGGGAAAAAATCGAGGGCCACAAAGCGTGTGATTCGGTAATTAGCTTTGCAGAGTGCGTTTAAGTCTCGCGATAAAGTTGTGGGGTCGCAAGAGATATAGATAATATGTTTCGGCTTTAGTTTTTGAAGGGGTATGAGTGACTTAAACATACCTTCCCTTGGGGGGTCTGCTATGACCATATCGTAGAGGATACCTTGCTTTGCAGCACGCCAAAGGAATTTTTCTGTATCGCCGGAGTAATAGTTTATATTTTTTAGTCCTAGTATCTCGACATTATGCTTGGCCACCTCAATAGCTCTTTTGGAGAATTCGATCCCGTCAATCATTCTCTCGCCACCAGCGAGAGCTAACGATAGATTTCCTGATCCACAAAAAAGATCGAGAATGCGCTGGGGGCGGCAGGTCTCAACAACGTCCGAGACCATGCTGCGTACTGTATGATTGTGATCGATATTGATTTGCTGAAAAATCCCGGCTGACGTGTGAAACGTCCGGTTTAGTTGTTGGTCAAATAACACCATTGGCGCTTTGTGAATATCTTTCGAGTTACCACACCAGTAAACTGACGACAGCTTAGTGATGACAGAAATCAGAGGATCCATGCTGATGTTTGGGTCATCACCATCATAAACCGTTACCAGAAGATGCCGATTGTGGTCTTTTTGAGTTGGTATATCCTGTACCTCGAAGCGAAACTTAAGCTCCTGCTGTATATTTAAAGAGATCACTTCATCTTTAAATGATTTCGAGCATAATTCAGCAATAAATCGTTTAATTCTGTCGACGGCAATGGCGCAGTTGCTTACGGCAACAAAGTCTCTGGAGGCACGGCGGAAATACCCGACGGACAGTTGACCAGACGCGCTCAGTCTTGCTCTCAAGAATATTCGATTTCTATAGGTGTTTTGTTTTGGTGATGGCAAAATTTCGACATGTATATCATTCCCAAGTTTGCCGATTCGACTCAAGGAATTTTTTATGAAGCCTTTCTTCCATTCCAGTTGAATCGCATATGGTATTCCTTGCCACTGACATCCGCCGCAAACGTCCGAGACAGGACAGGGTGACGGTCCTCGGTGATGAGATGGTTTAATAAGTTTTGAGACTTTACCTTCGTTATAGCGCTCACCAGTCGAAATAACTTCAACAAGCGCCACATCCCCCTCGACGGCTCCCTCAACAAAGTAGACTTTGCCATCAAAGCGAGCGACCCCTTTACCGCCGAATGCGGTGGATTCAATTTTTAGCTCAATCAAATCAGGTGACGTCGGGGTGTTTTCAGTCGGCTTTTGCATGTTTTTTCTTGGAGCGGCCGTCGTGTTGCTTCTTGCTTTTTGCAACCAGCTCGACAGTGATTCGAAGGCGTTTATTTTCGGTCATTTGCTCTAGTGGCTTGGCAAGAACAGCTGCTAAGGCTAGACCGATCTCACGACCTAAAATCTGAATGACTTCATCCTTACTTCGACCAGCTTTTGATAGAAGGCCGAGTACAAGATCCTTGGCCGATGAGTCATCTTCCGATTGTGACGTTCCAGTAATTCCTGAAATGAGGTTCTTGATAATTCGGTCGCGACGTGTTTTGGTTTCATTCAAAAGATCAACCCTCCAATAATTTCATAATTCTCTGAATGTCTACATCAAAAGCATTCATAGCCAGCTTTGATGGGTTAATTTTAGACAGTCGACATGAGATATCCGACGCAAGCCTTTCCATCGAACCTGATGAGTGTTTTGACGATGCTGAGCGAATCTTCTCTGCGCACTGATCCATGTCGGATGCTTCAAACCCAGTGGATGATGCCGTAATCACCTTTGCGATTGCGAGAATCTGTTCCTCACGCTCAACGGCTTGAAGATTAGCCTCGGAGGGCTCATTGTAAGAAATGATCTTTATGGTCATAAAATTTGAATTCCCACCTCTATCATTTTCGCACGTTTATCTGTTCCTGAATAGCCTAAGGGTGGACGTCAGAGGTCGCTTAAACCTCTGAAATTGGGGATGTTATGAAGCTGTTTTAGTATTTTGTTAAAAAAGATGGTGGCACTGGGTTTTTATGACATGGATCTTGTTCCGATAAGTGTTCGACATGAAAAGAACATTTTCATCATATCAGCGAGCGTTGATACGAGACTCCAAGTGTTGGCGATGGGGTCTATTGATACTTTCATGTCTAGTTGTCGGAAGCGTTGCATTCGGTAGAAGTAGTGCGCCGATCTATGAAGATCCTTTTGATGTTGCTGGCGGTGGAGCAAGTTTGACGCGAGCTAGTCAAGCCGGGCTGCTCTTCAGCAATCCGGCATTAATTCCCTACGGGACTGGAATTCATCGCTGGCTTGGAAATGAGACAAGTCTCCTCGTAGGAAAAGACAGTGTCGATTTTGCTAAAAGCTTGTCATCAAATAGCGGTCAAGATACGTCGGCTTCCAGCGGTGAGTTTATTAATACTGTACTGGAAACTCCCATACATGCGGGTGTGCTCAATTGTTTTTCCTATATTAATCGGTTCTTTGGTTTTGGCGTGTTCAATAGAGGTGAGTTTGATATCGCGGCAAAAAAGTATGGTGATACTGGGTTGCCAGCCCTACAGTTTCGGGCAGAAAGTTATCAGGGCCTTGGAGTCAGCGTGGCGTCGCTTGTCTTTGGAAAAATGCTCTCTGCTGGTGTAACTGGTAAGTTTATTTACGCCGGCGAGCCAGATCTCACAATAGAACTCACTGATCAGGAGGCTATCACCAATCTACAGTCAGCATCAGGTCTTAAATCGTTGACAGCTATGAACGCGGGATATGGCGTCGATGCTGGTTTGATTTTCTTTAGACAGGGATCCACAGCTGATTACAGAGTAGCTGTAAAAATCGATGATTTCGGCGGAACAAAGTTGTCCGGAACTGGTGATCTTAAGGAGCTTAAGCAGATGTACCATGTGGGACTTGGATATACGTTGCACAATTCTTTGGATTCTCTGCATTTCAGTGCGGATTACAGGGATGTAGGGTCAGTTTCTGATGATGGTCTATTTAAGCGAGTCAGGATGGGGGCCAAGCTACTCCTACGTCAGCACCTTGGCCTGAGTGCTGGATACTATGACGGGTGGCCGTCTTACGGTGTCGAGATTGATGCCTGGCTAGTGCGTCTGACCGCCGCTTATTACACCCGTGAGATGGGACCTAAGCCAGGTTTGGAGCCACGCTCGGTTTATCTTGCTGGTTTTGCGATGGGGTTTTAGACGATGAATATAAAGTTTTACATCATCATGACGCTAGTAACCTTGATGTCTGTAATGTCCTCGTGCGGCACAGCAAATTTTTTTGATTGTGACGCCGGTTATGCCGGCTCTAATTGTGCAAGACTAACTAAGGATGAGCAAGCGCGCGTCGCTCTTGATAATGGTGATGTGGCGACTGCTGTGGAACTCCTGGCAGAGTTAGTCGCTGAAGAGCCAGAAGTCTATCAAAGATACCCGCTGTTAGCTGCCGCTTACGCCAGTAAGTCAGGGTTGGACATATTTAATATTGTCACTGCAAATTTTGGCGGAGATAGCTCTATTTTGCAGGTCATGGAAACATTTGTTCCTACACCCACGGCGTTAGGAGGCGCCTATGAGGCCAGCCTTCGCGACATGAGTGCCGGTATACAAACCCTTACGGCTATACCAGCAAGCCTCAGAGCAACGACTTCAAGTGATAAATATGCAACGAGTGCCGTTTTACAGCTCACGTTATACCAAGCGGCCTATGGAGTCATGCTTCTCAATAAATTCACATATAGCGCTAGCGGATATGATCCATCATTACTGGCAACCATGACGGCAGAGGACGCAGTGCTGATCTTGAGTGCTTTTTTGGGAGCCGCGGAGGCCGCAAGTGGCGGAGCTGCTACGTCTGTCGCAAGCGCTCTTTCAGCGATCCAGTCGCAACCAGGTTCCACTGACCAAGAGAAGATAGCGGCATGGTCACAGTCCGCAAGATGATTGAGTTATAGACCTGAGCACATCTTGGCGATCTTGATTTCTTCAATGATCGCACCTAATAATTTTGAAGATTGATCGGCGCCCTCGATGGCAGCGCGCATGAGTGGTAGACCGATTCCGGCCATGTTAGCGCCTAAGTGCAGAGCTTTTAAGACTGTCAGTCCATCGCGAACTCCGCCAGTCGCAATAATTGATGACTTTGGGAGTGCTTGGCGTAAATCGCGCACAGCTTTTGCAGTTGGTATGCCCCAGTTACGAAACACTTCGCCGCGGCGTCGGATGATTGGATCGATAGATCTAAGACCTTCGATTAAAGCCCAAGATGTTCCGCCTGATCCTCCGACATCAAAGCACGATACTCCGACCTCTGCTAAGCGTTTGGCCGTGGATACATCTAGGCCCACACCAACTTCCTTGACTATAACGGGCAGATTGATTTTTGTAGTGACATGACCGATTTTGTCTATGATGCCTCTGAAGTCTCGGTCACCTTCAATTTGAATGAGCTCTTGTAGAACATTGACGTGAATGGCGAGTGCATCGGCAGAGATCATATCCACGGCTCGCTGGCAAAAATCTAGATAATCTTTGGAGCGAAGTTGTCCAATACCAATATTTCCGATTAAGAAAAGCTTGGGATATTTTCGTTTGACTCTAAAAATGTCAGCATGCGCTTCGTTCTCAAGTGCCATGCGTTGTGATCCAACACCCATAGGTATGTTATGAGCTGTAGCAGCCTCGGCAAGACGCTCGTTGATGATGGTCCCCTGTGCGACACCGCCTGTCATTCCGGTTATAAGGATAGGAGCACTGAATATGCGCCCTAGAAATGATACTGATGTGTCGATATCGGCCCAAGCGGTCTCGGGTAGTGCTAATACGGGAAGCTCAACGTCTTCAAAGCCATTTCTACGACTTGAGTGTTCAACATCATGATTCGCGCAAATATCAAGGTGCTGAGATTTACGGAGACCGTGTAGAAAATCTCGAATTTCTGGCTGCGAATCTTTATCGAATGACAATAGGCCATCCATAGAGCTTTCAATTTTGAAGACTATCGATGGATTGCTATCACTGCCAATCAAAATCGATTGAATGTCAGTTGGTTTTAAGGACAGATCTTTCTTATACCACTCCACCCGAGCCGAGACTTCAGAGATAGCGATAAGCTCACCTTGATATGTTTGACCATCACGAGCTAATGCAGTCAGCGGCAGATGTGGTGATACTTGAATCATGACAATTAGGATTCACCGGTTAGTTCTTTGGTGATACGACCTGGCTTTTTAGATTTTCTGTAAATGACGAGTTGATGGCCGATCGTTTGGACGACCTCAGCCTTGATACTCGACATAAGGGAGTTGACGACTTCTTGGAAGTCGTCTTGATTTGCCGAGGGTAGTTTTATCTTAATGAGCTCGTGGTCTTCGAGGGCCTTGTCAGTTGCTTTTAATACCGCTTCGGTAAGGCCTTCTTTGCCAAGCATAACAACAGGGCTCAGATGATGGGCCTTTCCTCGCAAGAAAGAGCGTTGTTTGGGGGATAGTGACATGGACCGTAAACCTCTTGGATAATTGCCTCAAATGCCGCAAATATCACGGCATTAAGGTAATTCCCACGAGAAACCTCTGATAGGTCTCTGCGGCCTTAAAAAGTCAATAAAAACAGTAATTTAATCCCAACCGAGAGTTCTCTGGTCCAGTCTCTACTTTCGAAATAGCAGGCTAATAAGCGACAGTAGGGCACTTAAAACGAGGCAAGTGACAATCGGTATATAGATCTTCGTGCTTTCCCGTTCGATGATGATGTCGCCCGGCAGACGGCCCAGTTTTAGATAATTGAAGATGTTAAGTTGAATGAGTGTACCAATAATAAGTAGCAAAATACCCGCGCCAATAAGCATTTTTGCAATAGGGTCCATTGTATTCAATTGTTGCTCCTCGGCGGTGATGGGGTGATAAGATTTAAAACATTGCGTTACAATTTGTCCCACTCATAGATAAATCATGATTGGAAAATCGTCAAATTAGTACGAGGCTATCACCACTGTTAGTGGTTCTAGAAGTGTGTTAAAATTTCGGTTTGAAAGGCGGCTAACCCACTATGTCCGGACAATCGCGTAGCTACAAATATTACGATCTCATCATGGCCGTCTTCGTGACCGTACTTCTTTGTTCCAATCTGATTGGCGTGACAAAAGTGGTGACTGTCGGAGGCTTGACCTTCGGCGGCGGTAATCTATTTTTCCCAATCAGCTATCTTTTTGGTGATATTTTGACCGAAGTTTACGGTTACGCACGTTCCAGAAGAGTCGTCTGGGCGGGGTTTTGTGCTTTGATTTTTGCCGCGTTTATGTCCTGGGTGGTCATTAGCCTGCCACCTGCTGAGGGTTACACAGGCCAGCAGGCGATTGAACAGGTTTTTGGCTCTACCCCCCGTATCGTCCTCGCCTCCATGGTGGCCTACTTTGCTGGTGAGTTCACAAATTCATTTGTATTAGCCAAAATGAAAATTCTCACAGCCGGTAAGCACCTTTGGATGCGCACAATTGGATCGACGATCTGTGGGGAGGCCGTTGATACGAGCATCTTCTATCCACTCGCGTTCTTGGGAATTTGGGATCTTAAATTACTCATCACGGTAGCTATTACAAACTACGTCTTGAAGGTCATGTGGGAAGTTCTCGCTACGCCATTTACGTATAAGATCGTGGCGGCGATCAAGCGGGCGGAAAACGAAGACTATTATGACTACAAGACAGATTTCACGCCGTTTAGTCTAAAGGTTTGACGTGTTGGTTCTGCTCTGCTCAAAGCTGAGACTGACTTGTCGCATCGTGTCGCCAAATAATTTTTGGCTGGCCTCTGTTCTAGCTTTGTTGATATCCGGCATCGCATTCGCTGGCAAGGACCAAAAGCCTGTCGGTCAAGTTCAACCTAAGGTACTGTCGTGGACTAAAACTAATGAGAGTCCTCACGATCCATCCGCGTTTACGCAAGGGTTTGAAGTCTGGGATAAACAGTATTTTCTCGAGTCCACAGGGCATTACGGAAAAAGCGAAATACGACGAGTTGACAGGGCCACAGGAGTTGTTAAATCGCGCGAGAGTCTAGATAAAAGCTATTTCGGCGAGGGCGTCACGCGTCATGGGGAGGACGTCTTTCAGCTGACATGGCGTGAAGGTCTTATTTTACGCTGGGGGTTCTCTGAAAAATCTGGATTTGATCTGAAGTCGACGTCTTTTTGGGTTGGAGAAGGTTGGGGCCTTGCAGCCGGTGGCGGGTCTCTATGGGTATCTAACGGTTCAAGTGGTCTCATTGAAGTTGATATGAAGACTTTGAAGCCAAAGAAAACAATAAAAGTCACACTGGCAGGACAAGAGTTTGATCGACTTAATGAGCTCGAGTGGGTCGATGGCAAAATTATGGCAAACGTATACATGTCTTCAACGGTGGTCGTTATTAATCCTAAAACTGGGGTTATTGATTCCATGATAGATCTGTCTACACTAGTTCCGAGTGGCTTATCGATTGAGGCCGTAGCCAATGGGCTTGCTTGGGACAAGACAAAGCGAAGGCTCTACGTGACGGGCAAGTATTGGCCGAAGGTGTTCGAGTTGTCGCTGAAATAAACGTATCACCATGAATTGAGCGCATTTTTCAAATAATGGCCGCTGTGACCGCCATGACAAGCAGCACTCCTGCGATTAGAATTTTGGTAATACTGCCAAATAGTCGCCCCCAGAACGCAATCTTGCCGAGTCGCAAGCTCTCATCATGATCCTTACCAAGAGATGTTTCGCCAATAAATGCGCCGATCAATGCGCCTAAAGCTCCGCCAAATATCAGGCCAATAATCGTACCTATAATAGGCAAAAAGCTTAAGATCCCAGCGCCAAAAAAGCTTCCAATGATCGAGCCGACTAGCGCTAAGAATGCGCCTCTAGGACTTGCACCCTTGGCCAGTCCCGCCGCGCTCAAGACAAACTCAAAGATTTCTCCAAGAATTGCCAGGAGCAGCATGCAAACTAAAACAGGTGCTCCGATGACGATCCCGGACGTTGGTGGCACTAGTACAGTGAAGAGCAGCGTTACGATTAAGATGGCCCAGTTTCCGGGTAGGCCAAAGAGCGTGAGTACGGCGCATCCAGCAAGGAGTAAAAATAATAGAATGATAAAGGCAACGGTCATCCAACACCTACGACGATAGATGCAGAGCAACGATAACCGCGAGCAACATCCGGTACCAACCAAAAGGCTGGAGGCCGTGTTTACCAAGCCAGGCGACGAGACCTTTGACGCATAGAAATGCTGAAATAGCCGCCACAGCAAGACCTACCGTGATAGCGTCAATGCCTACGTGGTTTATTAAATGATGCCCGTCCTTAATCGCTTTAAATGCGGTGGCCGCAAGAAGGGTCGGTAGTCCGAGCAGAAAAGAGAACTCAGCAGCTGCAACGGGTGAAAGACCTACCCATTGGCCGCCCAGTATCGTCATCATGGACCTGGACGTACCAGGCCACATGGCCACACATTGTAATAGTCCGATTTTAACAGCACTTGGCATATCAAGAGCATCGATGGATTTTCCATTTGCCCGTCGCTGGGCTGCCATATCTGAACGGTCCCATACAACCATCGCGACTCCGCCAATCGCTAAAGCAAATACAGTCGGCCACTCTTGCTGAAGATGTGTCTTGATCACTTTGTGTAGGAGAAGGCCAATAATCATAGCGGGAACGAATGCAGCCGTGATGTTGATGAGTAGCTTTTTTCCGGCTGGATTCTTGCCCATCAGACCCGCTAACATGTCCTTCACTTTGTCAGTGTAGGCGTAAAGCACGGCGATAATGGCGCCGCTTTGAATGACGATTTCAAACGCTTCGATAGCGTCTTTTTGCTCCTGTGTGAATGAGCCATTCCCGCGAAGACCTAACCAGTTGTCGACTAAGATGAGATGCCCTGTGGAGGAGACTGGTAAATACTCTGTGACTCCTTCGACGAGGCCGAGAATGGCGGCTTGGGTTAGAGTCATAATATTGTCCATAACGGCCGTTCCTCAAGGTGACATGGCAAGTGGCAGTGCTCTATTATACACGGAATCACTCGTTTGCAGGACGAGATAAAGCAAAAAGGCTGGAATCCGAAGATTCCAACCTTTTTGTTTAGGTCTCTCGACCTTACTAGCTTACATGGAAGCTGTTACGCCGAAGTTGAAACCAGTCATCGTTTCTTTGTCGTCTTTTTTGTTCTCGTTCTTCTCGGTCATAGCGTTGTTCATGTAAACAGCGTGTAGACGGCAGCTGTCGTCAAGAGTGTGCTCAACGCCAAGGCTGAGGTTCATGCCTTTCATGTCGCCGATGTCATCTTTTGCGCCCATCTTCCAAGTTTCAGATACAACTTTTAGGAATGGAGATGTCTTGCCGACAGGGTAGCTGACATGAGCGATCATCGACGCGATGTCGCTGTCTTTAGAACCAGCAACGTCTTTTTGCTTGTGGAACTTCACGGTGTCGTACTCAAGTGCAACGTTTGCGCCTGAGAAGGAACCTTGAGCGCCAACGCCCATTTGAGTTTGGTAGCCATTGCCGTAGTTACGGCTTGTGGTCCCCCCATTGTTCGCGCCTTTTGTGCTTGTTGTGCGAACTTGTGTGTAGGAGATGATCGGCTTAATGCCGTTCAAGTTGCCGCGGTATTGTAGTGCGGTCGTTAACCCACCGGACTTCTTGAAGCCGATATCAGTTGTTAGGCCGTTAGCGTCTTTGCCTGAAGTGCTGCTAACGCCTTCAACAGCCTGAACGCTTAGGTTGTGGTCGGGGGCTACAGCAAAGTCTACGCGAGCACCGGTTGAGTTCATTGGAGCGTGCTGAGCAGCCCAAGACCAATCATATTGGTCAATCGCATCGTAGCTATTTTCGATGCTTTGAGCCAAAACTTTCATTTTACCGAAGTGTGCTGTGATCATCTCGTTAACTTTGTGGCCGATAACTGCAGAGTAGAGCTCGTTGCTGTCTGCATAGTAAGTGATACCAACGGAGTCACTTCCACGAGTTCCGCTTAGTGTGAACTGAGCGCGGTTCAGAGAAACCTCTGATGACTTGGTCGTTGTTTTTGTGCCGCCATTTGGAGCTTTTTCTGTCGATGACTGCTCAGCATCAACGCGAACGCGACCACCAATTGACCAGCTTCCTTTTGTGTCTTGAGCGGCTGCGGCAGTAGCAAATCCAGCTACAACGCCAACAACTAATAGATTCTTAACGATCATGAAATATCCTCCGATAAAGGTTTGGTTTGGAACCTTAAAAAAATTATATCAGGGTGGAAACGCAAAAGTCCAGAAATTGTCTTCATGTTGACGGGGGGATACATGCAATTGTTCAAAAAACAACCAGACAACTTTTAATGCTTTTGTTCAGTGTTCTATGTGTTTTTTGACGGACTAAAAATCTCTCAAGCCTTTTCAGCTCTTGCGTTTGACAGATAGAGTCAAAGTAAAATTGGCTACCGCTTCATCGCCGTATTTGCTAGGCACTGTCGCTTTTATATTCATTTGGGCTTCGTGCCGTTCGGGAGAGTTTGCGACAAGGTCGACCAGAGTTTTGATTTTCTGACCATCTTTGCAAGTGAAGTGCACGTCACCATCGGCTCGCTTGAGGAACTGAGCACTCATATCTTTAAAGACAAATGATGTTTTTAGTTTGGCTTCAGCAGCTAAATTCATGAATAAAAGCCCACCAGCTAAATCCGCACCCACCGCTAGAGCCCCGAAATACATGCTTCCCAGGTGGTTTTGAGTTCGGCGATTAAGGGGGATCACTATTTCCGTATGCTTGACGCCGACATCGATGACGCGAGGGGCTACAAACCAAATCATGGGAATCTTGGTAAAGCCGAACACCCTGATCTTCATCGTCTCTTTAAGTCTGTCAAAAGCGTTCATTGGTTAATCCCCGTCATCGTAGGTCACGGTGAAGGCAGGAGCTGAGACGATTTCATTGCCGTCGTCGTCTGTGGCGATGGTGTCACCCCAAGCGACTTTTATCGTGACGACCTGCTCCTTGTTTTTGCTGACAGTGAAGCCATCGGTCAGAACCATGTCCCCTGATGAGAGTTCAAGACTTGTGGTGTTCTCGTTTTTACTTGTGATCAAAACGGTAGGATCAAACTGGACATTAACGGAGCCAATCGTCGTTCCGTCATAGTCGCTCATGTCGAGTTTTTCGAATATGAGTTGACCCCTATCGATGATTTTCACGGATGATGGATCGCCATCGTAGAGTTGGATTTCAGTGTTGTCGGTAGTCACTAGTTTCACGCCTTTGAAAAGATAAAGCTGACTGCGGGGAGCACTTGTTCCCTCCGCTCCAGGTGGTGGCGAATGAATCCCGTGCATGCGCACCTTAAAAGACGATGACGTCGTTGTGGAAACTCCGCATGCGCTGACGAACCCCGAGAGCAAAATCAAGTTGAGAAGACATTTCATGGCGCGGTGACCCTCATGAGCTGTTTATGACCCTATCACCCTAAAATCTTTCAAGGTTGTTCGGGTTCATGGAAGCCGAGCGTTAGTTTGCTTGACGTAGGCAGAATCTACCCACTTATAACTTGATGAAACAATTGGTCTTTTTAAAATTTGAGGCGTTTCACTAAATAGATGTGCCCAGCCAGCCGAATATCAAAGAGGTTGGGGGGTTAGGATGTTTTTTGATTTCGGTGGCAAAGGTGGTCTTTGTCCTGCTCGCGTGTTGACGCGTTGTCGGGAGCCGATTCGCTTTTTTGTGATCCTGCCGCTCATGATCATGGGTCTGATGTTGGGCTGTCAAAAGCCAACGGAAACAGCGCTGACCGGTGACGAATACCCTCACCCGGGACTGCCGTCTGCTGGTAGTACCACGACAGTCACTGCTGCAGTGGTTAAATCTGCTGCCAAACAAATATCACTGACGGACGACACCGTGCTAACGGTCAGTAACACCAAAGTGATCATTCCTGCCGGTGCGGTGGCCGTCGAAGCAATGGCTAGTTTGTCCTCGTACGGCGGCACATTTCTCAACACCACATCGATTACTTTGCAGAGCGAGCCTGTATTGCTCGTCATCACCGGAGCTGACGGTAAAGACCTATCGCGTACTAAACTTCACAAAGATGTGATCGTGGAGATTGAATCCACCAAGCGCGCTGCGCCGACGAAGCTAGCCATGTTATTTCATGAGGATGGCGGCTTGTCTGACGCCAAGACGACTGGCATGTCACAAGACATTCTTGCTCCGATGCTGGCGGCCACATCTTCGGGCACATACAAAGCAACGTTCAATATTCGACCCACCCGTATCGCCATGGTTCTTGCGCAAACGGGCGGCTCTTTACCACCTGGTTATGAAGACTTTAAACGTCCACCGATTGAGGTTACGGATCTATCGGGAGTTGCGAATTCACCAGCTGATGTAACGCTGTCGTGGAAGTCCGATGACAAACGTAACAAGGGCTTCGCAGTTGTTTACGCGAAGGCCTCCAGTGTTTCAGCCGTCTGTACGACAAGTAACTTGATTACCGCGGACTTCGATGAAACAACCAAAGTTTACTCTTATAAGGTGACTGGACTTGACGATGACAGCCAATACACATTCAAATTGTGTTCCAGTTCCTTTAGGGATCCTGTCGATCTCTCGTCTGGCCAGTCCGTGTCGGTCACAACTCCGAAGCGTGCGTTAGCGGTTCTCTCGAACACTCCTCCTGACCCCACAAACGCGACAGCTCTGAATGTTACGGTGTCTGGTGCAAATCTGACGTTCTACCGTCATGCCGTCTTAAGTGGTGTGACAAACTGCTCGACAGCGACTTATTCAGCCTGGACGCCCGTTGCGACCCCCATCACAAACGCCTTGTCAGGTAATGGTGCAAGACTGTTGTGTGTCCTTGGGCGCATTGACGTCACCAACGATCAATTGGTTCCAACGACATATGCATTCACACTTGATCAAACGCCGCCGGTGTTTGGAACGATTGCCATGGTCAATGATGTTGCGTCTGCGTCGCAAACAGCCATAAACCAGTCCGAAAGGTACAATACGACAACACTAGTGGGCGCGATGACGGGTAGTTCGGGCTACGACACAGTGGGCTACAGTGTCACCCGTAATGCGGTATGTAACGGGACTCTGACCTATACTAGCCCGGTTCCCACCAATGCGGCAGTTGTCAGTGGACCTGAGGGCTCGTGGAGGGTCTGTGTCAGGCTTGGAGATATTGCCGGCAACGTGACGTATGGATCTAGCGCAGTATTCACGGTTGACTGGACTCCGCCGACTTTTACGTCTCTGCCATTTGCCGGAGCGACAGTCAGTGATGGATATATTAACAACCTGGAGCAAACCTCCAACAATACAGTCGTGGTGAGCCCCGCAACTCCGACCGGAACGTCTAACTACACGATTGATGATTTTGCGATTGTTCCGTCGACGACGACTTGTGATTCGAGTGTTACTTATTCGATGATTAGCGCGCCGAACGCAACCAATTCTGGATTTGCTACGGATGGGCAGTACCGTGTTTGCGTGCGATTGCGCGATGCAGCCTTCAACACCACTTACGGTGCTAGCGGGATTATAACAGTGAAGAAGGCCTTGCCGTCATTCACGTCCATCGACCGCGGTGCTGATGTGAGTGATGGCTATCTGTCTATGGCAGATCGAGCGTTAACAAACCCTTTGGCCACGAATCTTGTTGGATCAAATTATGACTTAGCCCAGTACGCTGTAACGGATAGCGCAACAAGCTGTAACGTGACGCCAGCTCTCAGCTACGGCGCGATGCCGCTTGATAATGACGCGAGTATAACTACCCATAACCAAGCATATAAAGTATGCGTCAAATTGTCGGATTTAGCGGGCAACCCTGCGGTCTACGGCTCGACGAGTAACTTTACTGCACTCTTGTCAGGACCTACATGCACAGGAGTGACTTTGATCAATGATGCAAATGATGGCTACATCAACTCAACGGAGCACGCATCAACCAATCCGTTGACCACCGGAGTTGATAGTCCGAGCGTATCGGTGACGGCAAGCAAATTTAAAGTGATCCCGAGTATTGCCACCTGTGACGCTAGTCAGACTTTCGCGTCAGGTACACCGACGTCAGACGATACAGCACTTTCTGTGAACGGTTCTTACAAGATTTGCGCAAGAGTTGAGGATTCAGCGGCACAGTATGGTTACTGCGAGTCTTCAAACTTTACAGCTGTCAATAATACAATAACATTCACCTCACTTGACCGAGTCGGTCCTGCTGCCGACGGTTATATTAACCCGGGCGAGCACGGAACATCGGTCGCAGTTGTCGGAAGTCTTGTGGGCGCAAACTATGATGCGGCAAATTACACTCTGGTACCCTCTACGACCATGTGCGACGGGAATTTGACTTACGTCCCGTCTATTCCACTGGCTAACGACTCGGGAATAGCTGTTGACGGTGATGCGTACAAAGTCTGCGTTGAGCTTTCCGATGTGGCGGGTAATCCTAAAGCATACGGATCATCGGCAACGTTTGTTTACGATGCGACACCGCCTGTCTTTAACTCCGTCGGTTTAGATGGGGCGGCATCAGATGGCTACCTAAACATCAGTGAGCACTCCCTGTCGTCAAATATTATTGGAGTCGTATCTGGATCAGGCCAGGCTTTAGAAGAGTTTGCCGTTGTCACGGCCTCGACCACCTGCGGCCTTCCGTTAACTTGGTCATCGGCGGTACCGAAGGCCAATGATGCTGCACTCGCTTCAGACGATCAGTATAAGGTTTGCGTCAAGTTGACTGACTTGGCGGGCAATACTGACTACGGCGCATCGCCTCTGCTCGTTTTTGACTCTACTGCACCAGTATTTACTAGTGTTGCGCTAGCAAATAACGCTTCGGATACCTACATCAATATCGCAGACACTGGCAGTGCTCTAGACGTGGTCGACTCTCTGGTCGCATCCGGGCAGGTTTCCCAAAAGTACAAAATAGCCCTGTCGACTGCTACGTGTTCATCACAAGTGGGGTATGGAGTAACCGTTCCTGTAGCTGGTGACTTTGCTGGTATGAATGGTGATTATAAAGTCTGTGTTGAGCTTGAAGACGTTGCTGGCAACCGCGCATATGGCGAGTCTTCCGTAGTTCACGTCGACACGTCTACGCCCACGTTCACATCCCTGTCTCTCGGTTCAACTGTAACCGACGGTTACCTGAGTGCCGCTGACCATGCAGGCACCGCGGCGCTTGCGTCTAGCGTTGTTGCGAGTGGGTATGATTTGGCTGAATATGCGGTTGTTACGAATGCGACGGTGTGTGATGCAACAGTGACGTACGGATCCATGCCCCAAGGAAATGATATAAGTATTAATGTGCATACCGGTGCTTATAAAGTTTGTGTCAAATTGACAGACGTCGTAGGTAACCCAGCTGCCTACGGCAGCTCATCGCCCTTTGTGGCGTTACTATCTGCGCCCACTTGTGCGTCAGTGGACTTGGCTAATGGGGCCTCGGACGGCTATATAAGTTCCACCGACCACGGCCAAAATCTAGTTGTAACATCAGGAGTCAGTGCGCCAAGCAGCACGGTGGCTTCGACGGCCCATTCGGTGATCGCTACGACTGCCACTTGTAACAGTAGCCAGACTTTCGCTGCTGCCGTTCCAATGTCAGATGATTCAGTGTTTGGTGTCAACGGCACCTACAAGGTGTGCGCGAGTGTTACGGACGCGGAATCACAGGCTGGCTATTGTGAGTCGTCTCCCATCACAGTTGTAAATCAGGCCATTTCGTTTACTTCAATCGATCGATCTGGCCCAGCCAGTGATGGATATATCAATGTTAGCGAGCACGCGGTCTCGACGGCAATAGTTTCAAATCTCGTCGGTGCCAATTATGACTCTGCCAAATATGTCATCGTGGACGCTGCTACTGCGTGTGATGGGACCGTCACCTACAGTTCCACGGTGCCAAAGGCAGATAGTGTTGACATTACGGTTGACGGCGCGTCTTACAAGGTTTGTGTCGAGTTGTCGGACGTAGCTGGTAACCCCAAAGCCTACGGAGCCTCAGCGACGTTTTTATTTGATGCTACAGCACCGGTATTCACATCGTTCCCATTGGCTTTCGATGCTACTGATGGTTATATAAATAATTCCGAGCACGGGCTGACAAGTGATGTGGCAGGATCGTTATCTGTCTCTGGACAGTCGTCTGTGATGTACGCTCTAGTGACCAACACCTCAACCTGTGGTTTCCCATTGACCTGGACCAGTAGCATCCCAAAGTCAAACGATGCTCTTTTCTCGGCGCAAGGGGGCTACAAGGTCTGCGTTCAACTGAGCGATACCGCTGGTAATACAACCTACGGGAGCTCTCCTGACGTCACCTTTGACAGTGTGGCACCCTCCTTTACGAGTATATCTCTCGCAAATGCAGCAGCTGACACCTATTTGAATGCAGCGGAATCCTCCGGGGCAACGGCTGTGGTGGGTTCACTGGTATCTTCTGGAGAGTCAACAATTCTTTACAAAGTAGCCCCCGCCGCTTCGAATTGTGCATCATTATCATCTTATTCCGCAGGCGTGCCTAATGGTTCAGACTTTGTTGGGTTCAACGGTGATTATAAGGTTTGCGTGCAGCTTTTTGATCTTGCTGGAAATCAGTCTTTTGGCGCCTCGGACACGATCCATGTGGATACAGTTGCGCCAAGCTTTACGTTATTGGCCCTCGATGGAGATGCCACGGATAGCTATATTAATTTAGCGGAAAGTAGCGCGAGTAATAACTTAACGTCTGCGGCAGTTGGAAGCGGCTATGATTCGATTTCCTACGTTTTAGTGGCAAGTGCCTCGTCTTGCTCGGGGGCCGCCGGATGGTCAGGCGCTATCCCTAAGTCGAATGATCCTGCGTTCGGAGCGGTTGGGCAATATAAGGTGTGTGCAAAGCTTTCCGATCTTGCCGGTAACCCAGATGCGTTTGGGGCGTCGTCAGATGTGACTTTTGATAATGTCGCCCCAAGTTTTACGTCATTATCTCTGGCGGGGAATGCGTCAGACGGCTACCTCAACCAATCTGATCGTAGTCAATCTTCGACAATATTGGGCGCTCTCACTGCTATCGGCTACACTAGTGATACTTACAAACTCGTCTCTGATGCGACGACTTGTGACGCTGCGCTAAGTTACGGCGCAAGTGTTAATGCGGATTCTTCCGATATCGGTGCTGATGGAAACTACAAGGTTTGCGTGAAGTTGACAGACCTCGCCGGCAACGTTTCTTTTGGCTCATCAGCAACCTTTGCCGTTGATACGAGTGGTCCAACATTTACGAGCCTGGCGTTAGGCGCAGTTGTATTGGATGGTTACTTAAATGCTACAGAGAGGGCATTATCCTCGAGTCTCGGTGGATCCCTCTCATCATCTGGAGGCAGTGTTTATTCGTACGCTGTCGTGAGTTTAGCGACGACTTGTGACGCTTTAGTTAGTTACGCGGGCATGCCGAGCGCGGATGATGTGTCTTTAGGGCACGGCGCAACCTATAAGTTGTGCGCTAAAGTCGCCGATTCCGCTGGAAACGCTACGTATGGCGCATCGGGTAGTTTTGTAACTGATTTTATGTCACCGAGCATTTCAGCCGTCACTTTGGCGGCCGTCGTTTCTGACGGATATCTTAACATTGCAGACCAAACAGCGGCGTCGGCCATTCTAACGTCAGCTACAGCATCCAACCATGATACTTTGTCCTACGTGGTGGTTACAGCGGCCACTACTTGCAATTCTTCTTTAACCTATAATGGTAGTGCTCCCAATACAAATAATGCGGCAATGAACGCAGATGGATCCTGGAAGGTCTGTGTGAAAGCATCTGATCTTGCCGGTAACGTAGATGCTTTCAGCGGCAGCGCTACGTTTAGCCGCGACGTGACCAGACCGTCGTCAGCGCTGACGACATCTGGTTCACTTAACCCCGATTCGACAGTGGGAAGTACGACTGTCATTAGCGGTACAGGATCGGATGCGGCCACGGGTGTTTCGTCCACGGTGATATCAATTCAAGAGGGGACTGGGTCTTGCTTCGACCAGTCCGCAAGTGATTTCACTGCCGCATGCCCCAACTGGTTATCTGTTTCAGGGACCACGTCTTGGACCTATACATTGGATGATAGTGATTTGATCAAAGGCCAGACCTACTCGGTCAGCACAAAGGCGACGGATCTTGCTGGAAACGAGCAAACCTCACTAGGATCAGGTTCCTTTAGTTTCACGGCAACCGAAGGAAATAACCTATGGAACCGCGACCTAAGTTACGATCAAGGGTCCGGAGATGATAAGGCCTTGGCGGGTGCGGTGGACTCGAGTGGAAATCTTTATGTCGTGGGCTATCATTCAAGTTCAGATAAGAACTGGCTCATTAAAAAGTTCTCAAGGCGTGGAGTGGAAGACACTGCAAACTGGAATAAGGATGTGGGCGACCCTGGCGTTGATGAAATTGCTAGATCCGTTGCCGTTGATGACTCCAATAATATTTACGTGGTCGGTTCTCGGTGGAACGGAGCAGATTGGGACTGGATGATTAAGAAGTACTCCTCAGCTGGTGTCGAGGATACAAGCTGGGATATGCTCATCAATTCAGGTAACGGCAACGACGAGGCTCTTGGTGTTACGACCGATTCTAGCAGTAATGTCTATGTTGTTGGGTATGGACGAAATCTTGCGGGTGGCTCGTCTGGTGAGGATGTTTGGCTTAGGAAATTTCAGTCCGATGGCACTCTGTTGTGTGAACAGAAACTTGACGATGGCGCCGCTAATTTGGCTGATCGAGGAACAGCGGTCGCGGTAAACAGCTCATCTTCCAAGATATATGTGACGGGATACCATACTGCGACTGGTCCCGATCAAAGGCTTTTTGTGAAAAGACTTAGAATGTCCGATTGCGCAGTCGAGGTCTCAGCAACCGGCAATAGCTCTGGTTCAGCTGACTATGCGAGCGCAATTAAGCTAGACAGTTCAGGTGCAGTTTATGTGGCAGGCGTTACGTCTTCGTCTGACGCAGACTGGTGGATTCAAAAGTATACGGCATCCCTTGCGCTCACATCAGAGGTGAATACCGTCGTGTCCCGGCAGCATGCAGCCCAGGCTATTGCAATCGATTCGTCAAACCGAGTTTATGTTGGTGGATACAACTCGTCTAACGGCTCGGTCAATGGTCAGAATCTATGGATCAGGCAATTTAGTAACACACTCGTAGAAAACACCAGTGCTTGGGATAAAAACTTCAACGGTACGGGATCTGCGGCTGATCAAGTCACCGCTCTAGTAACGACCTCAGGATCCATCGATGCTGACAACCTATACGTCATAGGTTGGTCGACGAATCTTGTTGGTGGCTCGTCAGGCGCTGATTGGTGGATTAAAAAGTTAGCTGGACCATAACGCCAAAGCTCTATTTAAATGATAAAATATAACCCTAAGACCACTTAGGTCCTAGGGGCAACACAAATAACATGAGTTTTAAAAGATTCCTTCATTCAAATTGGCGACCGTTCATCGTCGTGATCTACGGCTTTGCAGCGTTTAGCTTTTCTGCTCCGGCAGAATTCTTCCCGCCAAAGCCATTTTTTGCGGCAATTTCGTCACGTGCCTTGGTGACACTGAATCTCTGGCAATATTGGGATATGTTTGCGCCTAATCCAAGATCCGATGATGTGAGAATAGAAGTTTCCTACGAGGAGAAGTCTGGTGAAAGAGTCCAGTTTTACCTGACCGACATGTTGTCGATGCCTTACGGGGAGAGGTGGCAAAAGGAACGCTGGCGAAAGTACTTCAACGATCACCTGCGCGTCGACCAGGAAAAACATCTTTGGTTGCCCTACGCAAAATTTGCGGCCAGAGAGTTGCATCGTCAAGGTGTTGATGTAAAAAGTATTAGTCTCGTTCGTCAGTGGCGTCCGACTAGCGATACTCTGACGCCCCAGTCGAGGGCAAGCCAAAGCAGTGCACCGTGGCTTACCTACAAATTTTTCGACCTGGTCGTGGATTCACCGCCTGAGGGTGAGATGCCATGACAAAAATCATTCGTTCATTTAGTGCCGCATGGTTGGGATTCAAGGGTTGGGTTGAGGAACCGATTGGCCCAAGGCCTTTAGGTTTATTTAGGCTGTGGTTTGGTTTTTTGGCTCTAGTGAACCTTCTACTTCTGTGGCCTGATATGGAGATGTGGTTTGGCAACAATGGAGTTATTCCGCCAGAACTTCATCAGCAGCTTACGTCAACATTTCGAATCCAAATATTTGCGCTGACTGGCTATAGTGATAAGGCCATTCTGATTATGAAAATTTTGGGCCTTATGGGTGGGCTTGGTCTTGTTCTGGGTTTATTTCCGCGAACCGCGGCGTTTTGCGTGTGGCTCGTGGCCAGTAGTTATGCTTGGCGTAATTCGGCAATTCTACACTCGGGTGATAGTCTCATTAGAATTGGAAGCTTTTTTCTAATTTTTGCACGCTCTGACGCCGCTTTTAGCTTAACATCCTATTTTCGTACCCATCGTGAAAACAGCGTTATACCTGCTTGGCCGCAGAGAATCCTGCAGGTACAGCTCTGTATTGTTTACCTGTCGGCCGCCCTTTGGAAACTCAAGGGAGAAGCTTGGCGTCAAGGAACTGCGGTCGGCACCGTCCTCCAGCTGGGCGAGTTTGAGAGGTTTCCTATACCTGACTTCATGTTGACGTCGACAGGCTCCATGATAGCTACGTACTTCACCCTTGGATTTGAGCTTTTATTTCCGTTTGTGATCTGGATTCCTTTGTGCCGAGTCCCCTTTCTAGTGATGGGGATTCTTCTGCATGCCGGTTTGGAATGGAGCCTCAATATTCAGATGTTTCAGTGGGTCATCACTAGTTTTTACATTCTATTTATCCGAGTGGGTGATAAGTCAATAAAGACGGTTGCTTAATGGCTTCTGAGTGGGCACACTCGTGGAGACGGCACCAAATATCCGCCGTCATCTAAACAAGGAACGACATCTTCTATGGAACGCGAACTGTTTACCCCAAACCGACTTTTTTGCCCTGGTCCCACACCATCACCTTGGCATATCAGACAAGCTGGACTGGACACCGATGTTTATCATCGTAGCAAAGAATTTGAGACCACCGTCAAAGCCTGTATTGATCTTTTAAAGCCATTATTTGGTACGAGCACATCTCCTGTCATATTTACTGCATCCGGTACAGGCGCGATGGAATCTGTGGTCGTCAACATGACCGAGCCAGGTGATGCAGTCATGACGGTCGTTGCTGGAAAGTTTGGCGAGCGCTGGCAAAAAATTAATGAGGCATACTCAAATAAAGTTTCTGTGATCCCAGTAGAGTGGGGCAAGGCTCCGACGGTCGCCCAGGTCGAGGCAGCGTTTAAACAGCACGGGTCTCCAAAAGTTTTTTTCATGCAGGCCAACGAGACGTCGACCGGTGCGAGGTTTGATGTGCCCGCCATCTGCAAAACAGTCAAAAATCTATCTCCAGAAACACTGATCGTGGTTGATGCCATTTCATCTCTGGGCGCTCACCCCGTCAACATGGACCTACTCGGTATTGATGCAGTTACGGCAGGATCTCAGAAGGGTTTTGCTGTGCCTCCAGGACTTAGTTTTGTCGCTCTTTCTGATCGTGCTTGGAGTCGTTTATCCTCCAGATCAAAATTTTATTTTGATTTGAACAAAGAACGTTTAGGGCAAGCCAATGGTCGCACTGCATGGACGCCAGCGGTCAGTTTAATTCAGTCTCTGCACGCGTCATTACAGGATATTCACCGTATCGGAGTTGATCAGTTCGCTGTGCATCATCAGCGCATGTCGCGGGCTTGCCGAGCAGCGGTGAAAGCCTTGGGTCTTGAATTGTTTGTGGAGGAACGCGCAGCCTCTGATGCTTTAACGGCGATCAAAGTTCCAGCAGGTCTTGATGGAACGGCTATTTTAGTTCAAGCAAAAGCCAAGTACGGAGCCATCATCTCTGGAGGTCAGGACGACTTGAAGGGACGTATCATTCGGTTTAGTCACCTAGGTTTTGTTGGTCCCTTTATGATGATCGAAGGTCTCGCCGCGCTGGAGTTCGCTCTAGCCGATTGTGGTCATAAATTTAAAATTGGTTCCGGCGTTTCTGCCGCCATGGAAAGTCTAAGACAGAACTCTTGAGTCAAATATTTGACAATATGTAAACGGTCTGTGACCATGACACTGAGTCAGTAAATTTCTAAAAGGGCTCCTATGCGCGCAATAAAATCAGCTCTATTTATTTTTTGCTCCCTAATGTTAGCATCTTGCGCTGTTTTGCATCATGTGCAAGTTGGGGAGGTTAACGATGATGAAAAATTCACTCTCAAACCTTTTGAAATAAAAGTCAGTGAAGACGGTGTTGATTTCGAAGAGGCTGGTAAAATTGCAAAGGCATTTACGGGCTCAAAAGCTGCAAAAAAAGACATAGACGGCGTTACGGACATCATACAGTTATTTCAGCAGGGCCCGCGAACTGGAGTTCCGGTATTCTCGGAGACCTATGCGCAGAACATTATTCACGATCTTTACAAGGAGTGTCCAACCGGACAGATCACAGGACTTGTTTCCATTCGTGAGATGCGCAAGTATCCCGTCATCAGCGGTGAGATCGTTAAGATCAAAGGCTACTGTATGATTGTCAAAGATGGATCAGCCGCTGGACTCGATGATAAAAGTCGTGGGAAAAATAAAAAGCAGAAGAAGGAGACTATCTAGATGTGTAGACGGTTTATTCAACTTGGACTAATTATCCTTTTGACAGCTTCATGTGTGCACGTTCAAAGCGTGTCGCTGACTCAAATACCGGAAAAGCGAACAAATAAGGTTAGAGCTTCTACTGAAAAGTGGATTTTCTTTGCCCTGAATTTCGATAATGATTATGTCGATAAACTTGGTGAGGAAATGAAGGACCAGTGTGCCGGAGGACGAGTTCAGGGGATTTTGACTAAAGATGAAATGTATAACTACTTTCTCGGTTTGGTGCTCAAGCGTAAAGTGACTGCGATCGGATACTGTAACAAAGCCTAGGTGGGGGACAAGCGTCGTGAAACGTCTCTGGATTTTGATTGTCCTGTCATTTGCAATTTCGGGCTGTATGCACTCGATTCATCATGTGCACGTCAGTGATTTTGATCCTTACGGCGGTCAGGGCTCTGGCAAAATGGTGAAGGCTAAGACCGAACAGTTTGTCATCCTGGGTTTTACGTCCGATTCAAAATACGTCGATAAGGCCTATATGGATTTGCAGCAGAAGTGTAAACGCGGACGCCTTCAGGGTATTACGACTCAATACAGCACCAGCCTTGGATTTTTTAGCTGGACCAATAAAATTCTTATGCAGGGCTTGTGTGTGAGTTCATAAAATATAAACCGGGCGATAGAATTTAATCTGATCGCCCGGCCTGACTTGTATGGACGTCTATTTTGTCTACTCGGTCTTAAGCCCAAGTTTGGTGATCTTTGGACCGTTCATATGCCAGTTTTCATCACTCATGAACTCGAATACGATTTCGACCTCTTTTAAACCGTCTACTGGAATTGAAAGCGTTTCGTCTGGTTTGATATCGGCAGTTCCCGACACAGAAGCCACGTACTCTTCACGGCCGGTGTTGGGGTCGCGGACGATGATATTCACAAAGTCCATGTCATCTTCCGTATCCAACGTCATGGCTAGATCAAGAAGGATATTCTCTTTACCCGCGGTGTCAACGGTTGCGAAAACCTGCGTGACAACATTCGGACTATATTTTGGGCCCTTACCGACGCGAAGGGCTTTGCCTTTCACCTGCCAGCCTTCTCCTGTTGGTCCTGCCAACTGAATGGCATGCCAGTGCTGAAGATCGTCTTTGAACTTTTCCTTTAGCTCCGTCTCGGCATTGAGAGAGTCTCCACGCCAGCGGACCTCACGAACCACACGGAACTGTACCGCATTTCCTGACTTTCCAACTACGTGCAGTAGCTCTTCGGTCCAAGAACCCTTCAGATCGTCAAGTTTTACCTCGATATCTTGTCCATTCTTATCGGCATGATAGGTAGCGATAACGTTTCCAGCTCGAACAACCTCTAGAGTGTCTACGCCTTTGACGGTCTCAGTCCATGCCGCGGATCGTCCGTTCGATTGCTTCAAGCTTGAAGCAAGGGCGATAGAACTTTTGTAACGCGGGATAAGTTGGTCAATGGCTTTATGAACTTCGCCCATCAATACGCGCGACTCACCACCGACGACATCTTCGGTAACATACCGAACAGTCACATCCGATTTGACCCCAGCGTTTTCGATAAGCTCGCCCTTATTTTTGCCAACACGGATAGTTTGGCGCCAAGAGACGCGCATACTCTGTTTTCCGGGTAGTTTGACGAAAGGGTTTTCACCTTCGGTTTGATCAAAAATTTGTCTAAAGATGTCGTAGGACATCACGTTAGCACCACCAGCACCAGTTGTACTGTGGGTTCCGATAACGGTGGCTGCTGCATGGTCTTGCATAGCGGCCGCGAACAAGTCACAGGCCGAGTAACAGTTTGCGTCAGTTAGAACGACCACTGGCTTAAACCAAACTTGTCCGTAACGATTAGCCGCATCTTTTGACGTGATGTTACGAGGTTTCGTATAACGAGACTGCGCTGCCATGCCTTCTTTGGCGTCTTGAGACCATCCGTTCTCCTTACCCTGGTTTGCCTTTAAAAAGGTATCCAAGTTGAGCTGATTCGGCAGAAAGCGGACCGGCATGGTTTCGATGCTATTGGGCGTGAATAACTGAGTTAGTCCCTCTGCAAGCAGAATAAGTCCACCACCATTACCACGCATGTCGATAATCAGTGCCGCCGCACTTGGTTGGGCTTTCTCGAGTTGAAGACGTACTTGGTGAATGACGCTGTCAGCCGACGCATCACCATCTGGCATGAACGTTTCGAGATCAAACTTTGCGATTTTACCTGCAGGAGTGTCTATCGTGTAGAACTGTCCAACAGGTAGAGTTTCCTCGTTTGCGAATGGAGCGGCTTTCTCGGGCGCGACCAAGTCTTTATAAACTCGTACATTCGGATTTTCAGCACGAAGCATCTCGCGCTTTACGGATGATAGACCTCGGGCTTCTGCATCAGCCTCATCCGCACATCCTGGAATGTTTACGGCTGCGAAATATTTAGTCTTGACTGTATATTCTACTCCGTCGCGTTTGAGCGTATACGTGATCTCATCTTGCGACGGAATTGTATTTTGCGCAAGGGACAGCAGCGATAGATTACGCACGGCGCCTACCGTCATTGCGTCATCGTTAGCGCCGCCACTTGTTTTCTTACCATCTTCGATGAGTTTGGCGACTGAGACACCATTCATTGCAACCAATTCGTCACCAGTTTTGACGCTCTCGGTTTCAGGAGTTTTGTCTTTTAAGAGACGAGTTCTGTTCTTGACGATGACCTTCAGATTGCCGTTGTCGTAGACATCCGTAAAAGCTAGCGGTGCAAGAGCGTAGCTACACCTAAGCGGCATTGGCGCAATATAGTTGGTGTGATGATCGTGAACATCTAAAAATATCTTCTGCATAGCTGCATGAAAGTCATCATCATTCATGGAGCCTGCGCGCTTAACCATATCTTCGAGACGCGGCACCGGATCTGCTCCGGCACCGAAATCTTTAATTTTCAGCTCACGATGAACGTAGAGATCCTTCATGATCATCAGAGCTTGTTTTGCGACTAGCTCGCGCTCATCTGCGGAGTAGGCCTTTGGCTTCAGATCACTGCGTGCATCGGCAAGCGGTCTAATGTCGATTTCTTCTTCGGTTGCTGACGCTGCTGCGGGCTTCAGAAGAGGCTTAAGCTTTTTAGTCTTAGCCAATGCTTCCGACGAGGAGATTGAAGGCATCAAAATCAACGACGCAATAATTAAGCCCCTGAAAGCGCCGATTGGCGTCGTGCTTTTGGTTATTAATGATTTGATCGTTGCGATGTTCATGCCTGGACTCCTGTGCGCTAAATTAAGGCAGATTGGTAAATTTTCCCTTTAAATTCATGCCACTAGTCATCTTAAGTGGTGATTACATATTAGGCCCTGTAGGTTCGGGTGTACCCCTTTTCTGGCCGTGCGTCCAATGATTTTTATAAGATTCTATTAAAAATAATATAAGTATCAGTAATCACAGAATTAAGCATCAATATGGGCTGTTCGGCAGGGTTTGGCGAACTGGGGGTGGTTTGGGATGGTTTCTTGCCAATCGGTATCGTGATCAGCGCATCCAAATGGAGCCTTGGCATCACTGCGTTGCCAGCGATCAAGCCAGGTTCGATCCAGAAGACTAAGGCCGGGCTCTGATTCTTGAGCCTTGGTTGTTAAGGCAACCGTTGTTTCACTTTTGGGTCCAGTAGACTGACCTTTTGCTACCGCAAAACCAGCAGCAAGCATGGCTGCCCTGATGGCAGTGGAGTTTGTATAGGTGTAGATGAGACAAGCTTCATCCTTTAAGCAATTATACATTTCTCGAAACGATGCTAGCGTCCACAGAGCACCATCGGTTTTGAATGAAAACGGATCGAAGAAAACTAAATGAGCGGCGTCAGCCTCAAATTTTCTTTGCGCAAAATCTCCATCCAAGAGTATCCACTCGATTAATCCGCACTTACTGGTCCACTTGCCGTCTTTTACAAGCGTTTCTGGCCCGCCATGTCGTAAGTGGCGAAATAAGCCACGGTGACCAAGGGCCAACTTTAGGGCATCCATATCATTTTCAAAGCTAAATATTTTTACTTTTCTAGGCCGCACATCAGCCGGTATGGACTCGATAGCGTTGATCGCAGCCATCGCATTTGCGGCAGATCCGAGACCCACATCCCAAATCACGAGGGATTTTTCTTCGGCATTACCCAGGCGCTCAAGGAGTCTTGATTGCTCCACGTAGAGCTCTCTGGCTTCCACTTCCGGATTATTAACTGAATGCATAACTTCGCCCGATATTGTGCAGCGTATTTTTCCAAAACCGTCTTGTGCAATAACCTCGTAGCGACCGCGACTAAATCGATGGGCAAGTCGTTGGTCCTTGGCTTTGATCACCGACTTAGGACCGTAGCTGTCATTGCCTGATAGAATCTCTTGCTGCTCTTTGTAGAATGGCAGCCACGTATCAGCCAGGATGTGCTCCCGCATTTGCCGCGTTAGCTTCATATAGTAATGAATGTTGTGGAGAGCGAGTAACTGCCACGCTCTGGTGTCGCGCACTCGATTGATATGGTAAAGATAAGCAAGGGAATACGTCTGGCATGTGTAGCAACTACAGCCCGGATCCAGTGGAGCGTCGATGTCACGGTATATGCCGCGCCTGAGATCGCGTTTACCCAATGTGGTAAATGTGACGCCCTGCTGGGCAAGACTGCTCGGCAGGATACAATCAAACATGTCGACCCCACGGTGAACGGCCTCTAAGAGATCGAGAGGAGTGCCTACGCCCATCAGATACCGCGGCCGATCTTGAGGTAGAAGATCGGTTACAACTGCTGTGCAGTCCTCTCTTTCGGCCCTCGATTCACCAACCGCTAGACCACCGATGGCATATCCGTCAAAGGGCATTTCCGATATAACCTTGGCACTCTCGACTCGCAAATCTTCATAGCAAGCCCCTTGTACAATTCCGAAGAGTGACTGCGGAGAATCGCCGCGTGCCGCGAGGCTTCGAAGCGCCCAGCGATGGGTGAGTTCCATGGCGTCTTTGGCAAATTGTTTCTCGACGGTTGATGGCACGCACTGATCGAGCACCATCATGATGTCAGATCCGATAAAGCGCTGAGTCTCAATCGACTTTTCCGGGCTTAGACAAATTGTTCGATTGTCGACGTATGACTTGAAGTAGGCGCCCTCTTCTTTCATTACACGAGAGTTTGGCAGACAGAAAATTTGGAAACCTCCAGAATCAGTGAGCACTGACCTGGGCCACTTCATAAAGTTATGAATGCCACCAAACTGCTGAAAAATCTCAACGCCCGGACGAAGAAGCAAGTGATACGTGTTAGCCAGTAAAACCTGGGCCCCTGACTCGAGAAGATCCTCACGGCTTTGGCTTCTAACCGATGCGTGTGTTCCAACAGGCATGAAGGTCGGTGTCAGTACCTCATTGTGCAGAGTCTGAAATCGAGTCGCCCGTGCCCGTGAGCCAGAGGCTGTTTTTTCCAATGTAAACCGGAGTCTTGACATAGAGGTGGCATGATCTACCAGCCGCCTACGGCTTAGGCAATGGCTTTTATAACCACCCAAAAACAATGAGATAAATGACAAGCCTTGGGTGCTCCCGGGGAACACCCGAGAAAGATTAAGAGAACGACCGGCTTTGCATGGAGTGGGGGATGGCCTATGGGACGTCCGTCTTTGTCATTTTCGCTTGTTAGACGATGGTTTTTTGGGGGCCTTATTGCCGTCCTAAGCCTGATTGTATGCCTTGAATTTCTGGTTATATTGAACCTCAACCGAATCAGTAGCCAACAATATTCTAAGATTCAGACCCTGCTTGAGCCCCATCGTCCGAAAATAAATCTAGATACCCTTCATCGTTTGAGGCGCGAGGCGCTAACAAGGGCCTCACTTTACGATGAACTTATCAAACGAGATATGCTCTTGGACGGAATGGTCGTGAATCGAGGTGCAAAAGGTGAGCCCGAGGGCGTCTGTGATAGTTTACTTTTCTCGTCTTTAAGATTTTACGCACTGGAGCGACTCGGCTTTAAGCATTCCGCTAACGATGCCTGGACTAGTGTCCTAGGTAGTCGCACGGGAGCCCAGTGGCAAAGGCATCCGAGATGTGGCAAAAGTCTCTCCCGTGACATGCTGATGGGTGTATTAGTTGCTTTAAAAGCGAACCCAGAAAACGGAACAACCGTCTTTCGAGATATGATTCATGAGATTGACCGACAAAATGGTTTTATTGATGACGGTCCAATCTATGTCAGTTGGTTATCGCCGGGGGTGGCTGGCTTGGTGCGAATGGAGGCAGAGCGGCGAAACGTTCCTTACGATGAATGGCCGTGGATACTGAAGCAGTCATTTTCCTCGATCGAGTATGATGGCTTATTTTTGAAGGAAGGTTATCAGTCGCACCTTGCTGGCCTGGGTCTTTGGCTTGAGATGTACCACAAGGAGCATGTTGAGTGGTTCAACCCACGAAGTCTACTGGGGGCCATGGCTCGACTCACTGGAGAACCATCGTCGCTCGATACAACATTGGATGATCGACGACGGCAGTGGATCGCTGGGACATTGAGTTCATTGTCTGGCGCCAATCTTTTCTTTGATTGGCTTGAGTATAGAACAAATGGAATTTATCAAGTCGACACGGAAATTAAGCTTTTATCCGAGTTGTTAGCTATGCCGCAATTTCCCGTGACGCGCCTTCCCATGGATTGCGACCGGGCTGCCGATTATCTTTGGCAGAGGCGCGACAAAGAGGCGATACCAGCCGCGAGGCAGTGCGGACGAACCTACGCAGGCGTTGATTTCTTATGGATGGCAGCTATTTTAGGGGCTGGCGACAGTGAGCTAAATCCTGAGGACATTCCGGTAGATCCGTCCATAAATTTGAGCCATTGATCTTTGGTAGAAGTCGGGATAATTCTCTACGTCTTATGGTTGATATTGACCGCCCATCGACATGGACAAAATTCAAGCCAAGCCTTTGCTCAGGATGTAACGGCAACTGTTGCAAGCTACACGTGGAGGCTCGTGTCCCCGATCTGCTGCGCCTTGGTCTCTTGAGCCAAGATGAAGCTCTTTGGTCCGCAAAAAAAATCGCCCGAAAGCTTGAGGGCATGAAAATGATTCAGTCCTACCGAGCGAGCACCATGAAATTCACGCTGGCTCAGAGGATTAATCACGACTGCATTTTCCTGGATGAAAACACCAGACTTTGCACGGTCTACGATAATCGACCGGATGTTTGTCGAAAATTTCCTGAAGTCGGGCCAAGACCGGGTTGGTGCCCTGAAGCTCGAAAGAAAATCTCTTCGAAGAACTCGAGCGCGCGTCAGGGTTTAAATCCATGACAAGCTCGGCTCCTCTGGGATTATACGTTCATATTCCTTTCTGTTCGGCCATTTGTCACTACTGTGACTTTGCAAAGACGGCGAATTACAGCGACGATCACGTAGCCCAATATTTCTCCCATCTTGAGCGTCAGATATTTGAGTGGAAACGTCTTCTGCCGCCAACACAAAAATTTTCATCGGTGTTTTTTGGCGGAGGCACTCCGGGTCTTTTTACTCACCAATACGACCGACTAATGACGCTGATCCGCGATATGAGCTTATCAGGAGCAGAAATATCTCTAGAGGCCAACCCTGACAATGTGACTGAAGAGGCTATTTTGATATGGCGTGGCCTCGGATTTAATAGATTAAGTATTGGCGTGCAGACGTTTGATCCAGTTGGATTAAAAGATTTAACTCGCACTCACTCGGCAAAGGCTGCAGGCGCGGCGTTAGAGCTGGCGGCAAAATATTTTCCGAAGTCCAACGGAGATTTGATTTATGGGTGGGATGGCCAGGACGCAAACAGTTGGCGCTCTGATCTTGCTCAGTTGGTCTTGACTGGAGTCAATCATATTAGCCTTTACGCATTGACCTACGAGGGGCAAACACCTTTTGCGAGAGCTGAGCGGCGAGGATTTCGAGCGCAAACGCAAGATGACGTCTTAGCTCAGTATTACGAGCTTGCGTGTGAGATTTTAGGGGATGCGAACTTTAATCACGAGGAAGTCAGTAACTGGTCTAAGCCTGGCGCGTCTTGCGATCATAACTGGCTTTATTGGAAAGGGCATCATTACGTGGGAGTTGGTGCTGGTGCCCACGGTTTTGTGGATGATCAATCAGGTATTGGCTTGAGATATAGTTACCCCAGTAACTTTCGAGAACTCACACGAAGAAATGACGCGGAGTCTTTTGAATCTCTCGATAGCCTGAATGACCTTGTCAAAACGTTTGGTGGCCAGATAGATGTTTCGCGTGATCTCGAATCCTGGAAGCTCGAATATGTGGGATGCGGCCTTCGCTGCAAAGACGGCATCGATCTTGCCCCGCTCATGCGTCAGGGCTTTGAATTTAAACCAAACTCAAAAGTTCAGCGTGCCCTTAGTGAGGGACTCATGATGTTACGTGCAGGGCGCCTGTCTCTTGCAAGCAGAGAATGGTTTAGAGAGACAAGCTGGGCCTATGAGGTTTGCGTGTCTCTCAATATTCCTAAATAATGCGACGGCGGTTGTGCGTTACTTTCCTACAACCACTCGGTCAAACGTGCCGTCAAAAGCTCGGGCTGTTTTTGTTAAAGTGCCAATAATTCTGCCGCCGACTGAGATAGTCACATCCTGCGGCCCTTCCGTAGTTGGTCGATGAGCAATGCCGTTGTCGTAGCGAACGGTTCTATTGGCAGAGCCGATACTCACTTCAAAGCTTGGTACTGGCCGACCCTGCGCGTCGACGACTTCAAGGTGAAGACCGGTTAGTGCTCTCTCGTGATAAGCAAGCATCGCTTCTTGGTTTTCGCGCCATGCGGTAGCAAGGTAAGACGCTTGCGGCCACTTGATGTAGGACAATTCGACCGTAGCGTGCATGCTGCGGCGATACCAAATGGACCAGTCTTGCATGCCGCCATCGACTTCGTACCACTCGTAGCCATACGTCAAACCACGATCAAACGTACGGTTTGCTTCCATCGTTGGGTTGCTATCAGCCCATGTTCGACCCATGGAACGAAGCAAGAAGTCATCTCCGAAGCGCTCGCTTGCGCTGCGGTTTGGTTTTGTGTCCCAAGGTAAGTTAAAGCAAACTTCTCCGCCGTGAAAGTTAATCGAGGCTGCGAAATGATGCTGATTGTGAAGATCCATAATGGCTTTCGTTTCGATGGCTCGGCCATTAGGTGTGTCATAGTCATCACTTGTAAAATCTGGGAAGTCACGGTTTAAGTCCACACCTCGGGAGCTGTGTCTTTGACGAAGTTCAAAGCCGTCTGGGTTCATCGAGGCAATGATGAACATCTTACTGTTATTCACCAAGTTGGTGACGCGAGCGTTTTTGCCGTACTCGTTTAAAAGTCGCCTGATATGGTAGATGGATAGTTCGCGGCCAACCACCTCATCGCCGTGCATGTTGGCAATGTAGAGAAGTTTAGGTTCGCGCTCGTCGGTATCGACGTTATCGCTTATGGTCATCATCCAGATCTCTCGCCCTTGAGCAGATTTGCCAACCGAGGTCAGTTTGGCGATATCTGGATGGGAGTCTGCGAGATTACGAAGCTCATCGGTGAGGGATTGGTAGTTGTGATAGTCCTCGGCGGGGGTAGGCTCATCACTTGGTAACTGCACCTCTTTAAGTTCAAATGGATCAAATCGGCCTTCACTTACGGCAAGGGCGTCAAGTTTAATGATTCCACCCCGTTCAGATGGCGACATGCCCTTTAGGATATCCGATGGAATCCAGCCAAGAGCGTGCTCAGGAGTGCTAGCGTGATCACGGTTGAAACCAGTGGCGCGCACCCAATCTTTTGAAAGCATTTGTGTTGGAACGCGGACGTACTCTTGTTTTGATTCACTCTCAGTCGAATTGAGTAGGGACTCAGCTGTCGGGCCACATCCGGTTAAGCCAACAATTAAAAAAGCAAAACTTAAAAGCTGACGAGCCATGATTCGAGTCTCCTTAATTCCTTGGAAACAGTGACTATTTTAAAATTTAGAACGCGTTGTTTTCTTGGGGCATAGTCTAAAGCATGGGCGTTAAGCCGCAACTAGATATTTAGCGAGAGCGCAAAATATTTATGGCCGCCGATACCGCGATGTCTTCCGGGGTGGCTCCCCGGGACAGATCGCTATAGGGTTTTCCGACGCCTTGTAAAATCGGTCCATAAGCCGCGAAACGTCCGAGTCGCTGAGTGATTTTGTAAGCAATATTGCCGGCATCCAAATCTGGAAATACAAAACAGTTCGCGCGACCCGGTACCGGGCTGCCGGGGGCTTTGCGTTGACCGATATCTTCAACGAATGCGGCATCAAACTGAAGCTCGCCGTCTGAATCAATGTCAGGAGCTTTCTTTTTAAATAACGTCCAGGCGTCTATCATTTTTTGGGCTGCGGGATGCTGTGCACTACCTTTTGTCGAGAAACTTAGAAACGCAACAACTGGAGTTTTCCCAGTCAATTTTCTAAGCGTGTCACAGCTTGCGAGAGCAATGTCAGCTAGTTGCTGAGGATTAGGGTCAATCACGACCCCGCAATCGGCGAAAACATAGGTCTCATGCTCTTGGCCCTGTTCCGAGTGAGACACGCGGTCCATAATGAAACTGCCGCTGATTGTTCTCATACCTGGTGTGAGTCCAACAGTTGAAATGGCCGCTCTTATAACCTCGGCCGTGGTCGCCACGCACCCTGCCACCACACAGTCCGCATCCCCGGAATCAAGTAAAGCTCCTGCGACGTACAAAGGATTAAATGCCACAGATTCAATGGCATCCGGGTCAGTTGGTTTATTTTTGCGCAGAAGTTGCGTGGAGCAGGTTTCTCTCGTAAGCCTGGCTAACGATGGGTCGCGGCAATCTAGCCACTCTATGATGGTATCGGAGGCGCTGGCTTGCGGCACATCCCGCGTTGTGAGGAGTGTGACCTTCCGGACGAGTTTGAGATCGCTTAAAATTTGAGCGGCTTTAAAGACGCGTGGATCATCGCCCTCTGGGAAAATAACCCGTCCGGGGCGTTGCCTGCATCGATCAAAAATGTCCAAAATAAAGGGCGTCTTTAAGTCCATCTAACCAGCCGAAACTATTGGTAAAACATTGATAGATTTTGCTTTGTCTAAAATTACTGCAAAACGCTTAACATACTGCGATTTCTGGTCTGCAGGGGACATTGCGCTCTACTTATCCACAATCTCTGTGGATTTAATCAGACCTTTGAAATCTACCAAAAAGATAAGAATCCTCCAACTAAAGCTTCGCCGGCGTTTGCCGAAAAAATAACGTTGCCGCGACCAATGATCGAGGCTCTGGGGATACATCTGATGATCTGTTTGGTTACATCGAACACTAAACTTCGTGACGAGCTGACAAAGCTTTTCAATGAGGGATCCATCAACTATCGCGAGGTGGATCCGTCATCGGAGCTTGTTTTGACCTCGCTGTACGACTCAGCGGTCACTGCCGTGATTGTCGACTCGTTCACAACTCGAATAGAGCAATCAGCTTGGATTGACATGTTGGGCAGCTTAGCAAGACGTCTGCCTGTATTCGTGTTAGGGCAATACTCAACAACCTCAAAAATTTCCAGTAACCGAAGTGCCGAGCTTCTTGGGTGGATCGAGGACATGCAGGCAGGCACCATCATGTCGATGCTCCAAGCCGCGGGCGTGCTCAATTCTGCGCATAAGTCATTTGTGCCTGCAAACATTCCCATCTTTAACATGCAAGTACCCTTGCACATGATTCAGGGTAACGGTGCCCTGAGTATGCTGGTCATTAATACATCTGGATTCAGAAAGATTTCTGTCGAGTTTGGTTTTGAGGTGTATCAGAAGCTGCAGGACTTTTTTCAGAGAATGCTTTTTGAAATGTGGGGTCAACAAGGAAGCTTTCGCCGTCACGATATCATCATGCGTCGATCCATCAATAGCAACACTTACTATGTGTTTCTCGAACAAAGCAGGATCTCGCGAACCGTGCCCGCACCAGGCGTATTAGAGAAGGTAGCTGATCGACTCACTCTCAAAATTCAACAAATGATCTGGGCTGAAATATTCAAGCCTCGCGATCAAAAGCGCATCCCAGACTGTATTAACGTGTTGCCCGACTTTTCCTTGGGGCATTCCACAGCTCTTCACAATCCCTGTCTTGATACGGTTGATGTGATTGAACATCTGATTGAGACCGCAACGGATGTTGCAAAAGCACAAATGCGCAGAGTTCGAGATCGTGAGCGAGAAATTCTACAGACTATCATCCATAGTCGGGAAATTCTTTACCCGAATTATCAAGCCGTCTTTGATTTAAGAAAACTGACTAAGGATAAAGTCGACCAGGTGAAGGCAGCGCAAAGTATCGCTCCGGTTGCAGATGTTTTGTACGGATTTGAGTCGCTGATTCGTTTCCGTAAAGAGCTTCTTGAGGAAAAGTTAGCCGGTGATCATCTAGTTCACATGGATTTCAAATTATTGAGACCCGATATCCTTTTTGCAATGGCCGCCCACAGTAAAGTTTCTCTCGAGCTAGATCAACTGTGTCTTGGGCTTGGAGTTGCAGGTGCCGTCGATCTGCCGGGACCATTGATGGTGAATATTCTGCCACGAAATCTTATGCATTTAGAGCGCCTCAGTCATCTTTTGACCCCACGCGCCAATCTCGTTTTTGAGATCAGTGAGTCGGAGGGTTTTTCCAATCCTCGTCAAATGGATAAAATTCGGTCCTACGTCGAAAAAATAGACTGCCTCATCGCTGCCGACGACTTCGGTAAAGGGCATGCGAGTATTGAGCGGGTCATAAAAATGCGTCCCGCCCTGATTAAACTGGACCGAAGCCTCGTTGAGAGGATCCAATCGGAACCCGCAAAGAAGATTTTCGTTGAGGGTATTGTCAAAGCCGCAAAAATGGTTAATGCAAAGGTTTTGGCGGAGGGTATTGAGACCTGGGAGGAAGCATCTACCGTCCAGGCTATTGGCGTGGATTTGATCCAGGGTTTCTTACTTCACCGACCCGAGTCACTTGAGAAAATTCTGGAGCAGCTTAAAGCGGCTGGTGAGCAAAACTTAGGAAGTGTTGCCTGACGATCCGTTCGTATATCATCGCAATCTTTTACAGTTCATTATAATATATCCTAGTCGCTTAGACGTCAGCTGTGAGACGTCCCGGGTGGGGGATCTATGTCAAGCAAGAGTAATGTTGTGATTTTGTTTGGTGGCACCAGCAGCGAGCGGAGAGTGTCTGTTGCGTCAGCACAGCATCTTTCGACAATTATTCCTTACGCCGAACTTTGGTTCTGGTCACCAGACGGTGCAGTTTTTCGCGTGAGTCCAGAGGATCTCGCGGCACTTCAGAATCCTTATGATCGTGATTTTATTCCAAGGCATATAGATCAAGTGGCTACCACTATTGATGGGGCTTTGGATAAGGTGGGGCAGTCCATCGTTTATTTAGGCCTACATGGTGGTGATGGCGAAAATGGTTGGCTTCAGACAAAGCTGGAATCAAGAAAAATCCATTTCACAGCATCGGGTTCCGTACCTAGCAAGCTTGCGATGCATAAATCCGAATCAAAGGATGCCGTTAGAGCTAGGGGCGTCCTGGTCGCAAGACAGCTTCTTTTTACCCCGAGCCAGACGGATTTAAAGGACTTACTCAAATTTCAGGAGATGGTCGGGTCTTTAGTCATCAAGCCCGCTTGTGATGGGTCAAGCTCAGGACTTGCATTTCTTAAGGATGCATCGGGCTGCAAGTCCTGGTTTGAGAAGCATGCCAGATCCTCGGATCCTTGGCTTGCGGAAGAAGAACTAATTGGGCGCGAGTTGACCGTGGGTGTGATTATGCATCGAGGGCTTCTCACAGCGTTGCCACCATCTGAAGTCATACTTGATAAGAATGCTCGGTTTGATTTTCAAGCCAAGTATCACGGCGTTGGCAATCGAGAGATCACCCCTGCAGAGCTCTCTGCCACCCAATGCGCGTCAGCACAAGCATTGTCTTTGCTAGCCCATACTGCTATCGGTTGTTTCGGATATACGCGCACTGACATGATTATGACGTCAAAAGACATTTATTATCTTGAAACAAACACGCTTCCTGGAATGACAAAAGCGAGTTTTATTCCGCAGCAGTTGCGGGCCGCGGGAATTGATCTTCAAGATTTTGTTGAGTCTCAAATAGAGTTAGCCCGAAAACGTTACGAATAAATCTTATCGCGCCCATTTAAATATCTGATACTTTGAGCTCGGTCCAAAGGCGATCGTATTTTTTGGTGCTTGGCCCGAGGTCTTTGATGATTTCAGACTTTTTACGAACCATGTCGAGGGGGCCCATGGCCGGCTGATCGCGAAGGTTCGGCGGCAGTTTTTCACGCACCCCTTTAATCACCGGAGCGGCTAACACCTCGTTGACGAATCTAAGATTGATATCTGGTCGAAGGAGGTAATTTATCAGTATGTGTGCTTGCTCTTTATTCTGTGAGGAAATGGGAATAGCCATATTGTCAACCGCCATCGTGAAACCATCGGCTGGTAGTATGAATCTAAAATTTGGGTACCGAAGAGTTAGTCGTAAGGCCTCGTTTGAATATATTTGAGCTGCGATCAGATCTCCGTTTAACAGCTGAGATGACGGAGCTGAGTTGAATTCTCGTGCTCGTTTTTTAATTTTAATCAGGATGGACTTAATCCGCGTCAGTATTTTCTCGTCGGTCGTATTGGCGCTTTCCCCTTGAGCTTTCAGCGCGCTTCCAATCATCTCGCGGCTGTCGTCTAGGATGCTGAAACGAAACTTTAGATCATCGCGTGAGAAAAGGTCGCTATGACCGGCAACGGCTTTCTCTACCTTGTTTTCGCGGAATATGATTCCCGCTAAAGACCATGAATATGGGAGGGACCAAGTGTTTTTTGGGTCGTGATCCAAGTTCAGAAGTTCAGGTTCAACGTTAGCCGCATTAGGTACCTTGGAAAGATCTAAGGGCGCCAGCAGCTTTAGCTCTGCCATGACGGTTACCATGTAGTCAGACGGTATAATCAGATCGTAGCCGGCACCACCTGCTAGTATTTTGGCCAGTAATTCTTCATTTGACGAGAAGTTAGATTCGATCACATCGATGCCAGTTTCGGCTTTGAAATCCGCAAAAATATTTTGCGATGTATATTCGCCCCACGAGAATAGGTGTATTTTCTTGGTTTGACTGGGTTCCGGCACGTCAACCGCTTCGGTCCAAAAGTCACAAGAAAATAGTAGGACGCTCACCAAAAAACGAGTTAACATGCGAATCATGAGCTTGCGCGACACTCCCCATCACGACGGCGTAATCGACGTCTTAAATATTAAAGGCCCATGCTAGAGCTTGTCACTATTTTTAAAGCCTTCGGTCGAGAATCGGTCTTACGTGATATTTCACTCACGGTAGCCAAGGGGGAATTTTTATCGGTCTTAGGTCCAAGCGGCTGCGGCAAATCGACGCTTCTTAGGATATTGGCCGGTTTCGAGACGCCCGATCAGGGGCGTCTCCTTTGGGATTCAAAAGACATTACGCGTATCCCACCCAACCGCCGGCCTTTTAACATGGTTTTCCAACGTTACGCCCTTTTCCCTCATTTGTCGGTGGAGGAAAATATCGGCTTTGGCCCCCGGGTTCGAGGTGAGTCGTCGGCGGTAGTTAGTCAGAAGGTGCGGGACGTCTTGGAGTTGGTAAGGCTTGAAAATTTAGGTGAACGTCGAGTCGAGACCCTGAGTGGCGGGCAGCAGCAGCGGGTGGCGCTTGCAAGAGCCATCATAAACAATCCCCAAGTTCTGCTGCTTGATGAGCCTATGTCGGCTCTCGATCGCAGTCTTCGCGAAAAAATGCGATTGGATATTTTGAATATTCAGCGAAGGCTCGGGATTACCTTCATTATGGTGACTCATGATCAAGAGGAGGCCATGGCCATGAGTGATCGAATTGCAATTATGAACCAGGGAGCTATTGAGCAGGTGGGCTCCCCGGAGGTTATTTATAAATCTCCTAAAACACGGTTTGTTGGGGAAGCCATCGGTACCCTGAACATGATCGAGTTGGGACGAGGGGTTTTTTATGTGCGCCCTGAACATCTGAAGCTTTTGAAACGGCCTCCTTTGGATCAAAGAGACGCTGATCGAATTCTACCGGTCATCATTCGGGAGATTTTATTTAGAGGTGCGATCACGCAATATGCCATGGAGTGTTCCGGTGGCCCAATGGCAAAGGCATTGGTAACGTCCGTGATTTACGGTGAGTCTGAAGAGATGAGGGGTGCGATGGTTGACGACCAGCTTTTCGTTACCTGGGATCAATCATCGGAAATCCATCTGGCAGATTCAGCCAAAGGTACGTCCAAATGACGGCTTCGTCCCGTTTATTTAGGTTTGGACTTTTTCCTTATGTGGCCTGGCTTGCTATTTTTATGCTGGGACCACTGCTTTTTGTCCTTCTGGTTAGTCTTCAAGAGAAGGGACTGTGGGGCGGCGTGGTTTGGACGTGGACGTCCGCCAGTTATGCTCGAGCCTTGGATCCTCTATATCTTTCTGTATTTTTATCCTCGTTAAAGTTGGCAACTATAACGGCATTGTCGTGTCTTGCTCTGGCCTTTCCGATGTCGTGGTTTATGGCGACTATTCGCCGAGAGTTTCGTGCGGTGGTTTTAGGTGTCGTTCTGATGCCTTTTATTAGTAACTTTGTAGTCAGAACTTATGCGCTTAAATTTTTAATCGGCGTAGAGGGGCCGCTTAACCGCTTCTTGACAGTGTTGGGCATCATCCAGGCGCCTTTATTTCTGGAGGATGTTCGGCTAGCCGTTTGGTTTGGAATGGTGACGAACTATCTACCGTTTATGGTTTTGCCTTTATACGTTGCGCTTGAGCGATTTGACGTCGGCCTTATCGAGTCGGTTCGTGATCTCGGTGCAAATTCATATCAGGTTTTTGTGAGAGTGGTTTGGCCGTTAGCCAGGCCAGCCGTAAGAACTGGATTTATGCTCGTGTTTGTGCCCGCTCTGGGGGAGTTTGTGATCCCAGACCTGCTCGGGGGAGGAAAGACCATGTACATGGGTAATTTGCTCTCTGAGCAGTTTCTGAAAGCGAGAGATTGGCCTTTTGGTGCTAGCCTTTGCGTTATCATGATGAGTGTTGTGATCTTTATGTCTCATATCTTTAGGAGGCGTGCTGATCTATGACGCCGATGAACTTTCGCAAAGCTTTTTTGTTTGTATGTTGGTTTTTAGGCGTCAGTCTTATGTACACGCCGATTATGACGCTTATCGTGTATTCGTTCTTATCGAAGGGTGATCATGAGTTTGGCTCAGTCCTCAATGTCGACGCGTATCGTCTATTGATTCGTGATGATGAACTGCTTTCGGCTCTGGCCAAATCCGTGCAGATAGCTCTGTTCTCGGCAACCATTTCGGTTTTTTTGGGCGGCTATGCGGCGATTAGTTGGGGACGCCTGAGGGCAGCCCGTGCAAAGTCTGGACCTGGTCGGGTGAGGCGGGGCGTTGCTGGACTATGGGCTCCATCAATGGGTTTTTTGACCATGCTACCTCTTCTGCTGCCGGAGATAGTTTTTGGGCTTGGTCTTCTCGTCTGGTTTGTCATGCTGCGAATGACTTTGGGCACGGTATCTTTAATTTTGGCCCATGTCACATTTGCCGTGTCTTATGTATATCTGACGGTTGGAGCTCGTATGCAGGTCATTGATCCGGCTATTGACGATGCGGCGGCTGATTTGGGCGCGTCCTCTGGTCAGATACTTTTTAAAGTTTATATCCCCATGCTCGGACCGTCTCTGGCGGCGGGGTGGGTGATGGCGTTTGCGATCTCATTTGATGATTTCTTGATTTCATTTTTCACAGCAGGTCCCGATACCGTCACGCTTCCTCTGGCCCTCTACAGCTCAATTAAATTTGGAGTCTCGCCCAGCATATTTGCCATGTCGACCCTGGTATTTGTGGTCAGTCTACTTTCCGCGACAGCTCTGACTCGTCTCATGTTTATGCCAAGAGCCCTTCGAAATCATAAATAAATTCAATAATATTCAATATTTATATCGCAGGCTAAAACTTGGTAAGTTTAGTCAAGAATAGCTTGAATATTGTTGACTCCCGGAGTAGACATTTCTGGTTTCGCAGATGCCAACTGTATAAGGGGGGGGTGACAGTGAACCTCACATCTAAAAGCCGATATGCTCTGAAAATTATGATGGATTTAGCCCACTACGGAGCCAACCAGGCCTTAGTTCGCCGTGGAGACATCGCTGCGAGGCAGGGGGTCCCAACCGACTACTTGGATCAGATTATGATCAAGCTGCGGGCTGGTTGCTTAGTAGAGAGTACCCGGGGGCGAAATGGGGGTTACCGTTTGGCTCGTAGCCCAGAGGTTATAACGATGTGGGATCTGTTTTCCTCAGTCGAGGACAGTATGATTCCGGTCGAGTGCCTAGCCAGCGGTGAGGCGTGTGACTTTGAAACGAGCTGTTCATCGCGCGAAGCATGGAAAATGATCTTTTCCGCGCTTAAATCAAGCCTAAGTAAGATCACACTCGCCCAGTTACGTGCAGACTGGGAAAATGAGATGACAGGCCAAGGTGTTCCCTTGGAGGCTACTCCCGACAAAGTTTCTATCAGGGAATGTCGTGGTGGTGGGCGTGCAGACATGACTCCATGTCAGTACCGCTCGGATGGCTCTAATGCGGAATGCGCAAAACATTCGACAAACAGCGGAGGTCAGAGCCTCCATGGCTGAGATTGTCAAAGAGTCACTCACTGATCGTGAGTACAAATATGGCTTTGAGACAAGGATTGAGACCGAGTTTTTTCCAAAGGGACTGAACGAAGATATCATCAACATGATCGCCGACAAGAGGGGCGATCCTCCCTTTGTTAGAGACTTTAGACTCAAGGCCTTTCGCCATTGGCTTGGTATGAAAGAACCATCTTGGGCAGATGTTTCGTACCCAAAGATAGATTTTCAGGATATTCGCTATTACTCAGCGCCGAAAGCCAAGGCCGATACTAATGGTCCGCAGTCACTCGATGATATTGATCCCGAGTTGCTGGAAACATTTAATAAACTGGGTATACCGCTCAGCGAGCAAAAAAGACTAACGGGCGTGGCGATTGACGCCGTATTCGATAGTGTCTCAGTTGGAACCACCCACCAAGAAGAGCTCGCTAGTGTGGGTGTGATATTTTGCTCGTTGACGGAGGCTATTCACAAGTACCCTGAACTTATTGAGCAGTACCTGGGTACAGTTGTGCCTTACAAAGACAATTACTATGCCGCCCTAAACAGTGCCGTTTTCACCGACGGATCTTTTGTTTTCATCCCGAAAGGGGTGCGATGCCCCCTCGATCTATCGACTTACTTTCGTATCAACGCGAAGGAGACGGGTCAATTTGAGCGAACACTGATCGTCGCAGAAGATGATTCTTATGTCAGTTATCTTGAAGGTTGCACGGCTCCCATGCGCGATGAAAATCAACTACATGCAGCCGTCGTGGAGCTCGTAGCGTTGAAGGGGGCGGAGATCAAGTATTCAACCGTCCAAAACTGGTATGCCGGTGATAAAGACGGCAAAGGCGGCATTTACAATTTCGTCACCAAGCGCGGACTTTGCGCTGGTGATGGCAGCAAAATAAGTTGGACGCAAGTTGAAACGGGTTCATCCATCACGTGGAAGTATCCAAGTGTGATTCTGAAGGGCGCGAACTCTTGTGGTGAATTCTACTCGGTCGCGCTAACTAATAATCGTATGCAGGCGGACACAGGTACCAAAATGATCCATATTGGGCCGAACACGTCCTCTCGGATTATCAGCAAAGGGATCAGCTGCGACCAATCGCGCAACACGTACCGTGGTCAGGTCAAAATATTTCCGAGCGCTAAAAATGCTAGAAACTTTAGCCAGTGTGACAGCATGCTGGTTGGCGATCAGTGTTCCGCTAACACGCATCCCTATCTAGACATTAAAAACAGTTCCGCGATCGTGGAACACGAGGCGACGACATCAAAGATATCGGCCGACCAGATTTTTTACATGAAAAGTCGTGGTCTTGATGAAGAAGGGGCTGTCAGCCTTCTGCTTCATGGGTTTTGTAAGGATGTATTCAAGACGCTACCATTGGAGTTCAGTGTGGAAGCCGTCAAGTTGCTTGAGATGAAACTCGAAGGCAGTGTTGGATAAAGTTTTTAAGTTCAGAGTAACCAGGGGTTGATGTTTTATGACCATTTTAGATGTTAAAAATCTGCACGCATCGGTTGACGGCAAGGAGATTCTTTCCGGTTTGAACCTTCGAGTTAACGAGGGGGAGGTTCATGCCATCATGGGTCCCAATGGCTCTGGTAAAAGCACACTGTCCAAAGTGCTGGCTGGGCACCCGGATTACCAAGTCACGGATGGAAGCGTCGAGCTCGAAGTCAATCTCAGGATGCGCAATGTTCTCGAGATGGATCCCGAGGAGCGTGCGCGAGATGGCATTTTCTTAGCCTACCAGTATCCTGTCGAGATACCCGGTGTGTCTAATACGGTTTTTTTAAGGGCAGCATTTAATGCGATTTGTAAACATCAAGGCGCCAAAGAATCGTCCCCGGATGAGTTCAAGACGCTGTTACAGGAGAAATGCCGATTTCTAGGCATGGACGAGAGATTCATTGACCGCGAGGTTAATGTTGCGTTTTCAGGTGGCGAAAAGAAACGCAATGAAATCCTTCAGATGGCGATCTTACAGCCCCGTCTTTCCTTTTTGGATGAGACGGATTCTGGTTTGGATGTCGATTCTCTCAGGATCGTTTCAGAAGGTGTGAATAAGCTGCGCCGGAGGGATAATGCGATTGTGCTGATTACCCACTACCAGCGCATCCTCAACTACGTGGTCCCAGATCATGTTCACATTTTGTACAAGGGTAAGATCATTAAAAGTGGTGGTAAAGATCTAGCATTGTATGTGGAACAAAACGGTTACGATCGAATAATCAAGGAAAGCATGAATTAAGGTCGGTTAAAAGCTATGAATACGCGTAGTGATTCGACAAAATTTGGATCAATCGACAGCCTAAAGGCGGTCTGGGGTGTGATGGAGCCGTCTTTCATGTCTGTCGGACGTCAGACGGCGGAACGCCGACGTAGATTTCTTGACGATGCTTTAAGCTTTGGTGTACCCAATACGCGCCACGAAGAATGGAAGTATACGAGCCTGAGGTCACTGCTTGAATCAGGTTTCCAGCTTGCACCCACCGTGGATGACAGGCCCAGGATTTCCGCTGAAGTCATAGGTTTGGTGAAGGCGCGGCTGATCGAAGGCGCCGTGCCGCTGGTATTTTTAGATGGTCAACTGGTCGGCGACTTTCCGGGCGCAGAGATTTCGAATATCTCGTTTATCAAAACACTGCGAGATGCAGAGTCTGATTACGATGCGTCCTGGTGGGATAAATGGTCTCCTCAGCTGGATTCATCCAAAATTTTTTGGAGGATGGCTCTAGCATTGGCAAATTCCGGGGCGCTGATCGACATACCTCGGGGGCGCCAGTCAGATTGCAGTTTTCATGTCATGCATGTATCGACGGGTAGCCGACGCGGTGAGGCGTTTAATTCTCGTTTGTTAATTAACGTCGGCGAGGAATCGTCGGTACATGTTATAGAGGAGTTCCTGCAACTTGGAACGGACGGTGAATTAACTGCGTCGTGGGATAATGCGTTAACTCAGATTCATATTGCGCCGAATGCCCACTGCGGTTTTTACAGAGTCGTTGCTGCCGATGGTGGATTTCACACAGGCGGCGTGACAGCCAAGCTTGACAAGTCGAGCCGACTTGATTCGTTGTCGTTAGTAACGGGTTCGAAGCTCACACGGATAGACATTGATGTGCTTCATTCAGCCCAACACTCTGAGTGTAATTTGAATGGTCTTGTGCTCTTGAATAAACAAGATCATGTTGATCATCACACTTCCGTAAATCATGCCGTCGGCTGCACGCGCACCAATCAGTTATTTAAGGGCGTACTTACAGACTCTGGCCGATCGGTATTTAATGGCAAAATTTTCATAAGAAAAGATGCGCAGCAGTCAGAAGCTTACCAAACCTGTAAGACCCTTTTGTTGAGTGATCAGGCAGAAGCCAATGCAAAGCCACAACTAGAAATCGACGCCGATGATGTCAAGGCATCTCACGGTGCAGCGATCGGTTCGTTAAACCCGGACGAGATTTTTTATCTACAGAGCCGCTGTATCGGGCGAGCAGAGGCAACCGCGATTCTTTCGCGTGGATTTGCAGACGATGTTATTTTTAAAGTTGAGTTTAAGCCGGCCCGTATATGGCTTGGATCTCTCGTCGATCGTTGGTTTGCTGCCCAGGTGGTGGCCCAAAATGAGGCGAAAAACCCATGACGACGTTTGCTAAGCAAGGGGTTTTAGATGTGCCTGCTTTGAAACAGGAATTCCCGGTGCTGGCAAGGCAGGTGCGCGGGAAGAGACTTGTTTATCTTGATTCTGGCGCCACCGCATTAAAGCCGCTGCGGGTGATCCGTGCGATCGAGCGCTACTACCGTGAGGGAACCGCAAATATTCATAGAGCCGTCCATCTCTTGAGCGAGGAGGCTACCGAATTATATGAGTCGTCTCGCAGGGTTGTTCGCGAATTTATTAATGCTGCCGATGAGAATGAAGTTGTTTTCACGTCGGGAGCCACTGCCGGTATTAATCTCGTCGCTTTATCCTTCGTAGCGCCTCGTGTGAAGGAAGGGGACGAGATACTCATCACCGCCATGGAGCATCACGCAAATATAGTGCCCTGGCAGATGCTCTGTGAAAAAACTGGGTGCAGACTCGTCGTTGCGCCTGTACGCGATGATGCGTCTCTTGATCTGGACGCGTTTAAAAAGCTCATTAATTCCAGAACAAAGTTTATTTCGTGTGTGTTGACGTCCAACGCCACCGGCATCATAAACCCTGTCAAAGCGATGGTGCTGGCGGCAAGGTCGGCGGGTGTTCCGATATTGGTCGATGCTGCGCAGGCGGTGGCCCACGAAGTTATCGATGTGCAAGCGCTCGGATGTGATTTTTTGGTGTTTTCTGGCCATAAGCTTTTTGGTCCGACTGGCGTCGGGGTGTTGTATGGTTGTTACCGCCATCTAGAGCAGATGCAGCCAGTGATTGGCGGTGGCGACATGATTAAATCGGTGTCTTTCGAAAAGACCATATTCGCAGATCCACCATCGCGCTTTGAGGCCGGTACTCCTGATATTGCCTCTGTCATTGCGCTTCAAGAGTCCATTCGATTTGTTACAGACGATGTCGGGTTTGAGGCGATACAGCGGCACGAATCCAATCTACTCCGTCGCACCGCGGATGCATTAGCTGAAATTCCCGGTTTAAAAGTTATCGGTTCGACGTCGTCAAAAGTCCCAGTGTTTAGCATGACGGTAGACGGCATTCACCCACACGATATTGGGTCAATACTTGATCTCAGTGGTGTGGCGGTACGTACGGGCCATCATTGCGCCCAGCCACTCATGACTAGGCTTGGGGTACCAGCGACCGCTCGCGCTAGTTTTAGTATTTATAATGATGAAGATGATATTGATGCTCTAGTTAAGGCTCTTTGGAAGACTAAGGAGATGTTTGCGTGAATCAAGCAAACGTTCTTTACCAGTCTGTGATTCTTGATCACAATCGCGCACCTCGGGGTGCTCAGGCGCTACTAGATGCGACACATAGAGCAGAGGGTTTCAATCCTATTTGCGGTGATCGAATATTGATCACAGCCAAGACAGCTGAGGACAGGCTTTTTGATTTGGGCTTTACTGCGCAAAGTTGCGCATTGTGTCGAGCGAGTGCTTCGGTCTTGGTTGACACGCTAAAGACTAAAACTCTTGATGAGGCAAAGAGTATTGTTCGCCAATTTGAGGCGATGCTTTCTGGTGGTAGCTGGAGTTTGGGTGGGGACGCAGAGGCTTTTATAGCGATGAAGGATTTTCCGGCGCGGGCAAAATGTGTTCTTCTACCGTGGAAGACCGTGATGGCCGCTTTCTCCGCTTCTTCGGTTGATCCCGAGTCGAAGTTGGGTAACGTGCCGACGGTAACAACAGAGCTGAGTGAGGGGGCTAGCTAGCATGTCTTTACGCGTTATAACCCAGTCAACGCCGAATCCTAATGCTCTTAAGTTTATTACGGCAAAAGATGTAAAAAAGTTGGGTAAGGTGACGTTTGTCCACCCAGCTGAATGTATGCACGTGCCACTGGCAACCAATATTTTAGGGCTCCCCAACGTGACTGCCGTCCACTTGTTTGAAAACGTGCTGACCGTCACCCAAGATGGTTTTGGCGATTGGCCAGTTCTTGAAAGTGAAATTATTGAGGTTTTGAAAACATATCTTCCAAGTCATGATGCTGAGTTTGAAACAGGGGAGCCGGATATTGACCAAACAAATTGGACGCCGGATCGCCGCAAACTTGAGGACATAATCGATCGCGAGATCCGTCCCGGTCTCCAGGCCGATGGTGGTGATTTAGTAGTCCTTGAGTTGATGGATAACATTGTGACCGTTAAATACGAGGGAGCGTGTGGCAGTTGTCCCAGCTCGCGAACCGGAACGCTACAAGGCATAGAAAGTATTTTGCGACACGAGTTCAACCCGGAAATACAGATCGTTACGGTAGACTAGTATCAGTGGGCAAATGCCGGGCCTGATGCTGGGGTCAGAGTTGGTCCTATGATAGCGTCGGCAGGGCATGCGGACGATTTCAGGCTTTCATCGCCGAGTAGAATCCATGAGTCGATCTTGTATTGTCCTTTAGCAAGTCCGCTTGTCGGGAAGAAAATTCCGACTTCATTGGGCATACTTTTATCTGCACCTTTCCAACCTAATCCTGACTTGAATTCCTTAGTATCGGAGACAAAGGTCGGGAAAAAACCCATTTCAACAACATTTTTCGGAAGATTCATGGACAGAGCGAATGGTTCGTTTTCGACTTTTCCCATCATCTTAAAGTTGCAATGCTCACCTTTACAACGGCGCAAACCGCCTTCTTTTACGACGGGTGAGCCTTTCTTAATAAGTTCAGCCTCAAAACGCGGCATGGTTGACATGGGATCATCCATTTCAAAAGACGCTTTATCTAATTTGAACGAATATAGGGATCCGCTGGCAGGATTCAAGTGCTCGTATGCATTTCGGGGCACGTCAACAAGCATTGGAATGTTAGCCGAATTTTCAAAGAAGCTAGCGACCGTATTCATTTTCAGGTCGATCTTAAAGGCAAATAGACGCAAGTAAAACGCGATACCCTGGACAACGCCAACCTCGCCGACCTTAGACGAATTGATATAGGATTCAATGTCGCCGTTATGGAAGTGTAGGGTGAAGAAATTTTTGATATCAAGTCGTAACCCGATATCAGCATCGTAGGCACTCCTTACGCTTTTACCCCCAGGAAACTTTGCGACTAGTGATTCATAAAGCAGCTGATTTTTTGGGTGGTAAATGTAGTCAAACCGAGGAGATGCAATTGTTCTGTCGCCAGTGTTAAGACTTATAGGGCCAGGGATTACGGTACTTACGTCGGCGGATGATCCACTGCAATCTGCCAAATATCCGAAGGTCTGACTAGAGCTGCGGATTTCAGTTAGTTTAGATGCATCGCAAGGAAATTGGGTGGAGTGCTTCAAGGCCTGTCCAAATTCATCTGTTTCAAACACGAATCGATCAGTGGGGCGCACAGTATCGTTGCCCGCGGCTGCAGGGCGATCTGAGTCATAGAGGTTCTTGTCAGTCATGGGATCGATTTGAAGTGGTATTGCTTTCCATGAGTTGGTTGGCGTTACCGCATACATTCGTAAGTTTTTTGCGGGTGTCTTGTAAATCCATTCCGGGAAGTTAGACGCTTTTACAAAGGCTGGACAGCTTTGTGCAATGTCTGCAGAGAGCAGTCCAAACGTTGCTGTAATGAAGAGAATAATTTTCTTAATCAAGAAGCGCCCCTCCCAATATGCGAAGACGCTTATCGGTCGGCAGCGATCCCTAGTTTAATGTTTTTTTTAGTTATTTATGTCAATGAAAACAGTGGTTTAATAAGTATGTTTCCGGTGGCCTGGGCGAACTAGCCGGTGTTAGGCTTATAATCGGGTTTACGATAGATAACAATCATGTTTTTAAAGGACGTCTATCAATGGAGTTGGCTGGGTGCTTGTAGATAATTTTAAACCCCACTGGTTGGTCTCGTCTGGTTTCATCCAATCAATTGCTTGTATCTGGTGGCCACAGATTCGAAAGCCAGTGGGTCTGTCTTCTCGCTTTCTTGTGCCTATTGGTGATGATGGCCACCTGTCGGTGATTCAAAATATCCCTACGAATTGGGGGCTGGAGCGACGTATTGTTTTAATTGTGCACGGATTAACGGGATCAGAAGACTCCACACACCCGGTTCGTCTTGCCCATGCATTCGTGCAGCGTGGTGTCATGGCTTTTCGCATGAATATGCGTGGATGTGGTCCGGGTGAGGGTCTTGCCAGAGGGATATATCATAGCGGTCGCAGTGAAGATACTCGCGCTGTTTTAGAGTGGATTTCGTCTAAATTTCCCAATTCGGCGATTACACAGATTGGAATTTCTTTGGGTGGAAACGCAACTTTGAAAATGGCTGGAGAGTATGGTTCCAGTCGACCAGCGTTTTTACAAGGTGTTGCTGCGGTCTGCGCTCCTATTGACCTGGCGGCTTGCTCCCAGCTCATAAGCGCGCCTCAAAATAGGATTTTTGATCTTTATTTTGCAAGGCATTTGATCCATCACGTGCGCATGCAAAATGAACGTTTTCCGGATAAAGTTCCTGAACTTTCTGAAGAACTGCTTCGAGGAAGGAAGAGCTTGGCGCGTTTTGATGATCTTTATGTGGCGCCAACGTCTGGGTTTAAAAGTGGTAAGCATTATTATGAGGTATGTAGTTCGTTTCCTCTACTCGAGGCTATAGATTGTCCTGCGCTGCTACTTGCCGCGGAGGATGATCCGATTGTTCCCATCGCCGCATATCACAAGATCCCAAAACGTCGGGGCATGGACGTTATTGTGACCAAACATGGTGGACATACGGCTTACATATCGAATCGTCGTGACCAAAACCATGGCCGTTTTTGGATGGACCGGGTTGTGGTTGATTGGGTCATGGGGCTTAGCTGACCAGCGTGGGGTGTAAAAGACTTAAACAAGGTGTCGCGCAGGCATCAGCCCGCGGCTTCATTTAATTAATAATAACAGGATATTACGCATGGCACAGAAGATGCTGCTGAGTCTGTATCTACGTTTCAGATGAGGAGTCGACAATGAACAATCTCGCCATTTTTCTCACGTGCGCTGTTGCATTTGGTTCGTGTGCCGTTCGACAGCAGCAAGATCCATTTGGCCGTAGCGGTAGCACAATTAAGGCAGTCACCATAAAACATCCAGCCTTTCGCGATACCATGGATAAGACGTTGTCGCCTGAAATGGCCAAACAAGCAGATGAGTTGGTTTCGAGGCTTATGGTAAAGGTCAGTGCCAAATCGATGGTTTGTGATGAAAATATCGCGCCTCAGGAAAAGGACTTTGGCGAGAGCAAGGTCTCCGATACGGTTCTCGATGCGACTTACACATTTAGGAAAGGCTGTGACTACGTCATAAGTTTAAGTTATTTCGATGGATCGACGAAAGTCGTGGTCTTGGAGTCTGATGGTAAATCGGTAAATCTTACAAAATCAGAGCTTGAAAAGGCTAAGCCGATCGCGCGGGTGACACTGAGAGCCACTGCGGCTGGACAAAAATTCTGGTCAAAAGCGGCTATTATAGAGACAAATTCACAAACTGACGCCACGATTGAGCCAGTCATCCCGAGTGGTGTGGCTGCAACCGACAGCAGTGGTTTTAAGGCCGCTGTGCCCCAGTGCATGACAAAAACCGTCGCCACCGTGGCGGCAGGCATTTCTTGTATGAACGAGTTTAGAGGTTTCCTTGGAACATTCGCGGCAAAATATACCGCTAAAACCTGGCACGCCGCTTACACATCTGGAGTCTTCGACGTTAAAGAGCTGGTGGAACCCGCTGCTGATGAATCGTCCAAGGCTGTTTTCTGTCTTAGAAATAGCGTCAATAAAGGTGCTCTGATGAGGCTTCCCGCAACAATATCTGCGGCAACGCTCGAAGAGCAAGATTTCGCTCGGGAACTTGGGGCTTCCGTTTCAGGCTCCTACGTGTCGGTTCAAGATACGACGTTAAAGTTAATAGGCTGCAAGTGAGGGTGGGCGTACGGCGCGGTAAACCACGCGCCGATCAAATTTGACGGCTACTTGTGCTTTAGGCTAACCTTGAGAAGCTAGCGTATCCCATAAGACAAGATTCCTTCAGGCAGCACTGTCCATGGAGTGGTGGTGAAAAGAGCCTTTGTTTCCCTCAGCTATCCTAATTATCGACTTTGGTTCACGGGCCAGTTGATATCCATGACGGGTACCTGGATGCAGAATACTGCGCAGGCCTATCTTGCATTTGAATTGACAAAATCACCTGCTTTTCTAGGAATGATGGCTTTTGCTCAGGGCGTTCCCACTTGGATATTCATGATTTATGCTGGTGCCATCGTTGATCGGATCTCCCGGCGCCAGATTCTCATTGTGTCGCAGATTTTTATGATGTGCTTAGCAATCTTGATGGCTTTTCTCACATGGTTAGATCGTTTGCAGCCTTGGCATATCTTGATTCTGGCGAGTTTAACCGGAGTTGCTAATAGTTTTGACGCCCCGGCTCGACAGTCTCTTGCTAGCGAGTTGGTCGAAAAAAAAGATTTGACCAACGCTTTGGCGCTGAACGGTGCGTTATTCAATCTTGGGTCTACCGTAGGCCCCGCGCTAGCCGGAATTATTTATGTCGTTTCTGGGCCAATCGTCTGCTTTGTTTTAAATGCGGTGTCTTTTCTGGCTGTGCTTATTGCATTAGCTAAAATCAAGCTACCGCCAAAAATCAGACGAAAGACCGAGGAGTCAATTTTAGAGCAGCTGAAGGAGGGTGTCGTTTATGCGGCAACTCATCGTGTCATTGGCGTACTGATTTTTCTGGCCGGAAGCATGAGCCTTTTTGGAATCTCGGTCGTGACTATTTTTCCAGCCTGGGCCGTCCATCAGTTGGACGGGGATGCACGCGTTGCCGGGTATCTGCAGGCAGGCAGGGGTTTGGGCGCAGTTTTAGGTGCTTTGGGTGTCGCTTACTTTGCATCGATCATGGTTAGGGGGCGTTGGATAGCAATCGGAGCGTTGTCTTTACCGGTGGTATTAATTGGTTTTTCCTTGTCTAAAACCCTCGTTTTCTCGCTTATTTTTGTGGCATTGCTTGGAGTTTCGCAGATCATGCTACTGAATCTTTCAAATAGTCTGATTCACTCTGAAGTGGACGATCGTTTGCGTGGTCGAGTTGCCAGTATATTTGGTCTGACATTCTTTGGGCTGATGCCAATTGGCGGTCTGATTATGGGCCAGTTGGCTGAGACATGGTCGGAACCATTTGCCGTTGTCGTGGTCGCGATTTTATTTGCCGGCTGTGCGTTCGGGGCACTGTTTTTAAAGTCCTATGTAAAAGCGGTGCGCTGATCGCGGGAGCGAGGACTTTTTTGCAGTCGTAAAGTCCTCGCTCGTATTTAACTAGAACTCGACGTCAATTCCTCTAACTAAGATTTCTTTACCACTCTTTAGTCGAATTTTCGCCGAAGCCCGATCGACTTGACCAGGCCAGATCCGGTACGATCGACTCATGATGTCACGTCCCGAAATGTTTGCGGCGTTATTACCCGTGCTGGATTGAAAATCCCGGTAACCATCGACTGAATAGATGACAGCCGTAACTTGGTTTAAATCAGTTTGGCTACCAGAGAGTGTCAATGTGTAGAAATAGGCGCCAAGCAAACCTCGATAATCTTTCACTTGCGTCAGTAATTTGAAGCTGTCTGCAGTCAGTTCCTTATCACTTGGTGTCGGCTTCACAGGAGTGGGGGAGGGTGTTGTGTCGGGTAGCGGCTGAGGTGTGGGTGTCGGTAAAATTCCTGGCAGTCGTTGCTTGAGTCGTCCTTGATCATCCATGACTTGAATGTCATTAATCGTCCAAGCGTAGCATGAGGAATATTTGCAGTAACTGAACGGTAAATACCCGTAACCTTTGTTACCCCAAGACGACCCCCATGAGTTCTTAATTATGAAATAACCGCCGCCGTCAACTCTGGCATCAACGACCACGCCCGTCAGCGCTATGGCATGACCTCCTGAGTGAAAGCCTCCAGGTACGACGATGCCGCCAGTCTTCGGATTCATAAATGAGCCATTAACCATAAGATTAATGACCACGGGGAGTCCTCCACGAATGGCCTGGACGACATCGGACAAGGTTAGTTGGATCTTTTTGCTGCCCGTCAGTCGCGCTCTTATCCGAGAATCACTGCCCGTTTTTCTTTGACCATAGTAGGGCCAGAGTTCCTCGTCGATAAGTCCAATAGTCCTCGCGGCATTTAGCGATGGACTGGTTTGGTATACGCCATATGACTGAAAATGGTGAATCTCACTAAGATCAAGACTGACATCAAAACTTTTTTTGGCCAGATTCTCAATGGCGCCTATGGTTGCAAATGCCGTGCACCAAGGGCGTGAGCCCTGATTTCGTATGGGGGTATCGAAGTCTCTTAAGTCAGTGACGTCTTTCCCATCTTGGTTTTGCGCGTCCTCTACGAGCGAGAGATCATCGATAACAAGAGAGGGCTGGTTTTCAGGGAGTTGATCGAGTGGTATGAGGGATTTTTCACGCTGCTCTTGCTCATTTTTGGAAAATGTTTGGTTGGGCACCTGATCGGGAGCCTTCATAATCGTCACAATGTCTTCACTATCGAGAAATGTCCTGCTTTTTTGCAGATCTGCCGACTCTCTTGACTTGGGGGTGCGTGTGTCAGTCATGCTTTCTCCGCAGCCACCTAGTAGCAAAGCGAGCGCAACAATCCGTGGAGGGCTCAAGTGCCCTCCGACAAATTTTAGGCCCTTCATAATGTCCTCCTCTAAATTTTTTGATTCGTCTGAAGCCGGGCGTTCCCGTCAAGACTTCATGAGGTGAGTCGGATCGCGGGGGCTTGATTCTTGAGAGGAGGGTTTTGTCGACTTTAGGTAAAGCAGGGACAGCCCTGATTTTGCGGTATTTTTTGCGATGCTTGCAAAGGATTCATGCTCCCTTAATTCTGCTCAGTCTTGTATAGCTCCGGATTTTTAGGGCTTATTTAAGCTGCCGAGATCTTGAATTTTTTAATAAAATTGGTGACTTTAGTATTGCCTCATGCTAAACCCCTCCACCCCCAAGTTGGTGCGTTCTCTGGTGGGTTAACAAGTGGAGTTTTAAAGGCTCTGCAAGTCAAAAGAGGGATTCACGTGAAGCGAGTTGAGCCATTCGGTGATTTCAAATTGGTTGGATTTAACAATCTGACTAAAGCACTTAGTTTTAATCTTTATGATTTCTGCGTGGCCAGAGATGAATCTGAACGCCTATCCTATGTGAAGTATATTGCGGAACGTTATAACGCGGAACGAGTGACCAAAATCTTAAGAGGGATTTGCGACATCATTGAAGCCAAGGTTTTGGCTGTGAGTGACCAGAATTACGAGCCTTGGGGAGCAAGCTCCATGGTTCTTATGAGTGATGTGGCCGGCGGGGGCGCAAGTCCCGATGTCGCGACGTTTAAAGCCATGCACCTCGATAAAAGTCATATCTGTGCTCATACATACCCAGATTTTCACAGTGGCGGCAGTATCTGTTCGTTCAGAATCGATATCGATATTGCAACATGTGGTGAGATTACCCCGCTAAGAGCCCTGAACTACATGATGGAAAATTTTGATAATGATGTCGTTGTTATCGACTATGTGGTTCGAGGGTTCACGAGGGATTCAGCCGGGCGTCGGGTTTTCCGTGATCACGCGGTAACGAGTATCCAAGATTTTATCGATCGCAAGATTCTCAACGACTACCACTGCGTTGATCTTGCGCTTCAGTCCGAGAACATTTGGCAAACTAAAATGTTGAGGCTGAACCAAGATGTTCAGACGTATTTCCCAGCAAAAGTTGACCCAAAAGATCCGGAGGTCAAACGATACATGGCTGAAATTAATCGCGAAATGCGTGGAATTCTTCACAACTGGCCGGATTGACCAAGGTTTTTTAAAAAGTCCCATTGCCTGGCTTTTGGGCTATGTGATACCACTAGAGGAACTAAAAGAGGGAGTTTGACGTCATGGGAAGCATGTCTATCGTTCACTGGTTGATTGTATTATTCGTCGTCGTTCTATTGTTCGGACCGCGCCGTTTACCGGACCTCGCAAGAGGCATGGGTGAGGCAATCCGGGAATTCAAGAAGGCCATTAATGGCACCGATCAGCAAAAACCACAGATAACGGAAACCAAAAACACCTCAACGTCAGATCGAGTCTAATAGGCATTGCTTTTGAAATGATTGGCATTTTTAGGTTCAACTAGATTGTTTAAAATTTAAGCACTATAAGAAGGCTGGGCAGCGTTGCCCGGCCTTGTTTGTTTAGAGGCGCCCGAATTACCCCTTCCTTTAGAGAGACGTGATATGAAACAAGTCATCTTAACCATGTTACTTTTCGTATCTGGATTTGCTGCGACCGGTGCCAAATCAGCGGATGAGCCGTTACGGACCGTGCCGTATGTAGATATTTCTCGCTATATGGGTGTGTGGTATGAGCTCGCATCGTACCCGCAATGGTTTAGCCGAAATTGTTTCAACACATCGGCCACTTATACGCTTCGCAGTGATGGTAAAGTCGACGTCTTGAACGCATGTCACAAAGGATCCCCTCGCGGCCCAATCAAAAAAGCCAAGGGTGTGGCCTACGTTGCGAATACGGAAACGAATGCTGAGCTGAAGGTTTCTTTTTTCGGCCCGTTCTATGGTGATTATTGGATTATTGAGCTTGGTGATGATTACGAATATGCGGTGGTGAGTGAACCCGGCCGAGGCACGTTATGGATTCTATCTCGTACCACGGAAATGAGTCCTGAAAAATTAGAGGCTCTTCTTGATCGCTTGAAGACCGTCCATGGTTTCGACCTCTCGAAATTGAAATTTACAAGAGGTTAATTCAGCTAACCTTCGATCCATGAATTCTCCAGCAGACCATTTAGAAAATACTGCCGGCTGGCGCGAAGTTTATTCAGGTTGTCTCGGTCAAATTCATCCGGCGCTGACTTCGGATTTTTAAAATGGTCGTCTTTCGGCGTGAAAAATTTTGCCGTCCCGTCCGCGTCAATTAGAGTATCACTAACCGGATTTCGGAGTATCCATCTGTCGTTCTCGCTTTGAATAAATCGACCCTGCCAGTCGGGATTGAATAGCGGGCCTCCCATTAACCAATTTGTCTTGAATTCGAGACCCAACAATCCGAAAATCGTCGGAGTGATATCAATGTGAGAAGCAGTCTTGCCCTCGACATTTTTTGGAAGTCGACCACTGGGGTCGTAGAATATGATCGGAACTTTAAATCGTCCTGGATAGCTATTATATGAAGGATTATCCGAAACGGATGTATGGTCGCCAGTTATAACGAAGACCGTGTTTTTGTACCATGGCTGTCGAGACGCTGTTTTGAAAAACTGCTTTAACGCGTAGTCGGCATACCCAATTGATTCGTGGATGACTAGGGTGCCCTTTGGGAATTGACCCTGATACTTTTTGGGAATGATGAACGGGTTGTGCGAAGTGAGGGTGAATATACCCGCCACGAATGGTTCTTGCATGGTTGTCATGATGGACGATGCGAATTTAAGAAAGGGCTCATCAAATATGCCCCATTGTCCGTCGTCGTCGTTCTCGCCCGTCTTAGGGTAGTTTTCACGGCCATAATAGGTGTCAAAACCAGCCATCTTTGCAAAGACGTCAAAATGCATACTGCCGGTCGAGGCTCCGTGAAAAAAAGCAGACGAGTAGCCGTATTTTTTGAGCTCCCGCGGAAGGGGGCGAATATAATTAGCTGCAAACGGAGACTTGATATAGGGCTGGTCACGCCAGGCGGGAATAGCGGCGAAAACAGCAGGCATAGCGTCGATGGACCGTCTGCCGGTGGCGTAGGAATCCCGAAAAATAATCGCGTCCTTGGCAATTGAGTCTAGAAACGGGGTGTAGCCAACGCCATCGTTAAGACATCCTAAGTACTCCCTTGCCAGACTTTCAACGATAATGATTACAAAGTTGAGATTTTTGGAGGTCAATGGAGCAGTGCGTGGTACATCCAGGATTTTATGAATCTCTTGCATAGTGGCAAAGTCATTCAAAGGCTCATGAATTTTTGCCGTGGGTGTCCTTAAAAGTGTCATCCCGGAGTTAAGTACCACGTTTGCCAAAGTAGCCGGCTGGTAAGAGTAGGCATGGGTTGGTAGTAGGGGTTTTGTCTGCCAGCCACCGCGTATGAAGAAAACGCCTAAGAATAGAATAACAATAGCAAAAAAAGCTTCGCGACGCTTGGACCGTATCATTCGTGGCTCATGGCGTTTCTGCATCGTGTGCCAAGCCATAGCGAACGTTGCGGCGACGCCGCTAAAGGTCAAAGGCCAGTACTGCAGAATAAGAGAGAGCCCCTGCTCTTTGGCATCTCCGGCCAGGTACAAAAGATCGAGCGTGGTTCTACGGCCAGTAAATGTATACAGCCTACTATCAATGATGCCAAAAACTATGGGTGGTATATTTACGAGTAGAAATAGAGTGCCAGCCACGCGGTTCACCAAGCGATTCTTGTGGGTCGCGATCTCTGGAGACAGCCTTTTTCTTAGGAAAAACAATTGTAGTAAATATTGGATCGAAGCAATCGGTAAATTCAGTGTGGCGATCACACAAGCGTCGTATCTAAAGCCGTCGAGTATAGCGATCACCCAGTCTGACGTTGGGATGTTGGATAGACTTGCAAAATTAAAATAAACGAATAATGCGCGCTGGAATGCATAAATCACCAGCAACCACGTCAGCCTTTTATACCATATATTCATCGTAGATCTTTTAGACTATGAATGGTCCGTCACTTTGATGTCGCGCCGCTAAGGTTAAGAGGCGACGATCTTCTGAACAAGTCCAGACTGTCACGCTCGATCGCAACTAATATCCCAAGGCTAGCACAGAACATGATTAAAGCAGTTCCACCGTAAGAGAAAAACGGCAACGGCACTCCTACGACAGGAAATAGACCCAGGACCATCGACGTATTAATCATAAACGACACAAAAATAATCCCGGTCATGCCAACGGCCAGCAACGTTGAGAATATATCTTTGCCTTGTTTGGCGATGGCAAGGCCCATGTAAACTATCGTGACAAACAACATAAATAAAATGGTTGCCCCTAGGAATCCGTGTTCTTCAGCGAAAACCGCAAAGATGAAGTCGGTATGCCTGGCAGGTAAAAACTGAAGCTGAGTTTGCGTGCCCTCTAGAAATCCTTTCCCAAAAAATTTACCACTGCCGATGGCTATAAAGCTCTGTAGAGCGTTATAGCCAGTACCGCTACGGTCCATGTCGGGATTAATTAAGTTCAAGACACGAAGTTTTTGATAATCGTGCAGAACGAAAAACCATGCCACTACGAGTAGCAATAGTCCAGCAGCCGCCACGATCCCTACACTTTTGGCATTAATGCGGATAAACCCAAGCTGACATGCGGCGATGAGCGCGCAAACACCCGCTGTTCCGAAGTCAGGTTGAGCGAATATCAGAACGAAAGCAAGCCCAACAATGACCGCCAAGGGTAACAAGTCCCTTAGAGTATAAGGTCGTGCGAGTCTTGACGTGTGGAAGAATTTCGCGACAACCATGGCGACCGCTATTTTGGCGAGCTCAGAAGGTTGAAACACGATGGGGCCAATCTTCAGCCAGCGCTGTGCACCCATGGCGATACCACCAATGACGTCTACAAGAATTAAAAGGAAACAAACAAACCCGAAAAACCAGTAAGCGTAGGTGTTGTAATGCCTCGGAGGGATGACCCAACCGCAGATAAAGAATACTGACAGAGCTAAGACAAGGTTCTTTAATTGGGACCAAAATAGACTGGTTCCCATGGCTGCGCTATAAAGATTGATCATGCCGAGAGTTATCAAGGCAAACATTGCAAAAATGATGATCTTCGACCATATGAGGCGTGGCTCTCTGATCTCCTGCCCGGGGACCAGTAGAACGGGCTCATGTGTCATGCTTTGGTGGGACGGAGTTTGTTCCCGTGTGTCATTCATAGGACTCTCCTTTGGGAACCGGTGGTTTTTCGGCGCGTATAGTTTTTTTGTTGGAGGGCTTAACCGCTGGTTTAGATTGGTCCACGTGATTATCCTTGGGTAGCTCGATAGCCCCGAGAGCCAGCGACTCTCTCTGCTTTTTTAAGTCAAAATATGCATTGAGTATCTCGCCAGCCACAGGTGCTGCCGATGCGCCCCCGCCGCCTTTATCATCGTGCTCGCTGACAACGGCCACCACGATCTCGGGATTTTCTGAAGGAGCAAAACTAGCAAACATCGCGTGCTCTTTCCATAAGACGGATACGTCCGATTGGTTCTTATTCTTCTTTAAGTTAACCACCTGGACCGAACCAGTCTTTCCTGCCACAGTGATTCCTTCGACTTGCGCCTTCTTGCCTGTGCCTTCCTCATCGTTGACAACGGCCTCTAAACCTTTACGCACTAGATCATAGTTAGCTGGAGAAATGACATCGGTCGTTCGAAGAAGTTGCGGCTGCCGTTCTTCGAGTACTTGACCGAAGGGTGTGGAGATTCGACGCACGAGAAATGGCTTCCAGATTTGTCCCTTTGTTCCAATTGCAGCGTAAAGGCTTGCCATCTGGAGCGGGGTGGCGAGGTTGTAACCTTGTCCGATAGCGATAGGCGGGGTCTCCCCAGTTGCCCAAGCCTCTTTGTGGACTGCTAGCTTCCAAGCACTGGTTGGCACAAGTCCCGGGCGCTCCATGTTAAGGTGTAAACCCAGTTTTGCTCCGAGGCCGAGAGCGCGAGCATATTTCGCTATACGATCTACGCCCAGATCAATGCCGATGTGATAGAAGTATACGTCGCATGACTGCATCAGTGCTTGGCGAAGATTCACGTAACCGTGGCCTTCTTTTTTGTGGCAGCCGAAGGTTTGCGTGCCAAGAGAAAAGGAACCGTTACAATAGTACGTGGATGATGCATTAACGATTTTTTCCTGTAATGCGGCGAGAGCTACAACAGATTTGTACGTCGACCCGGGCGGATATTCTCCACCTGTAGTTTTGTCCAAAAATGGATGTAGTGGGTCAAGGCTTAACGCGCGGAACTCCTCAGACGACATGCCGCGCTGATAGATGTAGGGATCCCAGGTTGGCTGACTTGTGATGGCCAGAATCGCCCCGGATCGTGGATCCATTACTATGACGGCCCCATTCTTGCCGCCAAACGCACGAGTAACGGCCCTTTGCAATTCCAGATCAATGGTTAGCTCAACATTGGCCCCTGCTTGCGCGGCGACCATTGGTAGCTGCCAGTCTTGCCGCGCTTGATTGGAGGCTCGTCCGAAAGCATCCACTTGAATGATCTTATATCCTCTCTTGCCGCGAATATGAGATTCGAGACGAGCTTCTAGTCCCTGCTTACCGACGAGATCTCCGATCGTATAAGGATTGCTGCGGTTTTTGCTGTTAAGCTCGTCAAGTAGGGTGGGGTTGACCTCCCCGAGGTAGCCGAGCATGTGAGGCGAGACATCCGCATTGTACTCACGTCTTGCGGTTGTTCGAACCTCGACACCAGGCAAGAAGAGGCGATTAGACTCAATAATTGATACCTCATGTTGTGTGAGGTTTCGCTGCATGGTGATCGGCATAAAGCGTGGTTGGGATTTTGCCTGTTTGAACTTCCGTTCGTATAGCTCTCGTGGCTGGTGCATGAGTCGTGACAACACGTCAAACGTCTTGTCTTTATCATTCATGTATTGGGGGATGACAATGAGGTCGGAACTCGGGGTGTTGCCGAGTAGGACTTTACCGTAGGCATCAAAAAGAACACCACGAGGAGCAGGTATGTCGATTCTGCGAATCCGATTGTTTTCTGAAACCTTGCGGTAGTACTCGCCCCTGTACACTTGAAGATGCCACACCCGCAACCAAAGCACGAGTACCGCGCCGACCACGATAACGCTGGCGATAAAAAATCGACTTTCGATCATCAAGTGTGGGGATCTAAACATTTTTTTCATGGGGATGCGGCCTCCCCTTTAAACCGAGACATCCATGGCTGTGCCAAACTCATGCCTACGACGACGCAAAAGGTTACCCGAATGGTTTGCTTTGCGAAGTGAAAGAAGTCGAGTTGATTGGGGTCCTGGCGTAAAAAAATCAGGGCGGTCTCAAAGTTCGACAGAAAAAACGAAGAGAAAAAGAACGTAACGATCCAAGGGACAGCGTGTCGCCATGACAGAGTTTTTCGCGATAATGACAGGATAGCAAATATCACCCAATACCCAGTCAAGTAGAGTCCGCGCGGGGCTCCCGTGCTAGTTTCTACAAGTAGCGAGCCGACGATAAGTGCGATGAATGATCGTTCGGTTGGAGCGACGACAAACGTGACCACGAGCCATGGAGTCATGAGGCGAAATGGAAGCATGTTATCCGTAAGAGCCGGAAGCATGTAGGTATCAAAAGCACTAATGACTAGTAACCATAGAATATCGGCCCATAAAATGCCCGTGGCGGGACGAATCGGCCACCAGCGGCGACGTTGATCGTCGGAGGTTGAGAAATTCGGGGCCTCTAATGCGAATTCGATATTCACTTAACGTTCACCCTCGGGTTCATACGGTCTATTAACTTCAACAGGATTTTAACCTCCGGAAGCTGGCTTCATGGATTTATCAAGCCAGTCAGCACCGCCCGCTTCGGCGATCCGTCCCAATTCAGGATCTTCTCGCAGCAAAACAACGACTTCGTCTAAACGTCTGTGATCGATCCAGGGCTCGACATAAATAATCTGACTGACGTTATCGGATTCGAAGCTAATGCGAACGACCTTCCCGACGGGAATGCCCTTGGGGAAGCTTCCTACAATGCCTGATGTCACAAGCGTATCTCCGATACGTACCTCAGCGCCGCGCTGCAAGTTGAGGCGGCAGTTTTCGTTTGCAAAGCCGCCGAGAACTCCACGAATGCGGTTTCTTTGTATGAGAACATCGATGTTCGAGTCGTAATCGACCAGTAGCTGAACATCAGAAAATTTAAATCCAGCTCTGATAACTCTCCCAACGGCACCTTGGGAGGCGATCACTGGCATTCCAGCGCGCACTCCGTCTAAGCTTCCGCGTGAGATGCGGATTGTTCTGAAGGGGAGAGACTGCTGGCCGGTAAAGACCTCAGCTGCAAGAAATTTGTCCTGCATGGTTTGGGTAAACCCTGCTAGCTGTCTAAGACGGTTGACCTCGTTCAGACGCTCTTCGTAGTCTAATGTTCTTGCTTTAAGAACGGTTAATTCGGCTTTGAGGCGTTCGTTCTCACGAGATTTTCCCGAGAGATCCACGTAGCGCTCCCAGGCTTTATCTAGACCAGTTGATAACTCATGCCAAACCCAAGCGAACGGATAAGATAAGTCCTGAGCAAGTGTAGCGGCCCTGGACCCTTTGCTGTCACCCCATGGTGTTAGTTGAGTGGAGAAAAACATGAGGGGGGCTATGAAAACCCCAGTCAGCATTAACCAGAAGCGTATACGTTTTTGACCCATGCTCTGACTACCTCCGAGTGACGGTTTTTAATTCCGATCCCTCTATCCCCTGACATGAAGAAGGGCCGAAGCCTCACTACATGCTTCGACCCGACTCAAATCTTGTTATCCACACAACGTCCAGACTTTCAGCCCATCGCTGGATTTAAGAGCAGGCCTTTATCCCTGAACTGTCACCTGACTGAGGATATCTATCTGGTCTAGTGCCTTGCCCGAACCCAACACGACTGCGCAAAGAGGGTCGTCTGCAATCATGATCGGAAGCCCAGTTTCTTCGCGTAGAAGGACGTCCAAGTTTTGGATCAATGCACCGCCGCCGGCGAGCATGATGCCCTTATCGACGATATCTGCAGCCAACTCGGGTGGTGTTTTCTCAAGCGCCACTCTGACCGCTTCGACGATCGTGTTCACTGGCTCCATGATAGCTTCACGAACTTCTTCGCTGTTTACTTCGATGGTCTTTGGAATGCCCGCAACGAGGTCGCGACCTTTTACAGCCATCGTTTTTAGGTTTTCGTCTGGGTAAGCTGTGCCGATTGTGATCTTGATTTGCTCGGCTGTTCTTTCACCGATTAATAGTTGATACTTGCGCTTCAGGTAGTTGACGATGGCCTCATCCATCTTGTCGCCGCCAACTCGGACCGATTTCGAATAAACAATGCCAGCTAGAGAAATCACCGCAACCTCGGTCGTTCCACCACCGATGTCAACAATCATGCTGCCGCTTGGTTCCGTAATCGGTAGTCCTGCGCCAATAGCCGCCGCCATTGGTTCTTCGATGAGGTATACTTCGCGAGCACCGGCAGACTCTGCGGATTCCCGAACAGCGCGCTTTTCAACTTCAGTGATTCCGTATGGAACGCAAATGATGATGCGAGGCTTCACCATGGTTCGGCGGTTATGCGCTCGTTCGATAAAGTAGCGAAGCATCGCTTCAGTTACTTCAAAGTCCGCAATGACGCCGTCTTTCATCGGGCGAATAGCAACGATAGAGCCTGGAGTTCTTCCGAGCATCTCCTTGGCTTCTTTGCCAACGGCAAGAATTTTCTTGCCACCACGAGCATCTCGTTGCACGGCGACGACGGAAGGCTCGTTTGTAACAATGCCGATGCCTTTTACGTATACAAGGGTGTTTGCGGTTCCCAAGTCAATGGCAAGGTCATTAGAAAAGAGTCCTGCGAGCCAATCAAAAATCATAACCAGAGCCTCCGTAAGGTTTCGGAATAGTTGCCTAAATCTAACAAAAAGCTAGCATGGATGAAGTGCTTGATACTTCAGACGCGTGTTGCGCTTTTCATTATTAATCTCGCCGAAATTAAACCTCAACCGCTCAAGGCGCGCAACATCTTTTCCCGGTGGTTTTTGGTGGAATTCTTATTTTTCCTGGCTATTAAATAAGCATTCCGCTCATCGCCTCACATTATGTTAGACAAAGCCTAGCAAAATCAGGCATTTTCTTAAGCTTGGGTCTTTTTTTGAGTGACGACGCTCGTAATCATTTAGTCAGGGAGACGATAGGGCATGTTGCGTTGGAAAAACAAAATTTTTGCTGATTTGGACGGCCAAAAGTTACTTCGAAACTCGGGAGCCTACTTGCTTCTTGGTTTGTCGGTCATTGCCATGACGTTTTTTGGAATTTGCAGTCCACAAGATAATTTCATGACGCTCCCCTCTGGCAGTGCTGCCAAAGTGGCAGGCGAAAAGATTACAGCTATGGAATTTCAACGTGCGTACAGAAATATGTCAGAGCGGCTGCAGTCTCAGTATCAGGAAGGTTTTGAGTCGCTGCGCGGACAGATTCCTCGCTACGTGATGACTCAATTAATTGATGAGCGTGTGATGTATCAAGCCGCTTTGCGAGCCGGTATTGAAGCGCAAGAAGACGATGTGGTTCAGTTATTGAGGGATGCCAAGGCATTTCAGGATGATAAGGGAAATTTTAGTCCCGACGCGTTTAAGAATTATCTTAGTAGCCGTAGCTACACGGAGGCTGCATTTTCGGAAGAGTTACGTAGAAGCATCACAGTGCAGCAATTTAGACAGTTTGTGAACGATTCCGTGTATGTTTCAAAGCGCGCTTCAGCCCTTGAATACCGTATCTCAGAAGCCAAATTTGACGTTGATTATCTAAAGATTGAGCCCTCGATGGCAAAAGTCACAGTATCAGACGAGGACGTGAAGACATTTCTCAATGATGCGGGTAAAGCTAGGGTCAAAGATTACTACGAGAGTCACTCGTCAGATTATAACACCAAAGAGAAAGTTAAGGCTCGACACATTCTTGTGAGCTTTAAAGGGGCTCGAAATGCCTCCGGGCCTGGCGCTCTTCGCACAAAAGACGAGGCAAAAAGTCGCGCTGAAGACACGCTCAAAAAGGTGAAGGCAGCAGGCGCTGATTTTGCAAAGCTGGCGTCAAGCCTTACCGACGAGTCAGCGGGTAAATCGCGCGGCGGTGACCTCGGTTTTTTTGTACGCGAAGATATGGTTAAGGAATTTGCTGATGCAGCATTTGCTCTAAATCCTGGTCAGATCAGTGGAGTTGTTGAGTCGCCTTTTGGTTTTCATGTGATCAAAGTCGAAGAAAAGCAGGCAGCAAAGCAGACCACTCTTGAACAAGCCACCAATGATATCGCTCGTAAATTGATTGAGCAGGAAAAAGCGCCCGCTATCTTGCAGCAGAAGGCCGATGCGATTTTGACGGAACTGAAAGCCGGTAAAACTGCCGAGACGGAATTAAAAAACCTTGGGCTTAAATGGCAGGCAACAGGTCCAGTGAACCTGACGGCCATGTCTTTGCCTAAAGTTGACGGCGACCAGGCGATGGTGGATGCGGCAGCTAGGCTCACAAAAGTTGGCGCCGTAGCCGACAGGGTTTTTGATGCTGGAGGCAACAAAGTCATCTTGAAATTGAAGTCAAGAAACGATGTAGACGAGTCAAAATTGGACGCGAAGAAACAGAAGGAACTCGCCGAGACAGCCGCATCGACTGCTGGCAATGCCATGATGACGTCCTACGAGAAAGCTCTGCGAAAAGAGCTTAAGATTTGGGAAAACCCAGAGTACCTCAATCTTGGTCAAGCAAGAAACGGGGCTGGTGACGAAAACGTTGGGGGCTAAGCTCTAGATGGCTAGCGTTCTGCTTGTTAGTAAGACCTCCGGTTGGGATTGGCACGGACCATGGTTCCAGAGTCAGTACGACAAAGGGGCGCTACCAGATGAGGACTTCAATCGGATCAAGCTAGCGCATAGTGAGCACCAGACGGCCGTAAAGAAAACGCGAGATGCCCTTGCCCGTGAGGGCTTAGACTTCCGTGAAGTTAATGTCGATCAAGAGGGTTGGACTACCGACGAGGACACCCGATGGGTGTTGACGCTTGGCGGAGATGGTACGCTCCTCGCTGCGAGTCACAAAGTTCAGTCAAGTCAGATGACCCTTATCGGCATCAGATCGTCTGGTACGAGTGTTGGCTACCTTTGTGCGGGTGGAGTCGATGCAGTCGATCAAATTATACGAGATGCCAAAGCGGAAAATTTAAAAATTCTTGAGTCAAGCCGACTAAAAGCGGAAATCATCCCATCAGACGGAGAGTCTCCGTATTTTTCTCCCCCAGCTCTCAATGATTTCCTTTACTCGAATGCAAATCCTGCCGCAACGACGCGCTATAGGTTAACACTCGGAAACCGTTCGGAGGTCCATAAAAGCTCAGGCTTGTGGGTGAGTACGGCGTTGGGAAGTTCTGCCGGCATCTGTGCTGCCGGTGGTCTTATCATGCCGAAGACTGATACGAAATATCAGTATGTTGTCCGTGAGCTCATGCGTGCCGCCGGGCGGACGTTTGATCTAGTTAATGGATTTTTTGACCCAGATGAGAAGACGTTGCTTATCGAGAATCGTTGTGAGGCCGCAATTTTAGCGGCGGACGGTAATCACGGCGTCACACGTGTAAATTGGGGTGACAAGATAAAGTTCCACCGAGCGTCCCCAATTCGGATTGCTCAATCATAGAGTCAGTGCTTCCAAATTGATTTGTTTTTGAAGGTGTTAAAAATGCTTGAGTCCAATGGGTCTAAGAATGATTACGCGCCGGCTGACATTGAGAAGAAATGGCAGCAATTTTGGGTTTCAAATAAAACGTTTAAGACCCCTGAACCCGATCCAAAAAAGCCTAAGTTTTATGCTTTAGATATGTTTCCTTATCCTTCCGGCGATGGGCTTCACGTGGGTCACCCAGAGGGTTACACGGCCACAGATATTACGTCCCGCTTTAAGCGCATGCGTGGTTTTAACGTGCTGCATCCCATGGGTTGGGACGCGTTTGGTCTGCCGGCAGAGCAGTACGCCATTCAAACGGGAACCCACCCAGCCGTGACGACGGCCAAAAATATCAATCGATTCCGAGATCAGTTGCAGATGCTCGGATTCAGTTATGATTGGGATGGGGAAGTGGACACCACTGATCCTAAATACTACAAGTGGACCCAGTGGATATTTCTTAAACTATTTGAACGAGGTCTTGCCTATCAAAGTTTTGAGCCAGTCAACTGGTGTCCCGCGTTGGGTACGGTGCTAGCCAACGAGGAAGTGATCGATGGCAAATCTGAGCGCGGCGGACATCCCGTGGAGAGAAGGCCTCTCAGGCAGTGGGTTTTGAAAATCACCGAATACGCTGATCGTTTGATAGACGACTTGGCTTTGGTCGATTGGCCTGAGTCCATCAAAGACATGCAGCGTCATTGGATCGGCAAGTCCGAGGGCGCAGAGATTCGATTTACCGTCGATGGGCACGGCACTACGTCATTTGACGTGTTTACCACGCGCCCTGATACGCTATTTGGCGCCACGTTTTGCGTTTTAGCGCCAGAACATCCGCTGGTCGAAAAAATCACGACGAGCGCACAACGGGCAATGGTCACTGACTATGTTGCAGTGGCTAAAAACAGGAGTGATCTTGATAGATCTGCGCAAGCAAAGGAAAAGACGGGCGTCTTCACGGGCGCTTTTGCTCTAAACCCGGCCAACGGTGAAAAAATTCAGATATGGGTCGCCGATTACGTTCTGATGTCCTATGGGCTGGGAGCGATCATGGCTGTTCCAGGCCATGATGAGCGTGATCACGAGTTTGCAACGAAGTTTAGAATTCCCATTAAGCGTGTGCTAACGGGCGGCGACGAGTCCGACATCACCGTTAAGGCTCACACAGGAGATGGGGAACTGGTCAACTCTGGGTTTCTCGACGGCAAGTCAAAGGCGCAGGCCATTCAGGCTATGATCACGTGGCTTGAAAGCAAAAATTTCGGGCGCAAAAAGATTACCTATAAACTTCGCGACTGGTTGTTTAGTCGTCAGCGCTACTGGGGTGAGCCATTTCCAGTTTTACACGATAAGGACGGTAACGTTCGTGCGGTTGACATCGGCGACTTGCCAGTGAGACTACCCGAGCTTGATGATTTCAAACCGAGTGGCACTCCTGAGTCACCTTTGAGTAAGGCTAGGGACTGGTTGCCCGTGAGTAAAAACGGTCAGTCCTATACTAGAGAAACTAACACCATGCCCCAGTGGGCTGGGTCTTGTTGGTATTATTTAAGGTTTGTCGATCCTAAAAATGAGAATGAGCCATTCAGTAAAACAAAGCAGGATTACTGGATGCCAGTTGACCTTTATGTTGGTGGAGCTGAGCATGCCGTGCTTCACTTGCTGTACGCACGTTTTTGGCACAAAGTACTCTACGACTGCGGTGTCGTTTCCACGAAAGAGCCTTTCCAAAAACTTGTGAACCAGGGAATGATTCTTGGTGAAAACGGCGAGAAGATGTCCAAATCACGCGGTAACGTCGTTAATCCTGATGCCGTCGTAAAAGAATACGGCGCCGATGCCTTGAGACTTTACGAGATGTTCATGGGGCCTCTAACACAAACCAAACCCTGGCAGACGGCAGGGATTGTGGGGTGTCACCGCTTTTTGGCGCGCGTGTGGCGTCTCTTTGTGGGTGAGCAGGGTGGTTTAAAGGTCTCCAACGAAGCGTCATCGGCTGAGTTGACTCGCGCCCTCCACAAGACCATAAAAAAAGTGACTGATGACATAGAGTCGATGAGTTACAACACGGCCATCTCGGCCATGATGGAATTTGTTAATCTTGCCTACAAAGAACCTCACGTGGATAAGAAGACGGCCGAGACGTTTGTTTTGTTAATCAGCCCCTTTGCTCCACATATCGCAGAGGAGTTGTGGCAGCGTCTCGGGCACGCAAAAACACTCGCGTATGAAGTGTGGCCGTCCTACGACCAGTCTATGATCGCTGAGGACTCTTGGACGGTGTCTGTTCAAGTCAATGGCAAGCTTCGGGGAACTCTAGAGGTTAGTAAGACCGCGTCGCAAACAGAGGTCTTGACCATGGCTCGGGCTTTGGAGTCTGTTCAAAGAAATATTGAGGGTAAAACAGTGCGTAAAGAAATTTACGTACCGGGTAAGATCGTTAATTTTGTGGCGAACTGATGATGTACTTGTGGGTGAAATGGTTGCATATCGTGGCGGTCATCAGTTGGATGGCAGGGATTTTGTATCTTTATCGTTTGCTTATTTATCACCGCGAGCGGGGTGTTACGTCGCGCGAGATCCATGATCTTCTGTCTCTTATGGAGTATCGTCTCTACACGTATATCACGCGACCTGCCATGTGGGTTTCGGTTATCGCGGGTTTAGGCATGATCTGGTTAAACCAGCAGCTCTTGTTGGCAGGGTGGCTTCACGTAAAGCTCGCCGCAGTTGTAGGTCTGATGGGAGCTACGCAAGTGGCTGGAAAGCTCGCCCGTAATGCGGCGCAGAATCCTGAGTCACTTCCCCAAAGTAGAACCTTAAGAATAGCAAACGAGGTTCCCACCGTTCTTATGCTTTTGATTGTTGGCATGGTGGTGTTCAAGGCTTTTTGATGGACGGACCGGTTTAACAGGTCACTTCAGGGGAGTTTTATGACGTTTCAGTATCAGCCGATTTTTGAAAAAGGTGACGATTCGACAGAGTACCGTCTTTTGACAAAAGACGGTTTAAAAGTAGAAAAGCTCGGTGGTCGCGAGATATTAACGATTTCTCCTGAGACGATCGTCAAGCTAACCGATGAGGCCTTTGATGATGTCTCCCATCTGCTCAGGACAAGTCACCTGGAAAAACTTAGCAGGATTTTGAAAGATCCAGAAGCATCCGATAATGACCGTTTTGTTGCAACTGAGCTTTTGAAAAACGCGGTCATTGCTGCGGAACGCGTCTTCCCATCTTGCCAGGACACGGGCACAGCGATCGTCATGGGTAAAAAAGGTGAAGATGTTTATACAGGCGTGAATGATGAGTTGCCGCTCAGTCAGGGGATCTATGATGCCTACCGTCGAAGAAATTTAAGATACTCACAGCTTGCGCCGCTGACTATGTATGATGAGAAAAACACGGGAACAAACCTCCCAGCTCAAATCGATTTGTATTCGGTTTCTGGCAGTAAGTATGAATTTTTGTTTATAGCCAAAGGCGGCGGTAGTGCGAACAAAAGCTATATTCACCAAAAGACCAAGTCTGTTTTGAATCCTCGTTCCATGGAGGCGTTTGTCAAAGAAGCGATCGGGAGTCTTGGAACCGCAGCTTGTCCTCCTTATCACCTTGCGATTGTGGTTGGTGGAACGTCCGCAGAAATGAATCTGAAGACTGTAAAGCTTGCCTCATGTGGTTACTACGACAATCTTCCGACGTCAGGGAATGCGCAGGGGCGAGCTTTTAGAGATCTTGAAACAGAAAAGTTAGTAGAGACATGGTCGCGAGAAACCAAAATCGGCGCACAATTCGGTGGTAAGTATTTTGTCCACGATGTCAGAGTGATTCGGTTGCCAAGGCACGGCGCATCCTGTCCGATCGGTATTGGAGTGTCTTGCTCTGCAGATCGACAGATTAAGGCAAAGATTTCAAAAGATGGGGTCTTCCTTGAGCAGCTAGAGCGTCATCCCGCCAGATTTTTGCCAGAAGGCTTGGACGAGAAAAATAAGGCCGTCGTGGTTGATCTGAATCGCCCCATGGCAGAATTACTTGCGGCACTTGATAAATTACCAGTCGCCACTCGTATCATGCTCAATGGCCCGATGATCGTAGCCAGAGACATCGCTCATGCCAAGCTTCTTGAGATGCTTGAGTCGGGGAAGGGTTTGCCGGATTACTTTAAGCAGTATCCGGTCTATTACGCAGGCCCAGCAAAGACTCCAAGCGGCCACCCGTCTGGAAGCTTTGGCCCGACAACGTCACAGAGAATGGACTCCTACGTAGCCAGGTTTCAAGCCGCTGGCGGCTCACTGGTCATGCTAGGCAAAGGCAATCGGGGCAAAGAGGTCACAGAAGCCTGCAAAAAGCACGGCGGCTTTTATTTGGGGAGCATTGGTGGCCCAGCAGCCCGTCTTGGCAGGGATTGCATCACCAAGGTAGAACAGCTAGAATTTAAAGAGCTCGGAATGGAAGCCATCTGGAAGATAGAAGTCAAAGACTTCCCTGCCTTCGTCATTGTCGATAACAAAGGTAATGACTTTTTTGGCGGGCGGGCGCCTGAGGTTTGAGTTCAGGACCCGTGACTCTGTGAATTGGTGGCTGTAATGTCTTCAGTTAACTTTTAAAGAGGGGGTGTGATCATGGCAGGTTTCCCAAATCTTGGTGGATCCAAGGACCAAAAAGTATTCAGGTCGATGATCATATCTTTAGGTTTCGTCGTTGCGGCGTTTGCTGTCGGCATGGCTTGCTCTCCTTCGAAGAAACCAAACAATAATCGTTCATCAAACTCAACACCCGTGCAGGCATGCGAAACGTTCTCTGACAGTGCAGCTTGTTCGAACTCTGGAAACTGTCAATGGACGGGATCGCTTTGCTCTGGAAATACGCTCTACTGCGAAAAATTCGTTGCTCAGAATAATTGTCCTATTTCATGCCAATGGAACATGTCTGCATCCAAGTGCCAACCTCTACCAATGCAGTCTCAGAATATTTCATGCGGCACTTACACCAACCAGCAAGCTTGTCTTCAAGTGTCTGGCTGTACTTGGAATGGTTACAACTGTATTACGTCAGCCGGTACTGCAGGTCCGACGACTGGCACGCCCTTTCCAACAACTGGCAACCCATTCCCGCCAACGACCGGCGGCCTTCCAACGACGACCACTGGTAATCCTGCAACGACCACTGGCGATCAAGCGCCTGTAACGTTCTGTGCGAATCTTACTTGGTTTCAGTGTCTAACCAACCAAGGTTGCCGCTTGGCGTTTGTGCCAAGCTTTGGCTGCGTGCCGATGCAGTAATTAAAAAAAGAAAAAAAAAGGCCAGGCACTTGCGGTGCTTGGCCTTTTTTTTTGAAGCATTCTCTCACTTAAATATTCGGTGGTTTGTGGCGCAACCAGCTAACAATTTTATCTGTTTATTCGATCTTTCGGTTCTTCATAAATCCCAGCGCTTACGGATACTTAGCAGATAGCCGAAAACCATAGAAAGCATTGTAACTTTTGAGAGTTACTAAATGGTTTAAAGCTTTTGAGAAAGAATCGTCTAAACAAATATTCCGAATTCGTACAATGACTAAGACCCGAGGGATTCGATTTGCCTAAGTATGATCTATCAATTTTGCCAAGTAAGCTTTTAATATTTAGGTGGCTACTGGCTTCTTCTGCCGCCATTGCGTCTTGGTTCATAATTAGTCCCTCCTTAGATCGAAGGTCAGGTGTGGGTCTTGACTTGTCACAGTTATCCCCCGCGGTCATCATGAGCCTTGAGGATGTTACCCATCGTTTTGATTTTGCAGATCGGGAGAATAGCGTCTATCAATGCCCTGGTGTTTCTTGTCCGTTGAATGTCGGTGCGTCAAGCAATGTCTTGCGCTACGAGAGAAAAGTTTCAGGTAATTTAGCTACCATGATCACGACGGAAGGCTGGAATCGGACTCTTTACATGGCATGGGATGTTAAAGTACCCCGTTTCGTCTCACATCGTGGGGATGAAATAGCACTCGACTTTTATGGTATCCGAGGCAGATCTTGGCGATTCTTTGTTAATGGTCAAGAGCAGGGGTCTGGTAAAGGTGCCACCGAACTGCCACCTATAATGTTCAAATCACCTGGTTTGGCGGATGAGCCGATGACAATAGGATTTGAAGTAGATGTGGGCAATTCTCTGGCTCCTGGAATTGTACATATTGGTCAAGTTTTTTTAAGCCAACCAGAATCGGCTTCTAAATTTCGTCTGGCTTATCGTGGTCTTGATCGCGCAGCAGTTCTTCCAACCGCGACCGGATTCGCACTGCTCGGATTGTTGGCGGCATTAGCCTGCTTTTTTACACCATTTTTTAGAGAGACACTCGCTTTCTCGATTTGCGTCAACATTTTCAATTTACGCCTTCTTAGCGTCAATAATTTTGTACCATTTCAGTCACTTCCAGGCGTAGATTTTGTGACGCTTGATGTGATTATGCGGTCTTCTTTTTTTGCTGCAATGTGGGCTTTTTGGTGCCTTTATTTTCGAGTCAAAACTAATCTAAAATTGATTCCAGTGGTTGTATACCTAAGCTTTGCGGGGCTCAGCTATGCTGCGGGGTTGACAGGTGTAGGCTTGGAGATTTTGGTGGTTTATGTGAGAACCATCGAGCTGCAGCAAGCACTCGTCTTTTTTGGAGCGGCTCTCTTGGCTTATAATACGTGGACGGCCACACGCAAGTTATCTTTGGCAAAATTTCGCTCTTATACAGCGACGCTAATTTTCATTTCTGCGGTTGCACTTGGTTTAAGCTTTGTTTTGAGATCTGTGATTACTGCTAATGGCATGAATTGGGAATTATATAGAAGGTATGAGCTATTATTTTTTGTCACAAATCATGCCATGAGACTATTTATTTTGGCCCAAGGTGTGCTTCTGGTTCTCGAATGGGCTCTAGTTGTTCGAGACCGTCAGAAGTTTGAAAAAGAGCTTGAGTTAGGGCGTCTTGTGCAGGATCTATTCATGAAGTCCCCTCGTCTGCCGAGTGATATTGATTTTTCTTGCCATTTTGATCCTGCATTCTATGTATCTGGAGACGCTTACTTTGTGCATTGGGATGACTCAACCGGCCGTTTTATAGTTATTATTGGTGACATGACGGGACATGGCGTTCATGCTGCGCTGAAGGCGTCTACACTGCATGTCATGGCCCAAACCATTTTCAGTGACGCGATGCACCGTTCTGTTGATTTGGGTGCAAGATTTGTTTTTTATGAGCAGGCATTAGATCGTTTTTTACGTGAATTCTGGGTGGACGGAGACCTGCCGACGTTTGTTGGTATAGAGTTGGACCTGAGTACGGGTAGGGTTGTCAGCCACCGGTCCAATTTTCCATTCCCGATGATTGTTGAGCAGTGTGAGGATAAGGGCTGGCAGGTGAAAGTTTGGTGCGATCAAACCACCATCGTCGATACGAGAAAATCTGATAGAAGCATTTTTTTCATCTCAGCCACTGATGGCGTGATTAGTAGCAGTAAGATAGCTAACAAAGTGGCTCGTGATCTGGAGAAGAGACTTGCAGGGGTGAAGTCCGTCAATGCTGAATTGATCAAGCAGCAGATTTTGGAGTCAACCAAACACGTACAGGTTGGAATGGAAGACGATCGAACAATGGTAGTTTTTGGAGTGAAACGATGTCGCGATGCCGCTTAATGACGGGCGCCTCTGAACATACGTCATTACTAATGATCAAAAAAATTAGGTTCTTTACCTAATAACCTAAACAGCTTATTCAAGGGGATCCATCAGAGTCCCTTTTCAATAAGTTCAGTCGCCTTAGTTGCAATACGGCGTTGGGCGTCGTCAATTTTTGCCACGGCTACGGGCTTAGTTGTGGAGATATTATCTTTGACTTGTTCAGCGCCGCCTTCAGACATGGCTGCAGAAAATGGGTCTTACCCACTTGCGCTGCAGCACCTGAGAGCCAGATTAGGATCACTGACTTCCCTGCGCTCGTCATTGTCGATATCAAAGGCAACGACGTTTTTTTTGGGAGGCGGACGCCTGAGGTTTGAGTTCAGGCCTCGTGACTCTTTGAAATAGCGCCTGGAACGTTCTGCGCGAATCTTACTTGGTTTCAGTGTCTAACGAACCAAGGTTGCCGCTTGGCGTTTGTGCCGAGTTTTGGCTGCGTGCCGATGCAGTAACTAGCACTTATGAAAAAGAGCCGAGCACTTGGGTGCTCGGTTTTTTTTTAGACTTCGTGCGTTCTGCGCGTGGTTTTTTACACGCTATAATCCGAGGTAATTTTTATTTATTTGCCCGATTTTTTTGTTTTAGCCAAGCCGTGGGTCTCACGGTCGTTATCCATACAGCCGAATCCCAAAAAGGAGTTTACAACTTGAGGGGTTACGGTGGGGGATTTGGAAAAAAATCAGGAGGCGTTGGCTCGGGGCGGCGAGATCCTTGCCCGATTCAAGTCTTTTGTCCGGCGTAATTTATCTGCTCGTAGTAACTCTACAACTTTTGATTATAACGATGTGCAAGCATCTTCCAGCCAAAACACCCCTGGTTTAGTCCTAGCCTGCATTTTACTGGTACTAATGGCAGCATTTGTAGTGTTGATTGGTTGGCAACGAGAGTTTGCTGATGCTTACTTAGCAACGAACGTGAACATCAAGTCGTTTGAAAACGATCGGCAAGAGTGGCGTGTGGTTCACGCAAGGGGCTATGAGTGTAAGAGCGCAAATGATTGTTATGCCTATTTGAAACAAAAAAGCCTGAGTATTCGCAGCTATCAAGACCTCGTTCAGCCATTAAGTAGCCTTGAAAAGGATCAATCTTTGCGAGGTCCTTTGTATATTCTTGTACAAACCACCATCGAAAAGTCAGCTTGGAAACTTTTGTATAATTCAGGAAATAACGATTTGATGATCGGCTTGCCGTCAGCCCAGTATGATGAGGCAACTGTATACGTTAATGGAGACTTGGCTGGCAAGTTCATCGATGATGCAAGAATTGGCGTACCGATTCGCATAAAAAGTGAATTCGAAGATCTTGTGATTGATGTTGTCTACGAAAAATCGTCAATCAACTCTGGTCTTTTTGACCCTGATGAAGAGCGCCTGTTAATCGCTTCGCCGATCAATTATAACGCATGGGTTCGAGTATTAGTGTTGCAAAGTGCTCAGCGCGGGAGTTGGCTATCAAATCTTTCATTCATCGTGATGGCTATATTTTTCCTTCTTCTTTATGTGCTAGTTGATAGATCTCCGGAAGTTCTCGGGCTGTCTTTGTTTGTTGGGCTTGACGCATTCGCTCGAAGTCTTTGGTATGACTGGTTGCCGACTATTTATGCAACGCAAATTGCCGACATGGCAGACTCAGCGGCGAACATCATGCGACTCTATTTCATGGTGCAGCTCTGCCGGTTTGGCTTCGTAAACGTCGTGCCTTGGTTGCTCGTGTCCCTAGCTTATGCATTAGTTGTCTCGGCGGGATCTTTGGCGAGTGCTCCAGATTGGTCACTGATTCAAGATAAGGTATATGAGATTAATGCTTTGTGCGCCTTGATCGTCGCCATCGTGGGTACGATAATCACAGGCATTAAGCTCTATAAAATTCGTGGTTTAAATCAAAGTTGGCGGAAATGGGCGCTGGTCATTGCGATGGCATCGTGTGTCTTATACGCAATTGCGCATCTAAATCATATTTATTCTGTGTTGGATGATTTGACCGCATTCCATAAAGCGCGCAGTATTCTTACTCCGCTTTCAGTTTTCTTGCTGGCATCGAGTGCATTCGTGAATATTTCGACTCTAGAGAATCGGGTTCGTGTACTCTCTGATATAAAAGTCAAGAATGATGAAATTAAAAAAGAGCTTGAGTTGGGTCGCATCGTTCAGAGTGCCTATATGAAGGTTCCTGAGCTTCCTGCATGTGTTGATCTTGCTTGTTATTTTGAGGCCGCATTTTACGTGTCTGGGGATGCATACTTCGTGCACTGGGATGAGTCTACAGGGCGGTTGGCAGTCATCGTGGGTGACATGACTGGACATGGAGTGCAGGCTGCGCTGAAGGCGTCAACACTCCAAGTCATGGCGCAAACCATTTTTAGCGACACCATGCGGCGAGCGGATGACTTGGGCGCACGATTTGTAATTTATGAACAAACTTTACGTAGCTTTTTAAGTGATTCCTGGAAGGAGGGAGACCTCCCTACGTTTCTTGGCATTGAGATTGAAATCAGCACGGGCAAGGTTGTGAGCCATCGTTGTAACTTTCCATTTCCGATGATTGTAGAGCAGTGTGAGGATGGTCGTTGGTTGGCTAGTGTTTGGGTAGATCAGAATCTAACGCTAGATTCAAAGAGGTCTGATCACAAAATATTTTTTATCGCAGCCACAGATGGAGTGATTAGCGGGAGCAAGATGTTCCATAAAGTCGCTCGAGGTCTTGAGAATAAACTTAATGACGCGAAATTGGTGAGTGCTGAATTGATTAAGCAGGAGATTTTAGATTGTTTAAAACACGCGGATATTAGTTTGAGCGACGATCGAACGATGGTTGTTTTTGGAGCTAAAGGTAACAGCTGTGCTGCTTAGGGTGTTGTTATAGATTTTGAAAAACAATCGCCCTATAAATGGCTTGGCTTCTCTGTAGGAGTAGTCATTTGGATGATTGTTACTGACCCATTGGCAATATCTAAGCGCCCGTTTTAATTAATAATTATTATCATTTGAGATGCCCCTCTTGATTGATCTAGTGGCGTTCCGATATGTACCTGATGAACCGGATATTGATAATAAGTCTGCTTTTCTTGGGTTGTAGCAAGCTGACTAAGCCTGTTAACGATTCGTCTATTCCCAAGCCTTCAGAAAACAAAAAAGAGGAAAATCCCGTTGTGGAGGAAAAATCTCCCCTTGGATCTAGTGTGGTCGATGACGGCTTATTGATTGGACCCTCAGCGGGAGACCGTATCGTGTTCTCTGGTGTCGTGGCTGGGGATTATCACCCCGACAAAGTGAAAAACTGGAACCCCCAGAGTGGGCCAGTAATCACAGGAACGCATCAATCGCAGCCCGATGCTGGTTCCACCCTACGGCGGAAAAATAATTTGTATGCCACCGAATTAATACGCGATGCTAACGAGCGAGTCGAGCTTTTGTACCATGGTGTAGACTACCAGTTCCAGACAACGACTACAGATAAAATATTTTCGGCCGTCAGCAGTGACTTTTTGCAACGGAGCGATCCGCGAGACTTGAATCCTACTCAGTGGACAAAACATGGTCTTGCTTTTAATCCTGGTCAGACATATGCCATTGGTGATCCGAGTGTCGTTGTTGTGAATTGGGATAATACCACTGACCGAGTCTTTATGGTTTTTTCAGCCGGATTTCCCGTATCTTCCCTGTCAACAAACTCGCATATTGGATGGGCTATCACGACCCAGGTTCCGAGAACGAGCTGGCAGCCTCACAACTCATTTCGTATTACGCCAACTGCTGATCAGTTAGGTCTTTGTAACACAACGAGCTACAAATGGGCTTTGTACTCATTTTGCCGTTCAGACGCTCCCAATCAGATTGATAATAAATTGCGCGTGCAAGACGGTGAAGGTCGAGAACTATCAGCAATCCATCGCCCAAGTCTGATTTATGATAAGCACTCTGGCGCCTATCATCTCTATTTTGATCAAGCCGGTATTACCGTCGACTCGGGCGCTGGACGCGCTAACGAGACTAGTTGGATGATGAGTCAAACCGCTGGCATGACGGTAGATCAAGCAAATTTGGAATTCAATAACAACGTAACTCAAAGAAAGCAGGCTGACTGTGATCTCGGTCCAAATGATTGTCAGTTTTCGGGTGGAAACGTGCGTTATGCGACAGGCTACGACGGCAAAACATTCACATTAGTCACACCAGCCGGAAAAAAGTCGGTGGCACGAGGTGTTGCGCCTGAGGCCAAAAAATTCAAGAACGGCTGGATTCTTTTTTCGGATCTTTGGCCCTCCCAATCGAGTCAAGTAGGTCCTGGTAAATCACTTATTGAGTGCGCGCAAAGTCAGCCTGACCCGCCTAATCCTGGTTGTATTCGTTCGCTTATCGGGACCTTTCAAAGTTCTGATGGGATCAACTACACTGAGATCAAGCCTATCTATACGTTCGATGAATTTCTGCTGCCCACTAACGTCACTGCTATTACAAAGGACGATTCTCTAAGGGGCATACTCTATGGATCATTCAAAAAAACTGATACAAATTTCGCTTGTGCAGACAGCTACCGGCTAAATTGGGGAGACGTTTGTATTGAGCAGGGGAGGATTCGAGCGCTTTTCCTCCAAAAGAAGATTGTGTTTCAGGCGGAAAATTGTTTAATCGATACTGCCTTGGCGCTTGACGAAGATCGATTAGAACTTACGATTGACCCAGCCAAGTGTCCTGGCGGCGTTCCAAATGATGGATTGGCGGGCGACATTTCAATCTACGATACCGACGCATCGACACTGCTGCATAAATCAGCCTTCACTCTTAAAAAAGGTCGGCTGAATAGCTTCAAAAGAAATTGATTTTCCAAATAGATATTAAACGAAAGTCCTGTTAAATCCTTCTAGACAGCTTCTTCTAGGGGATCCATAAGGGTCCCCTTTTCAATTAGCTCGGCTGCTTTTGCCGCGATGCGGCGTTGAGCGTCGTCAATTTTTGCCACGGCTACGGGCTTAGTTGTGGAGATGTTATCTTTGACTTGCTCAGCGCGGCGTTCAGACATGGCCGCAAAGAAAGCGTCAGAAACCTGTGTGCTACAGCGTCTCAGAGCCAGCTCAAGATCACTACTATCGACAGAGCGTAGAAGAATCTCAATATCGGCTCGGCTAAGTTTTTGGATGTCTTCAAACGTGAACATACCAGCTCGGATATTGGAGCTCAGCTCTGGAGACACACCTTCAATCTCAGAGAGAACTTTTTGGCGCTGCGCAGGATCCAGCTGAGTGAGGATCTCGGCCGCACGCTTTGACCCGCCAAGACTCAGTTGACTGTGTCGTTTAGCGTTAATAATAGCGTTACTGAGCACTTCATCGATTTCATCAAGTAAGACAGGGTCAACTTCGGTGATCTTAGCCAGTTTGACCAGCACTTCAGCACGGATGTCCTTGTTCATGTGCTTGGCGATTTCTCCTGATTTTTGAGGACTCAAATAACCAAGGATTAAAGCAATTGTTTGGGGGTGCTCTTTTTGAAGAATCTGCCAGAGAATCTTGCCGTCCACGTGCTCGGCATCACGAAATGCTTTCGGTACGGGTTTTGGGAGAGACCGTAAAATGACAGACGCCTCGTCGGCGGCAAACGTTTTTTGAATGATGCGCCGAGCGGCGTGTGCACCGTCTGGCGTCGGAGTGGTTAGTGAGTTGATCAAATCTTTGAATTCAGTTTGTACGAGATTGACGGTCGCTTGGTCGACTCGGCCCATGGTGCTCATGGCGCTTAGAATTCTTGAGGCATCGTCTCTAGGAATTTTTTGTAAGAGTTCACTAGCCATATCTTCGCCAAGGCTAAGAAGCAAAATGGCGATCTTTTCCACTTTTGACAGTGGCTTTGCGTTGCTGTGACCTGAGGGTTGACCCATGATACCGTGCTCCCTTGGGAGGGGTGTCTCCCAAAGGATGCATCGGTAATCTTAGGGTTTTTGTTAAGTGCGCCGCAGCCACTTAAAATAGATGAATAATATTACCTAGTTACCAGTCACACTCACCTGATCGACCAGTGCCCAAGGCATCTGCATGGCCCCGGACACGTCTTCTGTGACAGACGACACGGCCAAAATCTGACGTAGGCATTCAAATAAATTACCGGCAATCATCGTCTCAGAAACTGCGCCGTGATCAGAGCCGTTTTTAAAATAGCGGCTTGATTTGGCCACACCTGAGAAGTCACCCTTAATCGGATCAATGTTACCAGAGAAGCGGTCCACAACAAGAAGTTCATTTCGAGCATTCATCATGGCTTTAAGATCACCCTGGCCCGGAGCCATGACCAATGCAAATGGCCCACCGGATGACGCCGTCGATGATGCCTTGCAGCGCTTTGCCGTATAACAATCATGAAGGTGCGTCATCAAAACGCCGTCTTTAAGAAGAGACCTGGGTGCAGTCGGTAAGCCGTCACCATCAAATGACGTCGCTCCAGAAAATCTTGCCAGATGCGGCTCATCGTTTAGGGTCAAAAGTTTAGATACGACTTCCTTATTAATCTTCTCGTTCCACTGGCTCTTGCCATCCATAACGCTGGCACCCGACATGTGATAGAGAATCGTTCCAAGTAAGATCTCTTCCACAGCTCTTGGAGTGAAGAGAACAGGACCTTTGTAGGTGGGGCTTTTTTGAGGCCTAAGGTTTTTGATGATTTTTTCCGAGAATTCGTCGCATTGCTTCAAAGCAATGTCTAAAGCTCCGTCCCAGCTATAGACGCTTCGGCCGTCGTAGTCAAACCCACTCACGTCATCACCGTCCACGGCCATTCCCATAAAACTCCAGCTTAAAGAGGTCTGGGTTTCTGATTGGCTAACTCCCAATGAATTGTAAAGTCCGTGCCACATGGATGTGGTGCTGACCTCGAGACGGTCCAGTGCTACGCGTTTGTCTTTAGTTAGACGCGCAAGCATGGCCTGCGCAAATTCTTGAAGCTCTCCAAGGCCGATACTGCTGGTGCGGTCGTTCCACATAAATGATAACGGCTTTGCCTTAACTGCAAGTTTGCTGTCAGGCATCGTCAAATACTCATCTGGAACCGAAAACTTAGCCAGAGCCAGCGCATCATCGACACTCTGTCTCAGGCCTTTTTGATCATAGTTATTAAGGCTAGCGGAGCCTTTCTTCTGATCCTTGTGAACACCGATGCCCACTTTTTGGGTTTCAAGGGTGTTGGCTAGACTAAACTGTTTGTTTTCAACCACCAGTCTTTTTTCGACTTTGCAGCTGGCCGTGACTTTTGAGCGGTCTGCGGTTTGTTTTTGGGCGTAAGCTAGGGTGTCAAGAGCAGCCGCTTCCAGTTTTTTGCCAAGCGTTATAATCGTGTCTTTTGTTGATTCACTCATTGCTGACGGCCTCCGATATTGATCTCGCAGCGGATGTAAGGCCCGCCGGCATCGACTTTTGCTGGTTGACCCTTACCGCAGTGACCAGTCCCCAAATCCCACTGGAATTCTGAGCTCACGGCATCGACTGTTTTAAGCACGTCAAACGCGATGCCAGACAGTGTGGCCTCCCTAAGGAGAGCCGTCTTTTTACCGTTCTTGATCTGCCAGACGTAACCACAGCCAAACATGAATTCACCGTTACTGTCAGCTTGTCCACTGCCAGCTCCTTCAATAAGGTAGCCGTCATCCAGGCTTGCGATCATGTCAGAGAGTTTTGATGTGCCCGGCACAATGTAGGTATTACGCATACGAATAAGTGGCTCATCAGAAAAAAGCCAAGCTCTGGCGTTACCCGTTGGGTTAACTCCAAACTCAGCAGCCGATTCGCGGTTATGAAGATAACTGACTAATTTGCCGTCTTTGATGATGACCGTATTCTCGGTTTCGACACCTTCGTCGTCAAAGGGAAGATTTCCCACCGCGTAGCCAGCAATGGTCTCGTGACCACTGTCAGCCATCGTGACAAGGCGGCTTGCCACGTCTTGACCGATTTTGCCGGCAGCAACACTTCCTGCCTTTACGAAGTCGGCTTCCACCGTGTGGCCAATCGCTTCGTGACATAAAAGTCCAACGACGGCCGGAGCGAGTATGACTTTTTTGCGACCACCTTCTGGATACTTGGCATCAAGAAGGTCCACGCTCGTCTTAGCGATGTCTTCGACCATGTGATCTAGGGTGGGGTGTTTGAATAAACACGTCCAGCCGCCGCTGACTCCTGCACCTTTATTGCTGGTCGCGCGCTGTCCGTCTTTTTCTGCAATCGCTGAAAGAGAAATCTCGGGCTGCGCAATCTGAAAGCTGCAGTTGGCGCCGTCACTTGTGACAATGGCTTTTTCCTCAAGATACTCCGTGTACCTAGCTCTTGCCGTGTGCATACGAGAGGATGATTTGGCAAGTTGATGCTCAAGTTCAATGATCTTTCCAAGCTTATCGGCAATGGGCATATTAGAAAGTTCTATAAATCCCTCGCCCGTGAAGTCCTTGGTCGAGAGTTTTCCTTTGCGAAGTTCTAGATGATGTGCACCCTTAGCCTTGGCCAGAAGACTGGCGTTGGCCTTGGCTTGTTCGATGGCTCTCTTAATTGCCGCCTCACTCACATCAGCTGTGGCTGCAAATCCCCAGGAGCCGTTGACCAGAGCCCGCACCCCGACGCCTTCGGTGAGAGAGTGATTGGCCACGTCGACGCGACCTTTTGTAGCCAGGAAAGAATTACTGGTTCGTTTGTGCCAGCGAAGTTCAAGGTAGCCCGCTTCTTTGCGGATCAGTTCTGAGAGAATTTGTTTCATGGGCATAAAAAAGGCCTCCAATCTTGGAGGCCAACTTTATCAAAAATATGTGATGAATGCCTGCCCTAGTTTAGCGTGGGCTTGTTCACATGGCAGACTACTTACTGCATGCAGGAAGCCTCTCAAGCTGCTTAATTGATTCATCGCTCATAGCTCGCGGATAGACTAAGACTTGAATAACCTTGCCTTGGTCTGGGCGGTGCAGTGCCACCGAGCAAGTGCTGCCGGAGTGATGCGTTCGAGCATTAGATCTATAAATACAGTGTGGATTTGCAATGGACTTTGTCCAGGTGTTCGGTGTTCCAGAACGACTGTTGAAGAAGCTGGTCACCCCTGTTAGCGCTCCCTGCCCAAGGTTCTTCCAATTAACATAACTAGCAACGGCTTTGTCAAACTCTAGGGGGCTAATGGGATTGCCATTGCTATCACAAAATTTATCGGGCTTATTAGCATGATCTTTAACAAATACGTCGGAGTTTTTTCCCGGAATGAGGCCACTAAGTCCGGTCAGTGAAAAAGCACCTTGTGGCAGAGACGTGCAAGGTAACCCAGTACAGCTGAATTCGAATGGATTTCCACCTGAATTGCCGTAGGCTCTAAACTTTGTTTTGGGAAGCTTCGAAAGGCCAGACCAAATGGCACCCCATTTGGGGGTTTCCCGCTGTGTTGCCTGAATAGAGGGCCCGCCCGCAACGGAGGCTGAATACTCTAAACTGTCAACCTGTATTGGTTTAATGCGCTCCCCGGTCGAATCAAGAAGAGAACAGCCAACATCTCTGCCGCCTTCTACAAAATCACAGGTCAAATAAGCTCCAGTCACCACATATGGATCAGCCGCATCAATGGCGACGGCGTCCTCTTTCTTCTTTTTGTCTTTGCTAGCGCCAGAGTCTCCACTCATAGCCGCTCCGCCGCATCCCGACAGAAGCCCAAAACCAGCCAGGGCGAACATCAATGATAGTGATTGTCTCAGCATGACTAAGCTCCCATGTCCCTCAGCGACAGGCTTAAAAGCCGCGCACCGTATGGAAAGGCCATCGGCCAGGGTTTGGGCATTATTTAGGCGCCCTGAAAAAAATATTTAATACCCTGAAATGATTGAATTAACCAAACCACATGGAGGGGCAATTTTTAAGGGTTGTTTCCGGGTGCTTAAAACATCCTGACGTCTTGGGGGCTTGCCCCTAACTCGGGGCTTTGAAGATGAGTAGATCAGGGGTATGCTCCTAGGCCGGTTCGCTAACCATCTGAAACAGCAAACGTTTCTTAAGAAGGGCCATGTTTATGAAAGCTATATCTCTGGACGTTTCGGTGTCCACCTCAGTCGACGGTCTTCATGCCGACGGACTTCTTTGTGTTATCGCTCTTGATGGAAAAAATCACCCAAAGTTGGACCAGTTTGTCGTCAAGTTACCGTCTTGGCTTAAATCAGATTTCGAACGGGTTGCTAAAAAGAGGGATTTCAAACCAAAAGCCGGTAGCTCCCTCACGTTTGACGGTGCTGACGGGGTTCGAAAAACTCTGTTGATTGTCGACACTAAGGCATCCATGTATGAGATGCTGGTTGCCGCAAGAAAAGTTATTGATGCTGCCGTGTTTGACGCCAAAGTAAAACACGTGGCTGTTGATCTCAGTCAAGCTGGGGCCCTATCAGATGACCTAGCAAATGCCGTAGTGTCGGCGTCGGCAGCTAAGCTCTATAAGTTTCCCAAATACGAAGGCCCAACTAAGGATAAATCCGAAAAATCTAAGAAAGAAGACGAGTCCCTCGAAATCACATTGGTCGTTGGCAAGGTTCACCTCAGAACAGCCCAGAAAATTGCTGAAAGAGCCGTCACTGAAACCACGGCTGGAACCAATCTTGTGAGATGGCTCGCCAAAAGAGCAGGCAATGATCTGACATGTAAGCACTACGTAGACTATCTTCGAAGCCTCGCTAAAGAGCGCCGATGGTCTTTCAAACACCACGGTCATGAGCAACTTGAAAAAATGAAGGCGGGTGCTTTCCTTGCTGTCGTCAAGGGTTCAGCCCACAAAGATTACGGAATCATCGAGCTGACCTATACTCCAAAAGTAAAAACCACGAAGCATTTGGCCCTCGTGGGTAAAGGCATGATGTTTGACACCGGCGGGCACTGCCTAAAGGCGTCAGCATACATGCTCGGAATGCATGGTGACATGGCAGGAAGTGCCGTCGCGTTAGCTACTCTAAACGTAGCAGCTCTGGAGGCTTGGCCAGTGAAAGTCTCCGCGTATCTTGCGGTGGCTGACAATATGATCGGGCCTTTGGCGTATAAGCCAAATGACGTCATTACATCCATGAAAGGCACGACCATTGAAATTATCGATACGGATGCCGAGGGTCGCATGGTGTTAGCTGATACGCTATTCTACGCGTCCAAAGCAAAACCAACTCTTATAATGGATTTTGCAACACTGACAGGTGCCTGCGTGAGGGCGATTGGGACGACTTTTTCAGGTGTCTTCACAAACCGCTCTGACCTACATTCTGATCTCATAAAGGCAGGGGTCAGCTGCGGCGAGCGCGTCTGGCCATTTCCGATGGACAAAGACTTTGCCGAGTGTCTAGAGAGCACGGTGGCTGATCTCAAGCAGTGCCGCGAAAAAGGCGGCGTCGATCACATCGAAGCAGCTCAGTTTCTCATGCATTTTGCTGGTGAGGAGTCACCGTGGGTTCACGTGGATTTGTCAGCCATTGAGCATGGCGGAGGTCTTGGACACGTGGCCACGGATGAGACCGGCTTTGGGGTTCGCTTTGCGGCGCACTTTGCAAGGCAGTATTTTAAAATTCGCTAAGGTTCGCTGCATATTTGTTCGTAGTGGTGAATTTGAGAGGACAGTAGATGAAAATAGGGATTATCGTAGGAAGCCAAAGAGTTAAGAGTCAAAGTCGAAAAGTAGCGGGTGTGGCCCAGTCACTTTTGACTGAGATGGATAAAGGCACCCAGTTTTTTACTCTGGATCTTGCAGAAAAGCCTTTGCCTTTTTGGGATGAGGGTGTGTGGTCTGGTGATGCTGAGTGGAAAAAAACCTGGGGACCTATTGCTGAGGAGCTAAAGTCATGTGACGGATTCGTGGTGATTGCGCCCGAGTACCACGGGATGGCGCCTGCTGCTTTGAAGAATTTTTTCTTGCTGGCCGGTAAAGAGGAGATTGGTCATAAGCCTGGGCTTATCGTGGCCGTCTCAGCAGCTCGCGGAGGGAGTTATCCGGTCGCCGAGTTAAGGCTTAGTTCCTATAAAAATTCCCGGCTGGTATGGTTACCGGATCATGTGATTGTCCGAAACGCGGAAACTGTTCTTAACGCAGGGCAAGCTAACGGTGAAGAGGATCAGTTTACAAGAGGGCGGCTGCAGTACTGTTTAAAGTTGCTCGTAGAATACAGTAAAGCCCTAGGTCAAGTGCGAGGTTCCGGCGTGGTTGACTTTAAAAATCATCCAAACGGCATGTGAGTTTAAAACATGGCCGTTTTTTCGTATCTAGTGGCAGTAGGAAGTAATCTTGGCGATCGACGCGCGTTGGTCAAGCAGGCGATGGATTTACTCGGAGAGCGCGGCGTTCGCGTCGAGTCGGCATCAGAACTTGTCGAGACGGCCCCCATTGGAGCAGCCGATAAGATTTTTTTAAATGGTGCCTTCATCTGTTCGGCTGATATTTTGCCAGACGATTTTATGCGTTTACTTCTTGATGTGGAAGAAAGACTTGGCCGAGTGCGCGACGTCAGGTGGGGCAATCGCAATATCGATCTTGATATTTTGCTTATTCGTAACGAGTCGGGTCAGTCGATTGAACATAACTCGGCTATTCTAAACGTTCCGCACCCAAGGATGCTTGAACGTGATTTTATGCTTCGTCCTGCAGCCGCTGTGGCAGGGCATTGGGTGTTGCCATTTTCAGATCAAAACTTGCGAGCTCTCTGCGTGTCTCGGGGCTGGCGTCCCACGTGGAGTAACCTCAAAGGCGACATTAAACTTTGGCAGGCCTTGAAGGGTGATGTGTTCTCGGCTACGACATCAAGGCTCTGGTGGCCAGTGCTTATAATGGTGTTGGCTTTTAGACTTTGGATGGCCGCCGAGATTCCTTTCGGTAACGATGAAGCCTACTACTGGGACTGGGGAAGAGCTCCACAAGCCAGTTACTTTGATCACCCACCTTTTGTGTCGTGGGTGTCGATGTTTTCAAGGCTTCTGGTGTTTTCTTGGACCGATGGGCCTCTTCAAGGACGGCTTTTAATTCCGTTCATCCATCTTTTTACGACTCTGATGTTTGGAGCTTTAGTCGTGCGGTTGATCCGCCGCGTTTTGACCAACATGGAGTCACGGTCTGTTCTGATCGTCTCCCAACTTGTCCCGGCATTTTCGCTCGGCGGCATCATGCTGATGCCGGACGCAAGCCTTATTTTATTCATGACGACGGCTCTTTGGCTCGTCATCGCGATTGCACGCCGGGATTACTTGCCATGGTGGACTGGCATTATCCTCGGGCTTCTCTTAGGCGGAGCTGGTCTTAGTAAATATCATGCAGCCATTATGGCGTCAGGGCTTGTGGGCTGGTTGTTCTGGCGACGATCCAGACGGTTTTACGGCGAATGGCCGTTTTGGGCGTGGCTTATTTTTACTGGTCTTACAGTTGTTTCGCCTGTGATTTGGTGGAACATCACAAACGACTGGGTATCGATCAGGTATCAGGGCACGAGAGGTTTTTCTGAAAATGGCTTTGGCTTGACGCCGGCTATCCGCACACTGTTAGGTGAAATGTTATTTCTGGGTCCGATTATTCTGGTCGGTTTATGGTCCGCATACAAACGACGCCGAGACTGGTGGAATCCAGATGATGGTATCATTTTGTGGACCGCCATGCCTTTACTGGTGGTCTTAAAGGTTTTTTCCCTGACAAGTCAGGCCTTGCCCCACTGGACGATGCCGTCCATATGGATTCTAGCTGTCTTTACCGTGCCTGTTTTAGCCAAATCTCGAAAACTTCGATGGACGGCTCGAATCTACGGTATCACGCTGTGTTTTGTGATACCGATCATGCTTTCCTTGCAAGAAACAAGGCGCGCTATTCTTAGGTGGAGCGGTGATCGCCCCGCTGCGTTAGGTGAGCTCACGCTGTGGCCACAGGCCGTTAAGGATCGGTCATTAATGAATTATGTACTGGATCAGAGCTGGGTGGATTCGTCTCTAACGGGACATGTGCTCTCGGATAGACCGTGCGCTCGAGGAGTTGTTTACGCTGCTCCTCGATGGTTCACCGTAGCGCAAGTCGCGGCAAATTTTCCAAATCATCCTATTGTTGAAACGTTGGATCCAGAGCATCTGTCCTACTATAACTTTAGACAGAAAAAACCAACCGCTGGTTGTCCTGTCGTGGTGTTTTCAGAAAAAGCCCATTGGCGTGAGGGTGGTTGGCCAGGCGTGTCCGTTCTTGAGTCAGAAGAATTTATCATTGATGGCCATAGGGATCGCCCTGTTATGGTTGGACGCGGTTGGTACACTGGACAGTCGACCGAGGAGTAAAGTTTTTGAGGATTAGCTTATGAATTCTCTAAAGGTTGCTGCAGTCATAAGTGCCATTTTGGCAATCGCTAAAGGTGGCGCGTTCATGTGGACGGGGTCCGTTGTCGTACTGGCTAGTTTTCTTGATTCACTCGTTGACACTATTCTCTCGTTTCTAAATTTCAAAATATCAAAGCTTTCACAGGAGCAACCAGACCGCGAGCATCCCTATGGTCACGGGGGCTTTGAAGTTATCACATCGATGGCTCAAGGGGTTTTAATTGCAGGTTCAGGTGTCATGGTCATTTTTCAGGGCCTTGACCGGATATTCGCGCCAACGGGTATGGGGGATTTGTCCCTTGATCGATTGCCGGTCGCGCTTGCTGTAATGGTGATTTCGACCATTTGTGCCGCAGTTATTACAACCATCTTAAGTCGGTCGAAGAAAGAAATTCGTGCCGCCGATAAACGTAATCTGAGTGTTGATGCTGATCATGCTCACTACTCGGGCGACGTGATGCAGAATTCGGTTGCGATCGTGGGTCTCGGATTGTCTTGGTGGATTCAAAATCCATGGATTGATGTAGCGGCCGGTTTCATTGCCGGATTTTTACTCCTATGGACAGCTTATCCTGTGCTCAAGTACAGTATTCGAGACGTGATGAATTCAGACTATGACCCGAAACTGAGAGATCAAGTGGAGTCGATTGTCGCTAATTGTAATATTCCCGAAGTGAAAGGGATGCATCGATTGCGCACCCGTTCACTGGGGCCAAATCGGTTCGTGGACTTCCATCTTAAGTTGCCAAATAATATTCGACTTATCGAGGCCCACGAGATTGGCTACCGAATTGAAGAGGTCATCAAAAAGTCAATCCCGGGAGTGGATGTGTTGATGCATCTTGATCCGGAATCTGAGCCGGATGAATAATGGTCACTCGATTAAACGAGTGTTGAGTATGCGTTGAGGAGAATTGGTGTGGATAGATCTAAGGTGCTTTTGGCTTTGGCGGGCTGCCTCATTATTGCGGCTGTTGTTTTTTTTAAAGACTTTGGCTCTAAAGCTCCTGACGATAGAACAACAGGTAGTCCCGTTTCTGCGGAGTCGACGCCTGTCACAAATGAATTGTCCGGGGGAGGCATTTCAAACGGCAATCAGTCCGAGCGCAGTGAATCGTCAACACTAGGTGATGTCGCACCAGATACGAACGCTCAGCAAGCAACTAGTAATATTGACACGATATCGCCTGAGGCATCAAAGGCGGGAGAAAAATTATCAACAGCTCGTCCAGGTGACGTGCAAACTAGCACTCAAGAGTCTTCCGCGACGCCTCCAGTGCAACGCACGTTTAAAGGTATAAAGCAGGCCAATAATGACGTCATGGTGTCAGAAATTAAGTATGCTCCGGGAGACTCGGAGGATGGTTTTGTGGCTACATTTCAAAGTGGCGGTGGGGCCAAGGGATTTGATGGAAACGTTTGGATTATCGGTGATTATGTTCAGCGGGGTACGACTGGCATCATGGCCATGCCTAGCCACTCGGAATTGAAATTAGCGGCAGATGGTTCTCCTGCCAATCCAAAGGGGGGACTGCGGTTAACCGTTAGTGGCGGTCGTTCTGAGTCGGTCTCCCGAAAGTTTAGCATCAAGCGCCCGGGGTTTGACGGTGAAGAGTTATCTCAAATCCGCATTGGCATATATGACCGCAGCACTGGTAAAGTCCACATCGCTCGGGTTTCCGCTGCCGAACTTGCAAAAAAAAGGTCAACAAAACGTGTCAGGGTAGACGGTGCGAACTGACCCGGTCCAGGTTCACTGGATTTCTTGAGTCGCCTTTTTAAACCCCTGAAAAGACTCACTTAACGAAATTGTCTAAATTGGTTTTGCAAACGTCCGAGCCCCTTCATGTAAGGTCAAAACAATGACCACATCGGAGGAGATCATCATGGGACGTGCTCAGGCGAGGGTGGTAAAAGTATACGACCGCGAGGCTTTGATGGTGGAGTTTGCGCCACTGATAAAGTTTTCCGTCGAACAGATTCAGGAGTCAAATCGGCTACCTCTGGATCGTGAGGATTTGATAGCCGCTGCACTGACGGGCCTTTTTGAAGCATTAAAACACTTCGATCCGTCCTTGGACCGAGATTTTAGATCGTTTGCAGAGCGAAGCATAAGACGAGCGATATGGGATGAAATTAAGACAGCTGTTGATTTCTTCCATCATGTTCATCTGCAGCCAATTGGTCCAGCGGAAGCCGTGCGTCATCATTATAGTTTAACTCATGGCTATGATTGGAAGGGTCACAAATACAAAATGCACTAGTCGTGGTTGACACTTGTTTCATTGGTCTTGGTTTTTTGTTCGTGCCGGGCGCTCGCCGCCGCGAGGCTCGGTCGTTTCTTCCGGGGGCGGCGCGCTCCCATCTGTGGCGCGCAGCCTTCTAAGCGTGATGTTTGCAGCTCGTTTGACGGCTCCTGCGTCCTTGAAGCGACCATCCGGGTCACTGACAAGGTTTTGTAGCAGATCAGCCGACTTGTTCACATCGTTGAACCCTCGACTCATGACCAAAGCTAGTTGATACTGGGCTGCCGCGCGCGATTGGTCGCGACCCAGAATGCCTTCGAAAGTGGATTTAGCTTGAGGCCAGTTGGATGCTCTCATGGCAGCCAGTCCTGCTCCGTACTCAGCTTCGAAACATTGTCCACATCTTGTCTTGGCAAGAGAGAAACTTTCCAGTGCTCCCTGCGAATCACCAATGTCTAACTGGAGATATCCCATATTCAGTGCCGCAGCGATGTGAGTGCCGTCACTTTCTGTAGCTTTTCTAAATATAGAAATAGCCTCGTCCAGATCTTGACGTCGATTACCAGCCCCCATCATCCATCTAAGGCCCAGAAGATTTAAGGCGTCAGCATGGGACGGGTGAGACTTTAAAATAATTCCTGCATAGTAGCCGGCCATTTCATAATTGCGGCCCATCGCTTGGGCTGCAGCCAAGGCGGTCATAGCTCCAACGTCTCCGGGTTGCTTTTCAAGTTCTCTGCGGGCCTCTTCGGAGGCTTCTTGCCATTTTCCTGTGGCAAGAAGGCCGTTTAATTTGTCCCGACCTGGTTGAGTCGACTGGCTCAGTTCAATCCACTTTTGCTCGTCAACGGCCGATATGGTCGGAGACTTTGCTCCTGGTTTCGAGATGACCGCTGCCCCCACTCGGGCGTTTGTATCGGGATTTTCCTTGGTTTTTCGTAGTCCGCTCAGTGTGGAGCAACCAGACGCGATGACCAGTAGTGCCGAAATAAATATTTTTGATAATACGTTCACGATGCTAGCTCCTTAACGTGTTCGCCACTGAATAAAGTGATCGGCATTCTCGCTGGTGAATCGTTCCCTGCTCCAATCACCCCCGTTTTGCCACATGATGGCACTCGTCCAATCGGGATTTGTCGCGCCAGACTTAGCTTGCTCTATGGACTTCTCGTCGGACTCCATGGCCTGATTTTCGACGGTCTCTAGGATAGCCTTCTTGCGGTTATAGAAGTCCTTAATAATCTCTGGCTCCAGCGTCTTGGCGATCGACAGCTGCTCGAAAGCCTTAACAAACTGTTCTCCTAGACGCGCTGTTTTGTGCAGGGCAGGTCCACACCAGCCAGTTCGCACAGTCAGGCAGGCTGACTTGTAAATCTGATCTATTTTGTTGTAGGTCCCATAATGTTTCTCAAGTTCGGCCTTGGGGTCTCGGGCGCCAAGACTAAAAAACTCCTCCTTAAATTGGTCGCGAGACATGCTTTCGCCGATCAGAAACTTTATTTCACTAATCGCTTCAGCAATGACTGGTTGAGATTGATCAAGAGTCGATGCAGCTTTATCGATTGATACTAACTCGCTTAGTCGTCCACGCTCGGCCTGGATGCGTGCACGGATAGAGAGAGCTACGGCGCTGATAGTTTCATTGTCTTTAAAAGAGGCTTGTATGCGTCGAGAAATTTGCAGAGCTCGATCATTTGAGCCGTTGCGCGCAACAGTCTCCATCAGCCGGCGAGCCACGTCAGCGCGACCGTCGGCATCGAGCTCTTTACGTCTAAGAAGTGTCTCCATGACGCGCATAGCAGAATCGTATATCTCTCGTCCAAGATACAGGTCAGCAAGTGTGTTTAAAGAATTCACAGAGTCTGGGTCCGACGGAAACTCTCTTGCATGAGCCTCGAGAAAATACATAACGTGATCGTCCCAGGCTAAACCCAACGTCCACTCGCCGCCTTTTTTGAGGCCATCGGGTCGGAACTTGCTGCGACGGTGAAGTTTTGTAAAGTCTTCCATCGTGGTGACGGCTTGACGATATTGATGATCACCGTGGTAAGCCAGGGCGAGATGATACTGGCACTCATCGTGTCTTGCGTCTTGGCGCCAACCCTTGTTGAACTCCTGAAGTTTAGTGATCGCTCCCTTAAAGTCGCTGGTACTCAAGGCCTCCAGTCCACCTTCGATCAGCGCTAGACCGAGTACTTCGGCTGGTCGGTAGCTTTTAGATTTGGATGTTGCAATCAGTCGACCCTTCACAAGAGTTCGACCAAGAGCCTCAAGTTCATTCCAATGCTTACCTTTGATTTTTGATTCGACAATCCAGCCTGCTGCTCTTGAAGCATTTGGTCCAGAAGGGTGTTTCGATAGTTTTTTCATCCAGTAGGTCATGGCCTCATCACTTTGTCCTGTTGCGATAAATAGGAGCCCCACATGTGCGGCGGAGTCCCAACCTGCGGCCGAGTCGACCTCTACTTTTTGATACATGTCAGCGAGAGTTTTTCTTGCCTCGGCGCTACCTTTTGGTAGATCAGCCCACGGCGGCTGCGGCGGCCAATCTGCCAATTGAGTTTGACTTCTTATAGCCTTTCGCCAGAAGTTTATCGACTTTTGTCCCTGGGATTCGTTTGCAAGGCTAGCAAAAATGCTTGATGCGGCTTTGTGGCGTTTTGCATGGAAGTGAATCTCACCGCTGAGGGATCGTACGCGTTCTTTTTCCTCATTAGAGATCGGTGAACCCACGTACGTATCGATGGCTTTGACAGCAATGTTGACGTCGGCGTCCGTTGCTTTAGCAGTTAAAGCGTCCTTTGCGAGTGAGTCGACCAATTGACGGTGCAGCTGTAAAATTCGAGTCATGATTCGCTGAACCTGAGCGTCTTGTCCTGATCCGAGGGCTTGTGAGTCTTGATATTTTGCCGTGAATTCGGTCAAAACGCGCTGCCACCGTCGAAGCTGCTTAGCTTTGTTGTAGAGTCCGTGTTCTAACTCGATGATTCGAAGATCCAGTGCGCCCCCATCAGGGCTGCCCGTCAGGCTTTTTGCCACCGAGCGATATTTTCTCAGGGCCGCATCAGTTGAGCCCTTGCTCCACTCATAAATCGCCTGACGTTCGACAACGGCTTTGAAAAATTTAAACTGTTTTTGAGCTTTAATATCTATGGGAGGTGATGCCCAAGAGGAGTCTTTCGCCTCGATTTTACGCCATAACACCAATGCCTGCTGAGCCGTTTGCTCATGAAGGCCTTCATCTATTTTGGCAGCAATGTTGCACGCTGTCATAAGATGCGAGCGCCATGCACTAGTCCCGTTTGATTGGCGCTGTCCCGAAGAGCCGATACCGCCCGTGACGCGAGCCGCGGTTAACTCCGCTACAACTCGGGCCCTGGGACCTAGTTTCAAGGAGGTTTGTCTAATAAGAGCGATGTCCTTTGACTGATCTGCTGGACTTTGATTTTTATTTAATCTCGTGAGGGCACTTTTAAACTCATCGATCGTCTTTTTTTGCTTGGTATCGTCTTCAAAGAGCTCAAGCTTTTCATTGAGGATGCTGGACGTGGTGATAGGTTTCCAAGATAGGTTGAGTGGCAAGAGGGGGTTCATGGTTTGCCCGGCCCACGCACTGGTAGCGATAAGGATGCCTGTCAGAAACGATATCGAAGTAATCCGTGTTAACATCCGCTTTAGCTCCTCAATGTTTCTTCTCACTAAATGGTCGTTCATGGTCGGACTTTTTTCCTGATCGCGTGATAAGGGCCCAAAATTAGCCGGGTGACGTTTATCGTAAGATCCCGATATTTTTGAATAACATGGGGTGTATTCTAAAAAAATCTAAAAGGTTTTGCAACTTGGTCGAAAACCCCTTGCCGGCACTAGGTGTAGGCCAGGGAGGGGGATTATCATGCAAAAGCTAAGAGCCATTTTGAATGCAGCGTTGACTCGAAAGGCTTTGTGCGTGCGGCTGTCCTCCCAAAACCAACCAAAATATGTCTTCGCAGATCAGGTGGTGGAATCAGATCCTCAGACAATGTTGTCGGCTGAGGAGTTGGATCAAATTTTTGCCATGATCATGCCTGGTCAATCATTTGGTGACAAACCTCTGCTAACCGGCTCATTAAATGTCGGTGCTCAGGGTGTTTTGAAGTTAAGAGCATTTTCAAACCCATTAAGAATCGACATTTTTACACCAGCAGGCTTAAGTCTTTTTGATCAAATGGTGACCCCGATGGAGGACTCCAAACCGGCATTACCTCAGGTTGCGCCATTGCCGGTAGCCTCCGTTCCCGTGCCGCCACCACCGGCTCCAGTTAATAGTGTGCCGCCACCAGTGCCTCTTGCTGCTACTGTGCCACCACCCCCAGCACCCCAAGTGCCCCCTTTAGCGTCTATTCCGACGGAGGCTCCATCACAAGCTGCATCCACAGCTCCATCTGCTCCGGCGCCAGCGGTTCCTCTGTTTAGTGCAGGCACACCGCAGCCCTTGCCAGTGACTGAACCAAAGGCGGAGGCGCTTAAAGTTGAAACTCCGAAATCAGAAGTCAGTGGCGATGCAAAATCTGCTAGTACACCTGCAGCGCCAGACCTTGGTGGAATGTTCAGGAAAGCACCACCGACTGGAAAAAAAGCCGACAATCAACCAGCTAAAGCAAAACCGATGGCTTCTGAGGAGACACCCAGCCTGAAAACGGTTTCTCCGGCGTCGCCGGTGCAGCCGGCACCGTCCATGGTCGTCGCATCACCTGCGGTCAGCCCAACGCCTGAACCTAAAGTTGAAGAGATCAACTTTGGAAACAAAGACGCGTCAGAGGGAAGCGTCAGTCAGGGCCAGAACCCGATTGATGGCCTTCTTCGTGAAATGGTCAAAATGAAAGCCTCCGATATGCATTTAACCGTTGGACAGCCAGTTATTTACCGTGTCCACGGCGACATTGCACGAGTGAGTCAAGATCCGATTTCACCGGATATGATGCGGCAACTTCTATTACCGACAATGCCGAAAAGAAATCACGACGAGTTCTCTCGATCACAAGATACCGACTATGCCTACGAGTTGGCCAATATTGGACGATTTCGGGTCAACGTTTTCCGTGACCGAAACGGAGTGGGCGCGGTGATGCGTCATATTCCGTCTCAGATTCTGACGGCCGAGCAACTGGGGCTTGCGCCTGCGATCACTAAGTTGTGCACATTAAATAAAGGGCTTGTGTTGGTTACGGGACCAACCGGCAGCGGTAAGTCTACGACGCTTGCCGCTATGCTCGACTTAATTAACAAAACGAGAAAAGAGCACATTTTGACGATCGAAGATCCGATCGAGTTTGTTCACCCCCAGCAGCTTTGTCTGGTTAACCAGAGGGAAGTTCATAAACACACGGGTTCATTTGGGCGAGCTCTAAAAGCAGCCCTACGCGAGGACCCGGATATCGTTTTGATTGGTGAGATGCGAGACCTCGAAACTATTGCAATTGCGATCGAAACCGCTGAAACGGGTCACTTGGTGTTCGGAACCCTGCATACCACGACGGCGATGTCGACGGTTGATAGAATCATCGACCAATTTCCCGCCGATCGGCAGTCTCAGATACGTGTCATGCTGGCAAGTTCTCTGAGAGGTGTGGTTGCACAAACTCTTCTCAAAAAGAAATCAGGTGGCCGCGTTGCTGCCCATGAAATCTTGATCGCTAATGACGCCGTTTCTGCCATGATTCGAGAGGGTAAAGTGCAACATTTAGCTAACCATATGCTGACTCAAAAGCAAGATGGCAATCAGCTTCTTAATGATTCACTTCTTAAACTCGTACAAGACGGTCTCGTAGACGTTCAAGATGCATTCTTTAAGGCCGTTGATAAAAACGGGTTTTTAACGATGGCCAAACAAAGAGGCATCAACGTAAACTTAAACAGCGCGGCGTAGCCACAATTATTTTGCGGACTAACGAGGATCGGCTCAGCAATCTTTGAGGGCTTTCCATAGGGAGTTAAACGTCGCTCCCGTACAGCCGTAGTGTGCTCCCGGATAATCTCCCGACCAGTTCCAAATAGTGTTGAATATATCCAGGTGAGTGTATGGCCCGGATGAAAACTCCTTGAGAAAATGCGCTGCTACGTTGGAGCCGCCACCCATCGATGAGTGTGATGGCATGCGGCCCATGTTCGTGAGGTCAGCTGCATTGGTTTTGTTTCCCGCCAGAAATGGAAGGAAGTCATCCCAGAATGTGAACGATTCTCCGTAGGTATTACCGGCGCGTTGTAGAGAGTCCCTGAAACTATCACTTGCGAAATGGACTGGAGTAAAGAAGTTCGTAAATTGCCGAAGCGATGCCGTCGTGAGAGTGGCAGCCGTATAGGTATGGCGCGGTTTAAATTTATCTGACACGTATGACAACGTGTCGGCCAGGATGAGGCGGCCTTCAGCGTCAGTGTGTTCAATAATCACTGATTTGCCCTTGCGAGATTTTATAATTACGCCCGGCTTCATCGAATTGGCATCGATAGCATTTTCACAGGCGGGAATTGCTAAAACAAGTGGGCGCGTGTCACCGGCTGCGACGAGCCCCATGAAGATGGTGGACATCAGGCCCGCACCACCCATGTCGTTTTTCATACAGTTGACGAATGACTCGTGCGGCTTGAGATTGATGCCGCCTGAATCAAATGTAATCCCTTTACCGACCAATGCTAATGGTGCGGATCCAGTCTCTAGATTTTTAGTCACAATGTGAAGTCTTGGCGGAGACTTTTTTGCTCCCTGTCCCACAGCTAACAGTAAATTCATTTGTTCATCTTTAAGGCTACTTTCCTCAAGTGTCATGAACGAGCAGCCGTTTTTACTGGCAAAGTCTCGAAGGCGGTCCCCAATTTCAATCGAGGTTAATGAGTCTGGGTTCTCATTGACCCAGCGCCTAAATTCCAATTGCGCGGAAAAACGCGACTTGTAGTCCGGATCATCTTTGCTCGCCAGCCTTGGATCCGCGGCAAAAACTTTAATGCTCTCCCATTTTGAGGCTTCATAAAGTGGTTGAGCAAAAGCTGTGATGATATCTTCGGCGCGAACGATGGCCTCCGCTGAGCATCCTTGATCGAGGTAGATGATCAATTTTTTTAATGAGTAAGAACTTTGGAGAGTTTTGATCCATTCATGACTGACCCACCGCCGCTCAAGGGCGTTTGCACCGGGGGTTTTGAAAATCGGCATGATCCACGGGCGCTCAGTTCCGTTGAAGAAACCGCAGTGCACCTCAAGGTAGTGATATTTTCTGCTAAGTACGGGGGCCGAGTTTTTTTTAAGGGATTGGGCATCCTGAGACAAGCTGCCCTCTGGAGGCGTCAAAACAATCGTTAATTCATCTTGAGCGACGGTTTTACCCAAGTCTTTGAATGGTAAAGGAAGGATGTCAAAACTGCTCATCACGCGCACCTCGAGCTTCAAACAGTAAAAACAAGAGGTTCGCACTTTTTCTGGGGGATTGGCAAGCCGCCAGGTGCTTAAAACCAATATCCGACTTTAAACTTTAAGGGGTTCTAAGCAGGAGAGCCTTGGTGGGCTTGCGTTTGGCATTATTTATTCCTCATAATGGCCCGTAATAACTAGGGGAATTGAACCCAATAAAGTGATTCGATGAAACGCAATCTACTTGGAACAATATGAGCAGTATGTTAGAAATTAATGAGAAAGCATTTTTTGAGCAGGTTTTGCAAAAAATTTGGGCTTCCCCGGGAGAACACTTCATGTCACAGGCAACTAAACGCGCTCTCAAGAAGTCTGACATCGCAAAACAATTTATCAAAGCATCCTCGGTCGTATACGTCATCATGGCGTTCGTCGGTTTCGAAATTTGCTGGTGGTACCACCAAAATGTCCATGCCCTCCTTGGGCCAGTCAATTACGAACTTGGGATGACATTGGGGATTATTGTAGCGGCAGTACTTTTTTTAAATATTTGTCAGCGCTATATGGAACTCCAGTTCTCCTCCTATAAGAAGTTCAAAAAATCATTGGCGGCTATTTTCTCCGGACTGAATGTTTTTGGAGCTATTGTGTTGGCTCTTCTTTCGTCAGTGGGAGAAGAGCTTCTATTTAGAGGCGCAATCCAACCATTCCTAGGTGTGTGGATCACTAGCTTTCTTTTTGGGCTATTGCATCTTGACGCGGATGGGAATGTTTCTGTTTGGACCATTTGGGCGGTTGTGGCCGGTTTAATTCTTGGTGCGGTTGTCAATGTGACAGGCTCGCTGTGGCCCGCCATAGCAATCCATTTTTTGATAAATTTTATAGGGATCAGAGGTTTGTCCAAGATAGATCTGAGCGCTCCCGCTTTGATGCAAGATCCATCCACTAGGTAGTCTTTCAGTGCATGCTTAAAGGGCACCCTCATATTTGTTTGTTTCGCCCTGAGATTCCCCAAAACACGGGAAATATCGGCAGGCTTGCGGCAGCTACACAGAGCCGCCTGCATCTCGTAAGGCCTTTCGGTTTTTCTGCCAGTGATAGGAATTTGCGCCGAGCTGGTCTCGACTATTGGCCATTTTTGGACCTGGAAATTCACGATGATCTCGAGTCCCTCGTCAAGCGATTCGCGCC
>Ga0315901_10000035_pt1 | contig 180915 bp, 158 predicted proteins | sample LakEriMetagenome_10_FD_203761 | JGI IMG/M metagenome (GOLD analysis project Ga0315901, IMG submission 203761) | Freshwater fungal communities from buoy surface, Lake Erie, Ohio, United States - Buoy 2 MA116 | ecosystem: Environmental > Aquatic > Freshwater > Lake | place: USA: Lake Erie, Ohio... | reverse complement strand
GTCCGACCTCTGGGTTTTTAATGGAGACATTGAGAATCTAAGCTGTCTCGTTGAACAAGGAATTTCTAACAGCGATGTGGAAAGAATCCCCCGTCACAGCGTAGCTTGACGGTGGGAGTATGTCAATTTGCAGTATATGTTCAAGCCTATTTATAGGCACTGCGATTGTCTCCCTTTTTTGGGTTTATTTATTTCAAAAATTATCTCTTTATTTGTATATTTTTAAACTTGTATAAAATTGATTTAAGTTTTGTAAAAAATAGTTGACAAAATCCGATCGAGATCAAGGATAACCCTATCCTTAAGGTGGACAAAATATGGTAAGGTGGACTGAGTAATAAAACTTATCACTAAAATCAGTGACAAGTGCCAAATTCACCAGAGAAGGCTAAATATAACTATGTCCAAACGGTTTAAATTCGACTCCTCCGAGATGATTTATCTCACCGATAAACTGATGAATGCGGCCAGCAATCGTTACTCAATCGTCGTGCAAGTCGCTAGACGGGCCAAACGCGTCCGCTACGATACCGTAGAAAATATCGATGACCCGATGATTAAACCCGTCCAACGGGCCTTGATGGAAATGACCGACGAATTAACCGAACCGGAATTATTACGCGATTAATCCCCTAAAATTGCCGAGGAACCCCACCCCTAAACTTCATCCGGATTGATCCCCAGCGCTCTTAGTCTTTCCGCTAGTCGTTGGGCTTTTTGTTCCGCTTCCTGTTTGGCTAAACGTTCTTGCTGGGCATTCAAACGTTCTTGCTCGGCGATCAAACTTGCTTGCTCGGCCATTGCCGCTGCTGCCCTCGCCCTTTCCTCTGCGGTTAAATAGCGATTTCCCGATCGATCATACCAATACAGCCATTCTCGCACCCAAGCGATATGTTCTCCCTGCTCATATCCCAAGGCTAACCCGATTTCTGGCAACCATACCCGATTATTTTCAGGCTCTAAAAGCTCGTATTTCCCCGCTATCAGCTTATAAACCTCTAATCTCTCTCTATTTTTAAACCTTCCCCTTCTACCGCTCAAGGGATTATAAATTGCATAGTAGAGAACGCCTAGGGTTTGATAATCCGCTAACTTTCCCTCATATTCCCCGTTATATTTCTCGGAAATCACTTCCAGGGCCAATATCGGCATAATATAAGCTTCTTCCCAGAGAACATAGCTTAATCTTCCCCTTTCTCCGGTATCGTGTTTGACTCCAATGGCTAAAAATCCATCCGGTATGATTGCCGGTTCGTCGGGATTGTAATAAACTCCCATATCGACACCAAAATACCAATCATCCCGCTCCGCCCAAATAAATGCTAGTAAACTGAGTAATAGATTGGGAATATCGTTCTGTAACTGGTTATCCACGGCTGTTTCGTCAGAACAGGGTAATTCTTCGGCACTGGGAAGAAGGCGATTTTTATTGTAGGAAAGGTTAACCATAGCGATTGTTTTGACTAGGGAAATTACCAAGTATTCGGTTGAAAGTCGGCATCATTAATAATGACCACCGTATCCCCGGAGGGTTTAATCACAAATAGACCTTTTTTATAAGCGTATCGATCGATCCCCTGGTTGATTTCAATTCCCGCCACCGCACCGTAAGCTTGATAGTTTTGATAATGGGGAAAAGCGATTTTAAAACGGGTCAATTTTTCAATAAATTCATCCACATCATCTTTAGATAATCTAGATTTACATTCCACCACCACGAGATCGGTATCATCTACCGCTAGAATATCAATTTCCATGGCGATGCCCTGACGCTTGACTCTAGCGCGGGGATAAACTTCTTTAATATCGATGCCTTTTTCCTGAAAAAGCCGTAAAACCGCCGGTTCTACTAATTCTTCCACAAATCGACCCCAGCGAGTGGTGAGACTATCTACCGCTTTGCTGGTTCGTTCAACCGTCCGTTTCAGTTCTGCCATCGAGCGATCGCTTTCTAGCTTAGATTCGGCCAGGAGGTTCTCTATTTCGACTCTATGGCGATCATATTCCGCCTTGGATTCGGCAACCAGGCGATCATATTCCGCCTTGGATTGGGCAGCCCGGCGATCATATTCCGCCTTGGATTGGGCAGCCCGGCGATCATATTCCTCAGCCCGGCGATCATATTCCTCGGTGGAAGCGCGGAATAGCTGGTAAATATCCTCAAGAGTTACCGGTTCACTCATAGACTTACCTCTAAAACACCCCTGATCATTTTAGCGATTCTGTCGAAAAGCCGGACGAGAGCCAGAGAGCAAAACGGAAAGAAATATTAAGAATTATTTAAAAGACTTGACAAATGTGCGGGGGGGGGTACGGTTTTTCTGGAATTTACTTGGTTCCAAAACTTGCATAATCCTTACAACGCTCAAAGAGCTTGATTTTAGATGAAACTAACGATTATGGGCATTTTATCTGGGGTTGCCTTTGCGAATCTGGGCATCTCTGGCATTGCAGAAGCTTTTCAACTGATTCCTTCTGGTCTTAGTCTTGGTAATCAGTATCGCTTGGTGTTTACTACCTCCGGCACAAGAGATGCTACATCGACGAATATTGACGATTATAATACTTTCGTTACCACTCAAGCTAACCAGAGTAGCGCGCTGACAGCGTTGGGAACGACTTGGACGGCGATCGTTTCCACTTTCTCTACTAACGCACTCACCAACACGAGTACCGATCCATCCCCAAGCGGTGTTACTGGCGTACCGATTTATTTGGTGTCGGGTCTTCGTGTCGCTGATTCTTACGACGACCTGTGGGATGGTTCCATTCAGAACCCGATTTATAGTGACGAGACGGGAAGCAGTGCCTCGTTGGGTGCGAACCAGGCCGTATGGACGGGTACGAATCCAAATGGCGGAACAGGGACGGGTTTAGGGACGGTTTCTTGTGGTCTTAATCTAATTAGGGGCTGCTGAAAAAGTTTTTCGTGGGGGCAGGGTGTGGGGTGTGGGGTGTGGGGTGTAGGGTTTTACCGATTTTGAGGTAGTCAGTTACCTAATTTTCAGGGAAAAAGTACCTGAATTTTACCCCCGATCCCTCCAATGGTCGGCACTTTTTGAGGTCAAAAAAGTCTAAAAGCCTTATCCAACAAGGTTTTTAGATTTATTCAGCAAACCCTAATTAATCCTTGCCCGAACGTGGGGAACGCTGGAGCCACTAATTTTGGGTGGATCAGCTTGACTAGCAGTAATAATCTCCTTCAGAATTTCCACTTGTACGGAATCTCTTCGGTGCTGACGGTTCCCACCCCGACTGCGACCACTCCAGAACCATCTAGCCTTCTCGGTTTTATCACCTTGGGCGGATTAATGCTAGGGGGTACCGTCCGCAAAGCGCGGAAGTAATACCTACAAGGGAGAGGAGGCGAGGGTTTCCTCTCTCGAAGCGGAGGTTTTCGATACTTTATTTGGTATCATCGAAAATTTGGGTCTGAAACCCCGTCGTTCTACGACGGCTTTACTGTTAAATATTAGCGCATTTACAAAATATATGCTAAAATGTGAGACATGGAAAAAGCTTATTCTTACCGATTTTACCCCACACCCGAACAAGAGTCGCTATTGCGGCGCACATTGGGCTGTGTAAGATTAGTTTACAATAAAGCTCTCCATCTCAGAACACAAGCATGGTACGAAAAGCAAGAAAGAGTAGGCTACGCTGAAACTTCTTCAATGCTAACCGAGTGGAAAAAACAAGAAGAATTAAACTTTCTCAATGAAGTAAGCTGTGTACCCTTACAACAAGGGTTAAGACATTTACAAACAGCTTTTACCAATTTCTTTGCTGGTCGGACTAAGTATCCTAACTTTAAGAAAAAACATCAGGGAGCAAGTGCCGAATTTACCAAGTCTGCTTTTAAATTTAAAGACAGACAAATCTATTTAGCTAAATGCACAGAACCTTTACCCATTCGATGGTCAAGACAAATCCCAAAAAGCTGTGAACCAAGCACAGTAACAGTCAGATTACATCCTTCTGGACGTTGGCATATCTCAATAAGATTTGATGACCCAACGATTAAGCCTTTACCAGTAACAGATAAAGCCATTGGAATTGACTTAGGAATTAGTAGCCTAGTAATTACCAGCGACGGCGATAAAGTATCTAATCCTAAGCATTTTAACAAGCATTATCGGAGACTGCGAAAGGCACAAAAAAATCTTTCTAGAAAACAGAAAGGGTCAAAAAATCGGGAAAAAGCAAGAATCAAAGTAGCCAGAATTCACGCTCAAATCACCGATAGCAGAAAAGACCATTTACATAAGCTAACCACTCAATTAGTTCGTGAAAACCAAACGATTGTGGTTGAGAATTTAGCCGTCAAGAATATGGTCAAAAACCCGAAATTATCTCAGGCAATATCTGACGTTAGTTGGGGAGAAATCACTCGACAATTAGCCTATAAATGCCGTTGGTATGGGAGAAATTACATCGAAATAGATAGATGGTTTCCTAGCTCTAAAAGGTGTAGTAATTGCGGGTATATTGCTGAGAAAATGCCGTTAAATGTTCGAGAATGGGATTGTCCAGACTGTGGGACTCACCATGACCGAGATATTAACGCCAGTAAAAACATTTTGGCCGCAGGGCTTGCGGTGTCAGTCTGTAGAGCGACCATAAGACCAGAACAGAGTAAATCTGTTAAGGCAGGTGCGAAAAATCCTTCGGGAAAGAAGCAGAAACCCAAATCGTGAGGTTTGGGAATCGCCGTCCGTTTACGGAGGCGAGGATGTCAATGATGCCAATTCTAGCAGATAGCCTCGAGGCGCTCTGACCAAGGTAGCCCTGGCAGCGATAACCACAGCGCGCAACTTCCGCAAGAATGCTAATATAAAAAAGCTATTGGCTAATTTTTTCCTATTTTAACTCGCAATATGCTCCCGTCTAATCTCGATCGCATCGTCGAACGCCTCAAACGCCGTACCGATCCTAAGCAAAAATACGAACAATTACTAGCTTTTGCTAAAAAACTAGAACCAATACCAGAATCTGCCAAAATACCCGCTAATAAAGTTCATGGCTGTGTATCCCAAGTTTATATCACTGCCGACCTCGAAAATGGCCAGGTTTGGTACAAAGGGGATTCCGACGCGCAATTAGTCAAGGGTTTAGTTGCTTTGTTAATCGAGGGTTTCAATGGACTGACTCCCACGGAAATCCTGCAAGTCACCCCGGATTTTATCGAAGAAACCGGCTTAAAAGTCAGTCTTACCCCTTCCCGCGCCAACGGATTTTATAATATTTTCCAATTAATGCAGAAAAAAGCTCTCGGTTTTCAGTTGGGAATGTCCGCTTAGATACCTAGTTTTCTGGTTCCGGTTCCTTTGATTCGGGAATCTCGCAGTTTTGGAAACGAGTATCCACCAGCGAACGCGTACAGCCCCAATTACTCGGTATTCCCGACGGCCAACCCATCCGCAAAGCTTCCGGACAGATGGCCATCACCGTTAACTGACAGTCAATTAACTGAAAACCCTCTTTCTCACACTGTTTGAGACTGTGTTTGAGAATAGAATCATTGTTAAATTCGATGGTTTTATTGCACTGAATACAGACCAAATGATGATGGTGGTGGGGATAGGGTTGATTGAGTTCGTAGTGTTTATGACCTTCGGCCAATTCCAACTCCCGCAAAATCCCCATCCGCGACATTAGTTTAACACTGCGGTAAATTGTCGATAAACTAATTCCTTCCCCCCGTTTGTCCAGTAATTCCTGCAATTCCTCAGCACTGAGATGATTGCCTTTCGGTAAATTCTGGAAAACGTGCAGAATTTTCTCTCGCTGGGGAGTTAAGCGCCACCCCCGCGCGTTGAGTTCCGCTTTCAGGGAGGAAGCAGTGTAGGCAGACATAAGCGATCAACTCTCAATAAAAGCTATTTAATTGACAATGATAGTCGTTTCGGCGAGCCATTGGCAACAATTTTAAGTAGTTGAAAATTCCCCCAGCATTCGAGTATGAAAAATTACTATGAAGTCCTCCAAATTCCCCGTAATGCCAGTAATAATCAAATAAAAGCCGCTTTTCGTCGTCTGGCCCGGCAATATCACCCCGATTATAATCCCGATGATCCGGAGGCAGTGACAAAATTTCGGGAAATTGAACAAGCTTATCGGGTTTTGAGCGATAAAGAGAAAAGAAAAGAGTATGATCGCAGTTTATCCCCGGAAATACCCACTTTTCACCCCAGTGCCGAGGATTTTTATCAGCAGGGATGGCGCTACGCTCAAGAGAAAAATTATCAACTAGCGATCGCATTTTACCAGCAAGCGCTCGCAATTAATCCGCAATTTTGGCAGGCCTATCTGCAACGGGCGGAAGTTTACTACTATAATCAGCAGGATCGGCAAGTTTTGAGCGATTGTCGCCAAGTTTTGCAGTTAAAACCCGATTGTTCCCAAGCTTACTATTACCTCGGTTTATCCCGTCAACGACTCGGTTACACCCAATCCTCCCTAGAAGCTTATGGCAAAGCAATCGCTATTGACCCAAATAATCCCCAATTCTATTATCAAAGAGGATTAGCTTTAGAGGAACTCTCGGAACTGCCGGCAGCACGAAAAGATTTCCAAATAGCGGCCAATAAATTTAAGCAACAGGGAAATTTTCGCCGCTATCATGCCATTGCAAATAAATTAAGAGACCCTCAGAAAAGTTATCGACAACGGCAATCAATCAAGTGGTCAAAAACTCTTTTTATTGTTTTTGATTTGCTGAAAATCTCTTTTTCATCTTTGCTCAAACCCAAGACCGGTCTAGCAGAGGCTTTTTTAAAGTTCAACCGTAATCAGGCTTTAGCTACGGGTGTATTGGCAGCAATCATCAGCAGTTTTTTCATCGCTTTGACTTGGCAAAACTGGACAGTTAAATCCGAGTTTTTACTGTTACTAGGCTGGGCAGTATTTCCTTTTATTATTCTGACTTTATCTAGTTGGTTGGGCAGAAAATTAAGTAATAAATATGGTAGTCTCACCGGCGATATATTTTTAGCTGGCCTGATAATTTTGCCCTTTTCCCTCGTCATTTTGCTCACTTCCTATTTATCCATAAATGGCGATATTATCGGCGCAATTATCGGTGTAACCGGCGGTTATCTAACCGGAATGCTCTACTATGGTTATCGCCATTTATCCAATATTTCTTCGCCGATCTCTTTACTTTTACTCCCTTTTGTGCTAGGTTTTCTTACGGTTAATATCTGGGGAGTTTATTATTATCTCTAAATCTTCTGGGGTATTACAGTTAAATAAAATCTCGGAATTATCGATAATTAATTCCTCCACCACAGAGACATTTAACCATTTTTGAAAAGAAGTTCCCCCTTGCTGAATATAAGTCTGCAAAGATTCTAAACAACGACGATGATAGAAACCACAGAGAGGTTCCCAACGCTCACCGCACCGGGGAACCAAAGCGATGGCATTTTCTGGTACAGTGGCTAATAATCTTGACCATCCTTGAATAATTGGGGGTGTTAGTAAAGGTAAATCGCAAGGGAGCAATAAAACCCAATCGGTTGATACAAAAGTTAATCCCAAGGCAAAGGCCAATAAAGGACCCCTAGTGGGGAGAGGTTCCTTGATTATCCGGCAGCATTGGGGAATGATAAGTTCATAAGGTTCTGGCCAAGGCGTAATCACAGACACCTGTACTGCACAATCTTGGGCAATTAAACAAGTATTCTCTAGAAAAGAGAGACCCTGAAAAGATAACAAAGCTTTATCTCGTCCCATACGAGAACTTTGGCCACCGGCCAAAATTAACGCAGTTAAAGCAGTAAAATCACTCATAATCACCAGTTCTAAAGGATAAACCACAGAGGCACAAAGAACACAAAGAAAAAGACAGACTCGATCAGTGAAGACTATCTATCAGATAAAGGACAAGAGAGCCTACTAATCTAGCCAACTTGCTCAAATCCATGCTAGTCTCTTGATAATTAATAATATCTTCATAACATAAGCACTAGATGAATTCCAATTTAATCAAAGTTCCCTTTGTCGATTTGACTTGGCAAAATCAGCCCCTACAAGCAAAAATTACCGAGGCCATCCAAACAGTTATCGACCGGGGAGATTTTGTTTTAGGTCAAGCTTTAGCCGAATTTGAAACCGCCTTCGCCCAAGCTTGCGGAGTCGAGTATGCTGTGGGAGTAGCTTCCGGCACTGCCGCTCTTGCCCTTGCTTTACAAGCTTACGGCATCGGTGCCGGGGATGAAGTGCTAGTCCCCGCTAATACCTTTGTCGCTACCCTCATGGGTGTTATTCAAGCGGGAGCCAAACCGATTTTAGTTGATTGTCACCTCGATACGGCCCTAATTGACCTTGCGGCGGCCGCCCAAAAAATTACCCCCAAAACCCGCGCCATTCTACCCGTACACCTGTACGGACAGATGGTATCACCCCAACAATTACAGGATTTTGCCCGCAGCTATAATCTGATTATCTTTGAAGATGCAGCCCAGGCCCATTTAGCCAGTAGAGAAGGTTATCGCGCCGGCAGTGTCGGTGTGGCGGCGGGGTTTAGTTTTTATCCCAGTAAAAATTTGGGTGCTTTTGGCAATGGCGGAATGTTAGTGAGCAATGATCCTGAAATTAGCCAAAAAGCCCGCAGTTTAAGAAATTATGGCGCACCGAGCAAGTATTTCCACACCGATATCGGCACTAATAGCCGTTTAGATAGCATACAAGCCGCCATTTTAAACATTAAATTACCCCATCTGGAAAGTTGGAATCGCTCCCGTCATCGAGCGGCAAGACAATACGACCGGCTTTTGGCTCCTTTAGCCGATAAGGGCATTTTACCCATACGAGACGAAACCGAAACCGGTCATGTCTATCATCTCTACGTTATTCGCATTCTCCCCCATTGTCCCGTTGAGCGCCAACAACTACAAGAACAATTAACTGCCGTCGGTATTCAAACCGGCATTCATTATCCGATTCCCTGTCATCTGCAACCGGCCTATCGCTACCTGGGTTATCAACAGGGAGGCTTTCCTAATGCAGAGATTCTCTGTGAAGAAATTGTCTCTCTCCCCATGTACCCCGGTATCAGGGAGGAGCAAATTGAAATGGTTGTTGAACAGATTACTGCGATCATCGGGTAACATAAATTCAGAATTTGTCACTAAATCGCTCTGTCCTATGGGTATTAGTCCTTCCCTATCCCCCGTCTCCCAGAAAAATTGGCAATCTTGGCTGATTATCGCTTTCTTGGCGGTTATCTACGGTCCGGTGATCTTTCATTGGTACGACGGTTGGCTGAATAAATCGATCAGCATCGAACACGAATACTTTAGCCACGGCTTGATCGGCCTTCCCTACGCCGCCTATATTGTCTGGCAGAATCGTAAAAAATGGCAGCGCCTCGAAGATCGCTCCCATCCCCTCGGAGCGTTTTTGTTAACCCTAGGAGCGATTTTTTATCTCCTCGGTTCCTCCCTTTGGGTTAGTATATCTTTTCCGATTATTTTAGCGGGCATCTGTCTCTGGTTAAAAGGAACGGAAGGTTTTAAATTACAGGGATTTCCCCTACTTTTAACAGCTTTAGCGACTCCTAATCCTATCCCCTACCTGATCACTCCCTATACCCTACCCCTACAGGTTTTTATTGCCGCTTGCGCCGGTTTTATTCTTCAGCAAGCGGGCTTAGATGTCTCCGTTGACGGTATCTATGTAGCGGTAGAAGGTAGGATGGTGGAGGTCGCCCCCTACTGTGCGGGGCTGAAAATGTTATTTACCAGTCTTTACGTCACGCTGCTGCTGCTCCATTGGACAGATACCATCGAAAACGGTCGTAAAACCCGCTTTATGCTCCTCAGTGCCTTTGGAATTAGTGTCGGGGCTAATATCGTTCGTAACTCGCTTTTAGCCTGGTTTCACGGCACAGGACAAGAGGCAAACTTTAAATTACTCCACGATAGCTGGGGGGGTGATTTATACTCCGTCTTTATGTTATTACTGATCCTTTTGGTCTTCCAAATCATGCAGTATCGGGACGCAGCCAAGAAACAGTCCCTAGCTCAAGAGGAAGGTAACAAAGGTGATTAGTCAAAAAATTCCAGCCGAGGTAACTTTAGTGTTAGATAAAATCAAAAAAAAGCTACCGGGTAATTATCTACTCCTGTTGTGCCTGCTGCTGCTATTGATTTTAGGGGGTATCTTGCCCAATTTAATTTCTGGCCATTGGTCTTGGGTGGAGCAACCGAGAATCGGTAATATGCAGAAAATGCAGGCCTTACAAAAATCGGGAATCGAGTTCTCTGACCTGAAAACCATCGACCAGAGCCAAGTAGAAATCGGTGAGGGAAAATGGTCGGTACAAGTGGTGGAAACTCCTGAAGGCAAGAGGATCACCGTGCTTTTAAAGCCACAGATATACTATAAAAATCAACCAGGATTAGAATGGTCGGATATCAGTTCGATTAGTCGTTGGAATCAGGGGGAAACAACCGAGCTATCAATTCCCACCCGGTCGGGAGGAAAGGCCACGGCTCGATTCTATCGGGCTTGGACACAAAACACCTTTGCCGTGGTGCAGTGGTATGCTTGGCTAGGTGGTGGTCATTACGATTCCTCTGTTTGGTATTGGCTTGACCAATGGGCGCAATTAAAAAGACAGAGAGTACCCTGGATAGCCGTTTCCTTAGTGATTCCCTTAGAACCGACGAAAGAACTGCAAACTCTCACTCCCTTTGCTCTCAATCTCGCCAAGGAAGTTCAAAGTAACTTAGAACAAAATGTCTTAAGTCAATTAACTTCTCTCCCTGAGTCTAAAAAAGAAAAGTAGTTTTTCTGCTCCTAACCATCTCTTTAAAAAAAACTAGCTCAAGGCACTTTTCTAGCCCTTAATAGCTTCTTTGTTCCTCTCCCACTAGGTATAGCCATTTCAGATAAGTCTGATACAATCTAGACCAGTGAAACCCTTATGAACTCTGGCATTGATATTCTCAATCTTAATTGAAATGACTATAACTCCCAGAAAATAAATTATCATCGTCAGAACCCAAAAATTGACAGATCTGTATGATTCCACCAACGCTCAACAAGTTTTTGCCAGTTAGTTTATTGAGAACCGGGGCCATAGCCCTATCAGGGTTGGGTCTGACAGGGTTCTTGTGGATAATTGACTCCGAGAGCCTCAAGGCCCAGGGTCCTTTGTCCATACCCCAGACTCAACCGGGGGCCGGGTTGGAATTTTTGCCCCCCCAACCCCCTAATCCCACCTTTCCTGAAAACACGATTCCCCCCGCTGGCTACAGTCCACCGGGTTACTCTCCCAATAATCGCCAATTCCGACAAATTCAGTCCTATCGACTCGATATCGGCGATCAAATTACTGTCTCGGTTCCCGATTTTCCCGAATTTAATTCCTCAAGTCCTGTGGATCCCGATGGTAATTTTCTGGTGCCGATTTTAGGGCGTATTCCCGTGTTGGGCTTGACTTTAGACGAAGTGCAAACTAAAATCCGCCTGGAATTGGGGCGAAAATACTTGCGGGAGGAACCAGAAGTCATTGCCTTTCTAACCGGTCCGCGTCCCGTCCAGTTAACCATTCTGGGAGAGGTACAGCGACCGGGGTTTTATAGTGTTGCTCCTAATACTCCCCTAGCGCAGGTACTTTTGGCCGCGGGTGGCGGCACCCCCAGAGCCGATCTGCGTTCGATCGTTGTCCGTCGGGTTTTAGTCGATGGTACAGTATTAGAGGAGAAACTTGACCTTTATACTCCCTTAATTAAAGGGGAACGCTTGCCAGATCTGCGTCTGCAAGGGGGCGATGCCGTGATTGTTTCCAAGTTAGAAGTGGGCCAAGAGACGGGATATAATGGCACATTGGTGGCGAGAACCACCCTCGCCCAGCAGAATATCACGATCAGGGTTTTAGCTCCCTTAGTTCCTTCGGGAATTGCCCTGAGAAATGTTTCGATTCCTAATGGCAGTACCTTCCTCGATGTGGTGGCTAGTTTACCGGTTTCCGATCGCCTGCGGATTAATGTCAATGAAGTGTCTCTGCTCCGTTTTGATAGTGCCAAAGGGGGAATTGTTAGTCAAACTTTGAGTCCGATAGCGGCAGTTAGAGGAGATATCTCGCAAAATGTTCCCTTAGAAGATCAGGACGTAATTATCGTTACCCGCACCCTATTAGGGGAAATTTTCGCCGCTTTTAATATTATTACCCAACCCATCCGGGATATTACGAGTTTTACCAATACAATTCTCAACCTTAGCAATCAATTCGATAACTTCCGATAATTGAGGGGCAACTCGCTCCCTTCACTCCTGAACACAACTTCATAGTCTAGGATTTCAAGGGAGAGAATAACTCTTGACCGCTAAAATGTAAAGAATCTGGGAATACATTAAAAAGCTATGGCTCTACCAATTGTTAAACGATTTCTCATCTCGCTAGATCAGAACAAATTTGTGGGAATATTCGTCTTCCTCGTCTGTTTAGGCGGTTCTGTGATCTTTGCTCTCCTACCCGATCCTGAGAAACCGCCCACCTTTTATCGAGCGGTGGGACAATTGGCCTACCGGGTGCCGCCGCCGGCTTTTACCAGTACAGGAACCAAACTGCAAGAACAAGGGCGAGCTATTAACCGCGATTTACTGCTGTCTCCCCGGGTATTGGTCAATACAGCCCAAAAACTGCAATTTAATCAGGAACAGATCGTTAAAATTCGCGATCAAGATTTGAAAATCACCTTCCCTGGTGAAGCGGAGGGACAAAAAAATAATAGCGACCAACCTCAAGAGATACTTTTAGAGTTAATGTCCGACTCCCAGTCCAAGGCGGAGTTAATTCTCGAAACCTTGATGAAGGAAATGGTGGAATACAGTCGCTGGCTGAATACTTCCCAGTTACGGGCCCGCATAGAAGCTCTCAGTGTCCGACTTAACGAAGTCCAAAAAGATTTAACCAGAGCCGAAGAAAAGTTTTATCGCTACATTAGTACCCAGGGTTCAGATTTATTGGCGATTCAAGATGGGAGTTTATTCGCCGCTATCACCAGTAGTCAACAGCAACAGCGAGAAATTCGCCTAGAACTGCAAGGCATTCAAGGACAGATTAATAGTCTGAGTAAACAACTCGATTTAACCCCCGATCAAGCTTACACCTCCTCGGCCCTTAGTGCCGACCCGATTATTGCCAGTATCCGAGCGCAGATCTTGGGTACGGAAGCCCAATTGGAGCGACTACAGAAGGATTTACGTCCCGAACATCCCACCGTAGCTAAATTACGCAAAGAACAGGAAGTTAACGAATCTCTCTTACAAAAAAGAGCCGCCGAGGTGATCGGAAAAGATGGCATCCTGACCGATCTTCCCAGCAGTCGCATCCGTCAGCAAAGTAATCTCGATGCCACCCGTCAACAACTAGCGGCTCAATTAGTCACCCTGCAAACCCAGCGCGAGGGTTTAATGAAACAATTAGAATCCTTAGTGACTCAGGAACAGCAATTACGCTCCCAATACGAGAAATTCCCCGATAAACAGCTACAGCAAGCTCGTTTAATCCAAGCCGTCGCCTTTCAACGGGGTATCTACGAGAATATTCTCAATGCTCTGGTGGATGCTCAGGCCGCAGAAGCGGAAACCGTGGGTAGTCTCACCGTCGCCCAAACGCCAGTTGCTGAACGGATCGAACAGGTGTTTAACCGCAAGAATCGTACCTTGATTCTCTTGGTGGGTGCTGGTTTGGGAACTTTAGCCGGATTGGGCGTGATTCTCCTGTTAGCAGTGATCGATGATCGCCTGCACAGTCCCCAAGAATTGCGGGAAGCTTTGGTTAGTCGGGATATACTACTCTTAGGACAATTGCCCATTGTCCGGAATTTAGAGGGCGAGGAAATCGAGCCGATTCTCGCCGATGCTAATGCCAATTATCTCCCCTACTACGAACGTTTACGCAGTACCCTGCGACTTGTTGGCGGCGGCGAAACGGTGAAAGTAGTTGTTGTCACCAGCATTACTGGCGGAGAGGGGAAAACCGCCACTGCCTATAATCTGGCGATCGCTGCGGCTTTAGCGGGGCGACGGACTCTGTTAGTAGAAGGAGATCTGAGAAGTCTTTCCAAAGCTGAAAAAATCGGAGTCATTCCCGATCCTAATTCTTTCCGAGAACCCCTACTTTACTACGGGGCAAAAAGTAAATCGGTCCGTCTGGCCCCAAATATTGAAAACCTTTCCATTTTGCCTAGTCCCGGTCCGCAAAAACAAGCGGCAGCTATCATTGAATCGAGCGAATTACAATTAATTCTCAAAGATTCTCGCGGCCGTTTCGATCTGGTGATTGTCGATACGCCTTCTCTGTCTAGCTGTAATGATGCGCTTCTCTTAGAAGAACTAGCAGACGGGATTATTCTGGTAACGCGCCAGGCGATCACTCGTTCTAGTCTCTTGAGTGAAGCAACTGACCAGTTAGCAGAAGCGGAGGTGAAAATTTTAGGGGCGGTGATTAACTACGTCGATATTACAATGAGTCTCAACACCGCCGAACCGGAACTGCCAGCTTTGATAGTTCCCTCAACACAGGGACAAACAGAGGTGGAGGAAGTGAAAGTGGAGGTGTAAATGCGGTTAGATTTGACAAAATCTTCTGGCTCGATCGAATTGTGGTTCTTGCCAAGAAAAAGCAAAATGACTGATACCATCTATTGTGGGAAAAGCGATCCGAATCGCTTCCATTTGTACTTCTAAGGAGGGACGATTGTTATAGGGTTGTCCCCATAAACCCGCTAAAGCTGGGATAACAGGAGTTTGATTTCCCCTGCTTGCCACTACTCTTTTGATCTGATTAACTATACAGGTGGTATCGTTACAATTAGCGTAGGACATGGGATGCCATTCTAGGGAAGCGGGAAAACTATCCCAAGCTTGTAAACGAGAATCAAAACCTTGATTACCCACAAGACGATTCCCATCAGGAAAAAACACTGCCCCGGCGGGAATTCCCTGACGTTCCACTAGGGCGGAAAAATAACTAATATAATCAATTACACCCTGGGCAGCATGGGCAACCGCTAGGAACCAAAGTTCTAATTTGAGGCGATCAAAACGGGTTTTAACTGATTGTTTCATCTCCTCCTCTAAAGGTATTCTTCCTTGCCAAAGAGGGGCGGTTTCTTGGGGATAAAGGAGGTCGGCTTCGACGATATCATCGGGGGAAATTTGCCCACGAGTCAGATAGCGATCGATTAAAAATTTGCCCTTATTATTCAATCCTCGATTAATGAAAGCTTGTCGGGATGCTGGACTAAAAATCCATAAATCTTTGACATCATCAGCAACAGAATCGACTCCTGTTCCTCTGGGATAGCGAATATAATCAAATAAAACTCCATCGGGACGACGTTGTAAAATGGCTTCTAGGAGAATTAAATAATCCTGTCGCGCTTGATTACTGTAGGGATCGACAAAAGTTTGGGATTGATCATCGACAAAAGAGGTGCTATCTTGTCCTTTACCATTGCGTGCTAACACCTCCTGTCGATCGGGTTTCAAGCTATAAGCATAGCCAAAATTGAGGCTAAATAACCAAGCATAAACCTTTAAACCGCGTTTATGTCCCTGTTCGATCGCCTGTGCTAATAAATCGACATTTCCGGCACTGGGATTTTTAATGACGCTATCCCAAACGGTGGGATTATTGTTAGGAGGTAATAGGACTTGACCATCGGCAAAAACTTCCAGATAAACTGTATTATAACCTTTGGCCACGATGCGATCGAGGATACTTTCGATCGAGCCTGGACGGGTATCACAGGAGTAGAGACGTAACCAGATCGCCTGTTCCTGTAACCAATGTCGGGACCGACAAAAGCGCAATTGTTCAGCATATTTCTGCAATAAAATGTTATATTCTTGGGGCGAAGTTTGACGCAGATTTTCTTGTTGTTTGATTTCTGATTCGGACAGTTGACAATTATCATTGACAGCGAGGCTAGAGTTAATCCCTAGATGACTACTCCAGAGGATTGTAGCGAGGAAACAGGATAGAGATCGCAGACAATTAATTTTCTTTAACATAGTTGTTCACAGCGTTTGCTATTTTTTTATTGTTGGCACTTTCAGATAAATAGGGTCTGCTGAAAAAGTTTTTCCTGGGGGTAGGGTGTGGGGTATGGGGTGTGGGGTGTAGGGTTTTACCGATTTTCAGGTGGTCAACTACCTAATTTTCAGGGAAAAAGTACCTCAATTTTCCCCCTGATCACTCCCATGCCTGGTACTTTTTGATTGACAAAAAGTCTAAAAGTCTTACCCAACAAGGTTTTTAGATTTATTCAGCAGACCCTAAATAGCCATTTTTCAGGAGAAAAGCGCTCAGGGCAGTGGGAAAGTCTGGATATTTGCCGATCACTGTACTTTCGCCATGGATATCGAGACCCCAATCGGAGTTTTTATCGTAATTAGCGAGGAGAAATTGCCAAGCTTCTTCGTATTCTCCTAGGAGAATTTTTTGGGCCACATAACCGGCCAAAATGCCATTAACTTCGGCCTTTTCTTTTTTAGCTAACTGCAATGCTTTCAACATTTCAGCTAAAGTTTTTCTTAATTTTTGAGGATATTTTCTGGTGACATCTGCTAATTTACCCTGTTGAAAAGTATAAATTCTGGAGGGAGGAAAAGAGGCGGCGTAGGAACTAAAAGCATACAAAAAAGCATTATCAACGGTGACAAATTCGTAATTATTATCTCCATCTAAATCTTCAAAGGAACCACCACTACCATCTAAAAACCCCGTTTCTTCTCTAATAAATTTATCTTTTTGCCAAGTATAAATTACCAAGGATGTGCAGCAGTGAGCGCCGCCGCTATAGGTGGAGACAATAATCTCATCAATGCCATTATTATCTAAATCTCTTAATTCAACATAGCCAGATCCAAAGGCACTATAACCACTATTTTGCTGATAAATTTGCTCGTTATAAAAGATTTGATAAGAAACATTATTAATATCAGAATTATCATCAATTCTCTCATTCAGATTCCTGGGTTGATAGCTAACTTGTACCTTAATTTTCCCCGATCTAACCACTTGATTTGTGAGGGGTTGACTGGCATCAAAATCGAGTTTAGTCACGGCTAAACTCGCGGCTGCATTGCCCAAGAATTGAGATAATAAGCAGCAAATAAAGCAAGTTTTGCTAATATTCATCGGCTGATTCACAGAGAGAGATTAATATCAGTGTAAGTAGCTGGTTATAATTAAATTAAAAATGGATTTTAGGTTCGATCCCCCCTGCCCCCCTTAATAAGGGGGGTGCCGATAGGCGGGGGGATCTGAAAGTTTTTAATACCCACCTACTTATCTTACTTATTCCTCCCGACAATCAGCCGTGAACTTTCCGAGTGTTGCCCCTTGCAAGAGTGCAGGAGTGCCTGATCTCAACCGGCAATTTAAATGCGCGGGCAGCCCATCTATTCCAAGGTTTTAACGCTCAAAACTTGGGGGGGTGTGGCATCGGGGGGATAGAGAAAATCGAGATTAATGTCGCGTCTGGCTCCGGGGGGAAGTTCCACCTGTACTAAAGCTTCTCCCTGTTGTCCTTCCCGTTGAACGAGATGGAAAAAACGTTCCTCGGTGCGTCCCAGGGCGTTACGATAGGTAACGCGCACGGCCCCCCGGAAAAATACCGGTCCCTGGACGGGTTCAACAAATAACAAGCGATCGAGATAATTGTCTTCTTTAATGGGGGTTTGAATACTCAAAGCCACCACCTGGGTTTTGCTAGTGTTGTTATATAGAGGTAAAGTCAGATAGTAGTGAACACCGTAGTTACCGTGAGCTTTGAAAGCCGTATCGGGATAACGCACTAACATGGGGGCGCTTTGAATTTGTCTGGTTCCGAAAGTAGCTGCCGTCACCGTACTTAAAGGATAGGCAAAAGCTTGACCGGGTTGAGGAATGGTGAGATTAATTCCCCCTTTGGGATCGACAATGCGGGTCGCCCATTCCGAACCGACAGAAATTCCGGCGACGCGACCATAAAAATTTCTTCTTCCGGGGGACCATTGATCGGGGGGAGTGGGGGGAAAATCGCGAGGAGCGGCTAAATCACCTTTAACTAATAGGGTACGCCATTCTTCTAGGGTAGGGGGACGAAAGGTTTCTATTTCCCGATCTTCGATTTTGACTTTTTGGGGAACTTCGTAGAGGGCTAAATTGGCCATATAGACGGGTCCATCGCTGTAGAGACGTAGGAGGGTCGATCGGGCGCTACTTCTGGGGATAACCAGATCGAAGAGCATCCGACTTTGGCCTGGGGGAATGACGATCTGGGTGGGAAATTGGGTATCATGGCGACGACGCATGATATCGCTGGCTAAACGGGAACCAGGACCAGAAAAAACCCGGCCGTTGGGATCTTCTACCAGAGAGGGTAAATCGACAAAAGGGGCATCAGCGGAGGTGACGTAACTGACTCCTTGCAGGATGCGGATAACGAGGTTTCTGGAGGTGGGATTAGTAACGATCAGGCCCTGGTGTAAGTCGCGATCGGGATCGGTTTGACGGGCGATGTGGTGGGTGAAAACGTCAAAACGTCCTTGTAGGGGATGATTGAGATGGGCTACGGGATAACGTTTTCCTTTGCCGGGGAAAGTGGAGAGGAGAATTCCCTCTTTTTCTACGATTTCGGGACTATTGCTATTAAAAACTAGAACATCATTCAATTGACCGGGCAACTGACGCACTTCCTGATATTGGGTGATTAATTTCCTCTCTATCTGGGGCAGAACCGAGGCGGACTGAGCTAAAAGAATAGTGGGTAAGAAAGAAAGCATAGAGATTCTATATTTATAGGATCTAATTAAGGGTGAGTCGATGGAGAGTTGACATCCTCACCGCCGTAAACGGACGGTGATTCCCAAACCTCACGATTTAGGTTTCTGCTTCTTTCCCTTGCGGGGTTCCGCACCTGCCTTAACAGATTTACTCTGTTCTGGTCTTATGGTCGCTCCACAGACTGACACCGCAAGCCCTGCGGCCAAAATATTTTTACTGGCGTTAATATCTCGGTCATGGTGTGTCCCACAGTTCGGACAGTCCCACTCTCGAACATTTAACGGCAGCTCTTTCACAATATACCCACAATTACTGCACCGTTTAGAACTGGGAAACCATCTATCTATTTCGATGTAATTTCTTCCGTACCAACGGCATTTATAGGCTAATTGTCGGGTGATTTCTCCCCAGCTTACATCAGATATTGCCTGAGATAATTTCGGGTTTTTGACCATATTCTTGACGGCTAAATTCTCAACCACAATCGTTTGGTTTTCACGAACTAATTGAGTGGTTAGCTTATGTAAATGGTCTTTTCTGCTATCGGTGATTTGAGCGTGAATCTTGGCTACTTTGATTCTTGCTTTTTCCCGATTTTTTGACCCTTTCTGTTTTCTAGAAAGACTTTTTTGGGCCTTTCGCAGTCTCCGATAATGCTTTTTAAAATGCTTGGGATTAGACACTTTATCGCCATCGCTGGTAATCACGAGGCTACTAATTCCTAAGTCAATTCCGATGGCTTTATCTGTTACTGGTAAAGGCTTAATTGTTGGGTCATCAAATCTTATTGAAATATGCCAACGTCCTGAGGGATGTAATCTGACTGTTACTGTGCTTGGTTCACAGCTTTCTGGTATTTGTCTTGACCATCGAATAGGTAAAGGTTCTGTGCATTTAGCTAAATAGATTTGTCTGTCTTTAAATTTAAAAGCAGATTTGGTAAATTCGGCACTTCCTCCCTGATGTTTTTTCTTAAAGTTAGGATACTTAGTACGACCAGCAAAGAAGTTAGTGAAAGCTGTTTGTAAATGTCTTAACCCTTGTTGTAAGGGTACACAGCTTACTTCATTGAGAAAGTCTAATTCTTCTTGCTTTTTCCAATCGGTCAACATTGAAGAAGTTTGAGCGTAGCCTACTCTTTCTTGCTTTTCGTACCAAGCTTGTGTTCGTTCGTGGAGAGCTTTGTTGTAAACTAATCTTACACAGCCCAAAGTGCGCCGCAATAGCGACTCTTGTTCGGGTGTTGGGTAAAATCGGTAAGAATAGGCTTTTTCCATGTCTCACATTTTAGCATATATCGTGTAAATGCGCTAGTATTTAACAGTAAAGCCAACCTAGAACGGCGGGGTTTCAGACGCAAATTTTCGATGAAGTTATACAACAATATAGGTGAGTTTGTCCGGGCGATCGATAAAGAATCTTAATATATTTTTCAGGCCCGATCAAGTCATGTCAGGGGTGATGTGAGCTAGGGGCGGTTTTCTGGGTGAGCAAGGGAGAATAACCCTTGCTATTGCCGATTTTAACCGTTACGTTGACAGTGACCGGAGCTGCTCACCCTAGCTTTAAATTTCGCCGCGAATGTCTTCGACGATGCCATCTCTAAGGACGAGTTCTACATTCATTTTTGCTACTAAGTTATCGCCTTTTTCGACGCGGAAAAAGCTTTCTAGTTGTGCTTGGGCGACTTCTTGATTGAGTTCCAAGAGTTGTACCTGTTGCAGTTGTTGCAGATACTGGTTTTTTTGTTCGAGAAACTCACTTTTCTGTTGATTGACTTGGATTTGAATATTATCAATCTGTTGGGCAGCCGCGGGGGGTAAGGGGATCAGACTCTGACGCTGAATTTCGGCGATCGCTCTTTGTCCTTGGGTTTCTAATTGTTGAATTTGTGCGTCAATTTGAGCCATTTGTGCTTGTAATTGCTGTTGTGCTTCTTCTTTCCAGCGCGGAGTCACGATGACTTTAATTGTCACTGGGCGCTTAAGTAATAAACTGGTTTGTGCGTCATCCATGATTTGCTTATCCTAAAAAGGCTTTTTTGTCAAGGGGTTAGGGAATATTTGCCAGAAATATTTACTTGGCAAACATCTCGTTAATCATATCGCGATAGCGTTGCGTTACTACCGGTCGTTTAATCTTTAAAGTTTGGGTCATCATGCCGTTTTCTAGGGAAAAAGGCTCTAAAATTAACTCAAAGGTTTTAATCTGGTCATCGGTACGATAACCGGGCCGATTTCTTACCTCGCGCTTTAATTCTTGTTGGTAGAGAGCTAAGACTTTTTTGCTGTAGAGATCGCTAGAAAGAATCGTGGAGCGATCGCTGTGAGCATCGGGTAAATTTAAGGATATTTTCTGTTCTTGGGCCCAATTGGCCAGTATATCAAGATTAGGCACGATCAAAGCCCCCAAAGCTTTTTGATCCTGTCCCACTAGCATGATTTGGGAGATAAAGGGACTGCGTAAACAAGCATCTTCAATCGGTTGCGGTTCGATATTTTCACCATTGCTCAAAACAATTGTATCTTTGGCCCGTCCGGTTAAAACTAAATCCCCGGCAGCGGTTAACCAACCAATATCACCGCTATCAAACCAACCATCGGGAGAAATCGCTTTTTCGGTTGCTTCGGGTTTTTTATAGTATCCCTGCATCACCTGCGGACCGCGAATCAAGACTAAACCGTGTTTTTCTGTCGGTAAGACTTCTTTGCTGTGTAAATCGACAATACAGATTTCTGTCTGAAAAACGGGACGACCGGCAGACCCGCGCAGGTTATGATCGATACGACGGACGGTAGCGACTGGAGAAGTTTCTGTCAGTCCATAACCAACTAAAATCGGGATTCCCGCAATCTCATAGAAAGTATCTAGATGTCTAGCTAAGGAACCACCGCCACTAACCAAGATTTTAACTTTATTTCCCACTGCTTGGCGAATTTTGCCATAAACTAGCTTATCACCGATGGCATGGAGGGGATAGAGTAAGAGGGATTGAATTCTTGCTTTTAGTCTTTCTCCGGGGGAAGCGTGAAGATGATCTAGACTGAGATTATCGGCGATACGTTTAGCAATAACGTACTTTTCCGACTTTTCTAGCAAAAATCGCACTAATTTCTGTTTTGTGGCCGATTGTTCGCTAAATTGTTTTTGGATACCCTCGTAAAGAGATTCCCAAAGACGGGGAACTCCCACCATTAATTGGGGACTAAATTGCTTTAAATCCTGCTTAAAAGTGCGAATACTGGTGTAAATCTGGGTGCAACCTTGAGCTAGACTGAAATACTCACAACTGCGCTCGTAGGAATGCCATGAAGGTAGTATACTTAAAACTCGATCGCCGGGATCCGGTTGAAAGATAGCGTTTAAGTTGCGTACCTGATGCAGGAGATTACCGTGACTTAACATCACCCCTTTTGGTTGTCCCGTCGTTCCCGATGTGTAGATGAGGGTAGCCAGATCATTTTCGCTCTTGGTGATGGGTTTAAGGGTGTTCTCAGCCCCGATCGCCATTAGTTGCTTGAAATTTAAGGTCTGCACGGAAATCGCCCCAGTAGCGGGGTCTTCGTCGGTGAGCAGCACGATTAATTTTAGGGGCAATTCAGGGATTTTCGCCAGCAATTTGCCTAAAGTTTTGTTATTTTCCACAATCAGCGTCTGACTGTCACTATCAGCGAGAATATAGGCTAATTCCTCTGCATCTGCTTGAGCAGATCGTACCGCATTGGCGGCCCCGGCTGCCATGGAACCTTGGTCGGCAATAAACCACCGGGGACTATTATCGGCAAATAAAGCGACATTTTCGGTTTCTGTGACTCCTAATGCTTGCAAAGCGGCGGCAAATTGCTGAATTTGTTGATAAAGTTCCCGATAGGTGATAATTACTTCCGGTTTACTGTGGGGATCGTGCAGGGCGATAATATTGGGGAAACGCTGGGCAACTATTGACCAAACTTCGGGTAAAGATTGAATATTTGAATAGTCAATTAGGGTTGTCATAGCAGTAGTTATAGAGAGTTACAAGGGTAATAGCATATAGATTAACCATTCTAGGCTCTTTTTGCTGGTTCTCCTAGACAGTATTTGAACAGGTATGTTTGCTAGTCAGCTATACCTTGTCTTCTCTTTATCTTGACTGGAAGAAATCCATCGGTTAATAATTAATAATATATCTCTCACTATTAGATTAACTCATGCAAGCAGATAGTTTAATTTTACAATTGCCGCAAGTGGAACTGAAAAAACGAGATAACTTACCTCGTCTAGCTGGGATATATTATGTTATTGATGAGAATAATTTAGTCTGGTATATAGGACAGGCTAAAGATCTCTATTCTCGCTGGCAAGGCAAATCTCATCATCGTTTAGTTCAGCTATCATCACAAAAAAAGAAGCATTTTCGTATTTATTATAAATTAGTGAATACCAGTGATTTAGATAGTCTAGAAGCAGGAGAAATTGCTCAATATAATCCTCACTTAAATCAAAGTCCCGTCAAGCGTAAAAAGGTAAATCCGACGGAAACATTATTACGAGAGACCATAGTTAAATTATCTGATTATTTAGTGATTTTAGGAATTGAGCCGCCAAGAAAACTAGATACAGAATTATACAGTAGTTGTCAGAAATATCGACAGGAATGGTGGGTGCAAAAACAAATTCTTAATCTCGAAACAATTCATCTAGGTATCAATCTTGATAAACTCAATCAAGTTAGTGATAACTACGAAGCTGTCGAAGGGATTTTAAATAGTGCCTTTGCTTCGAGAAAAGCTTATGCTAATAAATGGCAATTCCCGCCGCAGATCAAGAGATATAATCCTTATCATGCTACCAGATTATTAGTCAATGGCTATTCAATAGAAGTCTCAGCATTAATTAATTGTAATCCCTTATTTTTTAATGATACTTTTTACTCCACCTTAGCGACAGAAGATATTAATGTATTGCCCGAAAAAAATCTAATCTCCTTGCGAGAAACTGGACTAAAAACTTATCTAGGTTTATTTTTGGGAAATCCCAACAACTTCAGTCAAGACAACCCTAGTCGTCAGATTTTACAAAGAATACAGTCTTATCAAAGTGATCCGATTAGGTTAGTTTTTAACGAAAAAATAAATTATCCAGAACTTCGTAATCATGTACTGAAAATTAAAGAAGATTATCAACTGGGTTTACGAGGATTTGGTAGTCGCAGCAGAAGTGAATAAGATTAAATGTAAACTGAAGTTAACGAAATGTAAAGAAAGTTATGCGATCAAGGTAAAAACAACTCTAGAACTTTATCTTATAAATATAACCACTCACTAAGCAAGGAAATAACTGTAATCTAGGGATAAGCATTTATCCATCAGCACTCGATTACTCGGTGTACTTGCGCTCTATCCTATGTGCTTTTTCTTGCTATTATTAACGTGGATAACTAGGGGATAGTCTAACCTGAAAGTGGGATAAAGAGAAGTTTAATTTTCAGAATGGGTAAGTGCAGTTAATCAATTTCTGGCTCAAAGTATCGATAAAAGCTTGACAATATGTAATTAGGAGAAAAAACGATGATTGCTCTATCTAACTATAATAATCTCACCCCAGAAGAATATCTTCAGTTTGAAGAAACCAGTCCCATTAAACATGAATATATCGATGGACAAGTTTACTCCATGGCAGGAACGACGGATACTCATAATATTGTTGCGGGGAATATATACACAATTATTCGTAATCATTTGCGGGGTTCCAATTGTCGGGTTTATTTTCCCGATGTGAAAGTCAGATTAGAGAAACGCAATCACTTTTATTATCCTGATATTATTATCACCTGCGATGACAGAGATAGAGAAACCGCTACCTACAAAAGTTTTCCTAAATTGATTATCGAAGTTCTCTCCGATTCCACAGAAGCTTTTGACAGGGGGGATAAATTTAATGATTATCAAACTCTAGAAAGTTTAGAGGAATATGTCTTAGTGAATAGTAAACACCAACGAGTGGAAACTTTTCGACGGGGTGAACAGGGTTTATGGATTATGCAAACCTATCAGCAAGAAAGTTTTAGTTTACAGAGTATTAATCTGACGGCATCTTTTCGGGATTTATACGAGGATGTCACCCTAGAAACGGTTAATGATACTCCCGAAAGTACTTAAGAAAATCTCCTTCAACGATTAAACCCATGATTGCTCTATCTAACTATAATAATCTCACCCCAGAAGAATATCTTCAGTTTGAAGAAAAAAGTCCCATTAAACATGAATATATCGATGGACAAGTTTACGCCATGGCAGGGACGACGGATACTCATAATATTATCGGACTCAATTTCACTTTTATTATTCGTAATCATTTGCGGGGTTCTGGTTGTCGGGTTTATTTTGCCGATGTGAAAGTCAGATTAGAGAAACGCAATCACTTTTATTATCCCGATATTATTGTCACCTGCGATGACAGAGATAGAGAAACCGCTACCTACAAAAGTTTTCCTAAATTGATTATCGAAGTTCTCTCCGATTCCACAGAAGCTTTTGACAGGGGGGATAAATTTAATGATTATCAAACTCTAGAAAGTTTAGAGGAATATGTCTTAGTGAATAGTAAACACCAACGAGTGGAAACTTTTCGACGGGGTGAACAGGGTTTATGGATTCTGCAAACCTATCAGCAAGAAAGTTTTAGTTTACAGAGTATTAATCTGACGGCATCTTTTCGGGATTTATACGAGGATGTCACCCTATAGGGAATGAAAAATAATTAAGGTACAACCTCAAAAGGTTGATTTCCATACCGTCGGTAAATATAGAAATCGCTATCGAGAGTGAATATTTGTTTTTGATTAAGAACTTCAGCCATGGCTACTAAAGAAGCATCTGCTAAATCCATAGGAACATCTTGATATTGTATCATTAAGGTTTCCATTCTTTTTAGTTCATCTGAATTATGATGGTGTATTACCAGTATTTCATCTACCACATAACCCCATAATTCTTGTTGTGCGAACCAACCACCATATCGACGCAATAAATACATTGCTTCGGTAAAACAAGCGCAAGTCGTGACAAGGGGGGCCGATAGCGAAGATAAAATGTCAACACAACGCTGATGATTTTTATCAGCTTCATTAATTAAGGCAATAAGTGGAGAAGCGTCGCAAAGAGTCATTGATGTAATGCTGATTAGTCTTGAACATCTAAAATATTTGTAAAAACTTCTTCTACTCGCTCAGATAAATCTGATGGCTGAAAATAAACTCGTCCAACTCTTCCTTTTAATTTTTGGTCTAGGGTTTCTGGAGTGGAAGAATTGGAAGATTGATTAGGTAGAATGGTCAATCTCACTCGCTGACCTGCTAATTTAGCACTATGCTGTAAAATTTCTTCCCAAGTCCCCTCTAAAGTGTTTTGTTCCATAGATATTGATTTGAATTTCGTTCTTTCCTCAGTGTAACAAGCAAAAGATAAAAAAACAAATTTCTAGAATTTTTTTGTCTTATTGTTTTCTACCGGGGGGAATAAAACGGATTTCAATTCTGCGTCTGCTTGCATCTGCGTCACGATTAACCGCAGCTAATTTACCCGATGGGAGGTATAACTGTCCTGCGGAAAAAGCTCGAAATTTGACGTTTTTGAGTTTACCTGTGCTTTCGATTTCTTGCACTACTGCTAAAGCTCGCATTAATCCTAAATCAGTGTTAGAACCGGGTACGAGCATTTTAACAGATTGTTTTCTGCTGGCAACCGATTCGATATTTTTATCGAGATTACTTGTCTTTTGTATTCCCTGTCCGTCCGTGTGTCCAATTACTTGAATAAAGTCGATTTCTCTGTCTTTGGTAATGGTTTCGATAGCGGGAATAATGCGCTGACGAATATAGGTTTTTAAAGCGGGGTTTAATTCAGCACTTCCTGACTGAAATTTGAATTTTCCTGATTTTTCATCGATAACTATCGGGGTTGCTGTTTGCAGTTTTCGGTTAGCTTCCTCCAGTTTACTGATGAGATTATAGGACTGAAAAAGTGCCAAGAGGAGAAATAAACTCAGAATCATGAAAGCATTGGACATTAAATCGGTAAATGCGGGATAAACATCCACCGATTTATCTTCATCTCGGTAGTAGGTACGTCTAGACATAGTTACTTATATGTTGGTGAAGTTATTCAAATAGGGTGTTAATGTCATCCTGAACATTTTTTTGAGGAGGATTAGGGATTGTCTCAAAAAGTTTTTCTATCTTATCCTTTAAGTTAGAAAATTCAGACTGAACATCTTTTTGAGGAGGATTAGGGATTGTCTCAAAAAGTTCTTTAAGTTCTTCCAACTTCTTATTTAACTTATAAATGTCATCCTGAACATCTTTTTGAGGAGGATTAGGGATTGTCTCAAAAAGTTGTTTAAGTTCTTTCATCTTATCCTTTAAGTTAGAAAATTCAGACTGAACATTTTTTTGAGTAAGATTAGGGATTGTCTCAAAAAGTTTTTTAAGTTCTTCCAACTTCTTATTTAACTTATCAATGTCATCCTGAACATCTTTTTGAGTAGGATTAGGGATTGTCTCAAAAAGTTCTTTAAGTTCTTTCATCTTATCCTTTAAGTTAGAAAATTCAGAACTCATTTCGCCAATTTTCTCCAGTTCTGCTAAACATTTGTGAATTTCTCCATAGATGTGTTCAATCATTTTTTGATTCGATTTATTTTCCTTAGCGATAACTTTCTCTAACTTATCTCGCAAAGATTCTAAGTTAGCAGTTAATTGACTGGTGTTGGTGTTCACTGCGTTAATTACTTGAGAAAAATCTGATTTAAGGCTGCCAAATTGATTGGCTGTTTTCTCAATAGATTGGGAAACTGCTTTTAATTGTTCTGAGTTCTTAGTTAATTTATCATCAACTACCATCCCTAAGTTATTGCTTAAAAGGTTTAAATCAGACTGTAAGCTTTCCTTGACTTGAGTAAGTTGCTCTGTCACTGTATCAATTAACTGAGACAAGTTAGCATTAGTCACATCGAGATTATTACTAGAGCGCTCAATTGCATGAGAAGCTGTGAGGATTTTATCGGAGGTTTGGGAGAGTCTTTCATCGAGACGATTGATAAGTTGGTTTCCTAATTGTTTCGACTCGGAGTTAAAACTGTCTTGATAGGTTTTCACGGTTTCGATTAATTTTACTAATTCTCCCTGAATGTTGGATAACTTTTCTTGTTCGGTGACTGAGCGTTGCTGATTCTGTTCTAGGATTTTCTCAGAGACTTGAGTAAGTTGCTCTGTCACTGTATCAATTAACTGAGACAAGTTAGCATTAGTCACATCGAGATTATTACTAGAGCGCTCAATTGCATGAGAAGCTGTGAGGATTTTATCGGAGGTTTGGGAGAGTCTTTCATCGAGACGATTGATAAGTTGGTTTCCTAATTGTTTCGACTCGGAGTTAAAACTGTCTTGATAGGTTTTCACGGTTTCGATTAATTTTACTAATTCTCCCTGAATGTTGGATAACTTTTCTTGTTCGGTGACTGAGCGTTGCTGATTCTGTTCTAGGATTTTCTCAGAGACTTGAGTAAGTTGCTCTGTCACTGTATCAATTAACTGAGACAAGTTAGCATTAGTCACATCGAGATTATTACTAGAGCGCTCAATCGCATTGGAAGCAGTGAGGATTTTATCGGAGGTTTGGGAGAGTCTTTCATCGAGACTATTGATAAGTTGGTTTCCTAATTGTTTCGACTCGGAGTTAAAACTGTCTTGATAGGTTTTCACAGTTTCGATTAATTTTACTAATTCTCCCTGAATGTTAGATAACTTTTCTTGTTCGGTGACTGAGCGTTGCTGATTTTGTTCTAGGATTGTCTCAGATTTTTGATTCAAGTCAGTAATTTTTATTCCTAACTCAACCATAGTTGTCATGGAACGCTGGAAGTCTTGAGTTAAAGAAGCTAGAGATTGAGTTGATTGGTTTAAATCAGACTGTAAGCTTTCCTTGACTTGAGTAAGTTGCTCTGTCACTGTATCAATATTATTACTTAAGCGGTTGACTTTTTTGGTTGACTCTTGGAGATGTTTATAGAGAGCAATTAAGACGGTGGGAAAAATAACCAAGACTAGAATTAAAAGAATCAGATAGGGAGGAAAAAGGTTAAGTAATGCCATGATAGTTATTGGATACCTCGAATTGTGGTTGATAGAGAGAGTTGGGGGTGAATGTTTCCTCAGATAGCTGGGGAAACATCATTAAGATTAATAAATTTTATCATTCATCAGTAGTGCTAACCTCTCCGGGTAAACTGGGTTGACTACTGTTATTGTTTGTTCCCAGTAAAGTTTGTTGCTTTTTCAACGATTAAACCCATGATTGCTTTATATAGCTATAATAATCTCACTCCAGAAGAATATCTTCAGTTTGAAGAAACCAGTCTCATTAAACACGAGTATATCGATGGACAAGTTTACGCCATGGCAGGGACGAAGGATACTCATAATATTGTTTTGGGGAATATATACACAATTATTTGTAATCATTTGCGGGGTTCCGATTGTCGAGTTTATTTTGCCGATGTGAAAGTCAGATTAGAAAAACGCAATCACTTTTACTATCCTGATATTCTTGTCACCTGCGATGACAGAGATAGAGAAACCGCTACCTACAAAAGGTTTCCTAAATTGATTGTTGAAGTTCTCTCCGATTCTACAGAAGCTTTTGACAGGGGGGATAAATTTAATGATTATCAAACTCTAGAAAGTTTAGAGGAATATGTCTTAGTCAATAGTAAACACCAACGAGTAGAAACTTTTCGACGGGGTGAACAGGGTTTATGGATTCTGCAAACCTATCAGCAAGAAAGTTTTAGTTTGCAGAGTATTAATCTGACGGCATCTCTTCGGGATTTATACGAGGATGTCACCCTAGAAACGGTTAATGATACTCCCCAAATTCCTTAAAAACCATGATTGCTTTATCTAACTATAATAATCTCACCCCAGAAGAATATCTTCAGTTTGAAGAAAAAAGTCCCATTAAACATGAATATATCGATGGACAAGTTTACGCCATGGCAGGGACGACCGATACTCATAATATTATCGGACTTAATTTCACTTTTATCACACCTGCGATGACAGAGACGGAGACAGTTTATTGGCTCGCTTTTGAGCCGCTGCGTTCCAGGGAACCCAAACAGAAGAGGATGCTTGTCTGATGCTGTCCTCCTCCGTTGCGTCGGCAATCGCTAACCACGCCTGAAACTCAGGATCGTTTTCCAGTTCGTCATCATCAAATCAGTCCTCTGGGGGATGGGGGATTGAGAGGTTCATTGACATTTGAGGTTGAGCTAGAGATAGACATAATTTTATAGGGGGGAACAGGGGACATTAGAAAACGGGTTTCTCGAAGAAACCCGTTTTCTGGGTTACAGATGATAGTTTATTTGGTTTTTCGTTACTTGGTATGATTCTATATGGAGACATAAATCGACTAAATCCTGATCTGGTAAGAGATTTAATTGATTAGTTCGCTCCAGATCGCAAACAATTGACAAAAATCGCAGTAATGTCTGTTTCTATAAGGGTTTCATCCCTTATAACCCTGTCCGTTGCATAAGACAAACCGAAGAGCCGTTTATTCATCGAGTTAAAAAAATTTTACGGAAGACTGACTATCAGAATTTTTGTGCTAAAAATAACTTAACTAAAATGTCGGGCTAAGTAAAGCCAAGATCGAGTTAGAGGTAAAAATGACAGTCATTCAATTTGTTATCGAAGGTCAAGATGCCAAGTTAGCCGCTACAGAGTTAGTAGCGATTAAGGGCATTCAAGGAAACTGGAAAACTGATGAAACAAACAAAAAAGAAGGGACAATAGCAGTAATTGCTAGTATTATAGGGATAGTCGGGGGAACACTAGCGATCGCTGAACAGATTCGTCAATGGTATCAAGAATATACCAAAGAAAAAAAAGCTAAGGCAATAGATAAAGTGCTTATTGTTTGCGATGGTCAACGATTACTACTAGAAAATGCTTCTATTGAGCAAATTAATCAAATTTTAGAGAATATTGCCCAAAAATAAATGCAATCCTTATACATAGAGCTAAGACCGATAGATAAACAGCGCATAGAGCTACGCTATCATCACGTTGAGGTAAATGAAGGGAGTTATGAGCCGCAAATCGTTGATATTTCCAGTATTCAATCCCTCATTGCCCAAAGTGAGCGTGATTTTTATGTGTCATCTTTTCCCGACCTAGTCAATATTGGTCAACAACTCTTTATCTTTTTAGACAGTCCTGGGAGGTATTTAACAAGAGCCATGGAAAGCTGTCAAGAAGACGGTTTAATTTTAGCCATTGACACGGGAAATGGAGATGAAACAGGGATTAGACTGTCTCATTTACCCTGGGAAGTTCTTCATGACGGTTCTTACTTTCTCGTGGACAGACTTGCCCCTTCTGTTGTTCCTCTGCGTTGGACAAAAAGTAAGGTAAAACCTCGTGAGCCACAAAATAGAGCTTTACGGATTCTCTTTATGGCGACCTCCCCTGAACCCCCCATTGAGCCAATTTTACAATTTGAGCGGGAAGAAGCGCAGATTTTAGAGACAACGCAGGAAATTCCCCTTTATTTACAGGTTGAGGAAAGTGGCTGTTTAGATGAGTTAAATCAACTGTGGAGACGCTATCAGCAAGATTATTTTGATATTTTTCATCTTACGGGTCATGCTTCCATAAACCAAACCGACAAAAATCACCCTTTTCCCTATTTTGTAACGGAAAATCCGGACGGTACACGGCGTAATGTCACCGCTCAAGAGATTGCTAAGGCATTATATCCTCGTTTTCCCCAATTAGTTTTTCTTTCAGGCTGTCGCACAGCGCAAAATGGTAACGAAGGCACATTTCCCTCAATGGCGCAGGAATTAATTAACCAGGGAATTAGATCCGTTATCGGTTGGGGGTATCCCGTTGCAGACATTAGTGCTACCAAAGCTGCCTCAACCTTATACTCTGAGTTAGCGGCAGGATATGATCTGACTCAAGCGATTCATAGCACTTATCGGAAACTGCGAGAAGATAGCATCCCTGATTGGCATTTTTTCCGTTTATATATTCGTGGGGACTGTCCAAATGAGATGGTAGTTACTCAAGACAGTTTAACCTTTCAAACAACTCAAACCCTTAAAATTGAAGACTTATTTCTTGATCCCAATCATCCCAATAGTCCCAGAGTGGTAACAAGGGAAAACTTTGTGGGACGACGGCGTTCGCTGCAACGTTGTCTGAAATATTTACGCAATCCGCCAGGGATCTTAATTCATGGCATGGGCGGTGTGGGAAAAACGACGTTAGCGCAACGATTACTAGAGCGTTTAACAGCTTATGGGATTTTTAGCCACCATCAGCCTGAAGAGCGTGAGAAATACTATGATATTGTTTTTAACCATCGCCAGATTGATCCCGATAAACTTATTCGCTCGTTACAAGATATCGCCAGTAATGCGGGTTTAGATATTTTGAAGGGGGATTTGCCTTTTGGTAAAAAATTGACCAATTTTTTTAAATTTGGTTTAGAATCACCAGGACAGTCTTTTATATTTGTTTTAGATGATTTTGAAGTCAATTTAGAACCCAATGCGAATGGCGAATATATCCTTAAGTCGGACGCAGTGAGAACCTTAATTCCCTTATTGGGAGTTATTAGAACAAATGGGCTGAATCATCGAGTGATTATTACTTGTCGCTATAACTTTACCTTAGCCGATGAGAGATTAAATAATCTGCTGAAAAGGGAACAGTTGACCGCCTTTGAAGGGGAAGATTTACGCAAAAAACTCGACCGTTTAGATGCTTTTAATAATAAATCTGATATTTCAGTTGATTTACAGCAACAAGCGATTAATTTAGCTGATGGAAATCCTCGTTTATTGGAGTGGTTAGGAAAGGTCTTAATTTCTAGATTGGTGAACCATCAACCGCTTTTTCAAGAAATAGCTGATAAAACGGGACAATTTCGCCAGAAAATCACTGCACAAACTTTAGAACAACCTGACGAATTACGCCAACGTCTTCAGCAACAAATTGAAGATAAAGTAAGGGAATTTCGGGAAAATATTCTCGCTAAGTTACTTCTCGAACAACAATCTCAGGATTTAAGGAGATTATTATCTTTAGCATTGGTTTTTCGTCTTCCTGTTCCTCGTCCTGCTTTTGCGAGGGTTTGCCAAGTTATTCCGAACGCGGGTAAACATATTCGCCGTGCTTCGGATTTAGGATTATTAGAAGTAACGCCAGAGAAAGATTACCTGAGAGTTCCCCGTATTTTAGAAACTTTTCTCGATTTTCCTGCCGATAATGAAGGGATTTATCAGACCGCAGCCCGTGCGCTTTATCAAAGTTGGTGGCCGTCAAGTGATATCTTAACAGAACCAGAACAAAAGGAAATTTATCGATTAGCGCGTTTAGCCAAGGACATAGAAATAGCGGTTGAAGTAGCTGTTACTTTAACCAATCAATGGCTTCTTAAAGGACGTCATACAGAGATTAAAACCCTTTGCCAAGAGGTGTTAACTTTATCTCAAGATTATCGTATCTTATACAATCTCGCTTATGCAGAACAGTTTCTAGGGGGGATGAAAACTGCCAAAACTTATATACAGGAAGCGTTTAAACTCTGCCCCCGTGAGGATGAAGAAAAAAAGGCTTTAATTATTGCTTTTTTGGCTTCGTTACTCAGCATGGAAGGAAATCTATCTGCGACAAATTATTTATGTCAAGAAGTTGAAAAAATGAGCAACACAAAAGGCAAAGCAGAAGCCTTAGGTGCTTTAGCTGTGTTGAAAGGTACAGAACAAGATTTTGAAAAAGCAGAAAGCTATATCCAACAAGCACTAGATATTCATCAAAGATTAGAAAATGATATGGGAATTGCTCAAATATTTAATTATTGGGCAATCGTTAAAACAGGACAGGGATTAATAGATGAAGCTTTTTCTTGCTATCAACAAGCGATTGATCAATTTAGAAGTTTAGGGAAATTACAAGAACTGGCTTCTACTTTATTATTTGTTGGTGGTTTACATTTACTGTTAGAACAGGTAAAAGAATCTACAAGTGTTTATCAGGAAGCGATTAATCTGGTTCAAAAAATCGGAGAAAATGTTAATAAACTTCAATTTTTATTTGCATCGGGAATCGTCGCTGTCAGTCAAGGCAATATGGAACAAGGACTGACTTTTTTACAGCAAGCTCTAGACTTAGCCCAAAAAGAAGGTAATAATCTTATTCAACCTTTCCTTTTGGTGATGTTATCCTCGATTTATATAGCTCAAGAACAATATGCAATGGCAGAAAATACCTTGCTAGAAGCATTGAAATTAGCAAAACTAACAGGCAATACAATATTACAAATTCAAGGATTATACCTATTTGGATTAATTAAAGCACAAAAGGAAAAGTGGAATGATGCGCTAATTATTTTTCAAAAAGGGTTAGCTTTGTGTGAGTCAATGGGAGCTAAGGGAAGAAATGTCTTTAATATCTATAAACATAAATTTTTAATATTTATTGGATTTATATATATAGAAAAAGAAGAAATTAATAGTGCTGTGAACTGTCTAGAGCAAGCATTAGCTATGTTTGAAGAAATAATGGATATAGAATCACAACTTCAAGTCTTATCTGCTTTAGGAGAGCTTGAACTTAACGATGAGACTTTAAACAAAGCAATATTTTATGCAGAACAAATTCTTAACATATATGAATATATTGAAGACAATAACTTAAAATTAGATAATGACTTAAAATTAAATATTTTATTGACGACTGGCAATATTTATCTCAAAGCTGGTGAAAAGAATTTAGTTACGAAATGTATTGAAAAGGCAAAAGAACTTTCTGAAAACACAGAAAATATAGAAACACAAATTGAAATATTTTAGGCACTATCTAGTTTAGCCAAACTTGAATATGATGAGAGAAATATCAGCAATGCAATTTCTTATTTGCAACAATCTCTAGAAATTGGTGAGAAAATTGACAATAACTGCTTGAGAATGGTTGCTTTAGTTAGAATTGCGTATGTGTATTCTGTGTATGATGAACAAGAGAATTATACACTAGCTCTTGAATACCTACAGAAAGCTTTAACTTTATTCCGAACCCTTGATAAGGAAACAGCAGAAATAATAGAAAGAGATTTGGAGATTAGTGAGGATTTGTTAATAGAAGGGATTGAAGAATTACAAAATGAGCAGAAAGGTTTCAATCAATCATCAGATTTTAGATTGAATCAATTAGATATGAAAAAAGATGTCAATAATAAGATAAGTCCAATGATATCATCTAATTCTTTGACACCGAATCAAAATCGTTTTAAACAAATTAAAAGATTGGGTTATAACAATCCAACATTTGAGACAATTCCTACGACAATCACTTGTCAAAACTGTGGAAAGTCTTTAAGTTTAGAAGATAATTTTTGTTCCCGTTGTGGAACTAAAAGATCATTAAGTTCTGAGGAATCATTCGCTGAGATTATTGAGAGAAATTCTTTAATTTCAAATAAAAATAACATTGACATAAACAATAGATCTGATAACTTTGGTTATAGTCTAGGTGTTTTTATTGATGAATTTGTAACTGAAGGATTGATTGATATAAAAACAATAGCAAAAAAAATACCACTTACCTTAATTCATTCTGAAACTCCTCTAAGACGATTAGATGAACCAATCTTTGAAGAAAGTCATTTAATTGCCAATCAGCAGATTTTTCCCGTACAAATTTGGTGGATGAAAGGCTCTCAAGGAAGACGGTATATGAAAGAACAAGTAATTGAAGTTCCTAATTATTATCCTGATGCTAGGTATAGAATTGGAATGCGAGTTAATTCTCTTAAAGTTCCCTATTTAGTGATAGAAGAAATCGGCAGTTCTATTTGTGTTGAATATAAATTAAGCAACTTGCTCGAAAACTGACTAACTTGGTCTATAAATACTATTATGGTGTTTCCCACTCTCATAAGATAGACCCTATTGACAACACGGGTCTATCACTTAACCACCTAATCCTAATTCTCGTCTGAGCAATTGAATTGATTTATCCCCAATATAATTATCACTACAGATAATTTCTGGCAGACGAATTAAATCCGATCGCACTTCATTAATCATATTTTTAATTAAAGTATAACTCGCTTGATCACTGATAATTGTCTGGGAAGTTCGAGCTAAAACTTTTAACTTATCCGTTTCATGAATTTGGGCAGACATAACTAATAAATCATCGCCCCGTAAACTATGAATTAAAACTTCGGCCACCTTAATAATACCGGTGCTAATACTGACAATCCCCAAGCGGCTATCGGTGGGTAATTTTTTGATTAATGCCAATTCCTTGCTGTAATCATAGATATCGATGGGAATGACTCGTAATTGAAAAGGAGCGGCAATTTCCTCCGCTACACTGATAAAATAGCGACTGGTGACAACAGTGGCAGATTTAGTATTGGCTAAAACTTGGGCTAAATCCTCCATTGCCACTAATTGGACGGGAATTTTGAGGGATTGCTCTAATTCTCTCAACATTAGCTCCCCTGCACCCAAATCGTGACGGGGAATGGTGACAAGAACTTGAGAACTACACTGCGATCGCCAATCAATTTCCGCCAGTAATAACTCGCGAATTTGCTCTAAAGTTAAACCTTGAGCGAGAAAACCAGCCAAACTCTGGCGAATTAGTCGGCCTATTTCTGGATTTTGTTCCAATAGGGGTGAACCCGATAAATTATCGTTTTCATGCCCGCGAGCCTTGACATAAATCCCCGAACCTGCTATGGATTCCACTAACCCATCGTCTTCCAGTTGTTGATAAATTTTACTTATCGTATTACGGTGTAATCCCGTGATCATAGCTAGTTGACGGGTACTAGGTAAACGATGGCCCGGTGGATACTGACGAGAGGCAATAGCGAAGCGAATTTGGTCAAATAATTGCTTAGAGGCGGGTATTTCACTGTCTGGCTGGATTTGGAACTGCATCGGATCACTTCGCTCACAAACTACTTTCGCTGATGCCCATTCTATCATTAGACCCCCTGCAACAATCGGACATCTTCACCGATCTGAGGGGTTTCCGAGGCAGTATTCAGGAGCCAGAAGCAGCAAAAACCAAGATATTATTTATTTAAACCAGAAAAGCCACTTTTTTGCTGAAAAATAGTTAAAACAATCATTTTAATCCGTCCCCGAAATCCCACTCATGGGGTAGATAGTCAACAGCTGATTAAGGGGATTGATCCTCGTGGAGAAGTTTTAAGCGATCGCTCAAGGTTTTGGTTAAGCGGACAGTTTCCCGTTTTAGCGAATTTTGTTGATAATCAAGCACATTAATCCCTTGACCGATATTTACTGTCGCTTCGCTTCCCCATCCGGGGTAAGGCTGATTATAACTAATGCTTACCGGCAAAATCTTGATATCGGCATCGGGTTTGATAGTCTTAACTTCCAATGCGATCCGCGCTACCCCCGGTTTAAGAGGATGAACCACTCGATCGCGACAGATACCCCCTTCCGGAAAAATCGCCACCATTTCCCCCGCGGCCAAAAGTTCGACGCTATGGACCAGACTACCCATACCGGGGTGATCGGTGTTGACGGGAAAACCCCCCAAACGTCGGATAAACCAACCTTGCACCCCTTTCATCTCGTTAGCGGAAACCATAAAGCGCAAATCGCGTCTAGTAACTAAACGTCCCACTGCGTAGGGTAAAATCAGCGCATCCCAACGGGAACGATGGGTAGGTGCCAAGATGACACCTCCCGTTAGGGGAATATTTTCCTGGCCCGTAACCGTTATTTTGCTGAAAAAAGCTGGTAAAACTAGATAATTTCCCAGAAAATAACAAAAGCGAATTAAACAGGGATTAATTCGGGAATTGACAGCAGGAATTTTTCTAATGGTGAGGGAATCGTCAACGATAGTGCTTTGAGACATCCGAAGTGTTAGGAAAGATCGAGACTTTCTGACCACTTCTACTTTAGAGTAGTTGTCTGGGGGTCGCTATCTTGTCCTGACCAGTTCGGCAATTGTCTTGGGGGATTAATGGTTAGGATTGCGGTTCTACTCCCGATCCTACCGGTGCGATCGAGTTTAATTGCAAAGAGGGATGATCTTCTTTGACTTGCTGTAAATTCCACTCATTTTTGAATAATAAGACGGGACGACCCCAGTAATCTTTGACAGTTAGAGTATTAAAGAGTTTACCTGCTTTTTCTAAAGCGGCCCAACCCCCGGCGACCCAACGGGCTAAACTATAGGCTAGGGGTTCGAGGGTAGTTTCGACTCCGTACTCGCTTAAAAGACGGAATTGCACCACTTCAAACTGTAATTGACCGACGGCGGCTAAAATCGGGTCGCGTTTAAATTCATCGATCGAGGATAATATCTGTACGGCCCCTTCTTCCTGTAATTCCGAGACTCCTTTTTGAAACTGTTTGAACTTGGAAGGGTTAGGATTTCTGAGATAGGCGAATAATTCCGGGGAAAAACAGGGAATCCCTTCGTATTCGAGCTTTTTACCCATATAAATCGTATCACCGATCGCAAAGACCCCGGGGTTATTCAATCCGATCACATCTCCGGGATAAGCTTCTTCAATAACTGCTCGATCTTGGGCAAAAAGTTTCTGAGGACGGGATAAACGGATAGTTTTACCTGTTCTAGCGTGGTTTACTACCATATCCTTCTCGAATTTCCCCGTACATACCCGCACAAAGGCTACCCGGTCCCGATGTTTGGGATCCATGTTTGCTTGCAGTTTGAAGACAAAACCGGTGAAATCGGGATAGGTGGGATCAAGGACACCGAGGGAGGAATTGCGTCCTCTGGGTGGCAATCCATAGTCGAGGAAGGATTCTAGGAATAATTTCACCCCAAAATTGGTCATGGCGCTACCAAAAAAGATCGGGGTCATTTCTCCTGCGTGGACTGCTGGCAAATCCAATTCCGCACCCAATTCCGAGAGTAGTTCTATATCCTCTTTTAACTGGTAATACAGGTCTTTTTCGAGATGATCCTCAATTTTGGGGTCGCCAAGCTCGATCACGGTTTCCTGCGCCTCCTGAGAGCCGTGGGAGCGACGTTCAAACAGGTGTATGGTCTGGGTGGCCCGATCGAAAACTCCCCGAAAGCGATCGCCAATTCCGATCGGCCAATTGACGGGATAGGTTTGTAATCCTAATTCTCGCTCGATTTCGTCCAATAAATCCAGCGGTTCGCGGCCAGGCCGATCCATTTTGTTAACAAAGGTAAAGATAGGCAACTGCCGCAGTTTGCACACTTCAAAGAGTTTTCTCGTTTGGGGTTCCAAACCTTTGGCCGCGTCGATTAACATCACTGCATTATCGGCAGCGGCTAGGGTACGATAGGTATCTTCGCTAAAATCTTGGTGGCCGGGAGTATCGAGGAGATTAATCTGAAAATCACGATAATCGAACTGTAAAACCGTGGAAGTAATCGAAATTCCCCGTTGTTTTTCCATTTCCATCCAGTCGGAGGTGGCCTTGCGTTGGTCGCGTCTTGCTTTGACTGCACCCGCTTGATGGATTGCACCCCCGTATAGTAACAGTTTTTCGGTCAGGGTGGTCTTTCCCGCGTCAGGGTGGGAGATAATGGCAAAATTTCGCCGTTTTTCCAAGACAGCTTCGCTGGTTTCTAGTTCTTTTTCAATTTCGGTCGTCATTCTAAGTTCGATCGCTTTCCTATCTTTCTATTCTAGTTTAAGTGGGGAGTTAGATATCTTTATGGCTCTGATTCTAGGTTAAACTCAATCCGGCTCTGTAAAACCATTTCTGCAATTACCGCTCCTCCTTTACCTTGAGCTAAAACCCGCTCACAACGGTTGATTAATTCGGGAATATTGATCACTTCCTCTACAGATTCTAGATATCTTTCGACAATTGCCCTGATCTTGTATCTTATCTTAGCTTGCTCCGCAACTTTTTCTAAAATTTCCTCGCAAGTCTGCTCAGTTTTAACCACAAAAGTAATGGGATATTTTTGCACTTTATCAATATCTAAAAAATATTTATCAGCAGCTATCGTTTCCGTAACTTGAAAAAATCGACCTAGGGGTTTCATGACAAAATCTATCCCCCCGTCATTGGCATTTGTTCGACCAGTTTTATATAAAAGTAAGTATTCAGAGTTTAAGCGATCAGGCGACCATCCCCAATATATTTTCTGTTCCCCATAATACTCTTTAAGAATTGCATAACTGACAATCTCAAAAACTCTAGCATCAATGTTTGGTCTGAGTAAACTCCGAATAAATTCAATGGCTCTCTGGGGATCTTGCTGTTGAATATCAATCATCTGTTGACAATAGCTGATAAATTGATTAAATGCTTTTTGTCTTGTTTGCACATAGGCATCAATTATATCTATAATCACTGGCGCAATATTAACTTGATTACCGTCTAGAGAAACCTTAATTAGATTCTCATTAATCCAGTATCTATTGGTTTTAACATCTCTAATTATAGGTAGATAAGATAAAGTAGGAAAATACTTTTTAAATTCCTGATTTAATCGATGATTGAGAGCATGATTTTGTAATTTATTGCCAAAAGGAAGCTCCCTTTGCCTGCGAAAAAGTGTCATATACTGAGCGCCTTGATACTCGTCGTATCCATCCTTAAGATGAAACTCATTATTAATATAGTCTTCCACTAAAACATAAATGGCATAATGATTAGCCAATCCTGCTCGGGATTTAGAACCTCGATTAGCGGCTCTAGTTTTAATGTTCAAATATTGCAATAACTCACTAGCATTTAAAATGCTATTTCCCTGATTGGGAAAGTAATTATCGATAATTTTAATAATTATATTGGTGAATTCATGCTTTACTATCGACATCGAAAAGACTCTCCTGTACAAAGTTATATTCTTGTTTATTTTCGCTTTTTCTACTATAGCTTTTTTGAGGAGGGAGTAACTTTTCTCCCTTGTATTCTTGCCATCCGAGAATCCGTCGAAGACCAATTTTTAAATACTCCTCTTGTAATTCTATACTAATAGAAATTCTTCCCAAACGTTTAGCTACAGCTGCAGCTGTAAAAGTTCCTGCAAAGGGATCAAGCACAATTCCACTCTTGTCAGTGCTGGCCAAAATAATTCTTTCTAGCAATGATTCAGGTTTTTGTGAGGGATGATTTTCGTATTCATCCATGCGATATCTTACCCTAGGGAAATACCAGACATTGCCTGGTACTTTCTCTGTATTGTATTGACTCGGAATCGCTTTTCTATAATCAATTAGTTTTCGTTTTGCTCCAGTTTTTGCTTCTATCTTAATATCCTTTGAATTAAAAGTGTAATTATTTTTATCTTTCACACAGTGAAGTATTGGTTCATACATCGAACCAAAGTATTTTGTTGCTTGTACTCCTGAACTATCATAATGCCAGATAATACGACTAAGAATCGTCATTTTTTGTCTTAAGTAAAGATCAAAGTAAGGCATTGCTTGAGTGCTGGCCATAACATATAATGTTCCCTGGGGTTTCAAGATGCGAAGGCAATGATCAAGAATTTGATTTGCCCAATTTATATAATCATTTTCCGATTCCCATTTGTCGTAAAAATCGGCAAAGTGCTTACCTATATTATAGGGAGGATCGAGAAAAATTAGATCTACAGAATTAGAATCAATCTCACTGGATAAAATCGGCAAAGAATCACCATGAAATATAACTTGCTCATCAGCTTCGTATCGTTTAAACATGATCATTTTTTCAATTTAAAGTAGTTAGATTTTTACTAGCTATTAGCGTTCAGCACCTAGAGAATTTTTCAGATATCAGAACATCCACTTTTAGTTCTTTATTTTTCAATTAAGCTGAGGGCTTCAAGATCAATCCTATAAGATTTGTTGGGAAAATTTATATTTGTCAACAAAATTACAAAGTATTGTAAATATTGTTAAACAATGTATCGAATGTCAACTATTGGTCAAATAATTTTGACATAATTGGGGTGGAGGGGTTGACAGGTAAAATTTTTGTGTTTTATCCAGCATTTCTTAAGTGTAACTAGGATAGTTTAAAATCCACAACTGATAGTGTTATGAGTGATAATACCAAACAAATTTATAACTACACCGTTATTCTAGAAAAAGAGTCAGACGGTGGTTATCACGCTTTTTGTCCTGCGCTTAAAGGTTGTCATTCTCAAGGAGACACTTTTGAAGAAACGATTGTCAATATTACAGAAGCTATGGAATTGTACCTCGAAAGTTTGATAGCTGATCATCAACCCATTCCCAAAGAAGATTTGATTTTTAAGCCTTTAAATATTTTAATATGAGTCAGTATCCCGCAGTCTAATAATCGGGACGAATTATTTCTAGTAAATTTCTAGCCACTGCTTCCACTACAGTGATAGGAACAGAATTTCCGAATTGTTTTTTAGCGATAGCTGACTGTGGATGATAGATAAAATTATCGGGGAATCCTTGTAATTTACGCGCATCTTGGGGAGTAATTTCTCGAAACTTTTTGGGTTTATAGATTTTCTTTAAAAACAATTGTTTGTATTCTTGGGGATGAGTAGCGGTAATTGAAATAGTAGCAATATAATCTTTAGCACCCGTAGCGGTTAGGGTAGGAATAATATCGGCCGTCGGTAAAATAATCCGATAAATGCCGTTAATTCCCGTCATATTTTTCGAGTTAATAAATTCATACTTACCTGCGGTCGTTTGCCAACAAATACCGAGAGAAACTAACTGATTTAGTTCCTCGATTTTTAGGTCGGGTATAATTTCCAAAAAAGTAGAAAAAGCCACGGGATGACCATCTTTTTCGCCATACTTTTTACTGCGTCTTAATTTCAGCAAAGCTAAACAGATACTTTTTTGTCGTTCCGTAGTTTTGATAATATCCCAAGAATGAATAGTTGTGTGGCCATTTCTTAAATCAGAAAAAATAAAGAAGTCATTTAATTCATCTTCTTTTTGGAAACGAGTTCTTGATGGGGGAACAAAACCATTAAATAAAGTATCCGCAGATAACTTGACTTTCTTAACTGGTTGAATATTCTTGATGTCTTCTAAAATATCCAAAACCTTCGGATGGATACCCAAAGGTAAAGGAAATTTAAACCGCTCATAGTTATCTATATTTTTTCTAATTCCTACGATAAAAACTCTCTCGCGATTCTGGGGTAAACCAAAATCGTAGGCATTTAATAACTGCCAGTAAACTTGATAACCACAGCTAGTTAATTCATCGATAATTAACTCTAAATTCTCCCGATTGCGAGGACTAGCTAAACCACTGACATTCTCGAAAATAAAGCTTTTGGGTTGACTTTTCTGGACTAATTTAATCACATCAAACCAGAGTTTTCCCCGGGGATCTTCAAATCCCCGTAAACATCCCGCCACCGACCAAGGTTGACAGGGAACGCCGCCGACAATAAGATCGAGATTATCGGGTAAATTGCTGATTTTACTCACATCTCCGAAAGCAATTTCATCGCTGTTGAGATAGCTAATAAAATTCTGTTGATAAACTTGGATGGCCTGTTTATCAATTTCTGAATAACCTAAACAACGTCCTCCCAATTTCTCCAAAGCGATTCTAAACCCACCGATTCCCGCAAATAAATCGACAAAACGATACTGGGGATGGGTGATAACTAGATGTAGGGGTAATTGGGGTTGTGTGCTGACTTTAACTGTGGTTTTCAAGGGTAAATAATTCCTTTTCACCGTCTGGGAAGATGCCTATATGTACTAAATATTTTAGTATAACTTAAGAGTTTTTTTCTAGAGATATCCTCTCCTGCAAATTTCCTGTCTTGAAAGAGGGTGTAGGGTGTGGGGTATAGGGTGTAGGGAAGGACACCTCTTTCATCTCTGGTGGTGAAAATTTTTTCATCGAGACTGACTCCTCACTAACTACGACAATTTTTGATTTTTGCAGCAGCTCTATCGAGTCTAGGAATACTCGTAGTCTTCGATAATGTGGAGAAGTCGCATAGCTGAACTACAGGATTCTTCTAAAATTTCCTGTTTCTCCTGAGAATCATCGATTAAATCTTCAGATACCAGACGCAGAGAACCTAAAAGACTATTAAGACTGCTTCTCGCTTCGTAGGATAAATAAGCTTTTCTTTTTTGCTCATCTTCCCTATTCTTAGAGTCGGCCTCTTTGCTATCACTAAATTGCAGAGCGTGTAAACGGGCATAATGACCGCCTTGAGCTAATAATTCCTCGTGATTGCCGATTTCTGCCACTTTTCCTTTGTCCAGCACCACAATTTGATAGGCTTTTTGAACAGTGGAAAGACGGTGAGCGATCACAAGAGTAGTACGCTCGCGACAGAGTTCATCGATCGCTTCCTGTACTAAACGCTCAGAAATTGTATCCAAAGCACTGGTAGCTTCATCAAGAATGAGAATATCCGGATCTCGCAGTAAGGCACGAGCGATCGCTAATCTTTGTTTTTGTCCTCCCGAAAGTCTCACTCCCCGATCGCCAATTTCCGTATCCAGTCCTTCCGGCAGTTTGGAGATAAACTCGTAGGCATTCGCCCTTTTTGTCGCTGCTACAATTTCTGCATCACTAACATCGGTTAATCCGTAGGCAATATTAAAACGGAGAGAATTATTAAAGAGAAAAGTATCTTGACTGACTATTCCCATGGCTTTTCTCAGAGATTTGACCTCATAATCGCGTAAATCTTGACCGTCAAAAAGAATCCTCCCGGCTGTAGGATCATAAAAGCGTGGTAATAAATCAGCAATTGTCGATTTTCCCGCCCCCGAAGCACCAACAAGAGCGATCATTTTTCCTTTTGGAATCCAAAGATCGATGCCCTTGAGAACTAATTCTTGATGACCGGGATAGGAAAATTGGACGTTATCAAAATGAATACCTGTCTCTAATCTTTGATAGGGAATAGAGCCATTGCTCATAAATGGTTTATTATCTCGAATGAGAAAATCCGCTACCACCTCTACTGCGGAAACATCACCCAATAGACTACTCCTAGCACTGTTAATCTGACCAACTATCGGCAGGGCCCGGAAAAGTACATAGAGATAGGTCAATAAAATCGTCGCTAAAGCTTGCAGTTGTTCATTAAAAAGATAACGACCAGCAATGATAATTAAAGCAATAATAATTACCCCACCGATCTCATTGAGCGGAGCGATTACAGCATTATTAGTCTGGGCATCTAAACCCGCTTTCTCCCGGGCTTCTATATCTTCCACAATAGATTCTAATTCGTATCTTTCATTGCCTACCGCTTTAATTAGACGAATTCCCGTTAATAGTTCCAACAGTTTATTAGTTTGCTGTTTAGCCGTTACGGTGATAATCTCTCCAAACTTTTTTGCTCTCTTGACAAAGTATTGATTAAGCAGACCTAAAAGGCCTCCCAAAACACTAGAAAGAATAGTTAATTGCCAAGAAATTGATAATAAAATAGCCAAGTACATGAAAGCTGTGGCGATAATCTTAATCAGGTTTATGTAATTTCTAATTGATGCTACAGCCCGATTAATCTCCGACATGAAACGATTAAAAATATCTCCTATTTTACTTTTTACATAATAATCTATATCCACTTCTAGCAGCAGAATAACTGAATCAATTCGCATATCTTTTGCCATAATCAAAGACAAGTAAGTTCCTAAAAAATTACTGACAAAATTGGTAATGTGCTTGAGAATTAAAATCAATAATATCGCCGCAAACATCCAGAAAAAACGAGTATCGACCGAGAAAAACTCGAAAACTGAGAGCAGCTTTTTGATAATTTGGGGGGCAGTTTTTAAGATATCATTTTCGGGATTAATAAAAGAAATTAGTAAGGGGATAACTAAAATAGCTCCTACCCCATTAAATATGGTACTGGCAAAGCCGATAACAATACTGGAAACCACTAATATCCAGTGTTTCAGCGTATATTTAAGGAGAATTTGCTTAGGATTCATCGCTATAAGTAATAAAGTAAATAGTCAACGGTCAATTATCCTACTCGCTAGACTCTAATATTTCCCTTCCAGAGAAGTAATTATGCCAGAGAGAGTTGTCGCCATGGCGGTGGTACTGTAGGAGGCGATACAGCGCTCTCTCGCTTTTAGTCCTCGTGCATTAGCCGAGTCGAGATCTTTAAAAACTTCGCTAATCATGACAGCTAGTTGCTCTGGCGATCGAGGTTCGACTAAATAGCCAATATCAGCTAAAATTTCGGGAATATCTGCCACTTTAGTGGAAATAATCGGTTTAGCCATCGCCATACCATCGGTGAGTTTAATTGGAAATTGGGCGTTAGCCGTGGCTTCATCCCTCTGGGGAACGATAATAGCATGAGCAGCGGCCACAACTTCCGGCATTCGCTCGAGCGGTTGAGCAGGTAAATGAATTAACCAAGGTTGACCTTTTTCTAGCAAACTATCCAGATAACCATCCCCGATTTGGCGACCTCCCACCACCACCAATTTAAAATCAGGATCACCAATTTGATCTAAAGCGATTAAGACATCTTCTAAACCTTTGTGGGGTCTAGCTGTACCAGGGAACATTAAGACTTTATAGGCAGATAAACCGTATTTTTGACGACAAGCAACGGGATCGTAGAGATTGGGATCGAAAAGTTGCGTATCCTTGCCATTCGGTAAATAAATCCCCCCATAACGCTTTTGCAAAAATTGATTATTAACCGTCACCGCATCGGCGCGGTTAATTAAATTTTCCAGCCAACGCAGATAGAGAGGGTGATTCGGGTCCCTAAGCGCACCATTTTTTTTGAGGATATCCCTAGCTAATTGTCGAGGATGAGGACGATAGGACCATCGATCGCCACCAAACCAACTCATTTCCCAATCGTCAATATCAAGAATTAGGGGACGTGGGGAAAAAAAACGTTTCAGTAAACCGATGCCGAAACTGGTGGGACGGGGTTTAACCGCATAAATAATCTCTCCGGAGAGGCGATCGAGTAAAGTTTTGATCTGGCCAAAAAACTGGGGATAATTATTGCCTTTGACCGATACCACAGGTAAATTCTGCGGTGGGGTTGGATAGATTTCCCAGCCAAAAATCGGGCCATAGATCGTCACCTGACAGTTTAGCTGTTGCAAGACTTGAGCAATCAAATAGACTCGCGTGCCACCACCACCGGATAAATCTGGTGCTAAAACAGAGATTTTTTTGTTCACGATCGCCGCTCAATCCAGATTATCTAGCACGATAGGAGAATGTTAATCGATGTTAACGTTCTTGTCAATCTTAGGCGAACTTAACATTAATACCCCCAGAGATAGACTAGACAAAGAAAATTAACATATACATTGCCGAGACGACTAACTGAGTAAACATCACTGGTAAACCGTAGCGTAGAAAGGTATGAAAGCTAATTTTGCCCCCGTGTTGTTCGGCGATGCCAGCGGCGACAATATTAGAAGAAGCCCCCACTAAAGTACCATTACCCCCTAGGGTGGCTCCATACATCATCGCATAGAAAAGCGGTAAAACGGACGGGGGAAAAGAACCGGCATAATCGGGAGAAAGAACCTCCGTCCCGACTAAATTAACATTAACCAGGTACTGTTTCAGTAGTGGAACCATGGCCACCACTAGGGGAATATTCGGAACGACACTGGAAACAAGTCCGACAAAAAACAGCAAAACTAGAGAACCTAAAAAGATATTTTGGCCTAAAATTATCGCCAGAAGTCCCGATAAACTATTAACTACGCCAGTTTTTTCTAAGCCGCCAATTAGGACAAAAATTGACATAAAAAATAATAGGGTACTCCAGTCCACATCTCGGAGAATATTATGCACCGTATCGATTTTCGATTGCTGGGCTAAAAGTAGGGCTAAAGCTGCCCCCATCAAAGCAACAGCCGCCGGAGCAAGGGGTACAGGAAAAGATTCACCGACGACGAATAAAAATAAGACCAAAAAGACGATAATTCCCCCCACCGCTAAGACGCGAGGATGATTAATTTTCGGATGGGGTAAGTCTTCTAAATGCTCGAATTTTGTCCGCCAGATCGTGGGAAATAACCAAGGTAACATAACCAGAATGGTAATCACTGCCAAGGCACCACCTAAACTCAAACGCTGTAGGTATTCCATGAAGGTGATATTAATAGAATCACCGACGATATAAGTAGCGGGATCACCAACAATCGTTAATAACCCGGAACTGTTGGCCACGAAAACCATCAGGATTAAGAGCGGCACAAAATCCACGCCTATATCTTGAGCTAAGGGAGGAATTAGCGGGGCTAATAACATCACCGTGGTAGCGTTGGGTAACACCGCACAGATTGGGGTAGTAATGGCGACAATTCCTATTAGTAATAATTTGCCCTGTCCCTTTGCTAAAAGCACCATTTGTGCTGCTAAATAATCAAAAATTTTCGTTGGTTCAAAGGCTCTCACTAACACCATTACCCCAAAAAATAGGGCAAGAGTGGCATAACTGCGACTGATATAACCCACCGCTTCCTGGAGAGTCATGATATGGGTAAAAACTAAGATTAAAGCCCCCAGTAAAGCCGCTACGGTAATATGAAGCCACTCGAACATAATAACAACAATGACTGCAATAAAAGTCATCGCAGCAATCCACATTGGTAAAGATTCCAGCATTTTTGATCCTGTTTTTACTCTTGGTTTCTCAATAGGACTAAAAGTTTGCCCGAAAAATGTACAGCAAACTCATAGAAAATATGGTTATCTACGGAAAATCTTAAAATTGTTGTGATCGGTAATCTGACATGAGAATCTCCATAAACAATGTCTCCTGTAAGTTATGACTATCAAGTAGTACCAGCGACATAACTGAACCGATCAAGACATTACTAGGAATGTAGTGATGTTTCAGTCTTCCCCCCCACGCCGACGAAGTTAGCTGACGGGCTAGGATAGAGAGATATCCTTTTCTAGGCTAAAAAATCTAGAAATACGCCCCAAATGTGGTTCCTCCGCTCCGAATTTGTCTAGCTAATATCTAGCATAGAAACTTGGATTAGGCTGACTTACTCTGTTTAGTGATCCACCATAGCATACTAACCCAAAAAAAACGATATAGCCCTATACCAGACCTATCCTGTCGGTTATCCCCCGGGTTGCTAGGATAGAACAGTGATAAGCTAATAGCTAACGACTGACCGCCATAGCAGCTACAACAGAAATTTCGATGAATAGAAGACCTCGTTATACTCCTCCTCGATCGCGTGATCGTGATTATGAACGCTCCTATGGCGATGACTCCCGCGCTTCGTCCCCCGGAGGCCTATTGGCAAAATTAAACTATGCCATGATCGCCTTGATTGGTGGTATTTTTGTACTAGGAGTGGGTCTCGGTCTGGTATTCAGTTCTACTGCCAATTTTAGCCCCGAAAACGTCGCTTCCCGGGAAGTAATCGATCGCAGCGCCCCCAATGCGGAATTATGCGTGCAATTTGGGGCCAGTGCCATTGTCACCGATTTGCGGGTTTATGTCACCCTTAACCCCTTTAATGTTTTTGTTACCCAACCGGTTATGCAACCCGGTTGCGTTTTGCGACGCAATAACTGGTCAATTTTAGAACAACAAAAATTAGTCGATGGACAGCAGGTACAAAGTTGTAAAAACCGGATGAATACTTTTGGTTATACCGGCCCCTTGGAAGGCAAACCGAAAATCGATTGTATCTTCCAAAATGAAGCCGGTGGTAATCTTTTTGTTAATCCCGCCGGCGCTGTTGGTCCCAGACCAGATACAGATAAATTCTAAACCAGAAAATAAGTAGGTAGGCGTTAAAAATTATCAGACACCCCCCTTATCAAGGGGGGCAGGGGGGATCCCCCCGCCTATCGGCACCCCCCTTATCAAGGGGGGCAGGGGAGATCCCCCCGCCTATCGGCACCCCCCTTATCAAGGGGGGCAGGGGGGATCGAACCTAAAATCCATTTTTAATTTAATTATAACCAGCTACTTATCTTTCTCCTGACTACTGACTCCTAATCAACCGGAACAATTTTTGATTTTTACAAGAGGTCTAATGACTTAGCCATTGGGCCGTAGTCACCACAAAAATTCCGCCGGCTTTTTTTAAAAAAGGCTGAATTTTATCGATTAGACGACCGAGTTGTTCGTCACTATTACAAACGGTCATAATGTAGTTACCACTGTAATCACAATCCAAGTCATCACAGGATAAACCTCGATCGCCTTTTCCCGAAGTATTGCCAAAGACGGTATAACCGGAAACTCCGACAACATCAAGAACGCTTAAGGTTTCTTCCAGAAAAGCATGACTAACAATTATGTCCACTTTTTTGACAGTTTGTAGGGAAGGATGCGGGGATTCAAGCATGGTAGTTAAGTAAAAAAGGTACAAGTGAAAGAGAAAACTTTTGACAGGAATTATTTAAAAACCGCTGGGCTTTTTAGACTCCACAGCCAATGATTTTGATCATCTCTAGGTACAGAGGAATACCGATGATGATATTGAAAGGAAAAGTTAAAGCCAAGGCCATAGAAACGTATAAACTAGGATTCGCTTCGGGAACAGTCATTCTCATGGCCGCAGGAACAGCAATATAAGAGGCACTGGCACACAAAACAGCGAATAATAAAGCATTGCCCTGTTCAAATCCGAGAACCTTAGCGATGAGGATGCCCACCATAGCATTGATGACGGGAATAAATACCGAGAAACCGATGAGAAAAGGACCAGTGTTGCCTAATTCTCGAATTCTTTTCGCCGCCACTAATCCCATATCAAGGAGAAAGAAAGTTAAAGCACCATAAAAAATCCCTTGGGTGAAAGGTTCTAATTTTTCCCAGCCTTTTTCCCCCGTCAGCATACCAATAATAACACTACCGACTAAGAGAAATACCGAGCCATTTAAAAAGGCTTCATGTAGAACCTTTGACCAAGAAAATGCTTCTTCTTCGCCATTTTTCTCTTTAAAGACTCGCACCAGGATTAAACCCACTACAATCGCTGGCGATTCCATTAAAGCTAAGGCCGCTACCATGTGACCGCCATAGGAAATATGCAGTTTTTCTAAAAAAGAACTGGCGGTGATGAAAGTAACGGCACTAATGGAACCATAGGCGGCTGCAATCGCTGCTGCATTGGCACTATCGAGTTTAATTTTCAGGATAAAGAAAGTGTAAATGGGAACGATGCAAGCCATAACCACAGAGGCAATCAAAGTTAAAGCGATTTGGTTATTGATGCCACTTTCCGCTAGTTCATAGCCTCCCTTGAAACCAATCGCCATCAAAAGATAGAGAGAAAAGAGTTTAGGCAGTGGTTGGGGAATCTCTAGGTCGGATTTAAAAAATACTGCCAGCATTCCTAAGAAAAAGAACAAAACCGGCGGATTGAGAATATTGAACAGGATTAAGCTGCCATCCATAGGTTTGCGTACATTGAGTTATTCCAATCTATACTATTCAATTTTGAGAATACTGGCAAAATGTTAAGAACCAGATTAAAACGCTTAACGATGGCCGCCAAAAAAAATTAAGATGGGTGATGTTTCAGTGATCAGCTTCTCAAGGCAAGAGCCAACAGTCAAGAGGCAAAAGACAGAATCTGGCAATTCTCCTACCTAAAAAGAAGGTTAGAAACTAAGTACCTCAAAGCTTTTAACTTAACCAATTAGGTTTTAGATTCGGCCTTTGTTATCTTGAAACCGTCAGCCGTCAGCTTTTTCTACCCTCCCCCTTCTCCCCACTTGATAATTCAGGTTCTTCGGTTTGTGTTATGCAATGGACGGGGGTTATAAGGGATGAAACCCTTATAGAAACAGACATTACCGCAATTTTTGTCAATTGTTTGCGATCTGGAGCGAACTAATCAATTAAATCTCTTGCCAGATAAGGATTTAGTCGATTTATGCCCCCATATCGAACCATACCAAGTAACGAAGAACCATAATTCATAATTCATAATTCATAATTCATAATTCTCCCATTCCCGATCAATGGCAAAAATACAGCTTAAAACCCCAAAATCAGAGCATCTTGCCGCCATGGTGTCTCTTGATCGCAGCAGTCTCGGCGGTATTTGGACCCTATCCGGTTATGAACGGGAATTAAACAGCCCCAACAGTGAATTATTAATTCTTAACTTGGACCAGAAGGACGAAACCCTAATCGGATTGGCTTGTTTTTGGGCAATTCTCGAAGAAGCGCATATTACCCTCCTGGCAATTTATCCCGACTATCAAAGACAAGGATTAGGAAAACTGCTTCTCTACAAACTTCTTGAAAAGGCTGTACAAAGACAACTGGAAAGGGCTACGCTAGAGGTGAGGGTGTCGAACCAGTCAGCGATCGCACTCTACGAGCATTTTGGCTTCCGCGTCGCTGGAGAGCGGAAAAATTATTATTCGCAAACTGGCGAATCGGCCCTAATTTTCTGGCGCAACGATCTACAAACGGCCGCTTTTCAGGAACAATTAAACAAGTGGCGACAAGAAATCCTCTCAAGACTGGCGCAGGGAGAGTGGCAATTAGAGGAAGAAACCAGAGCCAAAATAGATACCATGGGGATGTCAAGATTACCTACAAGCTTAAATCAGGTCGAGGTTAGGGAAAAATGAGGATTTTAGTGTTGGCGTGGGAATTTCCACCGCGATTAGTGGGCGGTATCGCCCGTCATGTCGCTGAACTCTATCCCGAAATCGTCAAACTCGGTCATGAAGTCCATTTAATCACGATCGAATTCGGTCAGGCCCCCAGTTATGAACTGGTGGAAGGTATTCACATCCACCGCGTCCCCGTACCCCCCGGCAATGACTTTTTCCATTGGGTGGTCAACATGAATAACAGCATGGGACAACAAGGCGGCAAAATAATCGCCGAATACGGAAAATTTGACCTTGTTCATGCTCACGATTGGTTAGTAGGGGATGCAGCCATCGCCCTGAAACATCTCTTTAAAATACCCCTGATTGCCACTATTCACGCCACGGAATACGGACGTTATAACGGACTGCACACCGACACCCAACGCTATATCGGCAGCAAAGAGGGAACCCTCGTCTATAATGCTTGGCGCGTTATCGTCTGTACCGGCTATATGCGTCATGAAGTCCATCGGGCCTTGGGCGCACCCTGGGATAAAATCGATGTGGTTTATAACGGTATTCGGGCCGAGAAAAAGCAAAGAGACCCTAACTTTGATTACCGAGCTTTTCGTCGTCAATATGCCGAAGATCACGAAAAAATCGTCTATTACGTCGGGCGTATGACCTTTGAAAAGGGGGTTTCGGTGTTACTCAACGCTGCCCCAAAAGTCCTGGCCCAGACCGAGGGTCAAACTAAATTTGTCATTATCGGTGGCGGCAATACCGACAAACTCAAGCAACAGGCCTGGCATCTCGGTATCTGGCATCATTGTTATTTTACGGGCTTTATGTCCGATGAAAACCTCGATCGCTTCCAAACTGTGGCCGATTGTGCCGTTTTTCCCAGTCTTTACGAACCTTTTGGCATTGTCGCCCTGGAAAGTTTCGCCGCTAGGGTTCCCGTGGTAGTTTCCGATACCTGCGGTTTTCCCGAAGTTGTCCGTCATGGCCAAACGGGAATTGTCACCCGCGTCAATAATCCTGATTCCCTCGCTTGGGGCATTTTAGAGGTTTTAAATAATCCCGAATACGCTCAAAAATTAGTTAATAACGCCTACCAAGACCTAGAAAAACGCTTTCATTGGGCGAATTTAGCCCGTCAAACCGAGACAGTATATGGTTTGGTCGTCCAAGAACGACAACTGGTAGAATGGCGTTAATCAGGGAGCGGTTTTTTAGCCGTCAGCCGTCAGTATTACGGGTCAGTTTATACCCTAAAATAACAAAGGCACAACTTAACTTCTCCAACTATGACTATGAAAGCAGCTGAAATTATGACCACGGAGGTGGCCAAGATTAAAGGTTCTGAAACCGTTGCCAAAGCGGTACAATTGATGAGAGAAAAGAACATTAGAACTCTCATTGTTGATCGTCGTCACGATGAAGATGCTTACGGAATTATCACCGAAACCGATATTGTCTATAAAGTCGTCGCTTTCGGTCAAGATCCGCAAAAAGTGCGCGTCTATGAAGTGATGAGCAAACCCTGCATCGTGATTAATCCCGACCTCGGGGTTGAATATGTGGCCCGCTTATTTGCTAATACCGGTATTCGTTTCGCACCGGTAATTAAAGGCGGTTTGCTCGGTGTTATCTCTGTTAGTGACATTCTCCATAAAGGTAACGCCGTCGAAAAGCCCCGCAGTCTTGATTTAGAAGCGGAGATTATCAAAGCTAGAGATATTGCCCGGGCAGTATGTGCTGAAAAAGGGGGAAATTCTCCCGATTGTGCCGCAGCTTGGGATATTGTTGAGGAATTACAGGCAGAATTGGCACACCAACGCGCTAAAAAACCGGAAAAAACTTATTTTGAGGAATACTGTCAAGAAAATCCCGATGCTTTTGAAGCTCGTATCTATGACACCTAATCCCCATGGGTTTTCGGTATTCTCCGATACCTCAAACTTTTTGATCCGGCAAAAGTAGTGTATAAAAGTTTTATTTGCTAATAATCGAGGAAAAACCATGGCTGATCTATTTGTCATCGCCTATGAGGACGAATTTAAAGCAGAAGAAGTTCGTTTAACTTTGGCTAAACTGCAACGGGAACATCTCATCGAGCTAGAAGATGCCGCCGTAGTGGTTAAAAACAAAGATGGCGAGATTAAACTCAAGCAAGCGGTCAATTTAACGGCAGCGGGAGCCGCTAGTGGCAGTTTCTGGGGATTATTAATCGGTACACTCTTTTTATCCCCTCTCTTGGGGGTTGTTCTCGGTGCTGCTGGTGGCGCTTTGGGAGGTGCTTTAAGTGATATCGGTGTGGATGACAATTTTATGCGGGAATTGGGAGAAACCCTGCAGCCCGGTACATCTGCTCTCTTTGTTCTCGTCCAAAAAGTTACCCCCGATAAGGTCCTCGATGAAGTGGCCCCCTACGGAGGTAAAGTATTACGCACTTCTTTGACCAAAACCGACGAAGCAGAATTACAGAAAATTCTCGACCAAAGAGGTGTTAAACCCGAAATCGTTTAGGATATGAGTCCATAAAAGCCAGAAAAAGGGAATATATTTCCCTTTTTACTTTTTGAGCAAGAATGGGTTTAGTCTCACAACCACAGCAGCTATAAAATAAGCAACAATCAATAATTATTAATGAACTTTAAGCTTCCAATTGAGCTATTTTCGCCCCAGTATTGTTTTGCCCAACCCAACCTACGAGGCGATGCGCTCTGCTACGCAGTGCCTTTGGCATCGCACTAACCAATAACCTCAATGGTCGGGTGCATTGGGGTTGTTAGGTTCGCAATCGCCATGACTTTGGATCACGCCGACCATGAAAAATCGCGGTCACAACGACCCGACTTGAAATCACTCGATAGTAGACAGCATATGGGAATCGTTTGATGACTGCTCGTCGAATGTCCAGATAAACGATTGCATAAGACTCTGGCATCATGCCGATCTGATTGAGTAAGTCATCTACACAATCAATAAATTCATCACCCAAACCAGCTTGTTGACTCTCATACCAATCATAGGCATCCCTGAGGTCGTCACCGACTTCTGGACGAAATACCAGTACATACTTCATGCTTGCTTTCTGACTGATGCTTTCATCTCTTCCCAGGTGAGGACGTTATCGGGATCATTATTATGACCCTCAATCCGCTGATCGAGTTCGTGTTTTTGCGCCTCGGTTAAATCAGGATACACCTGTTCCACTGCAATACTGTCCCAAATCGCTTGAACCAGAAGGATTCTATCCTCAACACTTAAAGTTGTAATTTCATTTAGTGTAGCTGCGATATCCATACAGACAAGCTCCCGATTCAGATTGAGCGAGTAGTTCTAACAAGTTGTCATGGGTTCGGACTTGAAGCGTTAGTTTAGGCATACATATTGATGACTCAAATACTAAGCGACCTAACTATATATTATAGGTCAACTTTCTGCATAACACTCTCCAGAGTAACGATATGGGTCAACTTTCTGTATGTCACCCCGTCCTACAACATATATACTCATTTGTCAATAGCTAGTAATATTTAATCTGCTTATACTTCGAGTTTTGACCTGAAAATGGGCGATCAATAGTCAAGCGATCGAGGGATGGGTACAACCACGAGCCTAGGGGATTGATTATGCAAGGGTGAACAACTTATCGGCAGGTTTCCAGGCCGCTCCCCAATAACTGATCACTGAAAGAGGGCTAAACTAAAAAGCCGTGCTAAAATCAGCATATCTAGGGTCGCTTGTGTAGGTGATGGATAGGCTATGTTTGAAAGATTTACGGAAAAAGCCATTAAAGTAATCATGCTCGCCCAAGAAGAAGCCCGCCGCCTTGGCCATAACTTCGTGGGAACAGAGCAGATTTTACTAGGACTAATTGGAGAGGGAACGGGAGTTGCCGCCAAAGTCCTCAAGTCCATGGGTGTCAATCTCAAAGATGCGCGCGTGGAGGTGGAGAAAATCATCGGTCGCGGTTCCGGATTCGTAGCCGTGGAAATTCCCTTCACCCCCAGAGCCAAACGAGTTTTAGAACTCTCCCTCGAAGAAGCCCGTCAACTGGGCCATAACTATATTGGCACAGAACATCTCCTTTTAGGACTAATTCGCGAAGGGGAAGGTGTGGCCGCTAGGGTTCTGGAAAATCTCGGCGTGGATCTCTCGAAAGTTCGCACCCAGGTGATCAGAATGTTAGGGGAAACCGCCGAAGTGGCCGCCGGTTCATCTTCCCAAGGTCGCACTAAAACCCCCACTCTTGATGAATTCGGTTCCAATCTCACCCAAATGGCCAGCGAGGGTAAACTCGATCCCGTGGTCGGCCGACAAAAGGAAATCGAGCGCGTTATCCAAATTCTCGGTCGTCGTACCAAAAATAACCCAGTCCTAATCGGGGAACCGGGGGTAGGTAAAACAGCGATCGCAGAAGGATTGGCCCAACGCATCGCTAACAAGGATATTCCCGACATTCTCGAAGAAAAACGGGTTGTCACCCTCGATATCGGCTTGTTAGTGGCGGGAACCAAATATCGCGGCGAATTTGAGGAACGCCTCAAAAAAATCATGGACGAAATTCGCCAAGCGGGTAACGTCGTCCTTGTTATCGATGAAGTTCATACTCTCATCGGTGCTGGGGCAGCCGAAGGGGCGATCGATGCGGCCAATATTCTCAAACCGGCTTTGGCCCGGGGAGAACTACAATGTATCGGGGCGACGACCTTGGATGAGTATCGCAAACATATCGAACGGGATGCGGCTCTAGAAAGACGTTTTCAACCGGTTATGGTCGGTGAACCCTCCGTAGAAGAAACGATCGAAATTCTCTACGGTCTCCGGGAACGCTACGAACAGCACCATAAACTAAAAATCTTAGACGAAGCGCTAGAAGCGGCGGCGAAATTGTCCGATCGCTACATTAGCGATCGCTTCTTACCGGACAAAGCGATCGATTTAATCGATGAAGCTGGTTCGAGAGTGCGCTTGATTAATTCCCAATTGCCACCGGCAGCCAAGGAATTAGACAAGGAACTGCGGCAAATTCTCAAACAAAAAGATGACGCGGTGCGCGGTCAAGACTTCGAGAAAGCTGGGGAATTGCGCGATCGGGAAATGGAAATCAAAACCCAGATCCGGAATCTCGCTTCTACCAAAAAAGGCGAAGATGGCAACGATGAACCCTTTGTGGATGCCGAGGAAATCGCTCACATCGTCGCTTCTTGGACTGGGGTTCCCGTCAACAAACTGACCGAAACCGAATCCGAGAAACTGCTGCACATGGAAGATACCCTGCATCAGCGTCTCATCGGTCAAGAGGACGCGGTTAAAGCGGTGTCTCGTGCCATTCGTCGCGCTCGCGTCGGTCTGAAAAATCCCAACCGTCCCATTGCTTCCTTTATCTTCTCCGGTCCAACGGGGGTGGGTAAAACCGAGTTAACTAAAGCTCTGGCCGCTTATTTCTTCGGTTCGGAAGATGCGATGATCCGTCTCGATATGTCGGAATACATGGAACGGCACACGGTTTCTAAGTTAATCGGTTCACCTCCGGGTTATGTTGGTTACAACGAAGGGGGACAATTAACGGAAGCGGTGCGTCGTCGTCCTTATACGGTGGTGCTATTCGACGAAATCGAAAAAGCTCACCCCGATGTCTTCAATATGCTTCTGCAAATCCTTGAAGATGGACGTTTGACCGATGCCAAAGGTCGCACGGTGGACTTTAAAAATACCCTGTTGATTATGACCTCGAACATCGGTTCTAAAGTCATCGAGAAGGGTGGCGGTGGTTTAGGTTTCGAGTTTGCCGATAATCAAGCCGAGGCCCAGTATAATCGCATTCGATCGCTGGTTAATGAGGAATTAAAACAATATTTCCGCCCTGAATTCCTCAACCGTCTCGATGAGATTATTGTCTTCCGTCAACTCAATAAGGAAGAAGTCAAGGAAATCGCCGAAATCCTGCTCAAGGATGTGTTTAAACGTCTGACAGAACAAAATATTACTTTGTCTGTTACTGATAAGTTTAAAGAACGCTTGATCGAGGAAGGTTATAATCCGGCCTACGGCGCTCGTCCCTTACGTCGTGCGATTATGCGTCTGTTGGAAGATGTTCTGGCTGAAGAAATTCTCTCCGGACGGGTTTCTGATGGGGATACGGCCATGGTCGATATCGATGAGGAAGGTAAGGTGAAAGTAATTTCCGGTGAAAGACGTGAGTTAATCGCTCCCGTGATTGAATAAATTCTTACTGGAATTAGTTAAATAAAAGGTGGGCTTTTTGCTCACCTTTTCTCGTAAAAATAGGGAAAAAGTGCGATGAAAGTCTGGGTTGTGGGTTGTGTTTTGTTATTTTTGTTGGTGGAGTTTTATCAATGGGCCAAGGGGTTTATTTTGCCTTTACCTCTCTATATTTTTGCCGGAGCTTTATTATCGATCGCTTCTAATTATTCTCAAGATATGGGCAATTTATTTGCTAGAAATGAACAGGTTTATCAAACTGCCAGTTTAAGTGATATTCCTGACATTTTGACGGCAGAAAACTCGATACCTCTGCTAAAAGAAGGGGAAAATAAGCTTGAATAGCTATAATAATCCTCTATTTATCGCTCTTTTCTAGTATGAAAGCTTAAAATAAACATGAAGTAGAATATAATAAGTAGGTAGGTGTTAAAAGTTGTCAGACACCCCCCTTATCAAGCTGTCCTTTAGTCACATCTTTCTTAACATTTCAAACCTTTGTAGCACAAGGCTTTCAAGACTCGGTTAACAATTTGTAATATTCCTTGTTGACACCCTTACTGACAAAGAAAAAACTGAAATCAAGTCAGGATAAGGGTTGGAGTGCTTACTGCAAAAATTGTTAAGAAAGATCTGACTAATGGATAGCTTATCAAGGGGGGCAGGGGGGATCAGAGGCAAAATCTATCTTCAATTGAATTATAACTACTTACTTATTATCGATAGCTAATGAGAGTAAACTGCAAAAAAACTCTGCACCCATCCGCAAAAGCAACAGAAAGAGTGCAAAAATTAAGACAGGAATATTGGGATAAAAGTCTAGATGTGGATAATGAATTTTTGATGGGTCTGATTTCCTCCTAGGCTTTAGGTCTTAAATAAACTAGAGACTGTTGCCAAATTAAAGTGGGTTTATCGTAGTGATCGACTAGGTATAGACAGTTAGCATCTTGCCAAAGGATGCGACCAACGAGGAGATCATCGGTGCTTAACTTAATTTCTACTTCCCGTTTCTCTTGAATATAGCTCTGTACTTGTTTAATACTCGGCAGACCAGGATCAAATTGAGACATAATGAGTTTATCGATGAGGTGTTCATCCTCTATTATTCCTGTTGAGCAGCTTTTATTGACCATGAAAATCCCCTTCACCAAATATCAAGGCCTGGGCAATGATTTTATTTTGATAGATAACCGTCACAGTCCCGAACCCCTGATCACACCAGAAATAGCCGTGGCTATGTGCGATCGACATTTTGGCATCGGTGCCGATGGCGTGATTTTTGCGCTTCCCGGCCAAGCAGCAACCGACTACACCATGAGAATTTTCAACTCTGATGGTTCGGAACCGGAAATGTGTGGTAACGGTATTCGCTGTCTAGCCCAATTTATCGCCCGTTTAGAGGCTAACAACACCATTGGCCGCACCTATCGCATTCATACTCTAGCAGGAACGATAATTCCCCGTTTAGAAGCTAATGAACAGGTAACGGTCGATATGGGACCGCCGCAATTACTAGGCAGTGAAATCCCCACCACTTTGGTCAATGGATCAGAAAAAGTCCTCGCGGTTCCCCTAGAGGTGGAGGGTAAAGATTGGTTAGTTACTTGCGTTAGTATGGGTAATCCCCACTGTGTCACTTTTGTGGATGATCTGGCCTCTATTCCCCTAGAAACTATCGGGCCAAAATTTGAGCATCACCCGGTTTTTCCCCAACGGACTAATGTGGAGTTCGTGGAGGTAATCGCGCCGGATTATATGAAGATGCGTGTCTGGGAAAGAGGAGCGGGAATTACTCTCGCTTGCGGTACTGGTGCTTGTGCTGTGGTAGTGGCGGCCCTGTTAACGGGGAAATGCGATCGCATCTGTACCGTGGAACTCCCCGGTGGTTGTCTTCAGATTCACTGGTCTCAAACCGATAACCGGGTTTACATGACAGGTCCTGCTAAAGCTGTTTTTGAGGGCATTTATGCTATCTGAATCACCCCGTCTGGACGGGGACTGAACTCCCCGAACAGCGCGACGGGATTGTTAATTCTTAGAGACTGGTAATCCAAGCAATAATTCCTTTACCGGTTAACACTTCAATGGCCAAAAGAGAGACAAAGCCAATCATAGCTAGTCTGCCATTCAATTTTTCAGCTTTTTTGGTAAAACCGAGACCGCTGGAACTATCAACGTACATTTTCGGTTCGACAGCAAAATTATTCAGTCTTCCTTGTTCTTCGGTGGTGTAGCCGCGGGCAGTCATGGGGAGGCTCCTTTTGTATGCTTGTGTTAAGAAGTGTAACACATTGTTAAGTTATGTTGCAAATTTTAACAAAAAATTTTTGGGGACTCAGAAAACCTCGATCGGGTAGGCTGTCAGGGTAGTGCTATAGTTCTATCTCCTCTGGGTTTATCGATGAAATTTTGCCTTTTTCTTGACAAATTAGTCAGATTGTGGTACCAAAGAGGTATAAACTCGATCGCCTAATCAGGGAAAAGACAAAAACTATCTTAAGGTCGCCAGAGAAGTCCCGTTAAACCGTACAGGAGTTAGCGGGGGATAAATTGCCGTCAAAAGCGAACCAGATTTTAGGGAGTCAACTGACCTTGAGTGAAGATACTAGAAAGGGTAAGTGTGGGGAGAATAGGGGAAAACCGCTAGGAAAAACCCGAATAAAATCTTAAGATACGGAGTGCCTAGTAGCCGTAACGATTGCGCTCACTGTTTTTGTAAATTCTATGGCAGAGATTAGCCCAGAGATCAACCTCATGCAGATAGCGACTATACTCAACCAATATCGATTTGAAATGAGAGGATATAAAGCGCAAGAATTAATCGAGCGCTGGTTGCCCACCTATTCGCTAAATTGGATTCGCATGGCGATTTTAGAGGCACTCTATCAGGGACGTTACAAAGTCATTTCGGTGGAGGAAATTCTCAAAATTTGGCACCGTCGCGGCCATCCTACCTTTCATTTTACGGGGGAATTCGAGCGCTTGGTTTGTAAAAACTTGCCAGATTCCCAGTTAAATGGCAAAAAAACAGCAGTTGTCCCTAAACAGGAAAAGGTCAATATACTTTCTACCACCCTTGAGCGGCCTTATCCAGAGCCACAAGCGGGAAAAACCGATAATAATGGCACAGTAGCCATGGGTAAAGATTCTTTATTCAACTTAGAAACTTCTCTTTTTGATGATCCTCGCAAAGGGATGAGTGATGTGGAGGAATTATTCTCACAGTTAACCCCAGAAACGCCCAAATTCCCTGAATTAGAATCATTGCCTAAATCGCCTAACGGTCATGGAACTAGGGAGAATTTTTCGGCTAATTTTAAACCGGTAATCGATGAGTTTATCCCTTTGTTAGACCCTTCGGAATTATATCCCAAATTAAAAGCTGTGGCTCGATCGCAGTATAAGTAGGGTTGGCTGAAAAAGTTTTTCCTAGGGGCAGGGTGTGGGGTGTGGGGTGTGGGGTGGTGGGGTACTGACACCAATTAATTCCCCGCCCTCAAGAAAAAAAAATCGCCTTGACGATTAGAATAGAGTTAACTTTCCCCCTCCAGGCGCTGCTCAATTAACTAGATTATGACATCCTCCTATTTTGGTCTAGAAACCGAAGAAAATAAACTAATTAACTCTAATAATCTCTCGTTCGCCGCTTCTCTTGGTATTCATGCCCTAATTTTAGCGATTATCTTACCTAATTTCCTCAATAATCCAGCGCAGGAGCCAAAAAAGGAATTACGCAACGTCAATCTGATTGAATTGAATCCTCTAGAGCAGTCACGTCTTCCCAGTCTTGACTCCTCCCTGTCCAGCTTACCCGGACTGCCTAACCTCAATTCGTCTTCTTCCTCTTTGCCTCCTCTCCCCGCCATGGATGGCATCCATAACAGCACCTTACCTCCTTTACCCTCGGTTTCTTCCCTTCCCCCTTTACCTCCCCTCTCCTCCTTACCCTCCGTCAATATCTATTCTCCTCCCGTGGCATCTATCTCCTCCTCGGGTAGATTACCGATTCCTCGCAATTTTCCCACTTCTACCCCCAGTTTACCTAGTCCTCCTTCTGTTCCCACCCTGTCAGAGAATAATAATCGGCCTAGGGGGACTAATAACCAGCAGCTCCAGCCTTACTTCGATCCCTACCGAGATAATCTAACTCCAGATGAATTGCGAAATTCGCCCCGTAGTGCATCGCAACAGGCGCAGGAACAATTAAACAATTCCTTGGCCCGCACGTCGGAGCCGAATGGTCAATCTCCCCTCGATGAACAGCGTCGTCAACAATTAATGTGGGAAATGCGGGAACGTTTGCGCTCCCTGGAGGCGGACAAAAGCAATACCAGTAACGAAGAGGCCATGAGAAATCAGGTGGATTGGCTGGCCAGAGTCCAAAAAACTAATCCTAACGCCTTAAATGAACTAAATCAGCCCAATCAGGGCAGCAGAGGTATAACTACCGTCAATTTGACTGGTAATTATCCCGCCACGGCTTGTTCCCGTCAATTAGCGGGGACGGCGGTTTATGGGGTGACGGTGGATGGTCAAGGCCGCCTCAGCAGTGAACCCCAGTTAATTAAAAGTGCTGGCTTCCCGATTTTCAATCAACAGGCGGCTGGGGAAGTGAGATCAACTCGTTTTAATAATCCCAGTGGTGAGTCGAGAATCTATCAGGTGCGAGTCAGTTTTGCCCCTAACCCGGAAGTGTGCCGAGGTGCGATCGCTAATCCCCCAAAACCGGAGGGTAGTAACCTCAATACGCGTAACTCCCCCCCCGTAACGCCGGCAATTGAAACCCCGCTTCGTCCCAATCAAACCCCGCAGCCCGTCGTTAGTCCCCAACCGGATAACGTCAAGCCACCCGCAACCACAGGGCCAAATCCAGCCCCAACCCAGCCAGAACCGCCCAAAGAAGCGATAATCGAAGAAAAAGCTCCAGAAGCTCCCCCCCAAACCCCCGCTCTCAATCAGCCGGAGGTTTCCCCCGCTAGTCCCCCCACTAGCCAAAATCCTCAACCCCTGAGCGAGGAAGCCTTGCCCCCGGGTCCGCCGGCGGAAGCTAAAACTGAACCAGAAAGTTAGGCCTTTTCAGTGATCAGTGATCAGTTATCAGTTATCAGATATGAGTTTTAGGTTTACTGATCACTGAAAAAAACTCTCATCTCCCTAGTCAATGATTCGATCCCCCCTTAATCCCCCCTTAATAAGGGGGTGCCGATCCCCCCTTAATCCCCCCTTAATAAGGGGGTGCCGATCCCCCCTTAATCCCCCCTTAATAAGGGGGTGCCGATCCCCCCTTAATCCCCCCTTAATAAGGGGGGCATCTGATAATTTTTAACGGCTACCTACTTATTTTTACTTCAATGATTTCCACTTCCCAGATACCCGATTCTTTTGTCTCACCTTGCCGTCGCGCCTCGGTTAGTCGTACTACCAAAGAAACCGATGTCCAGGTGACGATCGATCTTGATGGTAGCGGCAATTGTCGCGCCCAGACAGGAATTCCCTTTCTTGATCATATGTTGCAGCAAATCGCCTCCCACGCCGCAATCGATCTCGATGTGCTTGCCACCGGAGATCTAGAAATTGATGACCATCACACCAATGAAGACGTGGGAATCACCCTCGGACAAGCTTTACTGCAAGCTTTGGGGGACAAAAAAGGGATCGTCCGTTTCGGGCATTTTGTCGCCCCTCTCGATGAAGCTTTAGTGCAAGTTGCCCTCGATTTTTCCGGTCGCCCCCACCTCAGTTATGGTCTAGAAATTCCTACCCAAAGAGTGGGAACCTACGATACTCAGCTAGTGCGGGAATTTTTCGTTGCTTTGGTCAATCACAGTCAAATGACCCTACATATTCGCCAATTAGACGGGATTAATTCCCATCATATTATTGAGGCTACTTTTAAAGCTTTTGCCCGGGCGATGAGTGGGGCCATAGCGATCGATCCCCGTCGCGCCGGTATAATTCCCAGTTCTAAGGGAGTTTTATAGAAGCACTACTTAACCCGAATTAACGTTAGCTTAGAAGCCCATAATTTGAGCCACTTGGGTTAATTCGGGAGCAATCCCAGATTTTAGTTGGTTATTGCTGTATTTTACCGCCGAATCTGGGTCTTTTAGGCCATTTCCCGTTAAAACACACACTACGGTGGCCCCATCGGGAACCTGTTGATGCACTTTTAATAATCCTGCCACAGAAGCGGCGCTGGCTGGTTCACAGAAAACCCCCTCTTGGCCCCCTAAAATCCGATAGGCTGCCAATATTTCCTCATCGCTGACCGCGTGAAATTGCCCTTGACTAGCGTGACTAGCGGCCCAGGCTTTTTCCCAGTTAGCGGGGTTGCCGATACGGATAGCCGTGGCTAGGGTTTCGGGATGGTCAACCGGTTGTTTAGAGATAAAAGGGGCAGCCCCGGCGGCCTGAAAACCCATCATCTTCGGCAGTCGGTCACATTTGCCTATCTGGTGATACTGACAGAATCCCATCCAATAGGCGCTAATATTGCCCGCATTGCCCACGGGAATACATAACCAGTCGGGGGCATTACCCAAGACATCGACAATCTCGAAAGCGGCGGTTTTTTGACCCTCTAAACGGTAGGGATTGACGGAATTGACTAAAGTTACGGGATAATTTTCTGATAGTTGGCGGACAATCTTGAGGGCATCATCGAAGTTGCCATTAATAGCGATGACTTCCGCTCCGTACAATAAAGCTTGGGCTAATTTTCCTAAGGCTACATAACCATCGGGGATAATCACAAAGGCCCGCATCCCCGCACGTCTTGCATAGGCTGCCGCCGCCGCCGAGGTGTTCCCAGTACTGGCACAAATCACCGCTTTTGCCCCTTCTTCTTTAGCTTTCGAGATGGCCATGGTCATGCCCCGGTCTTTAAAGCTGCCGGTGGGATTTAAGCCATCATATTTGACAAAAACCTTGACATCGCGCCCGATTTGTGCTGAGAGATAGGGGGCGGGGATCAGGGGTGTATTGCCTTCTAGGAGGGTAATTACAGGGGTTTTACTGCTTACGGGCAGAAATTGGCGATATTCTTCGATCAAACCGCGCCAGCCGCCGATAGACGAGGATTTAGTGGGTGATTGGGGGATCGATCGAGAAATAATTGTCATAGCCTTAAGGATACAGATTTGATTAGATGGCCTGATTTCCTATTTTATCCAATAAGCAGTCCAAAAAATTAATCTCGATCGCCCGATTCAGATTCATGGGAGTTAAAACAGGGATGCGGGAAGATAAAAGGCAATAACAGCAAATAAATGACCTTTTTGGTCAAAAAAATAGCTATTATATCGCTATAAATCTGATTTTTTGCCCTTTTTGTCTTTCAGAGGTTGATTTAATTAGCTGGTTATAATTAAATTGAAGATGGTTCCCCCTTTAATCCCTAGGGTTGATTCATAGTAGGGTTGATTCATGAATCAACCCTACCTTGATAAGGGGGGTGTCTGACAGTTTTTAACACCTACCTACTCAGTGCCAGATTAATTTCTTAGCTAGGATAGGCAAGAGGCAGCTGAAAAAAATTCTCCTGTCTCCTGTCACGACTGCTGGCAGTAAGTAATTTTGCCAGCATCTGATGTTCAGTTCAAACTCAAGCAACTATGTGTCAACTTCTAGGCATGAATTGTAATGTCCCCACGGATATCTGTTTTTCCTTTGAGGGATTTTGTGCGCGGGGAGGAAAAACCGACGAACATCGAGACGGTTGGGGAATCGCTTTTTTTGAGGGTTTAGGCTGCCGAACTTTTATTGATGTTCAACCCTCGATCGCTTCTCCGATTGCGGAATTAATTAAAAACTATCCCATCCATTCTACCAATGTTATCGCCCATATTCGCAAAGCCACCCAAGGAGAAATTAAACTAGAAAACTGTCATCCTTTTCGGCGGGAATTGTGGGGAAAATATTGGGTTTTTGCCCATAATGGTAATTTAGAAAATTTCTCACCTGCTGCGGGAGATTTTTATCAACCGGTTGGGGAGACGGATTCGGAAAAAGCTTTTTGTTTAATTCTTAATACCCTGCGAGAGACTTTTCCCCAGGGCAAACCTTCCCTAGAACAACTCTATCCAGTCCTAAAAACTATCACAAACTCTATCGCTTGTCAAGGTATTTTTAATTATCTTTTATGCGATGGTGAACACTTTTTTGCCCATTGTTCAACTAAATTAAGCTATATAATCCGGCAATATCCTTTTGCCGCTGCTCATTTAATTGATGAAGATGTGAGCGTTGACTTTCAAGCTTTAGCTCGTCTGGGCGATCAAGTGGCAATTATTGCCACTACACCCTTAACTGATAATGAAGTTTGGACAGCGATTAATGCAGGAGAATTATTAGTTTTTCAGGAGGGCGCAGCAATTTTAAGTTAATCTTACCAATTGTCACTTTGTCGAGATTTTTCTAAATCAATTAACTGAGTTTTTAGCCCTAACCAATCTAATTGATTGGCGAGGCAATCTGATCCAATTTTTCCCGCTTCTAGATAAATGACTCGCTCGGCAAATTCCTCTAAAAAATCCAGTTGATGATTGACCATAATTATCGTCATTGAACTTTGATTATTTAATACTTCTAATAACCTGCTGGCCGTGCCTGTATCTAGAGCAGAGGTGGGTTCATCTAATAACAGTATGCTCGGTTCTAACAGCAAAGCTCTGGTAATTGCTACTAATTGTCTTTGTCCTAAAGATAATTCTAACTCTCCGCGCTCAAACCACTGTTGAGGAATTTTTAATAGGGATGTCCAATGGTCAATTCTCTGATTAATTTCAGCAGGGTTAAGTTTTTTTAATTGCAGAGGATAAGCGAGAGCATCTCGAACAGTCATCCCTAATAATTTAGACTCTTGTGGCAATAAAACTATCTGTTGTCGCAGGGAAATAACCGGTATTTCCCTAATCGATTTACCTTGAAAATAAATATTTCCCGTGCTTGGTTCCTGCAAACGATTTAACAATCGTAAAATAGTCGTTTTTCCTGCCCCAGATGCTCCGACAATAGCTAACTTTTCTCCTTGCTTGATGCTAAAAGTAATATCTTCTAACAGATAAGCACTACCCCGTCGGATAGCTAAATTTACTTGCTGTAGTTCTAAAATCAAGAGCGGTCTTTTCCTTACTTAGTTCAAGTTTATTATATAATAAAAATAGCCCAATGAGTTCGGCAGGTATTCCCCATGGTTAGTCAAGTTAACAAAACCGAGATTATCTATCCTGAGAGCGACGGTAAACCGATGGCAGATAATACTAAACAATTTAACTGGATAGTGACGATTAAGCAGAATCTCGACTGGTTATATATCGATGATCCCCAGGTATTTGTAGCGGGGGATCTGTTGTGGTATCCCGTGGAAGGCCAGCCGAAAATTGCTGCCGCTCCTGATACGATGGTAGTATTTGGCAGACCGAAAGGCGATCGAGGTTCCTACAAACAATGGCAAGAAGATAATCTTGCTCCTCAAGTCGTCTTTGAGATTCTTTCTCCCAGTAATACCTCCATCGAAATGGCCAAAAAATTGCTATTTTATGATCGCTATGGAGTCCAAGAATACTACGTCTATGATCCCGATGATAATAGTCTAGAAGCTTGGCAGCGAATTGGTGACAGTTTAGACAGTGTTAGTGAGGTTAATAATTGGGTGAGTCCCCGTTTAGGCATTCGTTTTGACTTAACCGACGAGTTAAAAATTTATCGTCCTGATGGTACTCAATTTTTGTCCTACAGCGAAATTAATCAACTACTGGAGCAGGAAAAGCAACGGGCTGAAAATGAACGCCAACGGGCTGAAAATGAACGCCAACGGGCAGAACAGGCTAATCAGCAGTTAGTAGAAATGGAGGCAAAACTGCAAAAATATCGTCAACTTTTTGGGGAATTACCTAACTAGGGTCTGCTGAATAAATGTGAAATATAGACGAGGTAAGGGGTTTGGGGCCTGTTTGGCGAGGCAGGTGCAAGATTTTAAAGCTAGTGGCTCAAAAACCTTGCATCTTGATCGGCGATTGCGTCCTGTAGGGGCGAAGCATTCGGGCAATAACTTATCGGTGAAACCGTAGATTTTCTATCCGAATGCTTCGCCCGTACTTTTTGCCGCAAACCCTAACTAAAATCTTCACTAGCGACGGGAGTATAACAAAAAAAAAGAGGACTGGTTAGTCCTCTTAACAAGATTAGTTTTCGCTAAATGTTAAACACAGAATGATTGCCAGGCCTAGTAGGCTAGACCCATACTGCGGGTGGTTTCTGCTCCGAGATAAACCCGAATGCTTAGGAAATCCGTCGGACAAGCGGTTTCGCAACGTTTGCAACCAATACAGTCTTCCGTGCGGGGGGAGGAGGCAATTTGGGCAGCTTTACAGCCATCCCAGGGAACCATTTCCAGCACGTCGAGGGGACAAGCCCGAACGCATTGGGTGCAACCGATACAGGTATCGTAAATTTTAACGCTATGAGACATTGAATTATGACTCCTTACCGAGTGTTCTCCATGTTAAATTTCGGGTTTATCGGTTAGTTTACCTTACAGCGATCTGTTCATCGCTCGATCGGTGACATAACTTTAAACTCTGTAACACTTGGGGCCAAATGGCGATCGCTAGTCAGGGATCGGGCAATCCTAAAATAGCCTTAAAGAATTGCTTGCCGGGGTTACGCGGGGAACCGAAAAAGGTAATCTGGATCGCAAGATAATTTATTTCGTTTGCCAGTATGACAGAAATAGCGATCGAATCGATCCTACAGGAAAATCGGCTGTTTCCCCCCAGTGCCGAATTTGCCCAGAATGCCACCATTAAAAGCTTTGAAGAATATCAGCAACTCTACGCCAAAGCCAAGGCCGATCCCCCGGCTTTTTGGGCCCAATTAGCCGAAAAAGAATTACATTGGTTTGAAAAATGGTCAGAGGTTCTTGAGTGGCAGCCCCCCTTTGCTAAATGGTTCGTCAACGGCAAGATTAATATTTGTTACAACTGTATTGACAGACATCTCACGACATGGAGGCGCAATAAAGCTGCCATCATCTGGGAAGGAGAACCGGGAGACAGCCGCACCATTACCTACGAACAGCTACACCGAGAAGTGTGCCAATTTGCCAACGCTTTAAAGGAATTAGGCGTGAAAAAAGGCGATGTGGTCGGAATTTATATGCCGATGATTCCCGAAGCGGCCATCGCTATGTTAGCCTGTGCCAGAATTGGTGCGCCCCACAGTGTAGTTTTTGGGGGATTTAGTGCCGATGCTTTGCGCGATCGTCTTAATGATGCGGCCGCTAAGGTGGTAATCACTGCCGATGGTGGTTTCCGCAAGGATAAAGTAGTTGCCCTCAAGGAACAGGTAGATCTGGCTCTAGCCGATAATAGCGCCCCCAGTGTGGAAAAAGTCCTCGTTGTCCAGCGCAGCAAGGAACCCATCAATATGGTTGCCGATCGCGATTACTGGTGGCATGATCTACAAAAACAGGTATCTGCTAATTGTCCGGCCGAACCGATGGATAGCGAAGATATGTTATTTATCCTCTACACCAGTGGTTCCACCGGCAAACCGAAAGGAGTCGTCCACACCACCGGCGGTTATAATCTCTACACCCATGTCACCTGCAAATGGATTTTTGACCTGAAAGACACCGATGTTTACTGGTGTACTGCCGATGTGGGTTGGATTACCGGCCATAGTTATATCGTTTACGGACCGCTTTCCAATGGTGCCACCACGGTAATGTATGAAGGGGTTCCCCGTCCCTCTAATTTAGGCTGTTTTTGGGATGTAATTGAGAAATATCGCGTTAATATCTTTTATACTGCCCCCACTGCTATCCGCGCTTTTATCAAAATGGGTGAAGACATCCCCAATAGCCGGGATTTATCCTCTTTGCGCTTACTGGGAACCGTGGGAGAACCGATTAACCCGGAAGCGTGGATGTGGTATCACCGGGTTATCGGTAAAGAAAAATGTCCGATTGTCGATACTTGGTGGCAAACGGAAACCGGGGGGATTATGATTACTCCCCTACCCGGGGCAATTGCCACCAAACCGGGGTCAGCAACCCTACCTTTCCCCGGTATTATGGCCGAAGTGGTGGACTTAGACGGTAATCCCGCCCAAGCGAATGAGGGGGGTTATCTGGTGGTCAAACATCCCTGGCCCGGTATGATGCGAACAGTTTATAAAAATCCCGATCGCTTCCGCAATACCTACTGGGAACATATCGCCCCCAAAGATGGCCAATATCTCTATTTTGCTGGGGATGGTAGCCGTCAGGACGAAGACGGTTATTTCTGGGTAATGGGGCGCGTTGATGACGTGATGAGCGTTTCTGGCCACCGTTTAGGGACAATGGAGATCGAATCAGCTTTAGTATCCCATCCTGCGGTAGCAGAGGCGGCTGTGGTGGGACGACCAGATGAAATTAAAGGGGAAGAAGTCTATGCTTTTGTGACTCTTGAGGGGCATTATGAAGCGAGTCCGGAGTTAGCGCAAGCATTAAAAGACCACGTTGTCAAGGAAATTGGCATTATTGCCCGACCGGGAGAAATCCGTTTTACCGATGTGCTGCCAAAAACGCGATCGGGTAAAATTATGCGTCGTCTCTTGCGAACTTTAGCATCAGGTCAAGAGATTTCCGGTGATACTTCTACTCTAGAGGATCGATCGGTTTTGGATAAATTACGGCAAGGTGCCTAATTTAATTGCCGGTTTTTCCTAGTAGTTAGGGTGAGGAATAAGAGTTAATCTTATCTCACTCTAACGGGAGTGATTCTCGGTGAACATATTTGCTCAAGCATCAAATCTATAACGGTTCTTCGTTAGAACCAGAATTAATTGGAAATTATAAAAATAGCGGTGCTGAATGGCTAAAAAAGGGAGAGCCAGTACAAGTATTGGTTCATGATTTTCCTGACCAAGATAAGGGAAGAATCATTCCCTATGGAATTTACGATCTGAGCCAAAACGCGGGATGGGTAAATGTAGGCAAAGGAATATACCAGAGCGCGTCGAGAAGCCGCCAGACAAACAGGTTTAATCCTTAGCATTTTTCCAGAGTTTTGTCCCTATACTATCGCGCAGGTGATCGAAGATTGGTGGCCCCGGTGATAGCCCGGATTGAAGGTTAAATAATCCTAAATCTGGTTATTAAAGACTGATTATTTATTCTCCCTTTTGCATGAGTGCCTTTTGTCTGTCTTGATATGTAGCCTATACTCAACGGATTTAGTATAAGTTGTTCCCCATCTCTCGATCGCTTGACTATTGATCGCCCATTTTCAGACCAAAACTCGAAGTATAAGCAGATTAAATATTGCTAACTATTGACAAATGAGTATTTTATGTTATAAAACGGGGTGATATGCAGAAAGTTGACCCCTATCGTTGCTCTGGAGATTGTTATGCAGAAAGTTTCTGTATAATGTGTAGTTAGGCAGAATTTTGGAGGTAATCCAACGATGATTATGTTCATCAAGGTTTCACAGTTAATGGCGATAAGTTTACTGTTGTTAGTGGGCTGTTCATTTAACAATACGGGTGTAGTCAAGTCTGATATATCCGGTTGTTGGGAAAGAAGCAAATTTAATGCTGACGGTGCTTCTTCAGGCTATTGGAAAGAAACGTACAAACTGGAACCAGGAGGTAGTTTTAGTAGAGAGAGTAATGTAACGATTACCTCCGGTTTAGTACGGATAGAACCAGAACCACATTACTCCTCTGGTGAATGGATTATTGATGACGGATACGTTGTGATTCAATGGAAGGATGGAAATACAGTAACACTGAAGGTAGTCTCGAAATATGAATTAGCCGAAGTGGGAAGCTCTGTTGAATTCGCATTCAGAAGATGTTAAGTGTGATCGCCGATCTTGTGGGTGAGTCCCACGCATCTTTCACCTGTCTAAATCTAAGCCCGTCTAACAAATCACTGCGCCCGATCATATGCTAGGCTACCTCTAACATCCAAAGTTAATGACGGTGGGTGAGTTCAACCGTTAGACGGAATTTTCGGACAAATTGAGGATAAAAGATGTTAATTAGGTTCTGCTGAATAAATCTAAAAACTTTGTTGGATAAGGTTTTTAGACTTTTTTCCCCCCAAAAAGTGCCGACCATTGGAGTGATCGGGGAAAAATTCAGTTACTTTTTCTCTGAAAATTAGGTAATTGACCACCTGAAAATGGGTAAAACCCCACACCCTACACCCCACACCCCACACCCTACCCCCACGAAAAACTTTTTGCCGCAAACCCTAATTAGACCATCAAAGTTAAAGTTCAAGATAGAAAAACTTGATTTTGCTTTAATATTTTCCATTCTTTATATCAACTCTACGCTTGTTTTTGCACAATCTTCTCACTCAATTCTAGGAAGGTGGGACAATATTAGATTAAGTACTAATAACTTAATATCTTATAGAGTTTTTCAAAAAGCCTGAGTTGGGTCAATGATCAGGAAACCTAACTATTTTCTAACCAAACGATTAGGAAACAGTTATGTTATGATTTTCAGAGTAAGCCGGAGATGATAAGACACCATGAAAAATCGCATCTTTACTGTTATTTTGTACAAAGAAGATAATATGTACATTGCTGAATGTCCAGAAGTTGGCACAGTAGATCAAGGAGAAACAATTGAGCAGGCGATTGCTGGATTGAAAGAAGCCACACGGCTTTATCTAGAGGAATTTACCTTACCAGAAACATCCCCTAGATTTGTGACCAGTATTGAGGTTAGTTATGCCTAAGCTGCCACGAATCTCTAGTCGGGAGGCAATTGGCTCTCTTGAACGCTTAGGCTTCAAGCAAGTTCGTCAAACAGGTAGCCATGTTGTGATGAAGAAAGAAACCGAAGATGGCAAAATTGGTTGTGTTGTCCCTGTACATCAGGAATTGAAGGTTGGTACATTAAGTGGAATTCTGAAACAAGCCCAAGTCACAGTTGAAGAGTTCATTGAACATCTGTAAAGTCTGACAAATCACTGCACTCGACGTGATACCAAAAGTATTTAGTCCCCCCAGAGAACTCCCCTTGAGCCACATACCACACTTTTCTTTTTTTGTCAAATTTTATGTTAAGAAAGATGTAACTAATGGATAGGGGGATGACCAAAGATTAACCGTCTTCGTATTCGGGGATTCTTTCCTTTTTCTTCTCGGTGATATTGATGCGGGGGGGATTGTAATCTGGTTCCACGTCATCATCCCACATATCATCCTCGGCCTTATCTTCGTAATCGTCGTACTGAGGACGAGAAAAGCTTTCTGTGCGTTCTGAGCGAGCTTCTCCCCAGTTATCTTCTTCTTCCTCGTATTCTTCCTCATAATAACGAGCTTCGGCCCGTTTTTGCGGTGGGGGAGTGGCACGCAGGGGTTCTTTTTCCCATTCATCCTCACTCCAGCGTTCTTCAACGGGTTTAGCGGCCTCCACGGGGGTGCGGAGGGGAATGCCCGTACCTAACTGATTTTCTGGACGAGCAGCGGGGGTATAATAAGCTTCTTCCTCTTCTCTTTCCCAGGGGGGACGACCAATACCCAAACGTTCCAAAACCCCCACACTAACCTGCGTGAGACGTTCCTCGGCCCCTTCAAAGACAATTAAGCGATTCGGACCGCTGCTAACCACTTCTTCGATAGAAATTTCGTAGGTACTGATCAATTGTTCGGGGATCAGAGGAAATCCCAGGGAAGCAATGATAATGGAATGTAATTGACCACTAAGGGGATCAAATTGATAATCGCGGACTTTGCCTAAAGGTTCGCCGGTTTCCGTGATCACGTCACTACCGATTAAGGGAGTATAAGCATCGATATCGACGGATTCCAAGACGTTATCATCTTCAACGAGAACCACGTCTCCCGTCTGACTGATGCTCGATAAATACATATATTGAGGCATTCCCGACAGGGAGAGGATATTATCGCGGAGTCCCAGGGCAACCACTTCTCGTTGATCGATATCTACTAGGATATCTTTAACAACGCCGAGTTTTTTGCCTGTATTGCGAGTGATAACCTGTGTATTTAAAAATTCTGAACGTAAGCGACTATTCTCTGTGATCATTTTTTCCTATGGGTAGGCGTTAGGGCGTGGGAATACGAATTATTGTAGGCTTAATATATAGGGCGAAATTGAGTGTTAATTTACCGATATTAGCTTAGATCTTAAAGTTCCCTGAGATTAACACTTTTTTTGACCTTGTTTGGGCGATAGTTTCGGGTGATAGATAGGGTTAAACCCATTTTAGCTAATTCTTTACATTTTTTTAGTAACAACAAAGCAGGAGCTAGAGAGAAACTCCCTTGGCTCCTGCTGTCTAGATTCTGATTACATAGTTAAGGACTGCACCTCAGTTTCGATCAGTTTAGCCAAGTCTTGCAGGAAGGAGGCTGCATCGGCCCCGTAGATGACTCGGTGGTCACTGGTGAGATTAACCGTCATCTGTTTTTGCACTCCGAATAAACCATCTTTATTGACGACGATTTGGGGACGGGAAGCACCCACGGCTAGGATCGCGCCTTGGTTGGGGGGTAAGATAGCGGTAAAGCGATCGACTCCGAACATTCCCAGATTAGAAATGGTAAAAGTACCGCTATTATATTCTTCCGGTTGCAGTTGTTTACTGCGGGCGCGATCGACTAAATCTTTCCAACTGCGGGAGAGGGAATAGATATCCATCTGGTTAGCAGAGCGCAAAACCGGCGTAATTAAGCCCCCATCGGGCATAGCTACGGCTACGGCCACGTTAATCGCCCCGTGGTATTGAATTCCTGCGTCGCTATAGCAGGCATTAACGATCGGATGTTTAGCGAGGGTGTTGGCCACCGCTTTTGCTAACAGGGCCGTCATGGTGACACCCTTGGATTTTAGCTGTTGATAGAGTTGATCCAGTGGGTCGGTGGTGATAGTGTAGCCCACTTGGAAGGTGGGAACCTGTAGGCTAACCGACATATTCTGGGCGACGGCTTTTTGTAGAGTGGTGAGGGGAACAGTCCGGCCGACTGGGGCGCTGGTTGGAATCGGGGCTTTAGGAGCCGCTACAGGGACGCTGACGGGTTGCGGGGGAGTAATGACAGGAGCGGGGGCGGTGCTGACTTTTCCTGTCGATTTTTCTACGTCTTCGGCGGTAATTCGTCCGTGGGGACCGCTACCCACTAGGGTTTTCAGATCCACCTTTAATTCTTTAGCCAGTTTTTTGGCCCTGGGAGAGGCGACTAAACGGCCATTATCTTTAACGACGGCGACGGGGATCGAAACGGGAGGCGGAGCGATTTCTGGGGTCTCTACGGGCTTGCTAGGGGCGACTGCGGCGGTTTTTCCCTGAGCTTTTGCCAGTTCAATTTCCGCTTCAGTTTCGGCAATATAGGCGATCGCTTCCCCCACGGGCGCTTCTTGGCCAGCTTCGACTAAAATTACAGCGAGATAGCCATCATAAAACGATTCCACGTCCATGTCGGCCTTGTCGGATTCGACCACTAACACCGTTTCCCCTTTGCTGACTTTTTCCCCGGGGGACTTCACCCAAGAAACTATTTTTCCTTCGGTCATGGTGGAACTGAGCGCGGGCATGAAGATATCTCGAATCATGGTGGAGTGCTTCTATCTCTAATGTTTTGAGCCATAGCGCATTTTACCACAGTTGATGGGGTTGGGGGTGTGGGGAAGTGGGGTGTGGGAATTATAAATTATGAATTATGAATTATGAATTGGGGTGTGGGGTGTGGGGAGAATAAATAAAATAATCTCCTATCTCCTGACTTCTGACTCCTGACGACCGCCTCCTGACAGCTAAAATAACTGGTGACAAAGGGAAAAAGAGAAGGGAAAACGGCCCCTTCTCCGTCGTATCTAGACAAAAATTGTTCTAGTTGCCAATATGGACCGGTTGTGCTTGCAGAGATTCAACTAAACCGCGCACGGCTGCCACCATGGCTACTTCATTATCCAATTGATTGATCGCCGAACCAACACCGATACCAGCCGCTCCAGCAGCGATCGCCATAGGGGCGGTAACGCTGGATAAACCGGAAGCGCAGAGGACGGGAACTTTAACCGCATGGGAAATAGCGTGGGCTGCCGCTAAAGTCGGGGCGGCTTTTTCAATCAGTCCCAAAATACCGGCGTGACGGGGTTGACTGCTAGTGCCGCCTTCGGTTTGAATAATATCGGCACCCTGACTAACTAGAGCTTCTGCTAGTCTTACCTGTTCATCGAGGGGTAGGAGATGGGGAACTGTCACAGACAGGGTAATTTCGGGCAGTAGGTCGCGAGTTTGACGGGTTAGGGCTAAAACTTCCGCCGCTTCAAAAATGCGTCCTTGGGCATAAAAACTATCGAAATTACCGATCTCAATTAAATCGGCCCCGGCCGCCACTGCCATCACCAACAATTCTGGCTCGACGGCCGATACACACACGGGTAAATTTGTCAAGGCTTTTACCGCCCGAATTAGGTCAGCATTAGCGGCAATATCGACAAAAGTTGCTCCTCCGGCTGTAGCGGCTTTAACTACTGAGAGAACCTGCGAGCGATCGAAATTATTTAACCCACTGATCACTTTCAGGGCATGACGACGGGCGAAGGCTTGCTGTAAGGCAAAATTGATCATTAATCTACACCTATCTGGAATTCTCAAAAAACATTTTCCCACCTTCTCGCTGATCAGAGGGTGGGATTTGAGAATTCTTAGGGAAATTTTCTTTAATTTAGGTTTTGATTCTCTTGGTTTTTGCGCTTGAGGTTTTGCAGTTGTTGCAGCAGTACCTCGATTTCCGCTTCTAAATGGAGATATTTAACCTGTTGGTCAGCTTGGTAGGTGGTGCGAATCTGTTTCATGGCGGAGGATTCCTTAGTTAGCACAGTTGTCATAGTGGTATCTATAGAGGGCTAATTATGTTCAATTGTTTCAATTTGTATATACTACCTTAACAATGTCTTAAAGAAAACCTTTTTATGGTAGTTTCTCAACTGGCACAGGATGAAAGAGGGGAAAAATTCTTGCAACCAAAGGGATCGGAGTGCGATATACTCAGTCGCGAACGATATTGGCAAGCATGACCATGGTAGCGGTAGCAATTTTAGCGGCGGGTAAGGGAACCCGAATGAAGTCCAGCCTTCCAAAAGTTTTACATCCCCTCGGCAGTCGATCGCTAGTGGAACGGGTCCTTAATGTCAGCGAATCCTTACATCCCAGGCGAAAACTGGTGATTATCGGTTATCAGGGAGAACAGGTGCGAAATACGCTACAGCATCTCGAGGATATCGAATTTGTTGAACAAAAGGAACAGTTAGGCACTGGCCATGCTATTCAGCAGTTAATCCCCCATTTAGAGGACTTTCAGGGGGATTTGTTGGTCTTAAATGGTGATGTTCCCCTGTTGCGTCCCGAAACCTTGCAAAATCTTCTCCAGATTCATAAAAACCATGGTAACGCTGCCACCCTCTTAACTGCTAACCTCCCTAACCCGAAAGGTTACGGTCGAGTTTTTTGTGATGGCAATAATCTCGTTAAGCAGATTGTGGAAGAAAGAGACTGTACCGATGCCCAACGACAAAACCACCGGGTTAATGGGGGTATATACTGCTTTAATTGGTCAAAATTAGCGGCGATACTGCCTAATTTAACGCCCAATAACGATCAAGGTGAATATTACCTCACCGATGTGGTCAATTTTCTCGATCCTGTCATGGCTGTGGATGTGGAGGACTGTTTAGAAATTAGCGGCATTAACGATCGCAAACAATTGGCCGCCGCCTATGATATCCTGCAAACTAGAGTCAAAGATGATTGGATGGCCGCCGGAGTCACCATTATTGACCCCGATAGTGTCACCATTGAGGATACTGTCACTCTCAGTGCCGATGTGATTATTGAACCCCAAACCCATCTGCGCGGTGAGACGATAATCGCTTCTGGTTGTCGTATAGGTCCGGGGAGTTTAATCGAAAATAGTCGCATAGGCAGCGATGTGACGGTCTTATTTTCGGTTATTTCTGATAGTCAGGTGGATTCTGGTTGTCGCATCGGTCCCTATGCTCATTTGCGCGGAGAAGCGAAAATTGGGGCTAATTGTCGAGTCGGTAATTTTGTTGAAATTAAAAAAAGTGACATCGGCAATAAAACCAATATTGCCCATTTATCCTATTTGGGAGATGCCACTTTAGGGGAAAAAGTGAACGTTGGTGCGGGAACAATTACTGCTAATTACGATGGGGTGAAAAAACACCAAACTATGATCGGCAGTGGCACAAAAACTGGAGCAAATAGTGTTCTAGTAGCTCCTCTAGAATTAGGAAAAAATGTCACCGTGGCTGCCGGTTCAACTATCACTAAAAATGTCCCCGATAATGCTTTAGTTATTGCTCGCCAAAGTCAGCGTGTGATCGAAAATTGGGCAGATCAGTTTCAGTAGGTTATAGCAGTTATCAGTTATCAGTTATCAGTTATCAGACGTGAGTTTTCAGTTTACTGTTTACTGTTCACTGATGCTGATTAAGGCGTTAAATTTGCGCGATGAAGCATGAAATGCTATAAAAATCTCAGTCCTCCCTATAGAAAAGAGTAGAAACCTTATGGCACGCACCGAGTCCACAATGTTAGATCTGGGGACAAAAGCTCCCAGTTTTGCCTTACCCGATGTGGTTTCGGGTGAAACTATCTCTCTGGACAGCTTTGCGGCTAAAACCGCTCTGTTAGTCATCTTCCTCTGTGAACATTGTCCCTTTGTTAAACACATTCAAGAAGAACTTACCCGTCTAGGTCGCGATTATGCTAATACCAATCTGGGCATCCTCGCAATTAGTTCTAATGACGTGGAGAAATATCCCGATGATTCGCCAGAAAATTTGAAAAAAATGGCGATAACTCTTGACTTTAAATTCAATTTATGCTATGACGAAAGCCAAGAAGTGGCGAAAGCTTACACGGCAGCCTGTACTCCCGATTTTTTCCTCTTTGATAGTCAGCGGATTCTAGTCTATCGCGGTCAATTAGATGATAGTCGTCCTAGTAATGGAATACCGGTGACAGGCAAAGATCTCCGGGCCGCTATTGACAAGGTTTTAACCGGTCAACCGGTGCCGACGGACCAAAAACCGAGTTTAGGCTGTAATATCAAATGGAAACCGGGTAATGAGCCACCCTATTATGGTTAATTAACGAAGGGTGTAGGGTGTAGGGTGTGGGGTGTGGGGAGAATAAATAAAATAATCTCCTGACTCCTATCTCCTGACTCCTGACGACCGACTCCTAACTCCTAACCCCACCAACAAGCTTTTTGCCGCAAATCCTACTTATGAGACTATTTCAAGAGCGTAACCGATTGCTGTGCTAATAGGGCAGTACCATAGGCCGCTTGCTCCTGTTTAGATAAAAGCACAGGAACTCCTAAATGACGCTGACGAATTATCCTCCAAGTCGGATTTTTTGCCCCACCACCCGCACTATAAACTCGCTGTAATTTATTGGCCCCCAATTCCTGTAAACGCTGATAACCTAAAGCTTCAATGCGGGCAATACTTTCTAGTAAACCACGCAAAAATTCTCGAGGATTATCGGGCCGGGGAGTCAGTTTTGCGGGTAAAAAAGGATCATTAATGGGAAAACGCTCGCCCGCTTTTAGGAGGGGATAATAATCTAAATTACTTTCTTTTTGTCCATCTATTGCTAAACTATAATTTCTCAATTCTTCATGAGAAAAAAACTTCTTTAACACTGCTCCTCCCGTATTGGATGCCCCACCAGTTAACCACAAATTTCCTAAACGATGACTATAGATGCCATAGTTACTATCATCAACTTTCTGGCTACTTAATAATTTTAAGACTAAAGTTGAACCTAAAGATGTCACTGCATCCCCTAAAGAATTAGCACCACTGGCTAAAAATGCCGCTATGCTGTCGGTGGTTCCCGTATAAATTAAACAATCTTTCGGGATAGCAAAACGAGTCACTAAATCTGGTTTAATAGTATCGATCGCTGTACCCGGGGCAAAAATTTGCGGTAATAAATTAAACATCGGTAAATTCTCTAACCAATGGGGATAACAGAGATTTTCGAGATCATAACCTAACTTTAAGGCATTGTGATAATCACTAATTCCCAGTTTACCGTGCAGGAGAAATGCTAACCAATCCGCTTGCGAGAGAAAATAACGCGCTTGCGAAAAAATTTCTTGCTGACTCCACCAAAATAATTTAGCTAAACTGGAGGTAGCACTAATCACGGGATGGTGAGGGGGTGCTATAGCTTTAATTGCTTCTAAAAAGGCAATTCCTCGCCCGTCATTGTATAATATGGCCTCAGAAAGAGAATTACCCCAATTATCACATAATAACACCGTCGAGGAAGTACCATTAATAGCGATCGATTTAAGTTCTGAACGCACCGAATCCCCTAGATTATCCAATAAATAAAATAGGGCCTTTTGCCAATCCTGAAAATTGGCATTAGTGAAAGGATAATGAACCTCAGCGACGATATTTTTGCTAGAATCAATAGCAATCGCTCGCGCTCCCGATGTGCCAAAATCAATACCTAAAGATAAACCCATAGATGTCTTCACAACCCCCTCATTCTGGCTACCATTGGGATGGTATCACTCCCCGATTCTTTGAAGGTTGGTACTTCCGAGTCATGATTCCGCAATTAGCCGACGGATTCGCCTTTATGTATTCTATTCAAGACCCAAGCGGCGGTCAAGTCAATAGCGGCGGAGCGGTACAAATTTTAGCCATAGAATCTAATTATCTTTGTCGCACTTTTCCCGATACGGATAAATTTTGGGCAAGTCGTCAGGAATTAGCCATTATCCATTGGGGAAAAACTAACTTAAAAATCCGTCCCTGTCTCCTTTCCCCGTCGGCTTTTTTTGAGTCTGTTCAAGAGGGTTATCAAGCAACGGCAAACCAGCAGCAAGGACGAATTTATGATCCCGTCACTGGAGAAATCTGTCAATGGGATTATCGCATTGAAACTAGGTACAGTTGGGGAGATAAAAAGCGTCCACCCCAAGCAACAGCAGGAATATTATCTTATTTACCGATTTTTGACCCGGGTTGGCAGATTTTAACTGCTCATGGTTTAGCAACGGGAATGATTACCCATCGGGGAAAAAATTATCAATTTGAGAATGTACCTTTTTATAGCGAGAAAAATTGGGGTTATTCTTTCCCCGAAAAGTGGTTTTGGATTAATTGTAATGCTTTCCCTGAAAATCCCGATTTAACCTTAACCGCAGTGGGTTCTACCCGAAAAGTTCTCAACTGGACGGAATCGGTGGGAATTATCGGTATTCACTGGCAAAATCGCTTTTATAAGTTTGATATCTGGAATTCTCAACTAACTTGGACAGTGCAACCCTGGGGATACTGGGAAATGAGGGCAACCAACGAGAATTATACCATTGTCTTGATCGGGATCAGTGATCATCCTCCCGATCGCGTGCGTGTACCCACGGAAAAAGGTCTCTCTTTTGCTTGTCAAGATACCCTCAAAGGTAAATTATCGATAAAATTGGCTGATAGTCGTGGTAAAACCCTTATAAATGCCTCTAGTCGTCTAGCTGGTCTCGAAATTGGCGGTATTTGGCCATCAGCTTGGATTAAACATTAAATCACCATGGCGACGGGAGAATGTGGAACGAACCACAGAGACACAAAGGACACAAAGATTGATCGCTACTATATAAGTCAAACTTATCACACAAAGAATAAGAGAGCCGGGGAACTTGTCACCACACTGGCAATTAGATATTTAATTATAACCACTTACTTAATAAAGATGATAATTATTTACTTGTCTAGCATTTTATCTAATCTTTCCTGAATCAATAAAGCCAGGGAAGAACGCAGAAAAAATAAAGCAAATAACCCAGCTAAACTGAAGGGAATAATAGCTAGTTTGCTATAGTTTGTGTCTAATAAAAATATGGCTGAGATAATGCTAAATCCCAATAAACAGACATTAATTAATAATTTAATTCCCAGATAAATTCTTTTCAGAAGTCGTTCATTTTCGCGTGACTTAACTTGAAAAACTAAATTTCCTCGCTCGATTTTTTCCTCTAATTGACGGATCATTCTCTCATTTTTATTACCTTTTTGCCATTGTTGTTTAAGAAAAGTGCGCGCTTGATTAGCTAGGGTCAGCATGGTGTTGGTAGTTCCTCCTGATACCGCTAGACTTTTCACAAAAGGTTGACTAGCTGCTAATAAATTATACTGGGGATCTAAAGAGCGGGCAATCCCATCCAAAGTGGTGACAGATTTAATAATAAAAGTCATTTGGGGAGGTAAGCGAAAAGGTTGCTGTTTAAACATTAAATACACTTGATCGCTAATTTGTTCAAAGACCCTCACATCTACCGGTTTATCGCGAAATTCATCTAAAAGAAACTGCAAGATATTTCGCACAGGTTGCAGATCTCTAACGGGTTCAATTAACCCCATATACACGAGAGTTTTTAAGACTGTTTCCGTATCCTTTCTTAAGATAGCAAAAAAGGTTTCAATCATTTGATCTTTAGCGACGGACTTTAACTCGAACATCGTGCCGAAATCGTAGAAAATTAACTCCCCTTCCTGACTAACTGCCATATTACCCGGATGGGGATCCGATTGGAAAAAACCATCCTGTAATAGTTGTTTGAGATAGGAACAGATTCCCAGTTGAATAATACCATCGACGTTAATACCATTAGCTATTAAAGTCTCTCGATCATCGACTTTAATCCCCGGTACATACTCCAAAGTTAATACCTTGCGGGTGGTATATTGCCAGTAAACTAAAGGAACTTTTACTTGGGGATAATTCTTAAAATTTTCCCGAAAGCGATCAGCATTTTTGCCCTCATGAATATAATCGATTTCTTGAAAGAGTAGTTCAAAGAATTCTTGGTAAATAGCTTCTAAATTATATTTTTTCACCACGGAGAAAATATTTAACCAACGGGTGAGACGATGCAACACTTCAAAATCGAGATTAAATAGTCCTTCTAGATTTGGTCTTTGTACCTTAATAACGACCTCTTCCCCACTTAATAACCGCGCTCTATGCACTTGTCCTAAACTGGCACAAGCGAGGGGAGAAACGCTAAAACTTGCAAATAAATTATCTAGGGGTTGTCCTAATTCTGTTTCAATAACTCGGATCGCTTCTTGACTATTAAATTCGGGAACTCGATCCTGTAATTGGGTTAATTGTTCGATATATTCGAGCGGAATTAAATCTGCTCGCGTCGATAAAGATTGTCCAATTTTAATAAAAGTTGGTCCCAAATTAATGAGGCGATCAACTAACCATTTCGCTCTCCTTTGCCGTTTTTTGCCCCTATTAGCCCCCGTTAAACGATCCCAGAGCAAAAAAGTCAAAAACTGCATTGTAAAGCTAAATATCTCCAATTGACGAATAATTGGCGATCGTAAGCTTTGCTGCCAATGTAAAGATTTGGGGGAATCAAAAGGAGTAAGCATCAGTTATTAGTTATCAGTCTTCAGTCTTCAGTTATCAGTTATCAGTTATCAGTTATTAGTTATCAGTCTTCAGTCTTCAGCAAAACCGATCTACAGCGTTTCTCATCAAGGTGAAGTATAGATTAAACCTTGCCGAAGTAAAAATTCCAGTCGCGAAAATGCGCTTCATCCATCTGAGAAACGCTGTCAAGTATTCTCGAACCGTTTCCGAATTCGCCGGTAAAAAGCCTGATTTTCAGCTTTTAATCTTTGCGACTAGGTAAACCGAGATCTACCGCTAGACGATGACTGCAAGCAAAACCAGAAAAGGCCACCGCGTTTAATCCTTGACCGGGGAAGGTACTATCTCCTACACAATAGAGATTAGGAATAGCTGTGCGATTAAAGGGCATTCCTAACAAGCCTAACAGTTTTCTTCGCGGTATTGGGCCGTAACTGCCATCGATTCTATTCAAAAAGCGGCGATGGGTGCGGGCCGTGCCAATTTCGATATAATCTAATCCTGTATCTAGTTTAGGAAAGAGTTTTTTCAGGCGCTCGATGAGACGATTAGCAGCGGCCTCTTTTTTCTGTTGATATTCTTGGGGGGGCAGTTTTTGCCATTGATCAATCCAGCTAGGGGTGAAAGTATGAATGATATGATGGTCCGGGGGTGCGAGGGAGGGATCGAGTAAGGTAGGAATAGAAACAAAGATAGTTCCCTGTTCTGCTTCCATATTTTCCCAATCTTCTAGTAAAATATGGTGACATTCGCTTCCTGATGGTAATACATCGGCCTTAACTCCCAGATGCAAACTCAGGAAACTGGGGGATTTTTGATAGCGTTTTTGCCATTTTTTTTCGCTACCTGGGAGAGATTCCGGGGGGAGTAGTTTCTCGAAGGTATCCCAACGGGTGGCATTAGAAACAATCTTTTTCGCGTAATATTCCTTACCATTGGTCAATCTTACCCCGATCGCCCGTCCTGCATCTAAAATAATCTTATTCACTCTCGCTTGATACTGGATTTCACCACCGGCTTTTTCCAATCCTTCGACTAATTTCAGGGCAATCTGTCCCACTCCCCCTCGGGGATAGTTAATTCCGCCGTAATGGCGATCGCTAAAGACCATTCCCGCATTAATCATCGGAGTGCGATCGGCGGGTACTACCGACCAACAATAACATTCCATATCGATAAATTTCAATAATTTCGGGTCTTTAATATATTTTCTGGCCAGATCTCCCGCATTTTGGGCTAAATACTTGACCAATCCCAAACAGGATAAAGGATGCTGGAAAAAAACCCTAGTCAGATAGCGGGGTTCTTCCAACGATAGTAAATCCATACTATTGAGGCAATTAAACACCTGCCAGCATTCATCGTAAAAGCGCCGGATACCGGTTTTTTCTGCGGGAAAATGGCTAATTAATTCCTGTAAAAATTGTTCGTAGTCGCGATGAACTTTTAGGTCTAATCCGTCCGGGAGATGATAATGGATCTGGACGGGATCGGCAATGGTTTCGATACTCATATCCACCGCTGCCAAAGCCTTGGTTAAGAGGTTAGTCGTCCCCTTTTTGCCAAAACCAAAAATCATCGAAGCACCCACATCAAAACGATAACCCTCTCGTTCAAAATAACCCGCGCTGCCCCCCGGAATCAGATAACTCTCTAAAACTAAGACTTTTGCCCCTTTTGCCGCTAATTGCGTCGCTGTCACCAATCCCCCGATTCCCGACCCAATCACGATCGCATCGTACTGATTACTCATAACTTTAGTTGATAAATTTTTGTGTCAATTCTTGATTGTAACCTTGACTAGCGGTGATTTATCGGCTAGTTTGCGGGAGCAGAAAATTTTTGGGGAGAGATGAAAAGTTGGTAAAAGGAAAAAAAGTCTTGACAAATCCCGCCACTTGACATAATTGGGTTTGGGTGATATCATCTCCGGAAAGACAGGTAGCGCTACTGTTATAAAAAATATTGGCTCTTCTTGTTTCTGTGTGGAAGGGAGAAGAATAGGGGGAATTTTCCAGAAATATATTCTTCAAAGCCCTGCCTAGCAAGACTCGTCCGAATAATAAGCACTGATTATCGCACAAAGTCGAGAGGAGCTAAGTAAATTTACCGTAAGATTAATTAATCAATTGGATAATGTATAGAAAACTGGCCAACAAAATCCTTAAATTAGCTAATTCCCTATCTAGGTCATCGAAGCGATCTCTTTTAATTGTCACCGATTGCCTGATTTTTTGTCTGACCATCTATCTAGCCTTCTCTCTCAGGTTTAATCTTAGCCTCGAATATGAGCAAATTAGACCTTTTTTAGGGCAAATATTGGGATTAATTGCCGTTAAAACTCTAGTTTTCTCTCTCAAAGGCATTTACAGTCCCGTAGTACGTTATACAGGCTTAGAGTTTCTTTCCTCCGTGCTGCAAGCAGTCCTCTATAGTTCAGGGGTTTTAATCAGTATTGCCTACTTTCAAGGGGATGCCTTTTTGCCGCGTTCAGTCCTGATTATCGACGCATTGTTAACCCTAGTATTGGTTATTGGGATCAGATTGTTGATTCGTTCTGTCTTTCACCGTCTGAATATTTACGTCAGTAGTGTGGATAGGGAACCGACAATTGTTATCTATGGTGCGGGGATTGTGGGTTGTCAATTAGCACGTTCCCTACAAAATGACCCCCACTATCGTTTATTGGCCTTTGTTGATGATAATCCCGATTTGCAGCACCGAGTGATCCAAGGCTTTAGGGTTTATCCCCCCTCTCAATTGGCACTACTGCACCAAAAAACAGCCTTTGACTGGGTTGTTCTCGCTATTCCGAACCTAGACAAGGCCAGAAAGCGGCAAATCATCGAAAGTCTAGAAACTTTACCCATCGTCATTAAAACTGTCCCTCCCCTCTCAAAAATTTTATCGGGAGAAGCGACCATCAATCAGATTCGCAGTGTCGATGTCTCGGAATTATTAGGACGGGAAGAAATTCTACCCCATCCCGAACTTTTGGGAAAAAATGTCACTGGTAAAGCGGTGTTAGTCACCGGGGGTGGCGGTTCCATCGGTTCGGAATTATGCCGACAAATCGCCTTCCTCAAGCCAAAATGCTTGGTAATCTACGAATTAAACGAGTTTTCCCTCTACAAAATCGATCTCGATTTAAGTGAAAATTATAGGGATTTACGCAAGTATGCCTATCTAGGCAATGTTCTCGACCGCAATCATCTAGACCGGGTCATCCAACAACACCAGATTGAGACAATTTATCACACTGCCGCCTATAAGCACGTTCCCCTTGTGGAAGCCAATGCTAGTCAGGGGGTTTACACTAATGTTTGGGGGACTTTAAATGTCGCTCAGATCGCGATCGAGAATTCAGTTAGTAATTTAGTTCTTATTTCCACCGATAAGGCCGTCAGACCGACTAACATTATGGGGGCCAGCAAACGCTGTGCTGAGTTAGTCGTGCAAGCTTTGGCCGCTTTACCCGACAGTTCCACCTGTTGCGCTATCGTCCGCTTTGGCAATGTTCTCGATAGTAGCGGTTCCGTGGTGCCGCGTTTCCGGGAACAAATCGCCCAACGTAAGAATATTACCCTCACCCATCGCGATATTATTCGCTATTTTATGTCTATTCCAGAGGCGGTGCGTTTGGTTATACAAGCGGGAGCCATGGCTAAGGGGGGTGAGGTATTCCTGTTAGATATGGGTGAACCGGTAAGAATTTACGATTTGGCCCTACAGATGATTCGTTTAAGTGGCTTGGAATTAGGGCAAGATATCGATATTGAAATCACGGGATTAAGACCGGGGGAAAAACTCTACGAAGAATTATTAATCGATACCGGTAAAGCTCGTCCCACCGCTCACCCAAAGATTTTTTGCGCTAATGAACACTTTCTTGCTTGGGAAAAATTACAAATCAAATTAGAGCAATTGCTTAATTCTATTCAAGTTAATGACCGTCAGGGCTTAGTTAGGTCCCTACAAGATTTAGTTCCCGAATACCGTCCCCCGCAGCAAATAGCCAGTAGTTTGTCAAGTAAAAAGTAAAAAAGAGGAGTTTTACTTCTCCTCTTGTTGCCAAAATTTATTAATCTAATTGAACCGAATGCTTTTGTTTTAATTGCTTTTGGATAGTTTTTACCGTCTGCTCAATTTTATTGATCCCGCGAGAAGAAGGGCGATTTACTCTATCAGCTAGAGGAGAAGTTTGTTGAATAGCAATGCTTAAATAAAGGGGAAAAGCGAGGGTAAAGGCTAAAAAAAGACGTTGTAACATGATCCACTCCCACAAAAGTTTTTCAGCGATTATTCTAGCCGGCTGAAACTTTTACCAGAATAACGACTAACTAGGAAAATTTCAGCTAGTTTGTGACAGTCCGGCAATTGGTGGGGCAATCCTAAAGAATTAGCGATGAAACCCTCAACCCTAGACCGAGATTCTGATACATTGATCTAGAAACATGATCGATCGCCCTATCTATGCACAAAATTCCAGTTACTGTGATCACGGGTTTTCTGGGTGCGGGAAAAACTACCCTCATCCGTCATCTACTGCAAAATAATCAAGGCCGACGGGTGGCCGTTATGGTCAATGAATTCGGAGAAGTGGGAATTGATGGTGATTTGTTGAAAAGTTGTCAGACCTGCGATGACAACCCCAACGATAATATTGTGGAACTGACCAACGGTTGTCTGTGCTGTACAGTACAGGAAGAATTTCTCCCCACCATGCAGAAATTGCTGGAGCGACGGCAACAGTTGGATTGTATGCTGATCGAAACTTCCGGATTAGCTTTACCTAAACCTCTGGTTCAAGCTTTTCGCTGGCCGGAAATCCGCAACGGTGCCACGGTGGACGGAGTAATCACGGTGGTGGATGGTTTTGCTATCGCTAGGGGTCGTCTGGTGGCGGATTTAGACGCTTTAACGGCACAAAGGCAAGCAGACCCCAATTTAGAACACGAAACGCCCATTGAGGAGTTATTTGAGGATCAGTTAGCCTGCGCTGACCTGGTACTCTTAACTAAAACCGATCTCATCAGCGAAATTGAATTAGAAAAAATTATTAATTGGCTGAAAACGCAACTGCGATCAACGGTAAAAATAGTTACTTGTGCCGATGGACAAATTAGCCCCGATGTGCTATTGGGATTTAATGCCGCCGTCGAGGATGATTTAGCTAGTCGTCCTAGTCATCATGATCACGAGGAAGAACACGATCACGATGAGGATATCAATTCTGTGCAGTTTTGCCTCGATTCTCCCGTAGATGCCCAAATTTTGACCCAACGGATTAAAGAATTGGTGTCCCGAGAAGAAATCTATCGGGTCAAGGGATTTGTTAACGTGGCCCATAAACCGATGCGTATGGTGTTACAGGGAGTCGGCGATCGCTTTGATTCTTTCTTCGACCGACCCTGGCAATCCACAGAAATGCGGCAAACTCGCTTGGTCTTTATCGGCCGCTCCCTCGATAGTCAGAAAATCGAGCAGGCCTTAACTAGGGTTTGCTGAAGAAGTTTTTCCTGGGGGTGGGGTGTAGGGTGTGGGAATTATGAATTATGAATTATGAAGTGGGGTAGATAGGGAAGTGGGGTGATGGGGTGTGGGCTTCGGCCGTGAGACTTCGGCGTGAGATCAGTCTCACGGCCGAACCCTGCCCCCTGCCTGACCCCACCAACAAACTTTTTGCCGCAAACCCTATTTAGGGCTTGCTGAATAATGGTAAAACCCTTTTAAAATAAGGCTTTTGACCTGTTAAAGTCCGATGTTAGTGCAAGAAAATAGGATTGGGACTTTCAAAAACCTTGCATTATCCTTCTTGTAGTACATCGCTTGGTACAAAAAACAAGGGCAACAAAGCCTGAAACGACTGGGTACTGACTCCTACCCCCAGGAAAAACTTTTTCAGCAGACCCTATTTATTCTCCCTTCTCCCTTCTCTCCCTCTACAATAATTACTCGCAGCCAGAAATACGTTGGGCTCTATCATACTTTGTGCTTTTTGTCAAAAAAACTTTTTTTTTGCAATAAAACTACACAAAAAAAAGATCATCGTTATGGGTGAAATTGACTGATTTGACCGTCCTAATTAGGAAGACCTTCTAGGTGTGGCAAGGGTTTCAACTATTGCTGCCCAAAAAAGCACAGAATAACCCACTATGAAATTCTATCAAATCGCTGTAACCCTTGTAACATCGTTATTAAATAAAAATCTTTCTCAATTAATTCTTAAGAATTTGTAAATATTGCGGAATGTTAATTTAAATATTCTCAATCTTTTGCAGTCAATAGATAATGTTTGCTTATCTTTGATCAACAGAGGCAGTCCCAATGAAAAAATTTTCACCCCCACAGATGAAAGAGGTTTCTTTCCCCACACCCCACACCCTACACCCCACACCCCACACCCTACACCCTACACCCCACTGAAAAAGCTCCGGCAATCGATCGCCCGGATAGATGGTCGGGGATTTGGGTTAGGGTAGTAAAAGATACAGATTACCCACCCTTGCAGACCAACAATTATGACGAACACCAGTAACCCGCTGCTTGCCGGTCAAGGATTACCGGCTTTTGACCAAATCCAACCCGGCCTGATTGTCCCTGGCATGACGCAACTTTTGCAGGAACTGGCTGGAGAATTAACCGATCTAGAAGCACAGATTGCCCCCACTTGGGAAAAATTAGTCGAACCCCTCACCCGGATCGAAGAACGTTTAAGCTGGAGTTGGGGGATTATCGGTCATCTGATGGGGGTAAAAAATAGCCCAGAATTGCGTCAAGCCTACGAAACTGTACAACCGCAGGTAGTCGAGTTTATTAGCCGTTTAAGCCAAAGTAAACCCATTTATGAGGCATTTTTGTCCCTGCGCCAAGGAGAAAGCTGGGGGCAATTAGACGAGACACAACAGCGCATTGTCGAAGCTTCCCTGCGGGATGCTCAATTGGCCGGGGTGGGATTAGTAGGGGAGAAAAAAGACAGATTTAACGCGATTCAACTGGAATTAGCGGAAATCACCACGAAATTTTCTAATAACATCCTCGATGCCACCAAAGCTTTTCAACTGAAACTAACAACCCCAGAAGATATCGCCGGTTTACCCCCTAGTCTCCTTAGTTTAGCCGCCCAAACCGCCCGGGGCCAAGGAGAAACTAACGCCAGCAGCGAAACCGGCCCCTGGGTGATTACCCTCGATTTTCCCAGTTATTTCCCCTTTATGAAGTACAGCGATAATCGGGAATTGCGCGAAAAACTCTATAAAGCCTACGTTAGTCGGGCTGATCTGGGAGAATTGGATAATAATCCCTTAATTGATCGCATTTTGCAACTTCGTCAGGAACAGGCCCATCTTTTAGGTTATAGTACCTACGCCGAGGTCAGTCTTGCCAGGAAAATGGCCAATTCTGTGGATGAAATCGAGAAATTGCTTGACAATTTGCGCCAAGTCAGCTATGAAGCGGCAAAACAGGATTTAGAGGCCTTAAAAACTTTTGCGGGAACCGACGATCTCAAGCATTGGGATATAGCCTATTGGTCAGAAAAACAGCGTCAGGCCAAGTTTAACTTTAGTGCCGAGGAATTACGCCCCTATTTCCCCCTACCACGGGTTTTAGAAGGCATATTTAGCCTCGCTAAACGGATTTTTGGGGTAGAAATTATCGCTGCCGACGGTCAGTCCCCTATCTGGCATCCCGATGTGCGTTATTTCCAGATTAATGACGAAAAGGGCGAAAAAATTGCCTATTTCTACCTCGATGCCTACAGTCGTCCCGCCGAAAAACGCGGCGGCGCTTGGATGGATGTCTGTATCGGTCGGGCCAAAACCGGCACCGAGGTGCGTTTACCTGTGGCTTATTTAATCTGCAATCAAACGCCTCCAGTGGACGGAAACCCCAGTTTAATGACCTTTGAGGAGGTAAATACCCTATTTCACGAATTTGGCCACGGTTTACAGCATATGTTAACCACTGTGGACTATTCCGGCGCGGCGGGTATTAATAACGTTGAGTGGGATGCGGTGGAATTGCCCAGTCAATTTATGGAAAATTGGTGTTATGATCGCCCTACTTTAATGAGTATGGCCAAACACTACGAAACGGGTGAAACTCTCCCCGAACATTACTATCAAAAACTGCTCCTAGCTAAGAATTATATGAGCGGTTCGGCTATGCTGCGTCAGCTACATTTGTCTTTAGTAGATTTGGAATTACACCATCGTTATCAACCCAATGGCGGCGAAACTCCTAAACAAGTCAGACAGCGTTTAGCGGCAACGACGACGATAATTCCTCCTCTACCAGAAGATGCTTTCTTGTGTTCTTTTGGACATATTTTCGCTGGCGGTTATGCGGCGGGTTACTATAGTTATAAATGGGCGGAAGTTCTCAGCGCCGATGCTTTTGCCGCTTTCGAGGAAGTGGGATTAGATAACGAAGAAGCAGTGAAAGCGATCGGCCGCCGTTTTCGCGATACTGTCTTAGCTATCGGGGGAAGTTCTCATCCTATGAATGTTTTTAAAGCTTTCCGCGGTCGTGAACCTAGTACCGAGCCTCTCCTCCGTCATAGCGGCTTATAAAAGTAGGGTGTGTTAGCGTAGCGTAACGCACCAAAAACTTTTCTTTGTGGTGCGTTACGGCGATATTTAGCTCTTGATTTTTTCCCTGAAAACAAGGGATTGCCTAACGCACCCTACTTAACTGCTGAAACCTTTCTTTGTGGTGCGTTACGGCGATATTTAGCTCTTGATTTTTTCCCTGAAAACAAGGGATTGCCTAACGCACCCTACTTAACTGCTGAAACCTTTCTTTGTGGTGCGTTACGGTAATATTTAGCTCTTGATTTTTTCCCTAAAAACAAGGGATTTCCTAACGCACCCTACTTTCATAAATAGGCTCTCAAACTTGCTGTAAAAATAGAAATGATAAGTTACAATACTATTGTTCTATACATCACCAATCTAGCCTTTGATAAAATTTATGGAATCATCTACTCTACCGATTCATAATCCAGCCGAACGTTTATTAATTATCCTACAAAGATGTTCTCCAGACGAAACTAACGAATCAGTTCAAGCAGTTTTAGCAAGAGCAATGGAAGTGAAAAATGACACTGATTCTGTTCAGAAAGGGTTGATTCAATTAGTACAGCTTATTTATCACATAGAAGATCAACTACAATATTTTCCTTCAAGAAAACAGTCTTCCTATAAAGAACTTATGGAACAAATTAAGGATGAATTAATTAGTGTATTTTCAAGACTTGAAATGTCTTGGTCAAATTCTTTCTTACAGCCATTAAACTCTCCTGACTGGTACGCTCTACATTGGCTTCCTTCTTGTGTAGAAGATTTTGAGGAAATATATTTAAGCAAAGAGGATTTGAACAGGTTAAGGGAAGAAATCTTCGGTTTAATTCAAATGATTGAAGATAGCAAAATTACGCAAGAGTTTAAACAATTTCTGCTGATTAAATTAAATGAAGTCCTAGAAGCTCTTAACAAATTTTACATCGTTGGCTATAATGGTCTTCGCAAGGAAATTTTGGCTACCCTCACCGAGGTGGGAATTAATGAAGTCGAAGGTGAAGATAAGGAAACCAAGAACAATATATCCCAAAAGTTATGGAAATTTTTAACAAAAATAGTTCCAGAAAAAGCACAAAAGATTAATCCGTTAATTAGTCTCCCTGTCAATGTTTATAAGCTGGCAGAAATGATCACCAATAATAATACTTTGCCTCCAGGTAATTAACAAAAAAGGGTTGCTATCATATTTAAATCTTAGATTTTGGTGTGTTACACTTCGCTAACACAACCTACTGTATATTTTTATTAAGAATTATCTGTCCCTTGTAACATTAAATCTTAATTCTTAACAAATTACCCTAGATTCTCAGAGAAAAACCGATTATAATAAAGGGAAATGAACAGAACTGCTCGATCAGTAGATAACTGATTAATTAAAGTTTTATTACTTTTGATGGCCTGGTATTAAGATAAGTAAATTTATTCTTGATCGCCCCCTGAAAGTGAGAAGAAATAGTTTTAATAAACAAAGAGTTTTCAACTTGGCAAAAATCCTCTGGGGGCAATACACATGGAAGTTCTAACCGAGACAATTAACCCAACTTCGATCGAACGGGAACCGATCCATCTCTATAACCGAATTCAACCGCACGGGGTGCTTTTAGTTCTCAGCGAACCGGAGCTAAAAGTCAGCCAAACTAGCAGTAATAGCCGCAGTTTATTGGGTATTTCTCCGGGGGAAATTATCGGTAAAACCCTAGAGGAAATCTTCGATCCCTTTCAGATCGATCCTCTGAAATCAGCCATAAAAAATAACGATTTTGATGCTATCAATCCCTCCAAAATTTGGGCGCGGGTTAAAGGGGATGATTTTGCCGTCTTTGATGCTATTTTCCACCGTAACGCCGAACAAATGCTGATTTTAGAGTTAGAACCAGCTATTTCCTATGAAAACATTCCTTTCCTGAGATTCTATCACCTAGCCAAAACTTCGATCGATAAACTTGAAGCCACCCGTAGCCTGAAAGATTTCTGTAATATCATCGTTAAAGAAGTGCGAAAAATGACAGGATTCGATCGAGTTATGTTATACAAATTCGACGAAGAAGATAACGGTGATGTGATAGCAGAAGACAAAATAGAGCAACTAGAACCCTATCTAGGTTTACGTTATCCCGCTTCCGATATCCCTCTCCCGGCACGAAATTTATTAAGCGCTAATTGGATTCGACAGATTCCCGATGCTACCTCTGAACCCGTCGATCTAGTGCCTGTTCTTCACCCCGAAACTCAACAACCCTTAAATTTAACCCTGTCCAGTCTTAGAAGTGCTTCTCCCTGTCATTTAGAATATCTGCATAACATGGGAGTGGGAGCATCTCTAACTATTTCTCTGATTGAAAATAAACGTCTCTGGGGCATTATTGCCTGTCATCATCGCACCCCTAAATATGTACCCTACGAACTCCGTAAAGCTTGTGAGTTCTTAGGAAGAGTAATTTTCTCGGAAATATCGGCACGGGAAGAAACCGAGGATTATGACTATCGAGTAAAATTAAGCTTTGTGCAATCGCAATTAATCGATTATATGGCGGAAGCTAATAACTTTATTGATGGATTAATTGCCCATAAACCGAATCTGCTCGATCTAACTAAAGCCACAGGAGCCGCTATTTGTTTAGGCGGCAATTATACCTTAATTGGAGTAACACCCAGCGAAGAAGAACTAAATTATCTGATTACTTGGCTAGAAAAAAACGTCCATGAAGATGTTTACTATACTAATTCCTTACCGCGAATTTATACCGATGCGGGTAAGTTTAAAGATATTGCCAGTGGTTTACTAGCAATTCCCATTTCTAAACGTAATTATCTCCTCTGGTTTCGTCCAGAAGTAATTCAAACCGTGAACTGGGGTGGTGATCCGGGTAAAGCGATCGAAACGACTGCCATAGATGGTGATATTCGTCTCTGTCCGCGTAAATCTTTCTCCCTCTGGAAAGAAACCGTTCGCCTCAAATCTTTACCCTGGAAAGCAGTAGAAATTAACGCCGCACTAGAATTACGAAAAGCGATCGTCAATATCATCTTAAAACAAGCCGATGAATTGGCACGTTTAGCGCGGGATTTGGAACTATCGAACGCCGAATTAAAAAAATTCGCCTACGTCGCTTCCCACGATTTACAGGAACCCCTCAATCAAGTCGCCAACTATGTGCAGTTGCTAGAAATGCGCTACACCGAAGAACTGGACGAAGATGCTAAAGAATTTATTACTTTTGCCGTCGAAGGTGTCAGCTTGATGCAAACATTAATAGATGATGTGCTGGCTTACTCGAAAGTGGATATGCAGGCGGCAGAGTTTAATACCATCGATGCTAATCTGGCACTGGAAAAAGCTCTCGCTAACCTGAAAGGGAGAATTCAGGAAAGTCAAGCTATGATCACTTTTGATCCTTTGCCAATTGTCATGGCAGATAAAACCCAGTTAATGCAATTGTTCCAAAATCTCATCGGTAATGCCATTAAATTCCGAGGAAAAGCGACTCCCACTATTCATATTTCCGCGCAACGTCAAGAGGAGGAATGGCTGTTCTCTGTCACCGATAATGGAATTGGTATCGATCCCCGATTTTCCGAACGCATTTTCGTGATTTTCCAACGACTGCACACCCGCGACGAGTACCCCGGCACAGGTATGGGTTTGGCGATTTGTAAGAAAATTATCGAGTGTCATCGCGGACGAATTTGGGTAGAATCCCAATTAGGCAAAGGAGCGGTTTTCTATTTTACAATTCCCCTAGGAGGTAACGAGCGTGAGCGCTGGCGAGGACGTGCCACACAAAATTATCTTATTAGTGGAGGACAGCAAAGCTGATATTCGCCTCATCCAAGAGGCATTAAAAACTAGCACCGTCCCGCACGAATTAGTTATCGTTAGGGATGGTGTCAACGCCATGGATTATCTGCGTCGAGAAGGGGAGTATCTCGATTCTCCCCGTCCTAATCTGATTCTTCTCGATCTGAATTTACCAAGAAAAGACGGACGGGAGGTATTAGCGGAAATAAAAAACGATCCCAGTTTAAAAAGAATTCCTGTGGTGGTTTTAACCACTTCTCGCAACGAGGAGGATATTTTTTATAGCTATGAACTGCACGTTAATTGTTATATAACCAAGTCACGCAATCTCAACGATTTGTTCAAAATTGTCAAAAATATCGAGGCTTTTTGGTTAGAAACCGCTACTTTACCCAGTGAGTGAATCATGATCAGTTATCAGTTATCAGTTATCAGTTATCAGGAGTCAGGAGTCAGGAGATAGGAGATAGGAGATAGGAGATAGGAGTCAGGGATCAGTGATCAGGAGATAGGATTCAGGAGTCAGGAGTCAGGAGATTATTTCTATTTATTCTCCCCACACCCCACACCCCACTTCATAATTCATAATTCATAATTCATAATTCCCCCTCCCCACACCCTACACCCTACACCCCCCTCCCCACACCCCACACCCCACTTCCTAACCTCCCAAATCTCTTTAACTCTTGATTAAAAAATGGGACTCTCGCAGGATATAAAAGTTCTTTTAATCGAGGATAATTTAGCCGAAGCTCGATTATTAAAGGAAATTCTTAAGGGTAATGAAAAAAAAGAATTTCATCTGGTTAATGTGTCAAGATTATCCGAAGCGATTTCTCTGTTACAACAAACAAATTTTGATGTAATTTTATTAGATCTAACTTTACCAGATAGTCAGGGTTTGGAATCCTTAGCTCCCCTTTTAATTACGGCTCCGAAATTGCCGATCGTGGTTTTAACTAATACTAATGATGATAATTTGGCTTTAGCAGCACTACGTCAGGGAGCGCAGGATTATTTAATTAAAAGAGAAGTAAGTTTAGAAATTTTAACTCGATCTCTATGTTATGCGATCGAGCGAAAACAGATGGAGGAAGCTTTACGAGAATCGAACGAAGCTTTAAAAATGAGCGTGATTGAACGCACTAATCAACTGGAAAAAGCTCAGGAATTAAATCAGTTAAAAACTGAATTTGTTTCCATGTTATCCCACGATTTTCGCAATCCTTTAAATAAAATTTTACTCTCGGCTGGATTATTAGAAGAAAGTCGCGATCGGTTGACAAAAGATCAGCAAGTTAGCTATTTTCGCATGATTCGATCGGCCATTAAAGACATGGATCAATTGCTCACAGAAGTGTTATTAATTGGCCGGGCCGATTCCGGGAGATTATACTGTCAATTTGATCCAGTTGATTTGCTTGATTATTGTCAAAAATTAGTAGAATCTTTTATTGTTAAGCCGGAGCCGCAATTAGCAATTATTTTCCAAGTTGAGGGCAGCTTAGAAAGAGGACTTTGGGATATAAATTTAATTAAACATATCTTGACAAATTTACTGGGAAATGCTCTCAAATATTCACCCCAAGGGAACCAGGTAGAATTTAAGATTATTGTCGAATCCGAGCAGGTAGTCTTTAAAATTATCGATCGAGGGATTGGTATTCCCAGCCAAGATCAAGAACATTTATTTAAACCTTTTTATCGCGGTAGCAATGTCGATAATATTCAAGGAACGGGATTAGGATTAGCCATTGTCGGACGCTGTGTGGAAGCGCACAAAGGACAAATTCACTTGGAAAGTGAGGAAGGAAAAGGCACAAAGATCACGGTGATTCTACCGATTATTACCGACATTGAACACCTAAATTGAGATGAACGATAGGGTGGCACCACAATTTTTTTTTCTGCTGCCCCTCTGCCCTAGGGTTGATTCATAGTAGGGTTGATTCATGAATCAACCCTACCTCTCCCCTCTCCCTGCTCCCCTTCCATAGGATTGAGGATCACCCTGAGCGTTCATCCGATCGAGTGATTTTGCGGAAAAGTGTTAAAAAAGATTGCTGTTTGTAAAGACAACTGTTACCGTGGGTTCAAGAGTGCGCTTTGAAGGAGGAAAAATCCCATGCACCCTAACCTATCCATCTATCCCCCGATTGCTTCGCTACTTATGTAGGGCATAGATGCACAAATCAAAGATTTCAGAAGCAAAACCAATAAATTCCCGTACTGTTGCTTAAAACAGGAGTTTGATCATGAAATTACAGGGAAAAACAGCCCTAGTCACGGGGGCATCCCGGGGTATCGGACGTGCGATCGCCTTAGAATTAGCCCGACAAGGTTTAAGCAGAATTGTGATTGTTGCCAGAGATCAAGAGCGATTAGAAAAACTAGCCAAAGAAATTGAGTCCCTAGGAGTCATTGCCACACCTTTAGCCCTAGATTTAACCGAAAATGACCTTGTTAGTCCTTCAATTATCCGAGTTTGGCAAGAATGCCGTGGCATTGATATCCTTGTTAACTGTGCCGGTATTGCCCATCAAACCCCCTTTCTACGCTCGCAATTTTCGCAAGTGCAAGCAGAAATATCTTTAAATCTGATGGCCATGTACACAGTTACTCGCTTAATTGCCCGCCGGATGGCAATTCGGGGACAGGGAACCATCGTCAATGTTTCCAGCATGATGGGTAAAATTGCCGCTCCTAGCTTCTCTACCTACTCGGCCACCAAATTTGCCATTTTGGGTTTTAGTCAAGCTCTCAGGTCGGAATTACGGGAACACAACATCAAAGTTGTCACCCTCTTACCCTCTTTAACCGATACGGATATGGTGCGAGAATTGCAGTTATTTCGATGGTTAAAGCCGATGAGCGCCGAAGAAGTCGCCCAAACCCTAATTACCGGGTTAAATAGGGAAAAAACGGAAATTGTCGTCGGTTGGCAAAGTCATCTAGCTCTTTGGTGCCAAAAATTTGCCCCGAAACTGCTCGAGAAAATTGTCGATTTAGCCTCTCCCTTGCGCCAAGGCAAAGGAAAGCGAGGATGGCGAGAAGTGTTTAACTAGGGTTTGATTAAATCTATCAGGGTGAGCATGGCTCACCCTAATCACCTTCACCAACAGGCAATTAAACGGCTGTCAGGGTTTTTTCTAGAAGTTGTCGGGGAGCTTGAACCGAACCACGACAGTGGATTTCCGCAGAATTATTGGGACTTTCAATTAGTTTAACTTTATCTAATTCGGCTCCTAATTGGCGGATCCGTTCCTCCAATAGTTGAGCGATGTGTAAGGCAATATTTTCGGCAGTGGGAACCACTTCGGCAAAGTAGGGAATATCCTTATTTAAAAAAGCATGATCGAAGGGTTCTACTACCAATTCATCGATCGCTTTTTGTAAATCCCCTAGATCAACGATCATACCGGTGCGGGGATCGATTTCTCCCGCCACGGATACTTCTAGGTGATAATTATGGCCATGACCGTTTACCCTGGCGCATTTGCCGTAGATTTCCGAGTTTTGTTCGAGGGTTAATTGCGGTAAAGCCAAACGATGAGCGGCACTAAAATGGGTTTTGACGGTTAAAGTTGCTTCCATATCTTTTCCTTGATATTCTGCCCACAATTCGGGGTGTTCAAATAGTTGAATTTTGACCAATGGTAAATAGGGTGCTAATCTTTGCCAGATAACTCTAGCGATATTTTCTGTGGTGGGTAGGGTTTGCTGAAATTCCGGCCAGACTTGATTGAGATAGGAGTAGTCTAATTGACTGGTTATCTCTCGTTTAATTACCTGTTTAACGGTGGAGAGATTCTCCACCATGCCATAAAGATTGAGTTCTTTGTATAGGGAGACGTATAATTCGTAATTGTGACCATGACCGGGAAAACGGCTACCAAGACCAAAAAGTCTTTGATTTTCGGCTTCGTCCCATTCTGGCAAATAATAGCGATGGCTGGCTGAAAACCGCGCTCGACGATTGATGATGCAATCCATAAATGTGGGCGATCAATGACTTTGTAAAGTTACGTTAAGAGTAACCCCTTCTAGCATAAACCAGTTTTGTCTCCTCTGGCTTGCGGACCGGGGAAAGTTATCCCTCAATTCCAGCAGGGTGCGATCGCTGTGAGCTTCTAGTCAGAAAATTGGCGTTGCTGAATCAAGGTATTAAGTAGGTAGGCACAATTATTTGTAGGATGGGTTAGCGGTAGCGTAACCCATGCGGGCGTTGGGTTTCATGCTTCAACCCAACCTACGTTCATTTTATATTTAATTCCACCCACCTACTTAATGCCAACCGTGCATCGTATCCAAAAGTTAGTTTGGGTCTAGGTTTTAAAAATCCCACAAAAGAAGATTCAAGTCTCAAATCAGCAAGGCCGAAAATCCCTTGACTATCAAACTCCCGATCAAGTATTCTACAAACATACTTCAGACTTCCTTGCACTTCAGCTCTGAATCGGCACTTTGTCAATGGGTAAGTCCTATAATTTATGGTCGAGCAAATACCTCCTATTTATTTTCATCTTCCCGCTTCCCATCGACCCGACCCTTTGCCCGATCACGCCGATCAATTACGAACGGGTCGAGGTTCATTGGCTTGGATTTTACAAACTTATTTGCGATTACGCGAATCGAACTTTCCCTGTGAATTAGTAGATACTATCCCTAAAGAAGGCATTGTAATTGGTCATCGAGAATCGTTAGCTTATGATTTTCAACCCTATCCCAAGTTATTACTGGCTTGTGTTAAAGGGGATCAAAATCCTCAACCCTACGCTCAAATTCATATTGTCCAGAATCGACAGGAATTAACTGCTTCTCAACTTTATATACAATCAATAGCCGAAGATCGCTATCTTTTACCAGGTAAGCGATACTTTTTACCCCATTGGACTCAACCAGGCTTATTTCCTCGCGATCCCCAACGGGGCGATCAGTTTGAAAATGTAGTTTATTTTGGCCTTACCTCCAATTTAGCTCCCCCCTTACGCAAACCCGAATGGCAACGGCAGGTAGATAATTTAGGTTTAAACTGGTGCATTCAAACTAATGATCAGTTTTGGCATGATTATCGTCAAGTAGATGCAATCGTCGCTGTTCGTCGTTTCGACTCTAAGGAAACTTATCCTTGGAAACCCGCCACTAAGCTGTATAATGCCTGGTTAGCAGGTGTTCCTGCTATTTTGGGAAATGAATCCGCTTTTCAAGCAGAGTACAAAAGTGAGCTAGATTTCTTTACTGCTAATAATGAGAATGATGTTATTTATTATCTCAAACAATTGCGGGACAACAATTTTTTAAGGCGGCAAATAAAATCTCATTATCAAGAAAGGTCGAAAACCGTGACTGTTAGCCATCTTCTTCAATGTTGGCATCAGTTTATCTTGAATGAATGTGTTCCCGCCTATAATCAATGGTGTTCCCTTTCTCTCTGGCAACAAGAACAGTTCTTTTTGCGTCGTCGTCTCCTGTTGAAATTGAATCAACTGCAAATGAAAACCCTGAAAATCATCACTGCTCAATAGCCAATGGTTCTCGGTGATTGGGGACAGTAATCTTTGAAGTCCTCTTTTTACCCAGTTTTTGGGGTAGTATTCACTTATCTCTCTTAGATGGCGAGTAGTTGAGTAGTTACTGAGATTGACTTGACACTTTTTCTATAGGTTTTTTTCTGATCGGTTTCAATTATAGATATTTTATCTTGAACGAAAATTACCCTTCCTGTACTAAATCAAGATAACCCAAAGATTCGCCAGTATGCGCATCTAATATTTCTTCGTCATCGATAGGATAAACCATCATTCTTTGACCTTTTCGAATTCCACTAATTTCACCTCTATTCATTACTAATTTATAGTCGTCAATAACTTTGACAACTTTGGCAGGGAAGGTTCCTTTGGGTGATAAAAGGGGAGTTTCTGTGACGTTTTCGGCTCTTCTAGGTTCTGTGTGAGCATGGTATAATAGTAACACAGAACAGGAGGTGGGTTATCTGGATAAATTTTGATCAACCCCTCGATTTACCAAATGTAACAGGGGTCAATTATCAAAAAATTGAGCAGACAATTTTCCTAAAGCTCGCTCTTTTAAATGAAACAATTGAATGTCCGAATTTCCATGAAACCTTGGACAGAATCAATCAGACAGAGTATAATCTAGTCAGAGATTTATCAATATTAGGCAGTCGGGTATATTTAGAAGTACCACGCCGCCAGTTTCATTGTCAAAATTGCCAAAAGTATATTAGCGAAAGATTGAGTTTGATGAGATTAAGACAGCATCATACAATCCGCTATGAATCGATGATTTATGAGAGAGTAAAAAATTCTAGTATCGAAGAAATGAGTCGAGAAGAAGGGTTGGCATGGGAAGAAGTTGAATTAATATTTAATCACTTTGCTAAAGAACTAGAAAAGGAAGAGTGGGAAGCACCAGAACGAATAAGCTTAGATGAATTTAGTAACTTAAAAGGACATAAAGATTTCATAACAACGATCGTAGAACTGAACAATAAAATTTTACTAGATGTGATTAAAGGACATAAGCAAGAAGAATTAATGGAAGCCTTAAAAGCACAGCCTCCAGGCGGTTCGAGAGAAGGTGAAAGAAGTGAGCGTCGATATGTGGTCAGGATTTACAGCAGTGATCAAGGAATTATTTCCCAATGCTAAAATCATCTATGCCGTTTTCATGTAATGGATATCATCAATGACGAGCTTAATAAATTGAGAAAGTTAATGGGGGTGCATGAAAAAGGATTACCTCATTTATTATGGAAGAATAAAGAGGACTTAAAGGACGAGCAAAAACAACAACTAGAAGTTATCTTGAAAGAACATCCATGCTTGGGAATAGCGGACGAAATGAAAGAAGAAATTAGACAAATTTATCAAGGTTGTAGAACGTTCAAAGGTGCTGAGAGAAAATTGGAAAAATGGATAAGAATAGGCGGAATATTATATCAAAGTAGTGCCAGTATGATCCAGAAGCATTTGTCGGGTATCTGTAATTACTTTGAAAATCATACAACCAACGGATTAATTGAGGGAATGAATACCAAAATAAAGCTTATTAAAAGAATAAGTTATGGATTTACCAATTTTGAACATCTTCGACTTAAGCTGTTTGCTTGCTTTAATTCATAACAAAAATTAACACAAGAAAACCAGAAGATCCCCCTGCTCCCTAGCTTACCTCATCAGCGATTAAGGGTAGCAAAAAAAAGAATTAGATTCGCAGAATGAATCATACTAAATCTGGTTATTAAAAACTGATTATTTATTCACCCTTTTCCATTTTGCCTCTTGCCTTTTACTTCTCCTCATAAGTAGCCTATACTCAACGGATTTGGTATCATTAAGCCTTAGCGGAGAGTTTTTGGGTCTTCGAGAATCTCTGGATAGTAAAGAGCGAGCATTCTTTGCCAGTGACGGACAGGATCACAACCCCCGGTGACAGAGACAAGACGACCAAAAACGGAATTGTTCAACCCAGTTTCACAGAGACGAAATTTCGCCTCTGTTAGCCAGACTGATAGCCGATTGAATCGCTAATAATTTTCTCGAGGATTTGTGGTCGGAGAATTTTCTTGGTAGGAAAGGCTGCTACCAAACTCGAATTCCTGTCCGTAGGCTTCCTCTCCGTGTTGAGGAACATCTAACCCTTCTGCTTCCGTATTCGGTTTAACTCGCAGATCCATAAATAAACCGAGAACTTTCAGGATGACAAAAGTACCGACGGCAGCAAAGATATAAGTAGCAGCAACGCCAACAAATTGCGTCCACAGCAACCCCGGATTCCCAAAAAATAAACCATCATTTCCGGCTGAATTAACCGCTTTTGTGGCAAAAAGCCCCGTAAGCAGCGCCCCTATTGTCCCGCCGACACCATGGACGGGATAGGTATCCAAAGAATCATCAAAGCGCAATTTTGCCCGCAGACTAACCGCAAAAAAACAGGTAAGGGCAGTGATCGAACCGATGAGAATCGCACCGATCGGCAGCACATAACCGGCAGCCGGAGTTATACCGACTAATCCCCCTAAAAATCCACTAGCAATACCGATCGCTGTCGGTTTACCGCGTAAAATCCATTCTATAAACATCCATGTCAAACCCCCGGCCGAAGCGGCGATCGTGGTATTAACAAAAGCTGTCGTGGCTAGGGAACTAGAGGAAAGCGCGCTACCACCATTAAAACCAAACCAACCGAACCAGAGTAAACCGATACCCAGAAGAACAAACGGCACATTATGGGGTGCATAGGCTTGGACACCAAAACTACGCCGCGGACCGATCATCCAGGCGGCCACCAGTGCGGAAATCCCAGAACTAATGTGAACAACGGTTCCACCGGCGAAATCCAGCGCCCCGGTGGCAGCCAACCAACCCTTACCCCAAACCCAGTGAGCTAGGGGAGAATAGATCAAGGTGGACCAAAGCAGTAAAAACCAAAAATAGGCTTTAAAGTTGACCCGTTCTACGATCGCCCCCGAAATTAAAGCCGGGGTGATGATGGCGAACATCATCTGATAGACCATAAACACTTGATGGGGAACGGTGGGTGCATAACCGATATTGTCAGGTGCGGCGGCGGTGACTCCGTTGAGAAAAATCCAATCCAGACCACCGATAAAAGCTTCAATTCCCTCGCCAAAACCACTTTTACCCGGGGTGACATCAAAAGCGAGACTATAACCCCAAAGCACCCAAGTTACACCAATTACGCCCATGGCTACCAAACTCATCATCATGGTGTTGAGGACGTTACGCGAACGTACTAAACCCCCATAAAAAAAAGCCAGTCCGGGGGTCATTAATAAAACTAAAGCCGACGAGATCAGCATCCAAGCGGTATCTCCAGCACTAATCGGATTGGGGGGAGCGGCGGCGATGGTTTCCGCAAAAACTGGGGCAACTCCGCAATTGAATCCCAGTCCCAGCAAAAGTATGGTTATTCCTACGATCTTTTTCATTGACGGTTGGTGCCTAGTAGCAAGATTAATTTTCTCTGTCCGGAAATAGACAAAAAAACGAAAGAGAAAAGGTTTAGAAGGTAATTGTAGCCACCGATCGCATCGGGGCGAGGCCTTCTTCCTTTTCTCTTTAACTTTGTCGGGGATAGGTTAATCTATCTTTACAAGGTTTACCCTAACGAGTGCTAGGCGTTTCCATGTCAACACTGGAAGCATAATGGCCGCCGGTAACGATATCGGACTCCTTGACGAAACCGCTATAGGCTTCCATTCCGTGTTCACCCACATCCAAACCTTCCATTTCTTCTTCGGGAGTAACACGAATACCGAGGGTAGCCTTGAGGATTGTCCAAACAATACCACTAACAATCAGGGTAAATGCCCCTACTGCCACAATCCCGATAATTTGGTTAATAAACAGTTGGAATTGACCGGTGATTAAACCGGCATCTTTGTTGAAGATACCGACGGCTAAAGTTCCAAACACACCACAGACGAGGTGAACAGAAGTGGCACCCACGGGGTCATCAATTTTCAGGTTATCGAAGAAAGACACCGAGTAAACCACGACTACACCGGCAATTAAACCGATGATTGCCGCCGACCAATAGGAAACACCATCACAACCGGCAGTAACGGCTACTAAACCGGCAAGAATACCGTTAATAATCATCGAAAGGTCGGGTTTACCATCTTTCGCCCAAGCGGTAAAGGTAGCGGCAATGCCACCGGCGGCCCCGGCGAGGTTAGTGGTGACAGCGATATAGGGTACAGTTTCATTAACCGCTAAAGTAGAACCGGGGTTAAAACCGAACCAGCCAATCCAGAGAATTAAACAACCCAGGGTCGCGATGCTCATGTTATGGCCGGGTAAGGCACTGGTGCGACCGTTGATGTATTTACCCATTCTCGGGCCGAGAATTGCCGCCCCGGTTAAGGCAGACCAGCCACCGACCGAGTGAACCACCGTCGAACCGGCGAAGTCTTTAAAACCAAGGTCAGCTAACCAACCGCCACCCCAAACCCAGTGACCGGTGATCGGGTACATGATACCGACGATAATTAAGCTAAAAACAAGGAAATCGACGAATTTAATCCGTTCTGCCACTGCCCCAGATACAATGGTTGCCGCCGTTCCCGCGAAAGCGACTTGGAACAGGAAGAACACTGAGGTGGGCAAAGAGGCAGGCATAACGTAGGTGGCGGGATCGCTACTGCTAAGGAACCAGCCTCCTGTACCGAAAAATTCGTTACTGACAGACCCAAACATCAGGGAGAAACCGATCGCCCAAAATGATATGGTGGAGAGGGCGAAAACGATCAGGTTTTTGGCCAGAACGTTAACGGCGTTTTTCTGGCGACAGAATCCCGTTTCTAGCATCGCAAAACCCGCGTTCATAAAGATCACGAGGATGGCGGCAATTAAAACCCAGATTGTATTGAGGGCGTTTTGCACATCTTCGGGGGTTAGGGGTTTCGCATCTTGGGCTTGTACGGCCGTGTTCCAAACCACGAAAATAATCGCGGACAAAGGAACACAGGCTAACCAGACAGGGTTAATTTTCGGTAATAAACCGACAAGTTCCCCAGATTTTCGAGCAATTCGTTTCATCGTTAATTCGTTTACTTTGTTGAGTTAGTAGGTCGATTCATTACTTTTGAAAATAATCACCGAGCAATTATGTCCGTTCAACCGCTAAATCCTAGGAACAGAGGTCAATCATTTCAGAAGACCAAACACCTAGGGATTTATCTTGATGTGTGAGTAGTCAATGTTTTTTGATCTTTGTTTTTTTTTATTTGAGATTTCTGTATCCTCTGATACGTTTCACTTTAAAATAATAGTAGTAGAGAAGTGATCAATAATTCAGTTATCAGCTTTTTAGCTATCAGCCATCAGCCGTCAGCTTTTTTCCCCCGCTCCCTATCTCCCCTCTCCGGCGCTCCCCTCTCAGCCATCTCCCAATTCATAATTCATAATTTATAGTTCCCGCTCCCCATCTCCCCATCTCCCCATCACCCAATTCATAATTCATAATTCATAATTTATAATTCCCACTGATCACCGATAAAGTCTCCCCTCATTATGGAGAAATAAACCATGGCCCAGGCAACGGAATTCGATCGCACAATGATGCAAAGATGTCTAACCCTTGCTAGGCAAGCCTTGGGGCGGACTTCTCCTAATCCTTTGGTGGGTTCTGTGATCGTTCAAGAGGGGACAATTATCGGCGAAGGTTTTCACCCGGGGGCCGGACAACCCCATGCGGAAGTTTTCGCCCTGAGACAGGCAGCAGAAAAAGCGCGTGGTGCCACTTTATACGTCAATCTTGAACCCTGTAACCACTATGGACGTACTCCCCCCTGTAGCGAGGCAATTGTGCGAGCAGGCATTAAAAAAGTGGTGGTAGGGATGATCGATCCTAATCCCCTAGTGGCGGGGAAAGGCATTCAAAGACTAGAATCGGCAGGGATCGAGACGCTGGTGGGGGTGGAGGAGTCCGAATGTCGTCAACTCAATCAGGGTTTTATCCATCGCATCACCGCTAAAAAACCCTTCGGTATTCTCAAATATGCCATGACTCTCGATGGCAAAATTGCCGCTACTAGCGGTCATAGCACTTGGATTACTAGCCCCGCTTCTCGCCAAATCGTCCATCAATTGCGATCGGCTTGTGATGCGATTATCGTCGGCGGTAGCACTGTCCGTCAAGATAATCCCCACCTCACCACTCACGGCCTCTCTGATCATAATCCCCTGCGCGTGGTCATGACTCGATCGCTCGATTTGCCTCCCTCGGCCCATCTTTGGGATACCAGTCAATTTCCCACGCTTGTCTATACACAAATTGATTCTAATGTCAAGCTTAAGCAACAATTATTAACAAAAGGCGTGGAAGTGATCGAACTCACCGAGGTGACACCCACTTTAGTGATGGAAAATCTTTATCAGAGGGGATTTTGTCAGGTTTTGTGGGAGTGCGGCGGCGGTTTAAGTGCAGCCGCAATCGCTGAGGGCATGGTACAAAAAATTATCGCTTTTATCGCGCCCAAAATCATCGGGGGAATCCAGGCACCTACTGCCGTGGGTGATTTAGGATTCCAGTTAATGAGTCAAGCTTTACAGCTAGAAAATGTCACGGTTAATTATCTCAATCCCGATATTTTGATTGAGGGATATCTGCCAAGTAAAAAGTAGAGCTACTGCAATTCCCCCTCAATCGGCAAATCTCAACCAACCGCTTGTAAAAGTCAAAAAGTCATCAATAACCGCGATTTTTGCGAGCGAGTTCTAGAAATCGCCCCGCTGCCGTTAAATCCCTTTATCGGTACGGTTATCACCCTAGAGGAAGTTGGGCAATCGCTCTGTGATCAATGGTGCCATTATCGAGCAAAATAAAAAAGTTAGAATAGTCAAACCCTTAGTGATTGAACGTATGACGGTACTCGAAAAAGGTAATATCACGATTCATACCGAGAATATCTTCCCTATTATCAAAAAATCCCTCTACACTGACCATGAAATTTTTCTGCGGGAATTGATATCTAATAGTGTTGATGCCATCTCGAAATTAAAAATGGCTTCCTTAGCAGGAGAAGCGAGAGGAGAAGTCCCCGAACCAGAAATTAATCTCGCCATCGATAAAGAAAATCGTACCCTATCAATTACCGATAATGGCATCGGGATGACGGGGGAAGAAATCAAGAAATATATTAACCAAGTTGCCTTTTCCAGTGCGGAAGAATTTATCAATAAATACCAAAAATCAGCCAACGATTTAATCGGTCATTTTGGCCTGGGTTTTTATTCGGCCTTTATGGTGGCTAAAAAAGTAGAAATTGATACTCTTTCCTATCAAGAAGGTGCCACCCCAGTCCATTGGTGCTGTGATGGTTCTCCGGAGTTTGAACTAACCGCTTCTTCCCGCAGCCAAATCGGCACCACTATCACCCTAACTTTAATGGATGAGGAAGGGGAATATTTAGAAGCTGCCCGCATTCGCCAGTTAGTCAAAACCTACTCGGATTTTATGCCCGTTCCCATTAAAATTGATGGGGAAGTGATTAATCAACAACGGGCTTTATGGAAAGAATCTCCTCAAAATCTGACGAAAGAAGACTACCTAGAATTCTATCGTTATCTCTATCCTTTCCAAGAAGAACCTTTACTCTGGGTACATCTGAATACCGATTATCCTTTCTTGCTCAATGGCATTCTTTATTTTCCCAAACTCAGACCAGATGTAGATGTCTCAAAAGGACAGTTAAAGTTATTCTGTAATCAGGTTTTTGTCAGCGATCATTGCGAGGAAATTATTCCCGATTTCCTGATGCCCTTGCGAGGAGTTATCGATAGTCCAGATATTCCTTTAAATGTGTCTCGAAGTGCTTTAACCAAAGATCGTACCGTTCGCCGTATTGCCGATTTTATTGCCAAAAAAATTGCTGATCGCCTCAAATCTCTCTACAACGAAGACGCAAAAGAATATATTCGTTGTTGGGAAGATGTGGGAACCTTTATTAAATTTGGTTCCTTGAAAGAGGATAAATTTAAACAGCAGGTAGAAGATATTTTAATCTATCGCACTACCTACAAACCCCCAGAAACCACAGTACAAGTGGAAGTGCAAACCGCCGAAGGTGACGCATGGCAAGAAGCAACGGCGAAAACTCCCCTAGAAGCGATCGAACAGGAAGGTTATACTACTCTCAAAGCCTACCTAGAACGCCATAAAGAACGCCACGAAAATCGAGTTTTTTACTGTACCGATCCTCGTAGCCAATCCACCTACGTTGAACTCTACAAAAATCAAGGGTTAGAGATCCTCTTCTTTGATTCTTTCATCGATACTAATTACTTTATTCCTTTCCTAGAAAGAGAATACTCCGATGTGAAATTCACCCGGGTTGATTCTGAATTAGACTCGACGCTGCTCGAACAGGATCAAGCTAGTGAAATTATCGATCCCGGTAGTAATAAAACCCGGGCTGAATTGATCAAAGAAATCTTCGCCAAAGCCCTCGATAATTCCCGCATCAATATCAAAACTGAAGCCTTGAAATCCGATGATCCCCAAGGTACTCCCCCGGCAATTGTCTTACTTCCAGAAGCGATGCGACGCTTACAGGAAATGACGGCAATGATGCAACAAAAAGCCATGGCTTTCCCCGAAGAACATATTCTGATGATTAATACTAATCATCCCTTAATTCAACAGATTGTCCAGATTAGTCAGGGAAGTATTGTTACCGGTAGCGGCGAATCTCCATCGGCGCAATTAGCGAAAATGCTCTGTCAGCACGTTTATGATTTAGCTTTAATCGCTCAAAAAGGATTTGATGCCGAGGGAATGCAAGCTTTTGTGGAACGTTCCAATCGCGTTCTGACTAAGCTAACCGAAAAGATTTAATCTATTGCCAAACTTTTGCTGTTTCGATATGCTGAGAGTGTGTTAATTCACACTCTATTTTTTTAACCCGATCAATATGATCTAACGATAAGCTATCTTGCCGCCGTCAGCCTTGAATAAGTTATCAGTTATCAGTTATCAGTTATCAGTTATCAGTTATCAGATGTAAGTTTTCAGTTCACTTATACTGTTTACTGTTTACTGTTTACTGATAAGTAGGGAGGCACAATTATTTGTAGGATGGGTTAGGGGTAGCGTAACATGAGCGGGCGTTGGGTTTCATGCTTCAACCGTTCGGCAAAAGCTCACGGACGAAGCCCAACCTAGGTTCTGTTTACTGTTTACTGATAACTGATAACTGATAACTGATAACTGAAAAATGCGCTTACCCACCCTCAAATATGAGCGAGGAACCTTAATTCTCCATCCACCACCAAAAGGGAAAAAATGGCTAGATTTTGCCACTTGGGATGATCGTATCGAAAGATTTCGCATTTTGGCCATTCATTATCGTCCTCTCGTGGAAACTCTACAGGAGGAGGGTATTAACTTCCAAGATGAAGCAAAAGCTTTTAACAATTTAGAATTAATTGCCAGTTTTGAACGGGAACCCTACCCCCACCAAACGGAAGCGTTAATCGCTTGGAAAAAATCCCAGAGAAGGGGTGTTATCGTCCTTCCCACCGCTGCTGGTAAAACCTATCTTGCCCAATTAGCTCTACAATCGACTCCCCGCAGTACCTTAATTATCGTGCCGACTATTGATTTAATGCACCAGTGGTATGCCCAGATGTTGGCGGCTTTTCCCGATGCCGAGGTGGGATTATTAGGGGGAGGTTCTAAGGATAATAGTGCTATTTTAATCGCCACCTATCAAAGTGCGGCAATTTATTCAGAAACTCTTGGCAATCGTTACGCTTTTTTGATTTTTGATGAATGTCATCATTTACCATCGGATTTCTTTCGGAAAATAGCGGAAGATTCGATCGCACCCTATCGTTTAGGCTTAACAGCAACACCGGATCGCGGTGATGGTAGTCATCAGGATTTAGATTATCTTATCGGTACAATTGTTTATCAAAAAAGTCCCCAAGACTTGTCAGGAAAAGCCCTAGCTGATCATGAAATAATTCAAATTAAAGTGAAACTATCCGCCAAAGAACAGGAAAAATATCAAGAAGCAATTAAGATTCGTAATGATTTTTTAAGAAGAAATAATCTCAGTTTGTCTGGTTTAGATGGTTGGCAAAATTTTGTCATGATTAGTGCCAGAAGTAGCGAAGGGCGCCGGGCGATGTTAGCGCACCGGGAGTCGAAGGAAATATCCTCCGGAACCCAGGGAAAATTGCGGATTTTAGCCGAGTTAATCTGTGAACACTATCCGGAACCAATTTTAATTTTTACCAACGATAATGCCACAGTTTACCGCATTTCCGAGAGCTTTTTAATACCTGCCATAACCCATCAAACTCCCGTGAAAGAACGCCATGAAATCCTGACCCGTTTTCGTCAGGGAGAATACAAAATTCTGGTGACTTCCCATGTTCTTAATGAAGGGGTTGATGTGCCGGAAGCAGGCATCGCGATTATTTTATCGGGAACCGGTTCCACTAGGGAATATATTCAGCGTTTGGGACGGGTTTTAAGAAAAGGCCAACAAGAGGATAAACGGGCGATTTTGTATGAAGTGATAGCCGAAAATACCACGGAGGAAAAAACCTCCCAACGACGACGGGGAGAGCAGAAAAATAAAACTAGCTATAAAACCGGTAATCGACAATTGGAATTATTGCCTTCTCCTCCGAAAAAATCTTTTTCTTTCCCGAAAGCTGCCGAATCTTCTACCCCTTGGGTAAGTTCTCCAGAGTCAGAGGAAGAATAGAAAATTTCTCTGGGGGATTTTCCTCTATAATAAAGGTAAGTAGGTAGGTGTTAAAAGTTGTCAGACACCCCCCTTATCAAGGGGGGCAGGTGGGATCCCCCTTATCAAGGGGGGCAGGGGGGATCCCCCCGCCTATCGGCACCCCCCTTATCAAGGGGGGCAGGGGGGATCCCCCCGCCTATCGGCACCCCCCTTATCAAGGGGGGCAGGGGGGATCAGAGGCAAAATCTATCTTCAATTTAATTATAACTACTTACTTAAAAAATCTAGATTAATACCCCTATGACCGAACTTGCCCAACAAAAATGTCAACCTTATCAATCGGGTTCTTCTCCTATCACTGCCGAGGAAATTACCGCTTTACAGGCTAAAATTCCCGATTGGAATCTCTTAGAATACGAGGGTATTCCCCGTCTGCAAAAACTCTATAAATTTGCCAATTTTCAAGGGGCAATCGCCTTTACTAATGCCGTGGGAGAAGCGGCGGAAAAAGAAGGCCATCACCCCGCTTTATTGACAGAATGGGGCAAAGTTACCGTTTCTTGGTGGACCCATGACGTGGGCGGATTACATCAAAATGACTTTATCATGGCTGCCCGTACCGATGATATTTATCGAAAATTTGGGTCTAAAACCCCGTCCTTTAGCGTAGCGGAGGACGGCTTGACATTTCTAGCTAAATAGCTTACATAGTAGATGTAGTTTGGTAAGCAAAACGCTAAAAGCATTCAAGTACAGAATCTATCGTGCGACTCGTTCCTACCAAAAGTCTAACAGACGTGGGTAGGACAAGGTTGAGAACCTTGATAACTCAATAACCGTGAAGGTGAAAGTCCTTCCCTCCAGATGATGGAGTGACAGCATAACCCCTTCCTGTGGAGAACGGTCATCAAAATGGGAAAAGCGGGGTTAAATGGCAGTAAAGATGAATCTGACATCAAAACCTGTCTAGCATCTAACTAGGGCTTGCTGAATAAATCTAAAAACCTTGTTGGATAAGGCTTTTAGACTTTTTTGACCTCAAAAAGTGCCGACCATTGGAGGGATCGGGGGTAAAATTCAGGTACTTTTTCCCTGAAAATTAGGTAACTGACTACCTCAAAATCGGTAAAACCCTACACCCCACACCCCACACCCCACACCCTGCCCCCACCAACAAACTTTTTCAGCAGCCCCTATATAGAAGTTGACAGATTTTTTCCCAGTTCCAAGGCCTGTAGTAACTGCTTAAATCCTGTTGATAGCTTGAGTTTAGAGACTCGTAGTTGGCAATGTCCTAAGTGTGGAGAAACCCACGATAGAGACATCAATGCTGCTAAGAATATTCGAGATGAAGGTTTACGAATTTTGGCGGTAGGGCATACCGCTACTGCTTCTGGAGGGAGAGTAAGACCAAGTAAAGGCAATGCTTTTGCAAGGCATCTCCCCGTGAACGAAGAATCCCCACGCCTTTAGGCAACGGGAGTGTCAAGTAATTGTCAATCTAGATTTGCGAACTTTTTTGTCGAAACTGGATCATAAACTTTAAAAATAGGCATGATGGGAATAGTTGGGATATAGGAGGTGGAAAGATGGATAAACTGGTGGCTTTGTAGTTATATATACTTGGCGAACTCAGGAATTCACGCTACCCTAGGCCTCGGGTTCTTTACATTTTGTTGCTTAACATCCGTAAAAAAACCTGGTTCACATATCTTATTCTCTCAAAAAAGAATCTTAAAAAAGTATTAAGGTTTTATAATTGAGGAGTGTTATCAGGAGGAAAATTGTGTTTAAACGACTTGCAGAACAGCATCGCCAACTGGTCAAAGACTTAGTCATGGATTTACAGGCCTTAGCGATCGCACTAGAAAATCAAGGTTATCTAGCATCTTGCTACACCTGTGGCGGTCAAATGAACAGCGCATCCTTTATGGTGGGATTGGGGGAAACCCATCTAATTCGGTTTCTCGTGTCCGATTACGGCATCACTTGGACAGAAATGCGCGATGATCGAGAGTTAATGAAACTCGAAGGCGCGGAAGCCATCAGCCAACTACAGGAATTAGCCAATCTGATTAAATATCAAATTTCGCCAGCGGAATTTATTGACAAAAAACCCTCCTCCGTGCTGCAACGGTTAGAGACGGTTTAACCCGATATATGACCTAGACCTGTATGTTTAGTGAACTTTTTTCCCTAACCTTTTGGCCAACTGTTAGCTAGATAAGCCATTCGTTTCATCTCTTTTCGTCCCCGGGAGACGGAATCGAGGATCATGCCACAGGTCAAACTTAAAAAGGCTAAAAGCATGATCGAGGCCGATAAAATGGCGGTGGGAAAACGTGGTACTAAGCCAGTTTCGAGGTATTCAAACAGGACGGGGATCGCTAAGAGGAGGGAAATAACCGCCAAAATGAGCGAGACAAGGCTAAAAAAGAGAAAAGGACGAATTTCTTTAAAAAGTAGGATAGCGGTTCCCAATACCCGCCAGCCATCTTGAAAGGTTTTTAACTTACTTTGGGAACCTTCGGGACGTTCCCCGTAGAGGGTTGGTTCTTCAGCGAAGGGAATTTTTAATTCTAAAGCGTGGATAGTTAACTCGGTTTCAATCTCGAAACCATTGGATAAAGCGGGAAAAGATTTGACGAAACGACGGGAAAAGACACGATAACCGGAGAGCATATCGATTAAACGCGCTCCAAACAGAAATTTAACGAATCCTGTTAAAAACAGATTACCAGCGCGATGACCCCGGCGATAAGCCTGGGAGGATTTTACCGCTTCCCGACGCGCACCGACCACCATATCCAATTGTTCCCCCAACATTCGTTCAATTAAGCGACGTACTGCCGCAATTTCGTAGGTATCATCACCATCAATAAGAATATAGATATCGGCCTCGATATCGGCAAACATCCGCCGGACAACATTGCCTTTTCCCGGTTGGATTTCCTGACGCACGATCGCCCCCGCTTTCAGTGCTTCGGTCACGGTATCATCGGTAGAGCGGTTGTTATAAACATATATTGCCGCTTCTGGCAAAAAAGTTTGAAATTGGGAGACAACTTTAGCGATCGTTAGTTCTTCATTGTGACAGGGAATGATGGCGGCGATACGGTAGTTTTTCAGGGAAATCGGCGGAATAGCGGTCATTTCGATCATGGCTGACGACAATGTTTAATGATAGTTAGGGGTGTTTCTTGACGTTGGACGGCATGAACAATGGGACAATGGGGGAAAGCTTGGAAATAATCGTATCGGGATATAGCTAGATAATAATCGGGGTCGGCGGCCTTTCCCCAAGCAAAGTCATCTCGATAGATCATTGTCAGGTTTCGTTGGTGATTCTCTACCATTTCCGCCGCAAACATCGGACCGGCAACGACAATGGTAGAGTTAGCGGCGGCATTTTGATTAAGCCATTCCATCCCCTCTTTGAGACTTAATCCCCAGTAATCGGTTTCCTGTTGACCTTGGGCCGCTTTTAAGCCTCCGTAGGCGCGGTTATAGTAGGTGTATTCGTAGGGATGTAGGCTAATCATGTCGTGGACAATGAGGCTAAAGTTGAGGATTAGCAGGGTAGTGAGAAAGATTTTTATTGACTTTTGTTTGAGTTTATGGTATGTCCAAATAATGGCCGTAGTTGCGATCGCTGCTAGGGCGGGAATGACAAATAAAAAGTGACGGATGCCGTCGTAGAGAGTAGATTGACGCAGGATAGCAACGGTAGGCAGTAAAAACGCTTGGAGTACGGTGATTAGGGCGCAAGCACGCTGGGTTGGCGTTAATTTGGTCATTTTTGTCAAAATCCCAATTACACCGACCAGGGCGGCGATTTGCAGGAGGACGGGGGTGGTGAGGGAAAATAGCCGGGGTAGATAGTACCACGGTAGGGAACGACCGGGGATATTTTGACCGTCAAAGAGAACCGTATTATCCCAGATGTTATACTTTGACATGAGGGTTATCGCTTCGATAAACCAAGTAATCGGGGTTCTCCAAGCGGCAGGATGGACTATATAGGTTGTTATTGCCCAAAAAATTATAATAACTGCGTATAGGGGCAGAAAACGCCAGAGAGTTTTGGGGAGGGTTTTGATATCCCATCGGGCCACCAGATGGGCGAAGATGAGATAAAAGAGGATAAAAAAGCCACCGATGCGAATTCCGGTGATTAAACCAGCGAGAACCCCGTAGAGACAAGAATAAACGGTTAAACGGTTAAATCCTAGTTTAATAGCCTGATTTTCGGATCGAAAATATTTATCTAGCAATAGGGAACCAGCGAAGGTTCCGAGGGTGAACATGGCTGCAAAGGGAATATCTTTGGGATTAAAGAAGCTATGACCCCAAAAAGCGGGAAATAGGGCTAAAATTAGCGCACCTAACCAAGCAGATTCGATTCCTGCTAGGATAGCGACGATTCCCACCACCGATAGATAGGTAATCAGGGAAAAAAGAAAGGTGACGACGTGCTTAACCCGGGTTATTTGCCAGATCCTCGATAGCCATTCCTCCTTATCGGTGGGATTGGGGGGAAGATTGGGGGTAGCAGGGAAAAAATTTTCTTTGGTTTCATAGATAAGTTGGGATATGTAGTTAAAATAAAAGCCGTAATGACGCGACATTTCTGATATGGGCTTGTTTTCTCGGATATATTCGAGATTATGATTGACCATATCCACTTCGATCGGTTCGTCCCAAGTGATACCATAGTTTCCGACAACCGATAAACCGATTATCGCCAGAACTAGGATGACCGATAGAATTTTTAGATAAGCTTGCTTGACCGAGATTAACCCTTTTCTGGACTTCATGGGCGATCGAGTCAGTATGGTGGGCAATTTTATCACCTTAGTATATCAAAATTTGGTCAACTTGCCCAAAGACGTTTTTTGGAGTCAAAAGTTTCCGTTTGTATTTGTTAGCCAAACATGGTATATCAAGTAAAAAGCTATCAGCTAAAAGGCCGACTCATCCCAGAGCTAGTAATTAGTCTAATGGCACAGTAAAAACTAATAACTGATTGGCTTTTGCTGAAAGTAAACAGTCCTATTGGGTTTAGTTTTCTCGTCGAAGTCACCAAAATTATTGATTAAATTATGGCATTATTAAAACGGTTCACCCTCACTCATCCCCTCTTCTGGGCAGTAGTTTATTTTATCGGATTAGGGATTTTATCAGTTATCTTAGGTCAAGATGTTAGTTGGGATTTACGCAATTATCATTTTTATAATCCCTATATGTTATTAACGGGACGTTTTAAGTATGATGTCCTACCCGCACAGATACAAACTTTCTTTAATCCTTTGATGGATGTTCCTTTTTTCGTTGCTATTTATTACTTAAAACTACCTCCTGTGGTGGTTGGTTTTTTCTTGGGAGGATTTCACGGTTTAAATCAGTGGTTGGTTCATTTAATCACTTATCACTCCTTCGATAAGGTTTGCGAAAGATACAAGATAACTTTAAGCATAGCGGCAGCAATTACCAGTATTTTTGGGGCAGCTTTTCTATCAGAGTTAGGAACCAGTATTGGTGATAGTACCAGCAGTGTTTTTGTTTTGGCAGGATTATTTTTAATTATCGCTTGTCTTGGTCGTAATCAACCGGTTAAGGTTAAAACGATAATTCTCGCAGGATTGCTTTTAGGACTAGCAACGGGACTAAAATTGACCACGGCACTGTATAGTATCAGTTTAATCGTGGCGATTAGTTTTTTAACCAATACCATCCAAGAAAAGCTGCGTAATCTTCTGTCCTTAATTCTCTCTATGGCTGTGGGATTTTCCCTGACGATGGGTTATTGGATAATCCTAATGTGGACTAATTTTGCTAATCCCCTTTTTCCCTTTTTCAACAAAATTTTTCAATCTCCCTACATCGAAACAGATTTTAACCTACAAGATACCCGGTTTTTGCCTAGAGACATTTGGCAATGGTTATTTTATCCCTTTTATTTTGCTCAAGAACAAACGTTAGTAGCTGAACTTAAATTTAAAGAACCTCGCTTTGCGATCGCTTATGTTCTCATTCTGGCACTGCTGGGTTTTATTTTTTATCGCTATGCTACCAAGAAATTAACTTTTCCTGTAAATAAACTAATATATACCTCGGTTTTAAGATTTTTACTTCCCTTTTATATCACTGCTTACTGTATTTGGATAGTTAAATTTTCTATCTATCGCTATCTCATAGTTTTAGAGTTAATTACTCCCATTTTAATTCTCTTAATTGTTGCCTATTTATATCCTAAGAGAACCCCAGTATTCTTAGTGACTCTAGGGATTTTTGTTTTAATTTTAGCTACTGTTAAACCTCTCGATTGGTGGCGAATTCCTTGGTCGGATAACTATTTTAGTATTGATAGACAAGCTTTGGTACAATATCAAGACGATGTAATTGTTCTCTGGGGAGGAGAACCAGTCGGCTATGTGGTTCCCTATTTTCCTAGTAATACTCGCTTCCTGCGGATTACCGGTAATTTTGGTTTAAGTCCTCATACCAGGATGAGTAAAATAGCACAAGAGATTATCGATAAAACTCCCGAATCATCGCTGTATTTACTAGAGGTCAATTTTGAACTAAAAGAATCAGATAGAGAAAAATCTAAGAAAGCAGTTTTAGAATTGCGTAACCTTGTTATTGATCGCAATAATTGTCAACCTTTTATAACTGCTATTGAAAAATACTCAATCTGTAAACTCATAAAAATTTCACCTTAAGTACTTTATAAAACTAGGTAATCAATCATGAAAATCTTCAAGCTGTTGCCAATCTCTAATCACTTATTTTGGGCAATTATCTACTTTGCTGCTTTAGGAATTGTCTCGGTTATTTTAGGTCAAGACGTTAGTTGGGATTTACGCAATTATCATTTCTATAATCCCTATATGTTATTAACGGGACGTTTTAAGTATGATGTCCTCCCAGCACAGATACAAACTTTCTTTAATCCTCTGATGGATGTTCCTTTTTTCGTTGCTATCCATTACTTAAAACTACCTCCTGTGGTGGTCGGGTTTTTCTTGGGAGGATTTCACGGTTTAAATCAGTGGTTGGTTCATTTAATCACTTATCACTCCTTCGATAAGGTTTGCGAAAGATACAAGATAACTTTAAGCATAGCGGCAGCAATTACCAGTATTTTTGGGGCAGCTTTTCTATCAGAGTTAGGAACCAGTATTGGTGATAGTACCAGCAGTGTTTTTGTTTTGGCAGGATTATTTTTAATTATCGCTTGTCTTGGTCGTAATCAACCGGTTAAGGTTAAAACGATAATTCTCGCAGGATTGCTTTTAGGACTAGCAACGGGACTAAAATTGACCACGGCACTGTATAGTATCAGTTTAATCGTGGCGATTAGTTTTTTAACCAATACCATCCAAGAAAAGCTGCGTAATCTTCTGTCCTTAATTCTCTCTATGGCTGTGGGATTTTCCCTGACGATGGGTTATTGGATAATCCTAATGTGGACTAATTTTGCTAATCCCCTTTTTCCCTTTTTCAACAAAATTTTTCAATCTCCCTACATCGAAACAGATTTTAACCTACAAGATACCCGGTTTTTGCCTAAAGACATTTGGCAATGGTTATTTTATCCCTTTTATTTTGTGCAGGAACAAACCCTAGTGGCTGAGGTAAAATTCAAAGAGACTCGTTTTGCTATTGCCTATCTTTTAATTGTTATTCTTCTGGGAGTAATTATTTATCAGTACACCTCTCGCCGTTCTCTAGAGCAACAAAATAATTTAGTCCATTTACCTATTCTCAGATTTTTACTACCTTTTTATTGTAGTGCCTATCTGATCTGGTTAAAGGGGTTTTCTATTTATCGCTATCTGATGGTTCTAGAGTTAATCACACCGGTTTTAATTATCCTGATTATTGCCTATCTTTATCCTCATAAAAGGACAGTTTTTATAATCTCTATCGCTATTTTTACCTTAATTGCTGCTACAGTCAAACCCTTAGACTGGTGGAGAATGGGATGGTCAGATAATTATTTTGGTATCGATAGTCAAGCATTAAAACCCTACGAAAATTCCACGATTGTTATGTGGGGAGATGAAGGAACAGGTTATCTAGTTCCCCATTTTCCTGCCTCGACTCGTTTTGTGCGATTGCGAGGAAATATGGGAGTCAGTGAAGGAACTTTAATGCGAAAAAATGCCGAGACATTTATTGCTAATACTCCCCCAGAATCTCTCTACATTCTCCAGACGGACTTTAATAAAAAATCCCCTGATATAGTAGAAGATTTGGCTAAAGAAAATCTCGTTATTGACTTCCAAAATTGTCAACCCTTTCCCACCAAAATCGAAAACTTTAATCTCTGTCGTCTCCAAAAAAAGTAATTAGCACGGAAAAGCCATTCTCTAACCATTGTTAATTGCCAGTGACTCCTAACTTTTATCTGTAATGATTTATCTATTAACGGTTAACTACAATTGCGCGGAATTAATTAAGCGTTTAATCGCTTCCCTCGACGATGACTTATCTGCTACTCTCATCATTGTTAACAATTCCATTGAAGATAAAAATATCCAATCTTTAGCATCGCAAAGAGTCAAGATTATTGAAGCGGGGGAAAATTTAGGATTTGGGAAAGGATGTAATCTAGGACTTAATTGGATTTATCAGCAAGACAGAGAAGCTATCGTTTGGTTAGTTAATCCCGACGCTTACTTATTACCAGACTCTCTGGAGAAAGCAAGCAAATTTTTTCAGCAATATCCGGAAGTTGCCATCGCTGGTACAGAAATTTACGAACCGGATGGTAAAATCTGGTTTGGTTGGGGAAAATTTAATGCCAAAATCGGCACAATTAACGTAGTAGAGGAATCCTTAGACTATGGAGATAAACCCTATCTTGTTCCCGACTGGGTGACGGGATGCAGTTTATTAATTAACTTCTCTAATTTTTCCACTTGTCCCCATTTCGATCCTGATTACTTTCTCTACTACGAAGACTTTGATTTTTCCCGAAGATACGCAAATCAAGGCTATTTAGTCGTTGTTACCAATCAGATTAAAATTATTCATGAACCATCTTCTATTACCCGACGCTATGGTTATCTAAGACTAACTCATAATATCTATAGTTATCTTCTCAGTCTCGAAAAACATACGACTTTAACTATCCTTATTTATCGCTTGCTGCGGATGAGTTTTATGTCTTTACTGATCCTTCCCATTAAACCCAAATTTTCCCTAGCTAAGTTAGAAGGAATTCAACTCTATTGTCAAAGAATTATCAGTAAACTGCGTCTAGATTGAACCCCTTAGTTTTGCCGCTGCAGGCATTGGTCAGTATTCAGCTTTTTTGCTGTGATTAATAGCATAGAATATATCGGCATCGCACTAATAATTTTTGATCATTAATTCTCTCCCCGCCGCTGCCTGTCCTTGTTTATAATTATTCATGCCATACTGAAGATTCCACTCGATAATATGGGCAAAATCAAAGAGTTTTCGTATCTCTGGACAATCATCGTAGGTAATTAACCATTTAGCCTGACATTGACGCATATTATCGGCAAAACGTTGATGATCGAAGCTGGTATGTAAATTACCTCTCACACCGTATAAACGGGATTTTGTGGCACTATAGTAGGGGGGATCAAGGAAGATAAAAACTTCTTTTCCCTCAGCAAATAATAATTCTTCGTAGTCTTGGTTAGTAATTTTTACCGATGCTAATAGGGGCGCAATTTGAGTTAATCTGGCAATTGATGAATCAGTAAATCTACTGGTAAAAGCCGCTTGGGAATAACCCCCCGAATCCACTGTTCCCGAAAAAGTAATCCGATTTAAGATAAAAAAACGCACCGCTTTTTCAAAATCGGTTAACTTTAAATCTTCCCTTGTCAAATCTTGAAATAATTCTCTTCCGTTATCATATTTCTGTTTAATTTCTGTTATTTTTGCTACCAATAACTCAATATTTTCTTGAGCGCATTGCCAGAAACAATATAAATCATAATTTAAGTCATTAATCCAATAGGTTTTTATTTGCTGTCCAAAGAGTTGCTTAACAGCAAAAAATACAGAACCCCCACCAAAAAAAGGTTCTCGATATTCCCTAATATTGACAGGAATTTGCGGCAGAATTTGCTTAATTGCCCGGGATTTCCCCCCCGGATAACGCAAGGGACTTTTAATTTTTGACATTTTATACTAAATCCGTTTATTAAAGACTGATTATCTATTCCCCCTTTCGTCTTTTGCATGAGTGCCTGTCCTGATATGTAGCCTATACTCATAAGAATTCCATTTAATTCCACATTTAGGACTCGTATCCTAAGGTTAGCAAAACCACTTCTTCCAATTGGGCAATTATTTCGGGACTCAGTTGTCCCAGTGTGCGGATCAAACGAGTTTTATCCAGCACTCTCATCTGAAAACATAGGGCAACAGAATCTTGGCCGAGTCCACCATTACCCTGTTCTATCAGTAAGCATATAGGCAAAGCAGCGCGGCGTTGGTTGGTGGTGAGCGGAATAGCATTGACATCCTCGCCGCCCTAAAAGTGCGGCGATTCCTAAACCTCACGATTTAAGTTTCTGCTTCCACCACCGTCGCATACCACAGTTAAAAAACCATGTACTGTCTTACACAGAGTCCACAGACTTTCGCCCCATTTCAGAAGCCCGATTCCGTGTGTCCCACGGTACGTTGACCGCCTATAGCTTCTTGTACTTGTTGCGCGCGACTTTTTACCCGGCCAAGCTTTTCTGGTCGGAACCCCCTAAGCCGAGTTTTCAAGGTGCTGCGCCGTCCACTTGGTTTTCGAGACTGGCCTTTTAATTCTAACGTAAAGCCAACCTAGAACGGCGGGGTTTCAGACCCAAAATTTCCGATGATCGTAGTTGAGAACTGGGAAACAAGGTCATTCTGGAAAATGATGACGGGACGAATGCCCGCTTGTTCAGAACCTTGAGTTGGATTGAGGTCGGCTAACCAGACTTCACCCCGTTTCAGAGGATTAGTCATCATTGGTCTTCTTGATGGAGTATTACTGCATAGTCATTCATACCTTCTTCAGCAAAGGCGCGATCTTCATCAGCAAACTCTGCAAACAGATCGGCCAGTTGCATTGGATCGAGAACAGCCTGATGACGCTGACTGCGAAACTTTAAGAAGGCAATAAAATCAGCCACTTGCTGAAGCTGATTATCAGTCAGTCGATCCAAGTCTTGCTTAAGAGCTTCAGCACTTACTGGCATAGGAAGAAAAAACATTCCGACTTCCCCATTATAAGGGATCCTGGCCAACAGCCGTCTTCAACAAAACCCCATGAGTCCCTGAGTGCGTAGCGGGGTAAGGAGGACGTTCAGACGTTCGGATCTTATCAATTACTACTGTCTGATTCACCCGCGCTGCTAGACCCATTACCACCTGAAGTCGCCACTATTATTGAAGTTGCAATGATACTAATTGTCTGCCACTCGCTGCTTGTCTTTTCTGCCAATCAGCAAATAGGGCCTTGAAATCATAATTAAAAGATTTGGCTTGTTCTTCTCGTATTCTGTGTAATTCTTCAAGAATTTCATCTTCCCACATAAATTTACTCTCCCATCAATTCATATTAGTCCTCGTACTTCTCCCCAGACTTCTACTTACTTTGTCTAGCTTGACCAACTTTTAGCCAGGCAAAGATTTGTTGTGGAGTCAGTGTCAACTGAACCCCTGCAATTACCTTAAGTTGGTCATCCCCTCTGCAAACTTCTGGCTCTTGTTGGGGAGTAAACATTAAAACAGAATAATCATCTGGATCAAGCATCCATCCTAATTTACTGCCATGTTTTAAACAATGTAGAATGTTGTCAATTACACGGTTTACCTTTTGATCCGGTGAAAGAATTTCGATAGTCCAATCAGGTGCTTCCCTAAAGTCGTCCTCTGGTTCACCTGCTTGATTCAGGTTAATTCGATTCCATGCAATTACTGCCACATCAGGAACGATCGAACGCTCGCCGAAGGTACATCGCAACTCAGGTAAAGCTGTATAATCAACAGTGTGGCTGTCAACCTCAGCTAAAAGACGTTTTTGCAGGATAGAGTGTCGAGTCTTAGGCATGGGTTTCTGAATTGCGACTCCATGCAAGTATTCCCATGCTGGAGAATCCTCCAAATATGGCAATTTGAGGAAATCTTCAAGGGTGAGACTCTCAGTCAAGGAAGTCGTCATCGGTTCAAGCAAAGGTTTTTTTTGTGACTTTATTATAAATGAACTTTATCTGGGTTGCTTACCGACGATTCAGGTATATTTGAGGAGAATTTGCCCTCTCAATCAAATGGGTCGATTTCTTAACTATTCTAACTGACCGGTATCACTGGAAATGCCCACGGGGATTACAAAATTGGCCAATTGTCAATAGCTTTTCAGATGCTCTCACCTTGTTTATGGCGCTTCCCACTCTTTCTTTTCTAGACACTCTGCAATTCGATATGTGTTTGCAATTCCTCCTATTTTTCCATGAGATCCTAATATTGGTAAATGGCCATATGGAGCATTCAGAGAAAAGTTAGGATCTTTTCCTTTTTTCCATCCCACTGCACTGCGAAACCTATGGTAAGCCTCTGAATTCTCATCAGTTAAATAGGGTTCACCGCCTTCACTTTTCCATATTTTTTGCTGAGTATCAAAGCCAAATCTGCCTTGACTTGCTTTTGACCACAAATCTTCAATAATCAACAAATCTTTGCAAGGAAATTCTTTCATAGTTTTTGTATCTATAAATCCTTCTCCTTCTCTATTGACCGTTTGCAACATTAGTCTTAGAGTCTCTCTATTAGCGTCCTCCCACCTATTTTCTTTAAGCAGTTTACGAAGACATGAATAATAAGCATCTCTGTTTGACGAAAATCCCTCCATAGGTTTACAAGTTACAAAGTGGCGATCATAGAAAAAATAGACAAAACCCATAATTGTAGCCAAAGCTGATAGAAAAGCTACAATTTCGATAGTAGTATGAATACCTAACTTTTTCCCAGACATACAGTCTCTCAGCTAGTCAATTTGATTGAGTCGGGTGCAATGATTGGTGATACCTCGATCTGCTTGCATCATGGCTTAGAACACTTCGTGACCGCTCCCGCTTATCGATTCTTAACCTTTGCGATCATCGATAATTTCTCGGAACTCAGCAACGAAGCTAACCATTTTTGCTCGTCTAATCCCTTCGAGAAATAGACAAACTTAATGGGTATATCGCTATCGATCTAACGGTTGAACTCACCCGCCTTGTCAAAGTCTAGCAGAAAGTCGGGTGCAGTGATATGTCAGACAGTCGGCAGCCGGTCATAGGCTTCTGGCTCAACATCGGGAACTTTTGTTAAGATTGCCTGATACTTTTCTCGACTTCCCTTTTTGGACCTTTCTATTAGGTAATTTTCTGTCATCAACGCTGAAAGTTTCTCAGCGATCGCAGTAGAGATAAATTGATCGATCGAAATTCCATCACGAGCCGCTAGATCATCTAAACTTTTCTGTAATGAGTCGGGAATTTGAACTTGGATGGTACTCATGGTAACTTACCTATTAATCGTAGGAAACCTGAAGGCTCAAGCAGACATAAACCAAATTGCTCAACACCAGCAAAGTCACGGGTGTTATATGTGATTATACTCTGACATCCTGCTTTAACTGCAAGCTCCAATACCATATCGTCTTTGGGATCACGCAGAAATGGTCGCCACAGGAAGAAAATTTTATGAGGTATCCCCACCGAGCAATAGAAATCAATTAAGTCATCTACTTCTTCTCGACTTAAATAGAGATTGGGCAACTCCCGCAATAGGACATCTGTATATTCCAAGACGAGAGGAACAGATAAGTGCATATCAAATTTTCCTGTACCTATAAGGCTAAGAAGTTGAAACGCACTTCCACGCCTAGATCTTAATCCAGCAATAATGACATTGGTATCAATAACAATCTGAGGTAACGACATTCGCAACTGGGCAACGATGATTATTGGTACAGTTACATCTTAACTTTATCATCACAGAACAAAAATAGCGTGGGTTTCATTTTTGAATTGGCGCTCTTACAAAAACCTAGCCACCTTTACTCGATCAATAAATTACGATCAAACCAATTAGATTAACCATCTACTTAACTGTTGGTTTGCGGAATTTGGAGGGAGAAGGAAAATATTCTACCCGTTCATTTTTCAGTGCTTGTGCCATAAAATCGCGCCAAATGGGAGCGGCAAAACCACCACCGGTGATACCTTTACCTAAAGTGCGGTTTTGGTCATCTCCAATCCACACCGCCGTGGCTAATTGGGGAACATAACCGACAAACCAGACATTTTTCTCGTTATCGGTAGTACCGGTTTTTCCCGCTGCCGGACGACCGATTTGGGCCGAGGTTGCTGTTCCTCCTTGAATAACTCCCTGTAGGACAGAATTGAGAGAAGCGGTGGCCCAGGGGTCTAAAACTAGCTTCGGTTTGGGTGTATTATCGAGCATGACGTTACCACGGCTATCAGTGACACGCATGATAAAGGTAGGCTCGGAATGCCAGCCATTACTGGCAAAAGTAGCGTAGGCCCCCGCCATTTCCAGAGGAGTCACGTCCACGGATCCCAAAGGTAAAGAGGTCACGGCAATTAAAGGACTCTCGAAACCCAACAGACGACAGACTTCAATGACTTTATTTATCCCGACGCGACGACCGAGAACAACTGCGGGAATATTCAGAGACTGCATCAGAGCGCTACGCAGGGAAACTGGACCAGAAAAGCCGCCACCGTAGTTTTTTGGGCTATAGAAGCCGCCGGCCTCGCGAAAACGGACAGGAGCATCATTAATCACCGTTTCGGGGGTAAAACGACCACTAGCGAAGGCAGTATAATAGACGAAGGGTTTAAAAGCTGACCCCGGTTGACGACGGGATTGGATGGCCCGGTTTAATTGACTTTTATTGTAATCAACGCCACCGACGAGCGCCTTGACAAAATGGGTGCGGGGATCCACCGCGACTAGAGAAATTTGTAGGTCTTTGGTACGAATACCGCGACCACGCAAGCTATTATAGGCCCGTTGGATGGTAGACTCGGCCATGTTTTGAAAGTCGAGATCGATTGTGGTTTGAATCCGCATTCCCCCTTTAGTTAGGGTTTCCTTGCCAAATTTTTGCCGCAATTCTGCCACCACTGCATCGGTAACGTAGGGTAATTTACTTTCTTGCCAAGCGGTGGGTTTACCCAGTTTCAGTGGTTCCCTTAAAGCGGCCTCTTCCTGTGCGGGGGTAATCCAACCTAAGGTACGCATCCGACTGAGAACCAGTGCCTGTCTTTCCTTGGCGGTTTGATAATTATTAAAAGGACTATAAACTTCCGGCGCTTGGATTAATCCGGCCATCATCGCCGATTCTGCTAAATTTAACTCGGAGGCGGGTTTATTAAAATAACTTTTAGCGGCGGTTTGCACTCCGTAATTATTATGACCCCAATAGATATTATTAAGGTACATTTCCAGAATGTCATTTTTGCTAAAAACCTGTTCCACTCGTACTGCCAGGACCGCCTCGGCTAATTTACGGCTAACGGTGCGCTGATGGGAAAGAAAGATATTTTTGACTAACTGCATGGTGATGGTAGATGCACCTTCCACCACACCGCCACTTTTCCAGTTAGCGACTACTGCCCGACCGATACTATTAGGATTAATACCACGATGGTGATAAAAATGGCTGTCTTCGATCGCCATCACTGCGCGTTTTAGATTGGGAGAAATTTGATCGAGTTCCACCACTTCCCGATTCGCTTCTCCGTGTAAGCTGGTCAGGGGTCTGCCTTTAACATCGTAGATATAACTGGTTTCCGTGGGAACGTAACCGCGTAAAATCCTCACATCGGGTAGATTGCGGTAACTAATCGCCAATCCTACCACAGCCCCCGTCACCACGGCCGTGGATACCATCAACAGGCCGAGAACAGTTCCCCCTGCGACTCTGGAGACTCCTTGGAAAAAGCTATCCGAGTCACTACTAGGTTTCTGCTCTTTGTCTTGATTGCCGAGGGTACTGGTGGACACGATGGTTACAATTTCCTTTTTCCAAGAGGGGACTGATTGATCGAACTGGCTTGAAAGTCTATTCTAAAGGTTTTGTTAAAAAATCGAATACTAGCTTACAGCAATTATGGCCGATCTGGCTCTAATTCGATCGGTCATGACAGCAGGATTAGGGACAAAATAGGGTATCACGGGTATTTCTGCCAGTTATGGGGTTAGTTCCCGTCGCTCTCTCACAAAGATATTTTTCCACATCGGAGCGAATAATTGCATCGGTAAAATCGGCCCCGTCGATAATTGCACCTTTGATTAAAATGTTAGTGGCAAAAGCTCCTTCGAGAACGGCATTGGTAAAGTTGGCTTTGGTTAAACGGGCCGATTCTAAATCCACATTTCTCATATTGGCATCGCTAAAGTCGGCCCCCTCCAAGTTGGCAGAAAAAAAGCGCACTCCTTCCAGATTGGCATGACTGAAGTTACTACCGCGCAGATTAGAGTGATCGAAGGTGGAATCGCGCAAATCCTGCCCCGCAAAGTCATTATCGGTCAAATTACGGTTATTATAACTTAGGGCTTGGGCCGGAGCCAAGGAGAATAATAATACTAATATACTAGCAAACAAGGTTAGTAGAGTTTTGCGAGAAAATTGCGCCATATTGCCACCTGATCAATCAACCTTTTCTATAATAAGCTGTACTGGATTTAAACCGCATATCGGGAATTTTAGTACAAATGCTCGAACTAGCCGCCCCCCTATAGTTTCTAAACAGGATTTATACCAAATCCGTTTTTAATAGTGTGATTAACTCCCAAGTTATGAATTGTTTCTCCCCGCTCCGCTCTCCCCACCTCCCCCCGCAACCCGCACGAAGTGGTCTTCCCTCTACCTAATTCATAATTCATAATTCATAATTCCCGCTCCCCTATAGTTTCTACACAGGATTTATGATCATTACCCGGCACTCGTTGACAATTATCCCCGGATTTACCAAGGGCGATCGATCTGCTAGATTTTTGATGTTGGATATCTTAGATAGATATGGCTGGTCATAGTAAATGGGCAAATATTAAACGACAAAAAGCCCGGGTTGATGCCAAAAAAGGGCAAACTTTCACCCAGTTATCCCGGGCCATTATCGTGGCTACCCGTAACGGTGTTCCCGATCCGGCGGGCAATTTTCAGCTACGCACGGCGATCGAAAAAGCCAAGGCGGCCGGTATTCCTAATGACAATATCGAAAGAGCGATCGCTAAAGGGGCGGGAACTTGGGAAAATGACTCAGCTTTTGAGGAAATTCGCTACGAGGGTTATGGTCCCGGGGGTGTGGCGATCCTGATCGAAGCACTGACCGATAATCGCAATCGCACGGCTGCGGATCTGCGGGCGGCTTTTAGCAAAAATGGCGGTAATTTAGGTGAAACGGGCTGTGTAGGCTGGATGTTTGACCATAAGGGGGTAATTCGTCTTGAGGGAACTATTGATGAGGATAAGCTTTTAGAAGCTTCCCTAGAGGGCCAGGCCCAATCCTACGAGTTTTTTGACAGTGCGGAGGAAGGTCAAGGAGCAGAAGTGTTTACTGAGGTGTCTAACCTGGAGAGATTGAATAAGGTTCTGCAAGCAGCGGGATTTAAGGTCAAAGAAGCAGAATTACGCTGGATTCCCACTAATACCCTAGAAGTGAGCGATCGAGACCAGGCCCGTTTTTTATTCAAGTTAATCGACACCCTAGAATCCCTCGATGATGTGCAATCGGTAACGGCTAATTTTGATTTAGTCGAGGAGTTGATGTTACTGGATCTGTGACCCTAAATTCCTAGACTGCTCACTGATTCTGGGCCCAATCAAGAAATAATCTGTCCCCAAAATCGCGTAAAAATTCGGGTTCCGTAAAAATCGATCGCTCTTGCCATGATTTTTAACCTTTGACACACATCACCTGCTTGAGAGTGGCGACAATTTCCACTAGATCAGCCTGTTGATTCATCACCTGTTGGATCGGTTTATAAGCTCCCGGAATCTCATCAATAACGCCCTCATCTTTGCGGCATTCAACCCCTTCGGTTTGGGCGATTAAATCATCAAGAGTAAAGGTTTTTTTAGCCAGATTTCTCGACATCAAACGCCCGGCCCCGTGGGAACAGGAACAGAAGCTATTATGTTCTCCTTTACCTTTAACAATATAAGATTGCGCTCCCATGGAACCGGGGATAATACCATAATCGGTTTCTCTGGCGCGGACGGCTCCTTTTCGGGTGACATAAACCTCCTCCCCAAAATGAATTTCTTTTTCGGCATAATTGTGATGACAATTAACTACTAAGAGGGGTTTAGTTGGTTTGCCTCCCGCTAGATGTTTTTCAACAATGCGTTTAAATCTAGCCATCATAATTTCCCGATTATAACGGGCATATTCCTGGGCCCATTGTAGGTCATGCCAGTAGGCGGTAAATTCTTCTGTACCGGCGACAAAGTAGGCCAAATCGAGGTCGGGTAATTTACATTCTGCTAGTTTGGCTAACTCTTTGGCCGTATCAATATGACATTGGGCCAGTTGATTACCAATACCTCTAGAACCGGAATGGAGCATTAACCAAACTTGATTGTCTGTATCTAAACAAATTTCGATAAAGTGATTACCACCCCCCAGAGAACCCATTTGTTTAAGGGCTTTTTTCTCTAGGTTTTGTACGCCTCGATGAATTTGTTTAAATTCCGCCCATTTTGGCCATTTAGTTACATCCCTATCCACTTCCTTATTTTCAGCAAAACCGACGGGAATATTCGCCTCCACATCGAGGCGAATTTTTTTAAGTTTTCCCTGCAATTGTTCACCAGTAAAAGGCATTTTTAGGGCAGCCATGCCGCAACCGATATCGACTCCGACGGCGGCGGGAATTACGGCATCTTTGGTGGCAATCACCGAACCGACTAAAGCGCCTTTACCCAAGTGAACATCGGGCATTAAAGAAATGTGTTTATAAACAAAAGGGAGGGAAGCGACATTTTTGGCCATTTGGGTTTCTTGGGGTCCCAATTCATGCCCAGCCCAAGATAAAATCGGTGTCGGTGTGGAAAGTTCCAGAGTTTCGTAAGCCATAGTTTTTATGAAATAATCAGGTTAAAAGCGGATACAACCAAGACAATAAGGCAATTGAGATTCTGCGATGAATTAGATAAATTGTTATCAGTGATCGTGTTTTAGCACAGAGGATAAGCTGTTGACTATCTAATACCAAATCCGTTTTTAATAGTGTGATTAACTCCCAAGTTATGAATTGTTTCTCCCCACATCCTACACCCCACTATCCTATACTTTTTAAACAGGATTTAGTATAAATTACCCGTTCAGACTGCCTCCCAGGAGAATTTTTGACTTTTACCGCAGGTTTACCGACTACTGTAATACTACCAAAAAGGTTCGGATACCTACACTATCGAGAAAGCGGGGTTATTTTGCACTATAGAGATAACAAAGGAACTGATAGGGGTGGGTATCGCCTAAAAACCGAGTACAGTTCCGATTCTAGAAGTCACTATAATTTGTATCGGAGCAGCACAAAGATTATGGGAAAAGTAGTTGGAATTGACTTAGGGACGACTAACTCCTGCGTTGCGGTTATGGAAGGGGGTAAACCCACCGTTATCGCCAACGCCGAAGGATTTAGAACCACGCCCTCAGTCGTAGCCTACGCCAAAAGTGGCGATCGCCTAGTAGGACAAATCGCCAAACGTCAAGCGGTAATGAACCCGCAAAATACTTTTTATTCCGTCAAACGCTTCATCGGCAGGAAATTCAACGAAGTTACCAACGAAGCCACAGAAGTATCCTACAAAACTCTCCAAGACGGCAACGGCAACGTTAAATTAGACTGTCCCGCCCAGGGCAAACAATTCTCCCCCGAAGAAATTTCCGCCCAGGTACTGCGGAAACTGGTGGAAGATGCCAGTAAATACCTCGGCGAAACCGTTACCCAAGCAGTCATCACCGTACCCGCTTATTTTAATGACTCCCAACGTCAAGCCACCAAAGATGCCGGGAGAATTGCTGGGGTTGAAGTTCTCCGCATTATCAACGAACCCACCGCCGCCTCTCTTGCCTACGGATTAGACAAAAAAGCTAACGAAACCATTCTTGTTTTTGACTTGGGTGGGGGAACCTTTGACGTATCGGTTCTAGAAGTGGGTGATGGTGTCTTTGAAGTTCTCGCTACCTCTGGAGATACTCATCTCGGTGGTGATGACTTCGATAAAAAAATCGTTGATTATCTAGCCGGAGAATTCAAAAAAGTTGAAGGAATAGATCTCCGTCAAGATAAACAGGCCCTGCAACGTCTCACAGAAGCGGCAGAAAAAGCCAAAATTGAACTTTCTAGCGTTACCCAAGCGGAAATTAACCTGCCCTTCATCACAGCTACCGCCGAAGGACCAAAACACCTAGATACTACCCTAACCAGAGCTAAATTTGAGGAAATTTGCGCCGATTTAATCGATCGCTGTCGGATTCCCGTCGAAAACGCCATCCGTGATGCCAAAATCGATAAATCTGCCCTCGATGAAGTGGTTCTCGTCGGTGGTTCAACCCGGATTCCCGCCGTTCAAGAATTAGTTAAAAAAGTTCTGGGCAAAGATCCTAACCAAAGCGTTAACCCCGATGAAGTGGTAGCCGTAGGTGCCGCTATTCAAGGTGGTGTTCTCGCCGGTGAAGTCAAAGATATTCTTCTGCTTGATGTTTCGCCCCTGTCTTTGGGTGTGGAAACCCTCGGCGGTGTGATGACGCGGATTATTCCCCGCAACACCACTATCCCCACCAAAAAATCGGAAGTTTTCTCCACAGCAGTGGATGGACAAACTAACGTGGAAATCCACGTCCTGCAAGGGGAACGGGAAATGGCCAAAGATAACAAGAGTTTGGGAACTTTCCGACTCGATGGCATCCCTCCCGCTCCTCGTGGTGTGCCTCAAATCGAAGTGGTCTTCGACATCGATGCTAACGGTATTTTAAATGTCACCGCTAAGGATAAAGGTACAGGAAAAGAACAATCGATCAGCATCACCGGCGCTTCTACCTTGCCCCAAAATGAAGTGGAACGCATGGTAAATGAGGCAGAATCGAACGCCGCAGTCGATAAGGAACGTCGCGAACGCATTGAACGCAAAAATCAAGCTGATTCCCTGGTTTATCAAGCTGAGAAGCAGTTAGCCGAGTTGGGCGATAAGGTTCCCCCATCCGAGAAAAATAAAGCCCAGGCATTGATTAAGGAACTGGAAGAAGCGATCGCTCAAGACGATGATGGTAAGATCAAAACCATCCTACCGGAATTACAACAAGCCCTCTACGCGATCGGCAGCAGTATGTATCAGCAAGGGGCCCCCAGCAATCCCACCGGTGGCAATAATGACAATGGCCCCTCTGGTGGTGCTGGTGGTGGCGATGATGTCATCGATGCGGAATTCTCCGACGCTAAATAAAAATTAAGTTCTTAGCTTCGGGAAGGACACAAGGTAACTTGTGTCCTTTTTTTGTTGCAGCTTTCTTACAGATAAGGTTGTTACTGAAAATGGCTCTTCTGAGTTTGGTATGCTTCTCGGCGGTTTATCAGGAGCCTAAGGGATTGAAACACCTTCCAGATAAGTCTTTCGTGTTTTTTTCCCGCTCTAAATTGAATTAATCCCTTGCCGGATAGGGTTTCCAGCTAAGTGTAACATCGATTTGCATAATGAACCAAGTTGACTAAACTACACACGGGGATGTAAACTCGATCGCTTACGTCCCCGAAAAACATCAATTAACCATCATTACTATTGTCTTGATTGCGCTTTTTAGACAGCAATACACCTAACCCTAATATTACTATTGCCAAAATTGTAGAAGGTTCGGGAATAGCTGTCGATGAACCCACTTGAACTATTTTTATAAACTGACTTTGATTGCCAGAATAACTGGCAACACTGCCATCGCTAAAACCAGTTTGAGATAAATCAATATTAAGTACCAGACTAGAATTACCATTGCCGATTACTTGGAAGTGCAATAAACTAAAAGTATCCAATTGATTAATTCCCAGAGGTGAACCAATGCCTGCTAAGGGGAAAGCACCGCCGCCTAAGTTAGTAATTGAACCATTGGTATTGTCTAAGATTCCCGTCCGTCCAAAGGGGAACCTAGAGGTAACAAGAGGACTATTGATATCTGAGGGAGTGAAAGGATTATCGATGTTTTGAATTGAGCGAGGATCGAAGGATAAATTAATGGCACTGCTAGTGATACCGACTGGATTAATATCACTATTTTCCATTAAAATTTCTACAAAAAATCTATCGCCTACACGGAGAGGACTATTAATAATAGTTCCCACTAGGCCACTATTATCAGTTTTGAGGTTGAATTGAGTAGTCAGACTAGACATAATGTAGTTCTCCTGAGTTAAAAAAGTTAGTGAGTTAAAACAAATGCTACAACCCGGCAAGGGAAGTCACACTAACTGGGTACATCATTTGTACTCTGGTAAAGTTACTGTTTCTGGAAAAGACAGTACCGATGCCAAACTGTATCAAGAAAAAGAAGTTAAGAGGAATCAAGAAAATGGCACAAATTAAATATCGCATGGTGATTCAATGGTCTGATGAAGATAATTGTTTTTTGGCTGCATTGCCTGATTTTCCAGGGCAATATTGGCGTACTCATGGAGATACTTATGAGGAAGCTGTCGCTAATGGAAAATAAGCTATAGAATCGCTAATGATTGCTTATCAAGCAGATAATGAACCCTTACCTGAACCTTTATTTTGTAGGATGGGTTAGGAAGTGCGCTAACCCATCAAACCTAATCAAAAGCCATCATAATTAATCTGAATTGTTGGGTTTTCTTGGGTCAAACCAACCTACAGAGTTAATCTAAATAACTAACCCAAATTCAGAATTTAAGGGAACCAATTCGGACAGATTAATTCTTCCATCTCCGGTAATATCAGCAGTAGGGTCATAGTTAGTTTGTCCACTGCTACTACCAAATAACCCCGGACGTTGTAAGGTAGTTAAGTCGGTTAAATTCACCCGTCCATCGTAGGAAATATCACTGTTAAAGGTTGATTTCCCTGTTAGTTGAATGTTCAAAGCGGAATTGTTTTGAGCATTACTGTTGATGACTAAACCGTTAGCCAAATTAAAGTTTTCTCGCGCTGCTTTGGGTGTATATGCTAAAGCAATACGTCGAGTTTGTCCGGGGTTTAGCAGTATGTCTCCATTGGCAAAATTGGCATCTGTGGTGACATTTTGTGCATTGACAGTAATACCAGCAATGGCGAGTACATCGTTAGTTCCCACTGCGGTATTAGTAATATCAATGTATTGGGTTCGGTCAGCAAAATTGGGACGGACAAAGAGGCTATCGGTTGCACCTTGGCGGTATTGGGAGAGTTTTGTGCCGAAGGTGATGGCGTTTTTATCTACTACGATTGTCCCTTCATTAACGTTAGTAATATTAACGTTAAATGTCTTTTCCGTAGAGAGTTTATAACCGTCGGTTGCTTTGACTCCCAATTGATAGGATATTACTCCACTTTCATAGTCAATGGTATTAGAACCTGCTTGAGTGAGGGTAATTTCTCCAGTGGTTGCATTGATAGCAAAAAGGTCATTTCCTGAGCCATCTTTAGGAGAGGTACTGAGGCTAAAGGTGGGAGTTTGTCCGTAATTATCATCGGTTGCTTCGACTAAGTTACCGGCTACTACTACTGTACCTGCTGCGTTTCTTTCGGCGAGGTTGACGTTGTTAATACTACCGACGATGGGAGCATCATTGATAATGATATTACGGGTTAAGCTTAAAGTACCATTAGGATCAGCAAATGTGCCATCAGCAAAACCAATTTGAGAAGGATCAAAGGTGAGGTTTAAGTTGGAGTTGTCCCGTGTCCCGACTACGTTAAATCGTAGCAAACTAAAGCGATTTAATTGATTAACCCCAATGGCTGTACCTAAACTTGCTTGCGGGACGGAACCGCCACTTAAGTTATCAATTAGTCCGTTAGTATTGTCTAAAGTCCCGTCTCGGAATAGGGTGAAATTAGAAGTAACTAGGGGACTGTTGACATTGCCAATATCAGCGAAGTTGTTGATATTTTGAGCAACATCGGCGGCGAAGCCAAAATCAAGGGAGTTAATGATTAAACCGGCTGCATTGGTACGAATATCACCGACGAGGATTTCCGCAAAGAAGCTATTACCGAGAATAGGATTATTCCCAGTAATTTCATTACCAACTGTCCCGTTATTATCCTCATACAGTTTCAGTTGGAAGCTGAGAGGATTGACATTACTGAGGTTAACGGTAGCGATACCCGTATCGGTTAAAGCGCCGTCACTGGCTTGAATTGTCAGGTTAAAGGGGTTAGTTTGTGCGCTGACATCATTAGCATCGGTAACGGTAATTACCCCAGTATTACTAATAGCAAAGGCTTTGATAGTGTCCCCATCAGTATCGGGATTTCCGGCGGTGATACTGTAGGTTAAGGGGTTATTGTCGGGGTCAGTGGCGTTAATTGTCCCGACGACTGTACCGTTAGGACTGGTTTTAGAAATGCTAAACACAGCATCATTAACCACTGGGGGACGGTTGACAGGACTGGTTAGGTTAACAACAATTGCACCGTTTCCTGTGGCGTTACCATCATTCGCGGTGACGGTTAAATTAAAGCTGTTATTTGTCCCAAAATCACCGGGGTCGGTAACGGTAATTACCCCTGAGTTGTTGATGGCAAAAGGACGAGTGCCGTCATTATCTGTGTCCGTATTACCATTAGTAATGCTAAATGTCAAGGGATTGTTTTCCGGGTCGCTGGCGGTGACAGTACCAACAGTTGCACCCACCGCACTGTTGTTAACAATAGAGAAGGTGGCGTTATTAACAGTAGGCGGACTATTTAAGTTAATAACTGCATTACCTGTTCCTGTCGCGCTACCATCACTAGCAGCAATGGTCAGATTAAAGCTTGTATTTGTGCCAAAATCACCAGGGTCAGTAACAGTAATTACTCCTGCGTTACTGATGGCAAAAGGACGAGTTCCGTCGTTATCTGTGTCAGTATTACCATTAGTGATACTGACGGTGAAAGGGTTATTTTCGGGGTCACTAATGGGGACAGTACCAACGGTAGCACCCACCGCAATACTTTTAGCAATGGTAAAGGTTTTATTGGTGATAACAGGAGGTTGATTGACGGGGGTTGTAAATTCAAAAGCACCTATATCAACTGTAGTACCGTTAACGCGAGGATTATTCCCTAAGTCTTGGGATAGGGGTTCGGTGGTGTTTCCGTCTTTGTCTAAGTCTCGACTGTCTGCGGGGAGGAAAGTATTGCTACCTGCATCTATCGCAGGGGAACCGCTTTTTAAGCGCAAGTCATCGAAGTTGGGATCAACAAATATTGCAGTTGCAAGGGTTAAAGGATCAACGGTGACGTTTCCTGTTCCCGTATATCCTCCCTGTACGATACTATTAGTGATGGTAGCACTCCCTGAAATAGCTGTTCCCCCATGTCCCCAAATGATGCTATTACGGAGAGTAGGGGTATTTCCCTCATTCCGAATAGCACTACCAGCACTAGAAGCATTACCATAAAAGCTGGTATTAACTAAGGTATTAGCACCACCTCCATTAGTAAAAATTGCTCCTCCTTGACCGGTTGCATTATTACGGCTGAAAGTAACATTAGTTTGGGTAGAACTGCTATTTGTAGAATAAATTGCGCCACCACCACTACTAGCAGTATTTTGACTGAAGCTAACATTAGTCAGATTGGAATTACTGAGAGCATTAGAAGCACCGTTATTGAAAATTGCACCACCACTACTAGCACTGTTTTGTTGAAAACTATTCTGAATTAGATTAATGGTACTACCTGTACCAGCAGTGCCGTTGCCAACAAGATAAGTATTAAAGATAGCACCACCGCCCCCATTGTTAGCACTATTCAAATTAAAGTTAGCGTTGGTTAGCGTGGTATTGCTCCCCCAATAGTTGAATAGCGCTCCACCATTACCATTAATGCTACTGTTGTTGGTGAAGGTAATATCAGTCAAAGTTGGGACACTAAGGATATTATAAATAGCACCACCATCGCTATTTGCGCTGTTCTGACTAAATGTAGTGCTATTGATAGTAGGACTGCTACTTGTGTTGTAAATTGCCCCGCCTGAATCACTTCCACCCGATGCTGGATTAGTAGTCGTATTTCCAGTAAAGGTTATATTAGTCATTCTGGGATTACTACTGGAGTTATAGATTGCTCCACCCACATTACTAGCACTATTGTTAGTAAAAGTAACCCGTGTTAGATGAAAATTAGTCCCCCCTGCTGTATAGCTACTGTTGTTAGAAATAGCACCACCAAAAGTAGCACTATTACTACCAAAAGTTACATCAGTTAGGATAGGACTGCTACTGCTATTGTAGATTGCACCCCCATCACTCGAACTATTTTGTTGAAAGCTAACTTGATTGAGGGTGGGATTACTGCTACTACCATTGTAAAGCGCACCACCAGCACCACCACCAGCAGTTGTTCGGTTATTAGTGAAGGTGACATTATTGAGGGTAGGATTGCTACTGGTATTGAAAATTGCACCACCATTATTAGTGGCTGTATTGTTGGTAAAAGTAGCAGTATTGAGAGTAGGATTACTACTACTTTCGTTATAGATAGCACCACCTTGACTACTGGCATTATTGCTAGTAAATGTCGCATTTGTCAGGGTAGGATTACTGCTACCCCTGTTAAAGATACCTCCACCATTAGCAGCATTGTTATTACGGAAAGTAACATTAGTTAAGGTAGGATTACTCGCACCTGTGTTATATAATCCCCCACCACGATTACTAGCATTATTATTATCAAAAATTAGGTTACTCAAAACCGGAGTACCATCATTGATAAAAATACCACCACCATTATTTTGATCCGTTCCCGTACCATTGGCATTACCTGCTGCAATGGTAAACCCATCTAACACCGTTGTATTATTGGTAAAACTCGCAGTAAGAACGTGATAAACATTATCCTGAGCATTCGTTGTTCCTCCAATATCGCCACTTAAAGTAGTGACATTATTGGTAACATTTCGCTGCTCTAAAGTCGTTTCAGTTCCAGCAAAACCCCCATAAACCTTAACTTGGTTTTTCAGGGTAAAAGTTGCTGTCCTGTCTGTGGTTGTCGTCGGTTTATAAGTACCCGCAGCCACCCAAATTTCATCCCCTAATAAGGGTGCAGCATTTAACGCTGCTTGTAAATCAGTAAACGCATTCGTCCAAGAAGTACCACTATTACCCCCTGTCGCTGCCGCGTTCACATAAATAATCCGCTTAGTCGCAGTTGGTGGTGTAGTTGCACCCTCAAACGCGCCAATATCCACACTAGAACCAGCAATACGGGGATTACGCGCCAAATCTAAAGGCGTAGCTTCTGTAGTATTGCCATCTGAGTCAATATCTTGACGATCCGTTGGTAATGAGGCAGAATTACCAGCATCAATCGCAGGAGAACCCGCTAATAAGCGTAAATCATCCCCACTCGCATTAACAAACTTGGGATCAACATCCGTACCATTAAAGACACCCCCCTTAATGATGCTATTGTTCGTATTAATCGTACCGCCATTGTTAAAAATTTCTGGTCCTGTACCACGTCGATCTTGGTTTCCGTAGATAATACTATTACTTAAACCAATGGTACTAGAATTATTAGAAATCGCGCCTCCTCGCGCCGCCACATTCCCACTAAAATCAGCATTAGTGAAATTAGGAAGACTTGAGATATTGTAAACCGCACCCCCATCGGCTGTAGTCGCTGTATTTCGGGTAAAAACAGCATTAGTCACCGTAGGACTACTACTACTAGCATTGTAAAGCGCACCACCGTTATTAACCGCCGTATTCAGTCGAAAAGTGGCATTAGTAATGAAGGGACTACTCAAACGATTATAAATCGCCGCTCCATCCGTAGCAGTATTAAATTCAAACCGTACATCCGACAGAAAAGGATTGCTACCCTGTTCGTTGTATAATCCACCTCCAGAAGTAGCATTATTATCAATAAAAACTGTATTTCTGACGGTAGGACTGCCATTATTGACGTACATTCCGCCACCAGTACCCTGATTTCCCGTCGTACCGTTAGCATTCCCCTTCGTAATCGTAAAACCGTCGAGAATCGCTGTATTATTCGTACTACTTCCTGTAACAACATGATAAGAATTATCCGCAATCCCCGCTACACCAATTTCACCGCTTAAAATCGTGACATTAGTGGTAATATTACGCTGATTTACTGCGGTTTCTGTTCCGGCGAATCCGCCATAAATCCCGACATTATTTTTTAGGGTAAAACTCGCGGTTCTGTCAGTCCCCGTCGTGGGTTTATACGTCCCCGCAGACACCCAAATCTCATCGCCAGCTTGTGCCGCAGTTATGGCACTTGCTAAACTGCCATAAGCATTATTCCAAGCCGAACCATTACCAGTAGAACCGGATTTAACGTAGATGATAGCCATGATATACCTCGTGTGAAAAAGATGGTACAGAGTCAATAGGGAATCCACCCGAACCTTAGTTCGAGTTAGATAAAGTTGATAAGTAAGCGAATAGTGGAGAAAACTGCCTTTAAAGACACCAAAACCATTAATCAAGCTTGGATGTCAGAAAATTTAGCACTGGTTAGGGATAATGCTTAGATTGTAGAGGCGAATAATCATAAGTCCCGTTTATTTTTTTTTTTTCATTCATCAGCAGAGCTTATTAAATAAACCATGCAGAGAGAAAATATCTGGTATAATGCCACTCCTGCAAGGATTTACCTAGGAATAAGCCGATTTATGTTGCTAAGGTTATATTTTGATAAACTTTTGTCAAGTTAGCCAGCAAATTAGGTTATTTTGTGATCAGTTAGGTTAGGGAGATGACTACAGCCTTGTCATCGGAGTCAGCCATGGCAATTTGGCCGCTATTGTTGATGGTAAAGGCGGAGATACCGTCGCCATCGAGGTTAGGATTACCTGCGGTGATATTGTAGGTTAAGGGGTTGTTATCGGCATCAGTGGCGTTAATTGTGCCGACAACTGTACCGTTAGGACTGGTTTTAGAAATGCTGAAAATAGCATCATTAACCACTGGGGGACGGTTAACAGGATTGGTTAGGTTAACAACAATTGCACCGTTTCCTGTGGCGTTACCATCATTCGCGGTGACGGTTAGATTAAAGCTGTTATTTGTGCCAAAATCGCTGGGGTCAGTAACGGTAATTACCCCTGAGTTACTGATGGCAAAAGGACGAGTTCCGTCATTATCTGTGTCGGTATTACCATTAGTAATAGTGACGGTAAAAGGGTTATTTTCGGGGTCACTAATGGGGACTGTACCAACGGTAGCACCCACCGCACTACTTTTAGCAATGGTAAAGGTTTTATTGGTGACAACAGGAGGTTGATTGACGGGAGTTGTAAATTCAAAGGCACCGATATCAACTGTAGTACCGTTAATGCGAGGGTTGCGGACGATATCAAAGGGTATTGTTTCGGTGATGTTGCTATCGCCATCTAAGTCGCGGGTATCAGCAGGGAGGGAGGCGTTGCTTCCTGCGTTGCTGGTAGGTTATACTAGGAGTCAAATACCTTAAATTGCTTAGTTGTTGAAAAATGACACAATCTTCTTTACATATCAGCACTCAAGTTTTACCCGGTAATAAAATAGAAATTCAAACCCCTGAACTCGCTGTTGGTGAAATGGTTGAGGTTTTTATTGTTCCTTCAACTTCTGAAAATGATCAAGATAAAAATGAATCTGACCCGCTAATTGGTTTGTTCAGAGGTTCTCCAGATTTAGCAACTCAATCTGAAGAAATTTTACAACAGGAGATTAAAGAAAATTCAGGATGGACATGGAAAGAAAAATAACAATAAGTGATACAGGGTTTGTAGTTGCTTTGCTAAATCAATCAGATATAAAACATAGTGATGTCGTAGCTATTTATCAGAACTATCAGCAAATATTATTACCCCAAACAGTTTTAGCAGAAGTCGCTTATTTAGTAGGTCGTAGTGCAGGTGTTAGCACTGTTGCGGCTTTTTTAAAAGGATTATCTGCAAGTCGGTTTCATTTAATTCCTTTAAGTGAAACTGATGTAATTCGAGTATCTGAGATTTTAGAAGAATACAAAGATAGTCGTATTGATTTTGTTGATGCAACTGTAATGGCGATCGCTGAAAGGCTCAAAATTACGCTTATATTAACATTAGATCAGCGAGATTTTAGATTATTTAGACCTAAACATTGTCAAAGTCTTGAGATTCTGCCATAAGGTCTTTACTATAGTTTTTGATAACAAAGAGACGCAAACTCCGTCGCTTACGTCCCCAATTAACCCTAAATCAAAGTTTACCGCTTGCATAACCTAATTGTCGTCTTGATTGTACTTTTTAGACAACAATGCACCTAATCCTAATGTTACTATTCCTACAATTGTAGAAGGTTCGGGTACGGGTGTTGTAGATTTAGGCATATCAGAGATTTGAAATTCAGCAATAAAGCTTCCTGTATTATCGTTGTAAAATCCAACGGGAATTTCTCCTGTGGAAGAAACACCTGGTCCATCAAAAAAGCCTAAAAAAAGTCGGGTTGCTTTTTCTGGTACATTAAATTTTTGAATATCACCGACACCTGTCCATGTTAGCCCATCTCCAATGAAAAATGTTTGTCTTAGCAGTGGTGATAGCTCTTTAAAATTGTGATTTCCACTAAAATTTAAAGGGGTAGATGCTGGAGATATTGGTGTTGAATTATCTAGAAAGACACCGACTAAATATCTACCTATTCCCTCATCAATTAGACCTGAGATTCCATTTAGAGATGGGTAAAAATAAGAGCCTTGACTAAGATTTCTGATATCTGCACCATCGGGTCCATTAGACAAAGGAACACCATAATTAATAATCCCTGTGATTTGGGAAAAGGTAAGAACTTGGTTTGCAGCTGCTGAAAAATTATAGACTGGAGGTAAAATTCCAGCACCACCAACTTGAGATGGCGGAATACTAAGTCCAGCACCGTAGATATTTGACTGAGCATTAACATTCAGAGTTACTGCTTGAGCAAAATTATTTCCTCCAAAAATAGTCAGAAAAAACGTTATAATTCTAAAAGCTAAAGCATTTCGCAAACTAGAAAATAACTTATAATCGCCCGCATCCAAAGCAGTCGAACCCGATTTAATGTAAATAGTAACCATGACAGCTTGTGCAGCGGTTAGCGCACTTGCTAAACTGCCATAAGCATTATTCCAAGCCGAACCATTACCAGTAGAACCGGATTTAACGTAGATGATAGCCATGATATACCTCGTGTGAAAAAGATGGTACAGAGTCAATAGGGAATCCACCCGAACCTTAGTTCGAGTTAGATAAAGTTGATAAGTAAGCGAATAGTGGAGAAAACTGCCTTTAAAGACACCAAAACCATTAATCAAGCTTGGATGTCAGAAAATTTAGCACTGGTTAGGGATAATGCTTAGATTGTAGAGGCGAATAATCATAAGTCCCGTTTATTTTTTTTTTTTCATTCATCAGCAGAGCTTATTAAATAAACCATGCAGAGAGAAAATATCTGGTATAATGCCACTCCTGCAAGGATTTACCTAGGAATAAGCCGATTTATGTTGCTAAGGTTATATTTTGATAAACTTTTGTCAAGTTAGCCAGCAAATTAGGTTATTTTGTGATCAGTTAGGTTAGGGAGATGACTACAGCCTTGTCATCGGAGTCAGCCATGGCAATTTGGCCGCTATTGTTGATGGTAAAGGCGGAGATACCGTCGCCATCGAGGTTAGGATTACCTGCGGTGATATTGTAGGTTAAGGGGTTGTTATCGGCATCAGTGGCGTTAATTGTGCCGACAACTGTACCGTTAGGACTGGTTTTAGAAATGCTGAAAATAGCATCATTAACCAGTAAAATAATTTTATTGCTTAAAGGGATTAATAATAGTGAATTTTTTATTAATAATTAAACCATCTTGCATATCTTCTGAATACAAAATATTTGCATCATAAAATAAAGCGCAAGCAATCACTAAACTATCCCAAAATGATAGATGGTATTGAATTATCAGATTAGATGCAGATTCAAAAATATCAAGATTAAATGAGATAACTTGATATTTGCTATAAAAGGAAACAATTAATTTAAACAGTTGTTTTTCATCAAGCTTATGCTTTTTAAGTAAATTACAAGAAACCTCATTAATTATTTGGGTACTGATAATGATGGACTTTTCTTTAATTAATTGTTTTGCCAATATTCTTTTACTTTCTTCTTTTTTATCAGTGGAAAAAGCATAAAGCTAAATATTAGACTCAACAAAACAAATATGACTTTTAAGTTCTGTCATAAATTTCTTCTCGTTTCATAAATTCTAAATTATCAACCTCTATAGGATTTGACAACAGGTATTCAATCATATCAATTTCAGTTTCACTTTTATTGAGTTGATTTTGAGCTTTAAATGCGGCCATAAGTACCTGTATCTGCTGAATTTGTTCAGGTTTAAGTTCAGTTACATTAATATTTTTAATCATGGCTACATTGGAATGATTTTTACTTTAATTATACTAATTACACGCTCTCACAATAATGATCTTCCTTTTTTAGGTCTTTGACTAAAATTATCGGTGTTTATGAAGAGTTATTATAGCCTAGCCTTTGAATTATAACAAAGAGACATAAACCCCGTGCTTGTCCCCCTCTCAGTATACTGATAGTTTATTTAACAAAATAGTCCTCAAAGTTTTTCCCAGTAAACATTTCACGATTTCATGAGCAAAAATTATCACACAAAGTCGAGAACAGCCCAATTTCTACAAACTTGATCTCCTATCGTTTTTCCATCTTCAGACAGACTTCTTTCAACAAGCTATCTACCTGTTTGTCGAAAACGGCTTTACGATATATAGCAAAACACTTACATTATGGCTCTTATGGATGTATTCACTCATTTTTCTATTATACCCTGCGAGCGGCGGGGAATTAGACCCGAAGAGATTAAAGCATATCTAAATATTTTTGGGTTAAAAGTTAAACTTCAGGCTTTCATTTAGCGCAAATGTACTAAACAACTAATTTTCCCAAAAAAATTAGTTAACACACGATTGTAACATATAATTAATTTGCAAGAGTTCTAATGTTTTTTTGGATAGAAATCATGAAATCCCCCTCTCGTTTTTTCATCGGGATCGCTGGAACCATAACGGTCGGTTTCCTCGCTACCTCGTCGGTTCAAGCTTCGCCTTTAAATTTACAATTTCTCGGTCAATCGATTGTTCCCACGGGGTTTATTCCCTCAGGCCCAGCGGGAACCGTGAACGGTGTCTCCGTTCCGGTCGGGGGATTATCGGGCATTACCTACGATCCGGCGGCTAATAACTTTTACATCATCTCGGACGATCGCTCTCAGAACGGCCCGGCGCGTTTCTACACCGCAACGATCAATCCGATGCTATTTAATGTTAATGGGACGAATAGCGGCGTTACCTTTACCGGTGTTACCCCACTTTTACAGACTAACGGGCAAACTTTCCCCGCGCTGAGTCTCGATCCAGAAGGGATCGCGCTCGTGGGTTCTAATCTGTATATTTCCTCCGAAGGGGAGGTCTCTAACAATCAGATTCTCGATCCCTTTGTCAATCGATTCGCGCTGGCCAACGGTCAACAGAACGATACTTTACCGATTCCAAACCAGTTTATCCCCGCGCCGAACCCGATTCCCACCACAAGCGGGGTTCGCAATAATCTGGCTCTAGAAAGTCTGACCACCACCCCAGATCAGCGATTCCTGTTCACGGCCTCCGAGAACGCGCTTGTGCAGGATGGGCCGGCCGCGACGCCAACGAACGGTTCTCCCTCGCGGATATTGCAGTACAATCTCGCTAATGGACAGCCGATCGCTCAATTCCTCTACAATACCGATCCAATCGCCCTTCCCCCGATTATTCCAAGCCAAGTCGATGTCAACGGACTCGTCGATTTACTGGCACTTGATAATAGTGGCCAACGCTTTCTCTCCCTAGAACGTTCTTTCTCTATAACGACGGGAACACCGGGGAATACGGGCTATACTGTGAAAATCTACGAGGTTTCCCTGGAGGGGGCCACCGATATTAGTGCCTTTCCCAGTATTAATGGGGTTTCGGGTATCGTGGCCGCCCAGAAAACCCTATTATTCGATCTGACCTCGTTAAATATCCCCATCGATAACGTGGAGGGGATTACCTTCGGCCCCGATTTACCGAACGGCAAGCGATCAATAATTCTCGTCAGCGACAATAACTTTACCCAGCTCCAATTTACTCAATTTCTCGCCTTTAGCGTGGAAACTGTACCCGAACCCTCAACCCTCGCAGGATTGCTGGTGATCGGTTGCGGTGTCATTCTAGTCAAAAAACGGGAAAGCTAAACAAAATCTGGCAACAGCATAGAGATCAGGCTATCTTTACGGTTGCCGAGCGTTTCGTCAATTGGACAATGGCTCTTCTAGGTTCTGTGTGATAAGTTTAACTTACAATATGATCGATCAATCTTTGTGTTCTTTCTGTCTTTGTGGTTCGTCTAGCCCCTCGCTAGGAGGAATGTATCTTAGAATACATTTTACCCACCAAATCCAAGAGAGCCTAATACCAAATCCGTTTTTAATAATATCATTAACTGCCAATCAAACTTTAAAAACCCAGTTATGGACTGTTGCTCCCTGTCCCAGTGCTCCCCGTTTCCACAAGGACACAAGTTACCTTGTGTCCCTTTTCAGTCTCAAAATCGGAAATTAGGCTAATCCGACTAATTTAGCGCTGTATTCCCACATTTTTGCCCCTCTTTCATCGTCGCGAGCTTGAGGAGAAACCCTTTGAACAAAGGATTTACCCTCTTTTTTCTGACGATTGCCCCAACTCCAGTAAGCACCGGATTGACGGTATTGGGGGTCAGCCACCACCATAGCGACTCTTTCCCCGGCTAATTCTTGGGAAACATAGCCACCGGTGATATTTTTCTGGAACCAGGGGAAAAACTGCTGGAAAAAGGGGTAATGGTTGCGGAAAAGGGGTGTATCGGCCACACAACCCGGATAGAGGGAAGTAAAAGTAATTCCGGTAGATTGGTGATAGCGTTTGTGCAGTTCCCGCATGGTGAGAACATTACACACCTTACTATCTTTGTAGGCTTTGACCGATTCAAATTTTTTGCCGTCGGCCATAGTAATCGGGGTTTTGAAACCCTTGGCAAACCCCTCCAAATCGCCCAAATCGGGACGAGGAGGAATTTTGCCGCCTAATTCATCGGGATTATGGGTGACAGTGCCGAGAATGACTAAACGGCGGTCGGGAGAAGGGGAATTTTTTAGATCTTCCAAGAGCAAATTCGAGAGCAGGAAATGACCTAAATGATTGGTGGCCATGCTCAATTCATAACCGTCGGGACTTCTTAAGGGTTCTTTGAGCAAAGGCAGATAGATAGCGGCATTACAGACTAAAGCGGTTAGAGATCTGCCCAAGGCCCGGAAATTTTTAACGAAGCGCCGGACGCTATCAAGGGAACCGAGGTCGATAAATTCAATACAGTAGTTATCCCGGGGAATGTTTAATTCCTTGGCCGCCTGTTCCATTTTCGGGATATCCCGACAGGCCATAACCACAAACCAACCTCTTTGAGCAAGGGATTTAGCGGCGTAGAGACCGACTCCAGAAGTTGTCCCAGTAATGATCACCGTGGGTTTTTGATCTTGTACCATTTTTTGATAGTTTTTGTTAATCGCTCTGGTCTAGGGAATATGCAAGGGATTCCGATCATAAATTTTATCGGTTGTCTTACCTGACCCCAGGGTTCGCTTTACATAACTTCAAATTTTCGTGAGTGTTCACTTATCAGTTATCAGTTATCAGTGATCAGACTTGAGTTTTAAGTTTACCGATCTTCCCACTTCCCCACCTCCCCAATTCATAATTCATAATTCATAATTCCAGGTTAACGAATCGGTTTAGCTAAATCACCGATTTTAAAACCATTACCGGTAATAATGCGACCGACGCTAGATTGACCATCAGCTTCGACAATTTCGAGAGTGCCAATCGGTTGAGTAATCTGACGGATAACCTTACCCGTTTGCGGATCCTTGACCGTTTGAGTCGTCCGTTCGATGGAAATGCGTAAACCGACACGATAACCCTCTCCCGTGCCTTTATTGAGAATTACCTGATTTCCCGCCACGGCAGCCACTAAAGCGGTGACAGTCGGGAGCGAGCGAGGTGTAGCGGCGATTTGGTCGGCTTTATCATTGAGATTATCCACCACCTGCGCCACTGCCTTATCGGTGGCAATACTGAGTAATTTCCCTTCGTTGGAGGTTTGGGAACCACCCCCAACCCCTAAAACCACGGTTGAACCATCGGATTGATTGGCAGTACCATCTCCCTGAGCGGTGGTAATAATTTCGGCCGTGGTGGTATTAATTGCCCGGACATTTAACTTGACAAAAGCATCGGTTTCTGTCTTAGCGGTGCTAAAAATAATAAACGAGCCACCGGATTGTTTTTTTTGTAAATCGAATTGGGTAATCGAACCGATAATCACCACATCTACCCCCAAAATTTGCCCGATTTGAGCGGCGGTAGCGGCATCTACCCGTCCCGAAGCCCCAAAATTTTGTTCTCTGAGGACAGCATCAATGCGACTGCGCTCAATGACTGTATAGCGACCACTTTCTACCAATCTATTGACGAGAATATCACTAACACCACTGGCTCCACCATTGAGAAATGTTAACCACTGGGGATTACTGAGACCGCTATAATCGAAGTCTAAAACCGCTACGCGCACCTTTTCGCTTTTTTGGGCTAAGAGTAGCGGTAAATTGTTAGAGGTAGCTTGGGAGAAAGCCGGTGCGTTGAAGCTAAAACCCAAACTAGAAGCGACTCCCACAAGGGTAATCAGGGCAGAAAAACCACGGATACTATCTCGATCGAACATGATAAGGGGTTCTCCAGTCAAATAGAATATAGATCATAATTATCTCAGAATTACTCTAACTATCAAGAGCGAGAATTTTGAATGGCAGTAATTAAACCTCTCACTTCCTCGGTTCCCTCGGAAGCTTCAAAGGAAGTGGGAAATTTACCCTTAGCAATCATCCGCAATCCCAAGGGGGCAATACTTAATAAACCCTGTAAATCGCGCCAATAATTGCCCAGCACATAGAGGCCGAATTGGCGTTCATCCACCCATCCCCCCGCTTTGACTAATTCCACTAAAACTTTGCGGTGACGAATGGGACGACTACTATCGGCCGACTTGCGAGCGAGTATTTCCTGTTTAATTTTACCGATCTGATCCATAGGAGCCACTTCCATAGGACAAACCGCATTACAGAAATAGCAACGGGTACAACCCCAAACCCCTGCGGTGCCTTGGTTATAAAGTTCTAGGCGACTTTCCTGATTACCATCGCGGGAATCTGCTAGGGTGCGCTGCGCTTTTGCCAAAGCGTGGGGACCGACAAAATCGGGATTGACTTGCTTGGCATTACATTCCGAATAACAGGCCCCGCACATAATGCAGTTACCCATCTGATTGAGATTGGCTCTTTCTTCTGGAGTTTGCAGAAATTCTCGTTCGGGAATGGTGCGTGCTTGACTACTAATATAAGGTTCAACCTTTTCTAAATCGTCCCAAAACGGTTGCATATTGACGATTAAATCCCGGATAATGGGTAAATTACCCAGGGGTGCGATCGTGATTTCGGGAATTTCTCCTGCATCTTTTTGGCTACAATGGTTTAATTCACTGGCGATATTTTTTTGACAAGCCAAGGCCGAACGACCGTTAATTTTCATCGCACAGCTGCCACAAATTGTATTGCGGCAATTTTTACGAAAGGCCAAAGTTCCATCAAGTTCCCATTTGATGCGATTAAGGCAGTCGAGAATTGTATTTCCCGCCTCCACCTCTAGGGTAAAATTTTCTAGGTAGGGGCTGTCGTTGGGTCGTTGACGCAGAATTTTAAAAGAAACTTCCATACTCGGCACGGGGATGAGGGACTCCTAATACTCAGGATAATCGATGTTAACGGGCCAAAGGGGAGCTAGTAATGGTAATTAATCCTTAAGATTTTCCCCGGTCGGTTGAGCCAAGGGGTGGGTATCTAGGCCTAATGATAGATGGGCAAGTCGATCGAAAACAGTTTAATCACCCCGGATTTACTGCTCTGGGTCATTAGTTTTTTGCCAACTACAACCACAAGTATATTTTCTCTATTCCTTGCTAGGTATAGCTTAAACAGTTTTATGGACTTACTTTCTCCCCCCTGTTTTCCTCGCACCCGACCAAAAATTGCCAGAGTATTGACCAAAAATTTCCTCTCCCCCACAAGGTTTACACTTACTACCTAGTCCGGGGTCTTCTTAGCACGATTGTCATCACCGAACCATCAGTTTTAAAAAATTTATTATTCCCCTCTAGACATTTTTGGCAAGATTTTTGGTATGATCAATTTGTCAGTGTAAACTTAATTGACAGTCAGTCAAAAATCAAGGAACATTAAAAAGTACCATGAGTGACATCTCTCCTACTCCCCTAACCGGGAAAGCTCTACTACAAAAAGTCAAAGAGTTATCCCACTTACCCCGTCGCGAAACGGCAAAACGTTGTGGTTACTACTCTCAAAGTAAAGATGGCCAAGTTCGGGTCAATTTAACCGACTTTTACGATGCTGTTTTGGGTGCAAAAGGGGTTCCTCTCGATCCCGAAGGCACTAAAGATGGCCGTGGCCGCGAACCCACTTTCCGGGTTAGTGTCCACAAAAATGGTCAAATCGTCATCGGTTCCACCTATACCGAACAAATGAACTTGCAGCCCGGCGATGAGTTTGAAATCAAACTTGGCTACAAGCACATCCACCTCAAACAAACGGAATCAGAAGAATCGGTAGAAGCTTAAATAGGTTACGGAGTAGGGATAAGGAAAAAAAATCGGCAGTCAAAAGGGCTAGTTTTGACAAGACCGACCAAAAAGACAATATAGATTCTTACCCCTAATTCTAACCCCTGACCGCCTCTTTTATCAACTTGAGGGGTTTTCCTTAAGCACTTTTTCTTCTTTTTCGCAACCCCCTAGGGATGGATTTTTGTTGGAGCTAGGCTTTACCAGAGCAAAGTTCCACAGTTGTCCTATGCCTAGGGGGTTGGTTTTATGGGTGTTAGGAGACAGGAGACTCCGAGTTAGTATTCAGGAGATTATTTTTGTTTATTCTTCCCACACCCCACACCCTACACCCCACACCCCACACCCCACACCCCTAATTGACAATGGAGATTACCGCCTTAATAAAAATTATTATTTTCCTGTTAGCCTGGTTAATTCTCTGGCTGCCCATTGCCATTGGTTTAGGGAGTCGTTTGGGATGGCAACCGCTGCAAGGGACAAAACCTGACCAAAAATTGCCCATGGTGGCCTCTCTTTACGTCTTGGCTCCCTTAGTTATCTGGGGATTATTGAAGATAGAGGGGAGCAGCCTCGATAATTACGGATTAATTTGGTCATTTTCCCTATTTATCTCCCTAACTAAAGGATTAATCCTGGCAGTGGTGGGATTAGGGATAATTTTTTTCCTAGAGGGGATTTTGGCCTGGGTACATTGGCAGCCCAAAAATCTAACTCGTGCTTTTTCCTTGAGTTTACCCCTGTTGATAGTGGCCCTCTGGGTGGGTATTACCGAGGAATTAATCTTTAGGGGCATCTTTTTGAGCCAATTAAGCCAAGAATACGGTTTTTGGGTGGCGGGAGCCATTTCTAGCCTAATTTTTGCCCTGCTGCATCTGCTTTGGGAACGTCAGCAAACGCTGCCGCAACTACCCGGTTTATTTCTGATGGGCATGGTTCTGGTCTGGGCGCGGGCGATCGATCATGGTAGTTTAGGATTAGCTTGGGGACTTCATAGCGGTTGGGTGTGGGGATTAGCGTTGCTAGACAGTGCCGAATTGATGTCTTACAGCGATTCTGGGTTAGCTTGGGTTAAAGGTATCTATAACCAACCTTTAGCGGGTTTAGCCGGCATTCTTTGCCTCTTGGGGACAGCTTGGGGGTTAAACCTGCTTCAGTAGCCAAAAGCCGGTAAAAGTGCGACCAGAATCATCCGGTTGTATGAGGAGAAAGTGCAAACCTTGGCTTTCCTGTTTGGTTGCCTGATAAACATTGGCTGCCAGGGCCACTTCTTCATCCTCGTAGGTTAGGAAAATCCAACGTTCATTTAGGCCCGATTCCAAGACTAAACCGCCCGATCGCCCCCTTTCTGTGGGAATATGATCGATAAATACTGGGTTAATTTCCTCCAACCAACGAGCGATGGCCAGAGATTTTTTACCACCGGTAATAACCACACCGGGGATCATTAGAGTGGAGGCTAAACCTAGTTTTAAAGGGTAAAAGGCCTCTGGTAGGGAAAGAATCGGTATTCGGCGATCGCCAAAAAAATTAACTAAATCAACGGCGGGAAAACGAGCAAAACGCCACTCTTGACCTAAAAATTGGTCGGGTAGGGGTTGTGGTGGAGGAGAGTCGATATTTATGGGGATTTGCCGCAATTCTAGCTGTTTTTTCAGGGCATTAACGTGACGGGTTAACTCGACTTTGATCTGTAAATTTTGACCAGCGAGGAGAAATAAATTGGCGCATTGGGGGCGAAAAACTTGGATAATTTCTGGGGAGGAGACTTGACAAGCTTGCTGTAACTGTTGGGTTAACCAGTCGCTATTAGCTTGGGATTGGGGACAGGAATTTTCATAAATAAGATGACCGAGAGGATCGAAAATTAACAATTGCCAGACTGTCTCAGGAGGAGGAGAAGATGAAGATTTATAAAAATCCGCTTGCCAAATAGTCATAATTCAGTAAAAAGTCACCAGTAAAAAGTCAAAAAATGGTCAGGAGTAGAGGTCAACTAAAAATTTTACCTTACCAAGACTTTTAAAATCTAGGAGCGAGACAAAAAAGGCTATATACTAGGGAAAGCTATAGCAAAAAATGTCGAGACAATGGAAGAAAATTGGCTAGAAATTGGGACAATAGTAGCACCCCAGGGACTGGAGGGAGAATTGCGAGTTTTATCGGTATCAGATTTTCCCGAACGTTTTCAGAAGCGAGGTATTAGGGGAATACAAGGGGCCCAGGGGGGAGAAATCCAAGAAATTACTCTGCTCAGGGGACGTGAGCTACCGGGAAAAAATGTTTATGTTATCAAGTTAGAGGGGGTTGAAAATCGGGAACAAGCCGAAGCTTTGCGCGGATATAAATTATGGGCGAATAAACTAGAAAAACCTCGCCTAAAAGCGGATGAATATCATGTTAGTGAGCTAGTAAACTTAGAGGTTTATCATCACCTGACAGGAGAAAAAATCGGGGTTGTAGTAGATATTTTCTGGGCGGGTAATGACATTTTAGCAGTGCAACTGGAAGCAAATCTCGCCCCCCTCAAGAAAAAAAGTTCATCCTCCGACTCAGAGGCCCGGGCCCTGGTTCCCTTCGTCAAAGAAATTGTGCCACTGGTGGATCTGAAAGCGGCACGCATCGAGATTACGCCACCACCGGGGTTATTAGAGATCAATTTGTCCTAGGCTTATTCTTGATGGCGGATTGGGACGGTGAGGAAGTTTCAGGACAACTGCAACAAAACCAACGGGTAAGCTGCCTGCAAAGATAAGGTAACACTGGAACGGTAAGGGTTATCTGCTGTTTTAGCTAACTTAACAACACCTAGTTATCCCTAGGGACTGCTAACCAACCGGGACAATTTTTGATTTTTAGAGAAAGTCCACTTTTGCGCCGGAAATGGGTAATCTCAAAGGGAAAGACAGATATTATTTTGATGAAAGGCTATGGGTATCAGCATCCTGAGAATCTGGGCGATCGCAGCTAACAGTTTTCGCGAGGTTATCCGCGATCGCATTCTTTACTTTATCGGGTTTTTTGCCTTGTTGATGGCCTTCGCTTGGCGTTTATTACCGGAAATTGCGGTGGGAACCGATGAGAAAATCTTTCTTGACTTGGGATTAGCCGCTATCGGGTTATTAGGGGTAATTGTCGCGGTTTTTGTGGGTACAGGGCTAATTAATAAGGAAATTGACAAGAGAACTATTTTAGTTTTGATTCCTAAACCCCTGAGTCGGGCCGAATTTATCCTCGGTAAACACTTGGGTTTGTCCGGGGTTTTAGCGGTGATGTTGGGGGTAATGTTGGTGATTTACCTGCTGATGTTGCTGGGGATGAAAGTATCTTTTCAAGCTTTACCCCTGATTGTCTCGGTTTTCTATCTCGGTTTGGAATTAATTCTCATCGCGGCCGTGGCGATCACTTTTGGGGTATTTACCAGTTCGATTATAGCCACGTTAATGACTTTTGGGTTCTATCTAATGGGTCACATCAGCAAAGATCTGATCCAATTGGGTATAATCAGCAAAAATGCCAATATCCTCGCTATCACTAAAAATATTTATCTAATTCTCCCAGATTTGGAGAGATTGAATTTTAGAAACGAGGCCGTTTATGGTTTGCTGCCCAGTGCTGATGTCTTAATGGGTAATGCCCTCTACAGTCTCGTTTATACTGGTCTATTATTGGGTATCTCCATCCTCATCTTTTCAAGACGACAATTTTAACTGGGGTTGCCGAGTCAAGAAATGAATGTCATCGCCATCGATTAGTTTATAGACATTATTAGCCATGAAATTAAAGGCCCAACTGCATATTTTAAGTCGAGAAGCGGTCAATTACGGACTGGCCACCGTGGTCATGGAAGAAGCGGTTAATCCTGTCCTCGCGGCCGTGGCCAGACAGTTAAAACATTTACAATACTATGTGATTCAGAATAGCCAGGGTGATTGGTTACTAACCACTTTAGCCCATCGGCAGCAGCCGCAACAGGAAAAAAGGGTGATCTATGCCTTTGCTACGGAAAAAATGTCCCTATCTGCTCAAAATACTGCTAATTCACCCCTATCAACGCTCCTGATTCCCGTAACCCATCTTTTATTCCAATTATTTGCCGTAGAAAAAGTAGATAGTATTATTTTTCTGGAAAATGCACACACCGCTCAAACAGGAAAAGAAATCTCCCGGATCCAATTAAAGGCCAATATTGAAAAACAACTGCAAAAACTGGGGACAATTCCTGCCAATCTTGCTTAATTAGTTATCCTTAATCAAGGCGAATTAGATGTCATACTAAATCTGTTGAGTATAGGCTACATATCAGGAGAGGCAATAGGCACTCTTGCAATAGGCAAAAGGAGAAATAGATAATCAGTCTGTAATAACGAGATTTAGTATTACCACCAGAGACTTTTTAAGCTGGCAACTTGAGTCTAGCCTAATCAGGGAGATTATTTAGAGCCGATCGTATAAACAAGCACCTGAGCCAAACGGCTAGGAGCATATCGGTTACCATAGAGAGTGTCTATTTTCTCAAAACCGACCTATGCTGCGAGAAGATCTTAAGAAAGAATTAGATAAACTAAACGATGATCAACTGAAAAAGATTGCTGATTTCATAGCCGACCTTGAGTTTCAGTCTGGACAAGTCCCATCGTCTGTTCCGCTTTGGCAAAGAGCAACACCATCCCAGAGAGCTAGGGAATTGCGTGAATGGGTGTTACAACTTCCCAAAGATAGTCCGAGTCTAGGAGATGAAGCCTTTAGTCGCGATAGTATTTACGAATGATGACGAGATATTTACTTGACACTAATATTGTTATGCGATTGTGCAATTGTTCCGACCTACAGCATAAGCTGGCAACCAATGCAGTTTCTCGTCTGCTCATGCAATCAGATGAATGTTTCCTTGCGACACAAGTAATAATTGAGTTTTGGGTTGTTGCCACCAGACCAACTGAAGTCAATGGTTTGGGTTGGTCTGTAGAACAAACCAGAAGCATGATAGATCAACTTCTCGCTCGTTTTCCAGTCTTGGCAGAATCTCGGCAGATTTTTACAAATTGGCTGAACTTAGTCACAACTAACAGAGTGATGGGTAAACGCACTCATGATGTTCGTCTCGTTGCGGCTATGCTTGCCAATGAAATTACACATCTGTTGACCTTTAATCCCAGTGATTTTGCGGGTATATCAAGTATTACCATAACTCATCCACAAGATTTGAACCCGTTTGATACTAATGAGCCATAGTGTTGGCGAGCGCCGCATAACTCAATCGTTATCAATAGGGAAAAGTTAATTATCTGCAATGGCCTTTTTTACTCTCACTCACATTACCATGACCGAGCCAACCCGATTAAACTATCACGATAACTATTCTTGTCCCGTCTGTCGCCATGGTAAAATCGCCACTTTACCACTCATGGAAGCCTATGCTTGTAACTTTTGTCAACACATTTTTACTGCTAATTTAGAACAACAGGTTTTAAAAATGGCCGATAGTCAATTACCCTTAACTTGGTATTGGAATGGTAAGTATTGGCAGGGTTTACCGAGAGAAGGCATGGAGATGGCAGGTTTTTACTTAATTATCGGTTTAGGATTTGTGATTTTTCCCACAGCAATTGTGGCTACGGGGGCCTATCTTTTCCCTCCAGTCGAGGGGAGTCCTTTGTCATGGGTGCCTCTATTTTGGTCGATTTTAACCTTTATTTGCCATGCTATTTGTTTACTCTGGTTAATTATCGAATATTATCAGTTTCCCGTTAATATGTATCTGCGGGCCTTGGCTCGTCGTTGGCAAAATTCTTTTGTTACCCGATTATTATCCTAGGGGTTATTTAATCCTAGAAAGGGGAGCAGGAAGTGGGGTGTGGGGTGTGGGGTGTGGGGATAAAAAATCTGATTACTGATTACTGATTACTGATTACTGATTACTGATTACTGATTACTGATTACTGTTCTCTAAATTATTCCCAAAGGACAAAATTGACCCGATAATTCTAGTTTATTGTTTTGCAGCAGATATAAACCATATTCAATTCCTTCTACCACTGCCTGATAGGAAGCTTCCAAAATATTACTAGACACTCCCACGGTTGTCCATCTTTGTTGGCCGTTACTTGACTCGATTAAAACCCTAGTTTTCGCTGCCGTCCCCGAACCACTATCGAGGATTCTCACTTTATAATCGGTCAGGTGAAAGTTAGCAATTTCGGGATAGAATTTGACTAAAGCCTTTCTTAAAGCTCGATCTAAAGCAGCCACAGGCCCGTTACCCTCGGCCACTTCTAATAAATCTTCCTCTTTTACTCGTACTTTAATTGTAGCGATCGCATTATCACTATCCCGGAGCATATCACAATAAACTTGGAATCCTTTTAATTCAAAAAGGTGGCTTCTCTGTGCCAAAGCTTCCCGCATTAATAACTCAAAACTAGCTTCGGCTGCTTCAAATTGATAACCCTGACTTTCCAAGATTTTTAAACGTTCCAAAATTTGCCGACAGGTGGGATCATCTTTATTTAAATCGATGCCAAAACTGCGCGCTTTCGCTAACACATTACTTAATCCCGATTGGTCAGAAATGACGATGCGGCGCTGATTCCCGATCGCTTCCGGGTTAATATGTTCGTAGGTGAGGGGATTTTTCGCCACCGCAGAAACGTGAATTCCGCCTTTATGGGCAAAAGCAGAACGTCCGACGAAGGGAGCATGATCATCCGGGGCTAAATTGACCATTTCGCTGATTTTTCGGCTAGTTCCCGTCAATCGGCCTAATTGATTTTCTTCTAGGCAGGAAAAGCCCATTTTTAACTGAAGATTGGGAATTAAAGTACATAAATTGGCATTGCCGCAGCGTTCCCCATAACCGTTAATTGTGCCTTGAATCATGCGTGCGCCCTCGTTAACTGCCGCTAAGGAGTTAGCTACGGCGGTTCCTGCGTCATTATGGGCATGGATGCCTAATTTAGTCCCATTTTCGTTATCAGGATCGATATCCAATTTCTCCCGCACTTTCTCCACAATCGGGGCGATTTCTTGGGGTAAAGTGCCGCCGTTGGTATCACAGAAAACTAACCATTCGGCCCCGGCATCCCTGGCGGTTTTGAGGGTTAAAAGGGCGTATTCGGGGTTATTTTTGTAACCATCAAACCAATGTTCGGCATCATAAATGACTCGTTTTCCCTGACAGCGTAGATACTCGATCGTATCTCCTATCATGGCTAAATTCTCCTCCAGACTGGTTTTTAAGCCCTCTGTGACGTGCAGATCCCAAGATTTGCCGAAAATTGTCACCCAACGGGTTCTAGCGGCGAGAATGGCGGTTAACATCGGATCTTCCCGGGCCTCGACATGGGGGCGACGAGTGGAACAAAAAGCGACTAATTCTGCTTGTTTTAGGGGTTCTTCGTGCAGTTTCCAGAAGAATTGACCGTCTCTAGGGTTTGCGCCCGGCCAACCGCCTTCGATAAAAGGAATACCCATCCGATCTAATTCCCTGGCGATTTTAATTTTATCTTCTAGGGAGAGGGAAATACCTTCTCGCTGGGCCCCATCCCGGAGAGTAGTGTCATAGACCCAAATGCGCTTACCATTGTTCATAGAAATAGTCAATAAGTGTTAATATTAATTAATAACTGTAGCCACTTAAAATCACGCCCCTAATGCCTAGAATAACAGTTTATGGTCAAACAATCACCTGCGATCGAGGTGAAAATCTCCGTCGTATATTATTAAAACATGACATTTCTTTGTATAACGGCGGTTCCAAGTTAATCAATTGTCGCGGCATCGGCAGCTGTGGAACCTGTGCGGTGGCAATTGTGGGCGAAGTTTCTGCTATCAATTGGCAGGAAAAAGCGCGTCTTTCTTTACCTCCCCATAACCCCGATAATAACCGTCGTCTTGCTTGTCAAGTCAAAGTTTTTGGTGATATTAAAGTGACTAAATACGATGGTTTTTGGGGACAGGGAGACGCAGTGATCAATGAGCAGTTATTTTAGCTATCGGTCGTTAGGAGACAGGAGACTATTTTTATTTATTCTCCCATCTCCCCACCTCCAAATTCAGGCTCTTCGTTACTTGTTATGGTTCGATAGGGTGGCATAAATAAACTAAATCCTTATCTGGCAAGAGATTTAATTGATTAGTTTGCTCTAGATCAAAAACAATTGACAAAAATCGCCAAACGTTTTTCTCTATAAGGGTTCCGTCCCTTATAACCCCCGTACATTGCATAACACAAACCGAAGAACCCAAATTCATAATTCATAATTCATAATTTATAATTCTCACTCCCCCACTTCCCACTTCTCCATACTAACAAGATAAAGGTTATCAAATGAACGAGACAACAACTTTTCGGATATCACCAATAATTCGGGTAACTTTATTAAGTTTATATGTGGCGTTAACCATCCCTTTACCCTTTTTAGCAAAAGTCACTAATTCCCCCGTTAATCCCAATTTTCTTTGGATAGGAATTAGCTTAGGATTAATCGCTTTATACGGAGCTTTAAGTGAAAGGGTGATTTTATCAGAGACAGGGATACAAGTTACCTATCCCCAATGGTTTCCCGCTTTTCTTCGCTCTGGTTGGTGGTTAAATTGGACAGATATAAAAGAACTTAAATGTCGCAGTACGGGACAGGGTGGTTTAGTTTATTATTTCCTTGATCGCTCCGCAGAAAAAGCCTATTTATTGCCGATGCGAGTAGTGGGATTTAATCGCATGGTCAAAATAATCGAGGAAAAAACTAACCTGGATATGACCGATATTCGCCCCCTTTCTCAACCTTGGATGTATGGAATTCTTTTTGCTCTCACCCTATTTTTATTATTAGTCGATGCTTGGACTATTGCTACGGCGAGAACTATTATTCCCTAATAAATTCGGCTCAAAACGTAATCCACTAGCTCGATTAGCACCTCTTTTGAGGGAGAAGAAGCTAAACAGTCAAGGTGTTTTAATGCACTTTGTCCATACTGACTGGCTAATTCTTTTGAGCGAGGAATACCTTGGCTAGAGTGAATAAAATCAAGAGCTTTTTCGATGTCTCCTTCCTGACTAAACTCCCGTTCGATTAACACTTCTATATAGGGATTTTCCTCCATGGCAAAGAGAGCGGGAGCAGTGATATTACCACTGATCAAATCGGAGCCAGAGGGTTTTCCTAATACTTCCGTGGGAGAGGTAAAATCGAGAATATCATCGACGATCTGAAAAGCTAATCCTAAATTGCGGCCATAATTATATAAATGATGATTAACTTCGGCCGATTGATCGCTTAATACCCCGGCTGCTTTGGCACTATTGGCAATTAAAGAAGCAGTTTTGTAGTAACTTTTTTCTAGATAAGCTTCTAAGGAGATACTGGTATCAAAGCGATTAATTCCCTGTTGAATTTCCCCTTCAGCAAAATCGCGAATCACTTCCGAGAGCAATTTTACCACTTCTAAATTATCTAAATTAGCTAGATACCAAGAGGATTGAGCGAAAAGAAAATCTCCCGCTAAAACCGCCACGCGATTGTCAAATAAACTGTTAACGGTGGGAACACTGCGCCGCAATTCTGCCTCATCTACCACATCATCATGGACGAGACTGGCAGTGTGAATCATCTCCGTGATTTCCGCTAATCGACGATGACGGGGAGTGATATCCCGGTCTAACATGGTAGCGCGAGATACCAGCAACACGATCGCCGGTCGAACGCGTTTACCACCGGCCTCGAACAAATGTTCTGCTGCCGCCGCTAAAATGGGATGACGAGCGCCGACGAGATTTTTTAAGTTATCGGTCAAAAGACGGAGATCATCGTCAACGGGTGCGAATAAAGAAGTTGTTGGGATCATTGGTTAGCCAATTGGCGAGATAGTTACGAAAGTTTACATATCCTTACATTTATTTTAAGCTAACCGTCCAGACTAGGGAAGGGGAAGCATCAGTAATCAGTAATCAGTGAGGGGTTAGAGGTTGGGGTTTTGGGGTATTAGTTGAAATTTCCCCGTCTCCCCCCACACCCTACACCCCACACCCCACTTCCCACACCCCACTTCCCACACCCCACACCCCACACCCCACTTCCCTGGTCCCTAATCTTTTTCCCGACAAAACCCTTGTCATTGTCAAGACTCTAGGGTAACTTGTATATAAAAATTAATAAAGCGAGAAGTATTAGAACGATGTTGAGACTAATTAGCGACTTTGACGGCCCGATAATGGACGTATCGGAGCGATATTACCAAGTTTATCAAGACTGTTTACAGAAAACCGCCTATAAAGGTCAAATTATCGGGGAATTATCGAAAGCGGAATTCTGGCAGTTAAAACGGGATCAGGTTTCTGAGAAGCGTATCGGGGAAATGTCAGGATTAGATGAAGATCAGTCCCGGAAATTTGCCCATCTTCGTCGTCAAACTGTTCATACTTTACCCTATCTTGTCCACGATCGCCCGGTGGTTGGTTCTTTGGAAACTCTCCAGAAAATCCAAGAGTTAAAGATCGATTTAGTCGTGATGACGATGCGGCGGGTGTCCGAGCTAGATCATGCCTTTAATCGCCACGATATCGGTCGTTTTTTCGCCGCTAATCGTCGTTATTGTCTAAATAACAATTACACCAAAACCAACGACGTGCGCGACAAAACCCTGCTTATGGCTAAGGCCGCAAAGGAACTGCCGGCGGCTGCCGATACTTGGATGGTGGGGGATACGGAAGCGGATATTGCCGCCGCTAAGAGCCAAAATATTAAGGTTATTGGCGTATTATCGGGGATTCGCAGCCGTTCCCGTTTAGAGAGCTACGAGCCTGATTATATCGTCAATAACCTTGGGGAAGCAGTGGACGTGATCTTAGGATCCCTACGAGCGATTGGTTAACGGAAAAAACTACTAATCACCCAAAAGATCAGAAAAGTGACGAGCGCATAAATTTGGCGATCGCCGAAAATATTCAAATCAGCCTTGGCCGCTAAACTGGCTAATCCCGCTCCCAGAGCGACTCCTAGCACTAAACCAGCGAGAGTGAATAGCAAGGCGCGGCCAAAACGTTTTTCTTTGCGGTTGAAAAAATAGATATTAACGAAAACGCCAAAAGCTAAGAGCAGCGGTAAGAGGGAGCCACTAGGATCGGGAACTAACAGCGTTATTGCTCCTAAACAAGCGTAAATCACTGCTGGTACGCCGATATCCTGTGCAGAAGGTGTATCGATTGAGCTTTGCCACCAGTTAGGAGATTTGCTGCTAGTAACTGGTTTACTTTCCACCGGAATCGTCAGACGTTCGGGAAAACGAATGCGATCGGGAACTTTAATTCTACCCTCCTGTCGCATCCGCAGTCGATCCATGAGGACGGAATCGTAGGCCGCCTCGATCAATTCGACAATTTTGCTATCATTCTGATACTGTTGCACCAGTCTTTGTTTGGCCTCTTGAATTTCTTCAAAAGAGGATTCTTCAGTAACCCCAAGTTGTTCGTAGGGATTCTGTTCACTCATGAACATACCTCCTTAATTATGCTCCCGATAGTCATGATCTTAACCCTATGTTCTGTAGTTTAACTTGAGATCCAAGCTTATTTAAATTAATTAAGTTTAGCGAAAATCTGGGCAGAATCGATCGCTTCGTAGGGATAACCACTAGCATCTAAGAGGCTTTTTTCGGCGATTTCTCCTTCTTTAACGATAATTAAGCGGTTTTTGCCACCGTAGGCTTTAATTGTGACAATTTCTAAAGCAAATAACCCCGGAGAGAAACAGGGATTTAAGGCCCCATCGTACTCGAATTTACTCTGCATTAACTGCAAAGCATAGACGCTACTGCTATCAAAGGGTACTACATCTCTCATCGTTTTGGCCCGCAGCACTGGGATTAAATCGCGAAAGGGAATAGAAATCTTTTGCAGGGTGCGATCAAGTGTATCAAAAGAATAACAGTAACCGATGCCGTCCCAACGTCCTTCACAGCGCAGAATTAATTTATAGCGTTTTCCGTCCCCTTGTACCTGTAATTCTATTCCCTCGTAGTTAGATAAATTTAGGGGAGGATTCAGGTTTCTGGTACGAACTGAGGCAAAACCACCGTTATTTTCGGTTCTAACGATACCAGAAAAGAGAGCGCGTCCTCCGGTTAGGGTTATCTGACTCTCACTCACTCCTCCCATTACCACATCATCCACCGCACCCCAGATTTCTTTTATATCACTGCTGGGATTGCTAAAGTTAAAGAGGGTTTTTTCGGCGCTTATACCAGCATTTTTCAGTAAATCGAGTAAATTGGCTAAACTATGGCGGTTATTCTCCCCTTGACAGTAGATAATCTCATCAATCCCCGTGAATAATTGCGGGGTTTGCAGAGCGAATAAATCGACATTTTCAGCAAATAATTGACGTGCAGACTCGATATTATCGACTAAAGCGCGAATTTGATAGTTTTGCTGCTGTAGTTGAGCGATTACCTTTCTACCGATCGCATTTTCACCACCAATGACTAAAATAGTCTTCATTGCTTGCTCATTTGTTAGCTGAATTTTTTTATCTTCCCCGAAACCGAGCAGCTTTTGCAGACAACTCCAGAGGGGAATACTATCAAAATAGTCGAGAGTTTGCCAAAATCTCTGAAAATCCCAGCTTTTTGACTCAGCCATAACTTTTATCTCCTTACTGCCATTAATTTTTATTTTATCGAGTTAATTTGGCTGTTTGAGATCAAAAGCTCTCCTGTAAAAATCAAAAATCTTCCGTTAGGTGAGGAAACTCCGAGACAGGAGGAGAAAAAAGACAAGAGACAACTATCCTACCCATAAAACCGAAGATGATGTCAAATTTATCTGTGCTTTTAGATATTTTGACCCGATAGCGGATCGAGAACTTACTTTTGCGGGAGGTCTATTAATTTTGACTCTCTTATTCTTCGTCTGATCAGTTTAACTTAATATAGGAGCGATCGATCTTTGTGTCCTTTGTGTCTTTGTGGTTCGTTCTATTCGCTCGTACCCAGCAAACCCAAGAGGGCCTATTTTTGCTTTATTCGATTCCATACTATCTAAGTTTTTAAGCTGATTCAAACTACTAATTTGCCATAACCAGTCTGGGATAGCCAACGGAAGGATGCTGCAAAAGTTGTGGAGTTAATTAACAATCATCCCCGAAAATGTCTTGACTATCGAACCCCCTTTGAGGTATTTTATCAAATACGATCGGATAGTGATGCAATTCAGATTTGAGTTTACTGCAAATTTTTTTAATCATCATGTCACAACAATCCTTAATCCCTAAAACCCCGACAGATCAAGCCATCCCCAATCCCCTAGCACAAAATAGGTTAAATGTCAAGCTTTTTAGAAAAATATGTTTATTGTCTCCCCTGTTGTTTTGGGGATTATTTGGTTTAGAAGTTAATTCGGTTAAAGCAGTAGAAAACCTACAATGTCCCGTCATTTCTAGGGAAGAAGTTGATACTAACGCTCTCCAAAGAGAAATTGCTAATTATTCGGCCACTCTGCGAGTCTATCCTAGCGATCCTAGTACGATTAAACTTTATTTTCAACGGGGAATGGCGCGAGAAAAAATCAACGATCGAAACGGTGCGATCGATGATTTCAGTCAATACATTTGGTATAGTAATTATAATGCTCCCGGATTCAAAGATCGACAGTTACTAGCCCAAGCCTATTATCAAAGAGGTAAGTTAAAGTTAGCCATGGCGATGGAGGAAGAAGAAACCCCTATAGCCGAGGAAATCCCTGTTATTGAGGAAGAAACGCCTATAGTTGAGAAAATCCCTGTTATTGAGGAAAAAAAACCTATAGTTGAGGAAATCCCTGTTATTGAGGAAGAAACACCCCTTATTGAGTCAGAAAGGCCAATAAGGAAGCAGCATCAGCTAAAATTATTAGAAGCTGCTCAAGCAGATTTTCGGCAAGCCTTTAAATATAATCCCAATGAAAGTGAAGTTTACTTTAACCTAGCAAGTGTTGCGTCTTTGCTCGATCATCAATCCTTGGCTTTAGATTATTATCAGCGTTTTATCGGTTATGAAACTGAAAATTATCGCGGCTATTATCATCGAGGACAGCTATACTCTCGGTGGGGAAATTATGCAGAGGCTATCAAAGATTATGACCTGGCTATTTTATACCAACCCGATCTAATTGAACTCTATTATAATCGGGCCATAGCTTTAGAAAAGATAGGGAGAAAACGAGATGCTTTTAAGGATTATAAAATCGTTTTAAAATGCTCACCCAAACTATTTTTAGCCAAGAATGCTCCTAGCAGTTATCAAAACCGTGCCAGAGTACAAATTGAAATGGCTGACGAGGAAGTAGAATTAGCCAATTTATCGAATAATTCCCCGGAAGGATATCAAACAGCGATCGAGTATTATAATGGAGCCATCAAAGACTTAGCACTTGTCATCCGTATTAATCCCAACTACGATAAAATTCCCCATGCTAGAGCATTTCTTAAACGGGGTTATGCTCACCTAAGACTCAACAATAATCAAGGGGCAATTCAAGATTATAACCAAGCAATTTATCTGCAACCCCAAGACGCAAAAGCTTATGTATATCGGGGGTTAATGCGGGCCAATAAATATCAAGAATACGCAGGAGCTTTAGAGGATTTTACTGCAGCAGTGGCACGAAATCGTCATGATGCAGCCGCTCACTATCATCGGGGATTAGTGCTGTATAAATTAGGGCGTTATCAGGAGGCAGTAGATAATTATAATATTGCCTTAGACCAAGATGATCGGATCAATACACCTAGTTTTACTTCTCGCTCTGTCTGTAGCGAAAATATCCAAGAATCTGCCGACAGAAATTATTTTTATGACTCCAGAGAAACCGATTTTCGTCCTAATTATAACGTCTCTTGTCATGCTCAAGCCCGGGGAGATGCTTATTTTGCTCTGAAAAATTTTGCCGCGGCCGAAAGAGATTATACTACTTATATAGTTGCCTATCCTAACGATCCAGAAGGGTATCATAAACGGGCCAATGCGCGTTTTGAAAAAGGGGACAAACAGGGAGCGATCGAGGATTATAATGTATTTCTAGAAAAAGTCCGTGATGCGAGAATTTTCTATAGTCGTGGTAATAGTAGCGCTGACGTGGGAGATGATCAAGGAGCGATTACAGATTATCTGCAATCTTTGAGCATTAATCCTATCGATGTGACAGTGTATAGTAATCGGGGAAATGCACGCACCGATACCGCTACTATTCCCGATAATGTACAAGTAAAACCGAGAATATCGGCCAATCCGATCGCCTATAATAATCGTGGTATTATTCGACGACAAACTGGGGATAAAGAGGGTGCTTTAGAGGATTTAGATAGGGCAATTAGATTGAATTCCAATAATCCGATCACCTATAATAACCGGGGAGTTATTCGCTTTGATTTGGGAGATAATGTTGGTGCTTTGGAGGATTTAAATATCGCTATTGCTCTCCAATCTAACTATGCTGAAGCTTACTATAATCGAGGTTTAGTTAAGGAAAAAATCGGCGATAAGAAGGGAGCGATTGCGGATTATCAATTAGCAATTACTTATCGTCCCAATTATGGCGAAGCTTATTATAACTTGGCTCTTGCCACCTACGATGATAAAAATCCTAGTAGTCGAGTAGGGAGCCTTAACTATTTGCAAAAAGCCGCTAATGCTTTGATAAAAACCGGTAATTTAGAACTGTATGAACGGGCGGTAGAATGGATGTTAAAAATGCAGTAATTTGTCTAAAAAATAAGCTCATTTTTGACAAAGGCTTCAAGATTTTATCATTGATTAGCTCCCTTGTATAATCAATTTTTGGGGGGTTCAAAAGGCTCCCAGAAAAAATCTGGCAATTCTCCCCCCGAAAAAGAAGGCTAAAAACTAAGTACATGAAAGCTTTTAGCTGAACAAATTAGGTTGTAGATGCAGTCCTTGTTATCAGTTATCAGCTTTTTTCTCCCCCGCTCCCCGCTCCCCCACTGCCAACCCCCAACAGCTAACCCCCATTGAGGACCAGAACGGGCATATTAAAAAAAAACCTGTCCACTGTTCCTGAGAAACGTTAACATAAATTAACAACCCCTTAACAACCGATAAGATCATCCTCAATTTATCAGGAGTTCGACAGCGTGAACAAAAACGGTAATAACAAAAAATGGCGCAATGCGGGACTATATGCCCTATTGTTAATCGTAGTCCTTGCCTTGGCCTCAGCTTTCTTCGATCGCCAGCCAGCAGTGCAACAAACTTGGAAGTATAGTGAATTTTTACAGGAAGTGCGGGAAGGTAAAGTGGAAACCGTGCGCTTAAGTGCCGACCGGCAGCGAGCGATCGTACCCACTCAAGATGGAACAAACGTATTAGTTAACCTGCCCAACGATCCGCAATTAATCAACATCTTGGCAGAAAATAACGTTGATATTTCCGTACTGCCCCAAAGAGAAGAAGGAGTATGGGTAAGAGCCTTCAGTAGCCTCTTTTTCCCCATTTTGCTTCTTGTTGGTCTATTTTTCTTGCTCCGTCGCGCCCAAAGTGGTCCTGGTTCCCAAGCGATGAACTTCGGCAAATCGAAAGCAAGAGTACAGATGGAACCCCAAACCCAGGTTACTTTCGGTGATGTGGCCGGGATTGAAGGGGCAAAATTAGAATTAAACGAAGTGGTAGACTTCCTCAAAAATGCCGATCGCTTCACGGCAATTGGGGCAAAAATCCCCAAAGGAGTCCTTTTAGTCGGTCCTCCGGGGACAGGTAAAACCCTGCTCGCTCGCGCAGTAGCTGGAGAAGCGGGAGTCCCGTTTTTTAGCATTTCCGGTTCGGAATTTGTGGAAATGTTCGTCGGGGTGGGTGCTTCTCGCGTCCGCGACCTATTTGAACAAGCGAAAGCGAATGCACCTTGTATAGTTTTTATCGATGAGATTGATGCTGTCGGTCGTCAACGGGGCGCCGGTTTAGGGGGGGGTAACGATGAACGGGAACAAACCCTCAACCAATTATTAACGGAAATGGACGGTTTTGAAGGTAATACAGGTATTATCATTATCGCCGCCACTAACCGCCCCGATGTGCTGGATGCCGCTTTATTACGTCCTGGTCGTTTTGATCGCCAAGTGGTGGTAGATCGTCCCGATTACGCTGGCCGTAAGGAAATCCTTAATGTTCACTCCAGAGGCAAAACCTTGGCCCAAGACGTGGATCTCGATAAAATCGCCCGTCGTACCCCCGGTTTTACCGGTGCGGATCTGGCTAATTTGCTCAACGAAGCCGCCATTTTAGCGGCACGTCGCAATTTAACCGAGATTTCTATGGATGAGGTCAACGATGCGATCGATCGTGTCCTAGCAGGTCCTGAGAAGAAAAATCGCGTCATGAGTGAAAAACGCAAAACTTTAGTTGCTTACCATGAAGCTGGTCACGCTTTGGTGGGTGCTTTAATGCCGGATTATGATCCCGTCCAAAAAATTAGTATTATTCCTCGCGGTCGCGCTGGGGGTTTAACTTGGTTCACTCCTAGCGAGGATCGCATGGAATCCGGGTTATATTCTCGCGCTTATCTGCAAAATCAGATGGCTGTAGCTTTGGGGGGTCGTTTAGCTGAAGAAATTATCTTCGGTGAGGAGGAAGTGACTACGGGTGCTTCTAATGACCTGCAACAGGTGGCACGAGTAGCGCGGCAAATGGTAACTCGTTTCGGCATGAGCGATCGCCTAGGACCGGTGGCCTTAGGTCGTCAAAATGGTAATGTTTTCCTAGGTCGTGATATCGCTTCCGATCGAGATTTCTCCGATGAAACTGCGGCAGCTATTGACGAGGAAGTGCGTAACCTAGTGGAACAGGCCTATCGTCGCGCTAAAGAGGTTTTAGTCAATAACCGCGCCATCTTGGATCAGTTAGCGCAAATGTTAGTGGAAAAAGAAACCGTGGACGCGGAGGAGTTACAAAATATCCTCGCTAATAACGATGTGAAAATGGCGGCTTTAGCTTAAGTTTTGTAACATTTTCTTGACAAACAGCATCCTGATGGGTGCTGTTTTTTTTGTTCAACGAAAATTAATGACAAACGTAATTTCTTGCTGATAAGCTGTTAATCAGCTTCACAATACCCTGTTTAAATGCGTCTTAAGTAAGTGGTTATAATTAAATTGAAGATATATCCCCCCTTGATCCCCCCTTGATAAGTAGGGTTGATTCATGAATCAACCCTACCTTGATGAGGGGATGTCTGATAATTTTTAACGCCTACCTACTTAGGGCTTGCTGAATAAATCTAAAAACCTTGTTGGATAAGGCTTTTAGACTTTTTTTTCCTCAAAAAGTGCCGACCTTTGGAGGGATCGGGGGTAAAATTCAGGTACTTTTTCCCTGAAAATTAGGTAACTGACTACCTGAAAATCGGTAAAACCCCACACCCCACACCCCACACCCCACACCCTGCCCCCACGAAAAACTTTTTCAGCAAACCCTACTTAGCTTAACATTCCTGTCTTTTCACTGATTACTGTTCACTGTCATGTAGTATCGATGACTACTTCCTCTTTACCTATTTTAATTGTTATTTGTGGGGCAACTGCCACGGGAAAATCCAGTTTAGCACTACAATTGGCTGAAAAGTTTAATTCAGTAATTCTCAGTGCCGATTCCCGACAAATCTATCGAGAATTTAATATTGGTACTGCTAAACCTAGCTTAGAAGAATGTCAGCGGATTCCCCATTATCTAATTGATATTTGTGATCCTCAAGATAATTTCACCCTAGCACAGTACCAAGAACAGGCTGAGGATTTAATCACCACTCTCCACTATTCTCCTCTGTTTTTGGTCGGTGGTACGGGACTTTATATCAAGTCCATTGTCAAAGGTTTAAAAATACCGAGGGTTTCCCCTCAACCGGATTTAAGACGGCAATTACAAGCTTTAGGACAATCCTATCTTTATCAAATTCTGATGCAGGTAGATGAGGAGGCTGCTAAAAAAATTCATCCCCATGATCAGGTAAGGACTTTACGCGCTTTAGAGGTTTTTTATCTGACAGGAAAACCTATCTCTAGTCAGCAGGGAGAAAACCCTCCCACTTATCCAATTTTACAAATTGGTTTAGACTGTTCCCCAGAAAGTTTAGACAAGCGGATCACTGTTCGTACTCATCAAATGATTGCAAAAGGATTAGTAGCAGAGGTGCAGAATTTGGGGGATAAATACGGTTGGGATTTGCCACTTTTGCAGACTTTGGGTTATGCAGAGATTAAGCAATATCTGCTCGGGGAAATTTCTTTAGAACAGGCGATCGATTTAATTATCCTCCATACCCGTCAATTTGCCAAACGTCAGCGCACTTGGTTTCGTGCCGATGCTGGTATTGTCTGGTTTCCCATCGATAAAGAAAATTTATTGGAATTGGTGGAACGAAAAATTATTTTGTTCCTTGAGGGGTTGTCAAGGCCCGATATAAAAACACATCATCCTGATTAACGATTAACCGAAAGTTCTCATTTTGATTCAGTTTATTTAAGTGATCATCAATTAGTTCTGGTGAACTAGACCAACCGGGATGACGGCGATCGAGTAGGATATAATTAAATTGATTTAAATCTAGGGATTGGGAACCTTCGATCGCTAATTTGATCATTTCTCGATGGGTAAGATGGGGGGCAATTCTAGAAGTAGTCAAGACACTCTCACTGGTGGTAATTTGGGTGAGAGCTTTTTGGGTGGCGGACCAAGTATCGAGGGAATTTAAATACAGTGACCAAAAATAGCCGTATTTGGCTAAGGCAAAAAAGGCAATAATTGCCCAAGTAATTATCCATTTAGGCTGCTTCAACCAGTTACTATTATGGGCTAAAGTGGCGATAACCACTAGAAATAAAAAGGGTAAAATTGGCAGGGAATATTGAGTAGTTAAGTTTTTTTGTGGGGCATGATCTGCCAATAAATTTAAAGCGAGTGCGGGAATAGCGGCAATTATTGGGGCAGAATAGCGCCAGGATAAACCCCAAAGTAAGGGAATAATTAATAGGATTAGGTATTCTAGATTATTGCCAGTAAAGATTTTTCCCAAGACAAGATCGGGTTTGAGGAAAAGATTAAAGATAATTGCTGGTAAACTATCTCCTAGATAACTATATCGAGAATCGGCCATTTCAATAACTGCCGATTTTCCTGTCAGGAGAGGAATTAATAACTTCGTGGTGATAATAAACCAAAGAATGCCGGTAATCATGGCAATTATTCCGGGGATTTTTTTCTTTTCCCAGAGAAGTAACCAGATACCCATTCCCAACAATGTTAAAGAGAGAATTGCTTTACAACCGAGAATAATAATGATTCCCAGACAAAATCCCCAGAGATTATTTAATCTTGCTGCCAAAATTGTCCAAAAAATCGCTGGCACTGCGATCACTTCAGGATGAAAATCAAAGAGATTAACATTAAAAATTAGGGGATAGAGCAGATAAACTAAGGCTAATGTATAAGCTTGTTTTTCTTTTAATCCCGCTTCTATTGCCAATTGCCAGAGGGGAAAAGCGGCAAGGGAAAGGGAAAAAGCTTGTAAGAAAAGCAGCCAATAAACGCTAGGATAAATTTTATAAAGTAAGGCTATAGGATAGAGAATAAAAGCGATATGATCGCCTAAAATATGGTAGTTAACAAAAGATATAATCGGTGGTTTACCTTGAGAAATTAGGTAAACTCCTTGATCGAACCAACCAAGATCGAGAGCATTAGATTGAAATAAAATATGTCTGGTGGCACTGCAAATAAACAGGATTATTGTCGCGCAACCAATTAACCAAAATAAATCATTTTTTTTAGGCATAATCGTTAAGTTTTACTGGGATTTTTCGGGGTTATTACGACAATACTGCCAGGTATCTCTAAAATAGGAAGCAACTTCAGTAAACCATGTTTTAAAAATATTTCTGTTATCACTGGTGACGATAACCCCATTAATAAACTCTTGCCATTGGGGATCATTAGCGGGAAGAATGAAACCATAATAATCACAATTTAAAGGATTGCGGGGTATAAGTTGATAATCTTGTTCTAAGGATAAACCGAGAATGACAGCTTCTCCAATTAGCAGAATACCATCACTAGCAAAAGCATCTATTCTATTCCTTCTTAAACTTTGGATACCCCGCAGTCTTCCCGTCACTCCTTGAAATTCCTGATAGGTAGCAAGAGGATATTTTTGTCTTAATAATTCCTGAGTGCTGGTATCTCGCAAAACTCCAATAGTTACAGCTTCTAAGGACGAAGAAAAGTTGAAATTATTCTGATTATCACTCCGAACTAAAAACTGAGTTCCGGTGACAAAAAAAGGACGAGAAAAACTGACACCATTAGGTATATTTTTTCTGATACTATTAGGACCACACTCGAAATCAACGGTTTTATTTTCCAATAACTGGAAGCGATTAAATAAAGTCGATTTATAAATTTTGACACTGATGATCTGGAGGTTTAATTTATGCTTTAGTTCCCCTCTGAGCAATTGGATAAAATCTAAGCATAATCCCTGCAAATTATTATTACTATCTCGATAGCCAAAAGGAATCGCATCTTCTCTCATCGCTACTTCTAATAATCCCGTGCGTTTAATTTTTTCTAGAACCGTTTCAGACTTAGCTGGGAGAGCAGCAAAAAAATTAGATAAAATAACGAGAGTAATAATGATTAATTTCATGACTTTTGCCGAGATTATTTAAGATTTGTTATGGCCGTGATCCCATTGATCTAAAATGTCTTTGAATAATAATTCATCTAACCATGTTTTTACTACCACTGTCAAAGGTAAAGCCAACAATAAACCTAAGATGCCAAATATTTGAGCGAAGAAAATTTGAGCGATTAGGGTAATTGCCGGTAGTAAAGATACCTGTTTAGCCATGACAGTTGGTGTCAGCAAATAACTTTCGACATTTTGGATAATAAAATAGAGAATCAGAATAGCGACAATTTTCCAAGGCGCATCGATAACAGCAATAAGGATCGGAAAAATCACACTAGCAGTCGGTCCGATATTAGGGATAAAATTGAGCAATCCTGCTAGGATAGCATGAACGAGAACTAGATTAATTTGTAGAGCGAGAAGACCGAAACCACTTAATAATCCTACCATAGTTGAACTAATGGCAATTCCCAACAACCAATTACCCAAACCCGCTTCCGATAGGGTAAGAATTTCCTCAGCACGACGACGATAGAAGTTAGGAAATAATTTTAAGAAAGCTTGTCGATAGGGTTGGGGGTTGGCTAACAGCATAATTGCTAACACCAGCACGAATAATAATTGCAAAATTGCCGTAACTGAGTTAGAAAAGAAAGTAAAAAAGTTACTAAAAACAAAGGTTCCTAAAGGTTGTAACTGCTGGACTAAATCACTTAAATTAGGCAGCGATGGCAACCAATCAAATTGAAATTGCTGCCGCCATCTAATCGAGTTATTGCGGACTAAATCCCAAGCTTGCGGTAAAAGTTCAATTAATTTTTGAAACTGTTCGATAAAGGGGGGAACGATAATTACAAAAAATAAAATCACAATTGCTAGACTCGTCAGCAGGGTAATTAAAATAGCCAAACCCCTTTTAATCCCCAATCTCTGCAATCCTTTCACACATCTATTTAAGGCTACGGTAAACACGATCGCCATAAAAATCAATAATAACAGCTGTCGAATCTGCCACAATACATACAGAGCCATTATTAAACAGATAAACCCCAACCACTGACCAAATTTCACAACCTTGATTTATCCTATCGGGACAAGTTTTATCATACAGCAGTCGGTCGGCGGTCGGCAGGTTTTAGGTGTTGGGGTTTTGGGGTTTTAGTTCAATTTCCCCACTTCCCCACTTCCCCCCGCAACGCGCACGAAGTGGTCTCCCCACTTCCCCACTTCCCCCCGCAACGCGCACGAAGTGGTCTCCCCACTTCCCCACCTCCCCCCGCAACGCGCACGAAGTGGTCTCCCCACTCCATAATTCATAATTTATAATTCATAATTCCCACCTCCCCACCTCCCCCCGCAACGCGCACGAAGTGCTCTCCCCACTCCATAATTCATAATTTATAATTCATAATTCCCACCTCCCCACCTCCCCCCGCAACGCGCACGAAGTGGTCTCCCCACTCCATAATTTATAATTCATAATTCCCACCTCCCTACTTCCCCATCTCCCCACAGCAAAAATTAAGTTTTGTATCAAAAATTTGCTAATTTTGCTGTTATGTGCTATACAGTTACACCACAAAACAGGATAGAAAAACGAGATTTTCTTAATTACCAGACATTTTCTCAAATTTTATGGCAACTCTCCCAGAGTCAAATTATCCTAAAAGAAATCCTCTCCTAGAAAATCCGACAAGACTCAGAGAAATTGTGGCCATTAGTGCTTTTATCCTTGTATTAGGACTTCGATGATGAAAGAATTGGAGCGATACTATAAAGTTTTAGGGTTAGATCATGGGGCATCTCTCGACGAGATCAATCAAGCCTACAAAGATTTGGTGTTTATTTGGCATCCTGATCGCATTCCCAAGGATAATCAGCGTCTTTTGGAAAAAGCCACCGCTAAACTGCAAGAAATTAACCAAGCTAGGGAACAATTGCGGCAAATTCATCAAAATTCTCCTAAACGCTCCAATTCCGCCCCTAAAACTGAAAAACAGCCCGCCCACGCCTATAAAACTGCTTCTCCCTATCAGCCTCACCCTAGCCAACCCGGCCAAAATTCCCAAACCCACAGTCAACAAACCCACAGTCAACAAACCCATAGTCAACACAGCCACTCCCAGAATAACCATCAGGTTCACAATCAGGGCACCTGGCGCCCTCACTATCGGGATTTAAACGGAGCCGATTTACAGGGAGCTAACCTGAAAGAAAAAGATCTCTCTAGTCGCAGTCTCATCGGGGCAGATTTAAGCCATGCCGACTTAAGCGATAGCTTCCTGCACAAAGTTAACCTAGAAAAAGCTAATCTGTACAAAGCTAATCTTTTTCGCGCCAATCTCCTCGAAGCTAACCTTAAAGGCGCAAATTTACAGGAAGCCAATCTCATCGGGGCGGATTTAAGCGGGGCGGATTTAAGTGGGGCGGATTTACGCGGGGCAAAAATTGGCTTTGGTAAGCGTATTATGGTGAAATTAACCCGGGCAATTTTAACAGGAACAATTCTCCCCGATGGCTCGATTCATCAATGAATAACCTCTTGCTAATTTTGATTTTTCTTTAATAGGAACTATCACCCGATGGGCATTTATTACACAATCGCTGCTGTTTTTCTAGGAATGCAATTAGCTGCAGGAGAAAATTTATCGGCGGCAAACCCTGATTTTCTCCGGCTGCAAAAAACTTTAGAAAAACACAATTTTATCGTCAAAATTGCCCCGCCACCAGTGCGAGGAGCCTATGGTTTATTTGATAGTAAAACTAGAATTATTTGGATTCATCCTCTGGTTTTTGACTTAGGTATTGCCCGACCAACATTAATTCATGAAGCTGTCCATGCCGCTCAACTTTGTCATGGAGGCAAAACAGTTAAAGCTCTTAATTTAGGCATAGAACCCCCAGCAATGACCAGAAGATTTTTTATGAATTATGAGGGTTTTAGCAGACAAATTGAAGCCGAAGCCTATACTGTTCAAGTTCAGCCCGATGGTCTAGATTTAGTGATTTCTTTACTGCAAAAATATTGTGCTTAGAAAACCTGTCGATAAATCTACCAATCCCGTTCTAATTCTTCGGCCACACGACGATAATCGGCGCTGGCTTCTTGGGCATTTTTACCGCGCCAATTGGTAATAGCAACCCCGTCTAAAACGGCCTTTTCGTGGGCCTTATAATTTCTGACAAAAGCATGACAGGCAGGAATACCTAATTCTAATAAAGTATTTTGTGCTTCTAAAGTTTCCTTAAGACTACGAGAATCCACTTTTGTTAACAAAACCCGATAGGCAATTCCTAGGGGTTTAACTGCTGTGCGTACCGTGTCAATTAAAGCCATTAAATCCATCGGTGCGGGAGGAGTCGGTAAAATTAAATAATCTGATTCTGCTATTACTGCCGTAAGTAATTCGGAACGCAAAGCTGGTGGTGTGTCAATCACGATCAGATCGTACTCGATAATTTGACGCAATTCTCCTAATTTCTCTGTATTAATTTGCTTGGCTAAATCAAATACCATACCCGCTTGATTTCTTTCTACCCACCAAGTGGAGGAACCCTGCGGATCCGCATCCACAAGCAAAACACGCTGATTCTGCCCCCAAATTGCCGCTAAATTAACCGCAGTGGTGGTTTTACCCACACCACCTTTACCGTTGACAACAGCGAGAATTTTTGGGCTATTAGACTTTAATTGCGAGGTTGTTGGGGAATTTGGCATTTTCAGTTATCAGTTATTTTAGCTCTCAGGAGACAGGAGACAGGAGACAGGAGACAGTATTCGGGAGAGTGTTTTTATTTATTCTCCCCCCTCCCCAATTCATAATTCATAATTCATAATTTCTACTGATTACTGATCACTGAATATAACTAACCAGAAAGTTTTTGATCTAAGATTTGGCTAGTTAATTTAGGATCGGCTTTACCGCCGCTTTTTTTCATGACTTGACCGACAAAAAATCCCTTAAGATTGGTTTTACCCGCCCGGAATTTTTCTAACTCGCTTGGATGGGCGGCGATAATTTCCTCGATCAGTTTTTCGATGGCAGAAGTGTCAGAAATTTGTATTAATCCTTTCTTTTCCACCAGTGTTTTTGGTGAACCGCCCTGGGTGAGAAGTTCTGGTAAAATTTCCTTAGCAATTTTGCCACTAATTGTTCCCGTTTCAATCAGTTTAACTAATTCGGCTAAGTCTGACGCTTGCAGGGCGATTTCTGTGATCGTCAGCTTATTATTATTCAAATAAGCGGCGATATCTTGACTGATCCAGTTAGCGACTAATTTCGCATTTGCCCCCGCAATTACAGCAGTTTCAAAATATTCGGCCACGGTGCGATCATCGGTTAAAACCCTGGCATCGTAGGCGGAAAGACCAAATTCTTCTTCATAACGACGACGTTTACGAGCGGGTAATTCCGGTAATTCTTCCGCCCAAGCTTTTAACTGTTCGGGGGAGACTTCTAGGGGGGGTAAATCCGGTTCGGGAAAATAGCGATAATCGCTAGAACCTTCTTTTTTCCGCATACTAATCGTCCGTTGACTAGCTTCTTCCCAAAGACGGGTTTCCTGTACGATCGCTCCGCCATTTTCGATCGCTTCAATTTGTCGATCGATCTCGTATTCTATGGCTTTTTGGATAGCACTAAAGGAGTTCATATTTTTAATTTCTACCTTAGTCCCGAACTTCTTAGCGCCTTTTTTACGAACGGAAATATTGACATCGCAGCGCAGGGAACCTTCCTGCATATTACCGTCACTGATGCCGAGATAACGCACTAAACGCCGTAATTCTTGGGCATATTCCGCCGCTTCGGCCCCAGTGCGTAAATCCGGTTCCGAGACAATTTCTAATAATGGTACACCTGTACGGTTAAAATCCACCAGGGAATGGGTGGAACCGGAGAGACGTTCGCTGCCAGCATGAACCAGTTTTCCCGCGTCTTCTTCCATGTGCAGACGGGTAATACCGATAATTTTGCGGCTAACTTCCTTAGTTTTTTTATCGACGATCTCGATTTCTAGTTGACCCTGTTCGACAATAGGGAGATCATACTGGGAAATTTGATAATTTTTCGGCAGGTCGGGATAAAAATACTGTTTGCGATCGAATTTGCTATGAGGTGTGATTTTACCATCGATAGCTAATCCCAGTTTAACGGCACTGGCCAGGACTTCTTGGTTAAGGACGGGTAATACCCCCGGATAACCCAAACAGATGGGACAGACGTTAGTATTGGGGGGACTATCGAAGTTGGTGGGACAGGGACAAAATATCTTGCTTTTGGTGTTGAGTTGACAGTGGGTTTCTAAACCGATAATTGCTTCGTATTCAGTGGCAGACATATTTTCTCGCTCTCGCCGACACAGGAATGATCTGTTTAATCATTATAGTCGCGATTCTGGAGCATTCCCTCCCTTCATAAAACTTAATAATGTAGTTACTAATCACTTTAGTCACCTTTAATATAGCCCAAAAAAGATAATTTATTCAACCAATGTCCGCCATTATTTTAAATTTGATCAAAGGCATAAGATTAAAGAAGCTTATCGATAATTTTTCACCGATAAACCTAGCCTTTCTAGTATCGACCACCGACCAGCGAACCACGAAAACCAAAACTTCCCACCTCACCATGAAGATAACCGCCATAAATCGCAGCAAAAATTAACTTCTAGAGACAGGATATTTGCTTAGTATAGAAATAGAGAGATTATACCTGAGAACTGACCCCATAACCGCCCAAAAGCAATATAAGCGGCGAAAGTGATCATTTTCTAGGCAAGTATTGCCTTAGTAATTGACGATTTTTACTTTTTACTTGATTTTATGTCTTTAACTCTCTCAGAACAACTCAAGCGAGAACAATTATCCTATCCCCAAACTCTCCTCCATCATCTGCAAAAGTTACGGCATTTTGTGACAGTGGAAGGAGAGGAGAAATTGCAGCAGTGGAAAAACCTAATTGAAAGGGAGAATTTTCAACCTAGCACCCGTAATTTAGCCTATTATCTCGCCCTGAGACAAGAAGATATCCGGGATTTGCAATTAGCTTTAATGCCCTGGGGATTATCTTCCCTAGGCCGGATTGAATCGAAAGTTTTACCGACCCTCGATGCGGTAATTGCCACTTTAGGGGCGGTTTGTCATCAAGAAGCCTCATTATTACCCAAACATCCCCCTTTAGAGGCATTTTTCCAGGGAGATCAACTTTTAGCCTCCCATAGCGCCGAAGTTTTCGGTCTGCCTTCCCCCCAGCGTCGGGTGCGAATTATGGTGACAATGCCGACGGAGGCGGCAACCGACCCCGATTTTATCGCTCAATTACTGCGTTGCGGGATGGACTGTATTCGCATTAATTGCGCCCATGATGGACCCAAAGAGTGGCAGGGAATGATCGAAAATCTGCGCGAGGCGGTCAAAAATCCCGAAAATTTAGTCAATGGACATACCTGTAAAGTTTATATGGACTTAGCTGGCCCAAAAATCCGTTTAGAACAGATTTTAGCCCCCCAGTCCCAAACCAGACTATATCAAGGGGATTTTCTCCTCTTAACCACCCAACCGCCCCATACTGCCCATCCTCAGTATTTTCAGGCTAATTGTTCCCAACCGGAAATTATTCCCCAAATTCCCGTCGGGGCGAAAGTTTGGATTGATGATGGTCATATCGGGGCTGAAGTTATTGCCATAATGCCAGAAGGTCTCTTACTAAAAATTACCCACGCCAGGGAGAAAGGGGAAAAACTCAAAGCAGATAAAGGCCTAAATTTCCCCGATACGGTCTTAAATATCGATCCTTTGACCGCAAAAGACCGGCAAGATTTAGATTTTATTGCCGAAAATGCCGATATTATCGGTTACTCTTTTGTACAAAAAGCCAGCGATATCGAGACACTACAGCTAGAGTTACAAAGTCGTTTGGGGGATACTTGGCGACAAAAAGCAATCGTGGCCAAAATAGAAACACCTTTAGCCGTGAAAAATCTTCCCGAATTAATCATCCATGCCGCCGGTAAACAACCTTTTGGGGTAATGATTGCCCGGGGTGATTTGGCCGTAGAAATTGGCTATCAAAGACTAGCAGAAATTCAAGAGGAAATTCTCTGGTTATGCGAAGCGGCCCATATTCCGGTCATTTGGGCTACCCAAGTCCTAGAAAATCTGGTCAAGAAAAGTATTCCCTCCCGGGCCGAGATTACCGATGCCGCTATGGCCGAAAGGTCCGAATGTGTCATGCTGAATAAGGGGGAATATATCCGCGAAGCGGTGACAATTCTCGATGATGTTTTACAAAGAATGCAGACCCACCAAGCTAAAAAAACGCCCCAATTACGCGCTCTTCATTCTTGGGTTTAAGCGGTTTCAGTTATCAGTTATCAGTTATCAGTTATCAGTTATCAGTTATCAGTTATCAGTTATCAGTTATCAGTTATCAGTTATCAGTTATCAGTTATCAGTTATCAGTTATCAGTTATCAGTTATCAGTTATCAGTTAT